>JRYG01001178.1_pt1 | contig 34224 bp, 23 predicted proteins | sample 235341 | NCBI WGS metagenome assembly JRYG01 (sample SAMN03074218, study PRJNA261478) | activated sludge metagenome | biome: Wastewater Treatment Plant; feature: Wastewater; material: Activated sludge; isolation source: activated biomass of a wastewater treatment plant treating hydrocarbon... ...
AACCTACAACCTACAACCCAATATACAAAGATACAACAACCCGCTCAATAAAATGGCAAGTTTAGCCGTTATTACGCTCAATTGCGGGCGCTATAATCCATATAATCCTTTGAAAGAAGGCCTTTAACGCCATATTTCTATCGTCCATCCACACTTTTTCTTCCCCTACATTCCATTTAACACAAAAAAGAACTATATTACCTTTGATATAAACTCAACACACCCTATTATGAGAAATAAGGCACTCTTCCTGAGCTGGTTTATGCTGTTTTTGCCCTTATGGCTATTAAGCCAGGACTGCGGCACATGGATTGCGGAAAACAAAGTGGTGAGCGGTACGCACATTCTTCGAACGCACCCTGTTACGCTTGTTGTACGAGGTAATTACTCTTATAGTATCGAAATAATGAGCGACGACAGGGGGATTATTGCCAAAATGTACTCCAAAGCCGGCGTAGAGTTCAACCAGGAAGACGAATTGATCGTACTGGACATGGGCCAGAACCGGCGCAGTTTTCGTTTTATCGGTATGGGAGAAATGACGCAGGACAAGGGCACGCCGGTGCACCAGAACATTCTGCAACTCGATTTGGCGTCTGTACAGTGGTTTAGCACTTCGGATATCGCCACGTTGTATATCAAAAACAACATCAACAACGAGATGCGGAAGTTTACCGTTAACCCCAACCGACAATTGGAACTGAGGCAGGCTGCAACCTGTTTCATGCAATCGATCGATAAATCAAAAGTTACTACAACCGATATTGTTGATATTTCAAAACCTGCAGAAACCAAAGAAAAGCCTATTAGCGCAACAAAAACAAATGCAGCGAAAAAACCTGTGGATATGGGTTCGCTCAATGACGACGAGCTCAATACGCTGCGTAAAGAACTCAAGGAGACCAAAGACCGGTTGCGGGTAGAGATCGATGAGGAAAAAGCCCGCGCGGTCCAAATCAAGCAGCAATTGCAGCAGGAGGTGGCGCTTGCCCGCGAAAACGCCGCCCAGCAGAAAAAGCAATACGCCGATGAGGTGCTGGAGGCGCGAAAGAAATCGCAAGAGGAGATAGAGCAATCCAAAAAACAAATGGCGGCGCAGGTAATGGAGGCCAAGCAAAAAGCCGACACGGAAATAGAGCATATCCAGACGGATGTAATCCAGGCCAAGCAGAAAGCAGCGGAGGAGGTTCAGAAAGCCCAGCTGCAATCCGCCCAGGAAATCGCCGCTGCTCGCGACAAAGCGGCTCAGGAATTGAAGGCCGCCAAGGAAAAACTCGAACAGGCGAAATTACAATACGCCGATGAGGTGGCTACCGCCCGCGATAATTCGGCGGCGGAAATCAGGCGAATCCGTGAGGAAACTGCCGCATTGATCCAGGAGGCCCGCTCGAAAGCCGAGGGTGAACGCGAAAAAACAGTAGAGGACGTGGTGGTAAGTAAAAAAACGGCGTCAGAGCAAATACTCCAAATACAGGAGCAGGCAGCCAATGAGGTTGCGCGAATCAGGGAAAACGCCGCTCTGGAAAAAGAAAAACTGGCGCTGGAGGTGGCCGAATCGCGCCGCAGAGCTGCCGAAGAAAAAACGCTGGCGCAAGAAACCAGCGCGGCAGAGGNNGCTAAAGAAGTGGCCGCCGCCCGGCAAAAAGCGGCAGAAGAAATAAATACTGCCCGCCAACAGGTGGCCGCCGAGCAAAATAAAGCACAACAGGAGGTATCGCAAACGCGGAAGTTGTCTGCCGAAGAAGTGGCCGCCGCTAAAGCCCAGGCAGAAAAAGAAAAACTCGCCGCCGCGCAAGAGGTGGTTACCGCTAAAGAAAAAGCTGCGCTTACGATTCAAGAAATTAACCAACAGGAGGCAGCACAAGTGGCCGACGCCCGCGCCCGTGCCGATGCCGAAAAACAAAAAATCGCGGCAGAGGTGATCGCGGCTAAAGAAAAAGCAGCCCAGGAAATCGCGCGCGTACAGGAACAAGTGGCTAAATCAGTGGCAGAAGCGCAAGCCAAGGAAGAGTCAATTAAACAACAATCGGCCCAGGAGGTGCTCGCGGCCCGCGAACGCGCCCAAGCCGAAGTGCAAAAGGCTCGCGAAGCCGCCGCTGCCCAGGTGGAAGCCGCCAATTCCGCCGCTAATTCAGCAAAGGAACAATACGCCGGCGAAGTGATGAATTCGCAGAAAACAGCCCAGGATCGCATCCAGCAAATCCAACAAGAAGCAGCCAGGGCGATCGAAGAAGCCCGGGCTAAGGAAAAGGAACTCAAAACCATGTCGGCAGAAGAGGTGGTTGCCGCCCGCCAACGCGCAGAAAAAGAGGTGACAACAGCCCGCGAAAACGCTATACGCGAAATAGCCAAAGCCAAGGAACAGGAAGCGCTGGTGAAGCAGGAATCGGCCAACCAGGTGGCAGAGGCCAAACGCTTGTCTGTCGAAGCTATTTCGAAAATTCACCAGGAAGAAGCTAATGCGGTTAAACAGGCGCGCGAAAAAAGCGCGCTGGAACGGCAGCAAATTGCCGACGAATTATCGCTGACCAAAGAACGCGCCGCCCAGGAAGTAGCCGCTGTGAGCCAACAGGTGGCTAATGAAATCAAAGCCGCCCGCGAAGCCTCCGCTCGCGAAAAGGAAGCTCAGGCGCTGGAAGTATTGCGGGTGCGCGAAGAATCTGCCGCCGCTGTATCCAAAGCCCGCGAAACAGCCGCCCAGGAGGTGGCCGCCGCCCAACGCCAAGCCGCTGAGTCAGTCAATTTGGCGCGCGTAGAAGCGGAAAATAAAAAGGCCGCCTACGCCAAAGAGGTTTTTGAAGCCGAACAACAGGCTCGTCAGCATATCGCAGAAACCCGCAGCACATCACAGGCTGAGGTGGAAAACTTGTTGAAGGAAACCGCAGCCAAAAAATCGCAATACGCCGCAGAAATGGAAGCCGCCCGCGTCCAATCGCAAAATGAAATTAACGCCGCGAAAAAAGAAGCCTCGGAAACAGTGTACAACGCCAAACAACAAGCCGCTCAGCAGGTGACCAAAGTGAAAGAAGAAACTGCCGCCCAAATTTCCGCTGAAAAACAAAAATCCGAGTCCGCTAAAAAATCTTATGCCGAAGAGGTCGCTAACGCCCGCAAAGAAGCCGATCTGAAGATACAAGAAGAAAAACGGCGCAGCGATGCGGCGGTGCAGGAGTCGACAAAAAAGCTCAATGACCTGCAATTGCAGATTAAACAGGCTGAAGAGAATTTGCGCAAATTACAGGCGGAGATCGATAAGAAAAAGACGGAGGCCAATAAACAGTGATGATATAGCGCCGGCCCTGCGATTCTCTCAGCGCCGGCGCTCCCCTTTTGTTATTGAACCGGCCCATCATCTACCACCGCTTCTATTTCCTCCTGCACGCTGACCGGAAGCATGGAGAAGAGATTGTAGCCTGTTGCCGCTTCTATTTCGTCAACGGAAACGCGGTAATTGCCCCAGGGCTGACCCGAGGTACTGTTTTTGTTTTCTGTTAAAACGCTGATGATACGGGTGTTTTGATCAATGCGATCAAGGTCGTTATTGCCTTTTGGCAAAACCAGAATGGATTTCCATATATACCTCGGCACTGTAATTTTTCCTCCCGCCAGTTTTTCGCGATAACCGGCATTACCCACGCCGCCGGCGCCAAAGCAGCCCATAAGGATGTATAATTCATTACCTCTGTCAACCAGGTCGCGGCAGTATTGTTCCAGTTCATTCCACATCTCGCCATTGTGTTTGGGGGATTGAGGGATCATGTTAATCATGTAGAATGTATTGGAATTGTCGTTGATGGAGCGCGTACGGTCGGCAGAAGGGCAATTGTGGCCCCTGTCAAAACCGTTGTTGCCGTAGTCGTAGTCGTCTTCATCAACGCGGTACCATCCGGCAGGCAACAACTCATAAGCGCGGAAGTCGTCGCGCCGTGTTACGTTACCCAGCCATTCTTCGTTGAGGTACCAACTCACCCAATTGGGAATACCCCTGTCGCGATGATAGGAAAGCGTGTATTGCGGTAATTCTATGAGGTAATTATCTTCGTAATTTTCATCGGTTTCAGCGCCGCTGGGATTACCCATGGCCAGGTTGAGGGCTGCCAGGTCTTCTACCGGGGTGATTGTGTCGTCGGGGTCATCAGTGCAGGCTACAAGCGAACCCCACATGAAAAAGGCATAGAGCAGGTACTTTTTTGTCATATTGTATCAGGTGTTACTAATTGAGCCATCCGTATTTGAGGGCCATTGCCAGGCCGATGCCGAGGTAGTTGCCGACGGCATACCCCAGCAAACCCAGGGCAACGCCTGTAAATATCAATCTTTTATTGCCAATGACGGTAGCAATTTGTCCGATAAATGCCGGCCCGTATATGCCGGCTGTGCTGGCAATAAGCATAGTATCACGGTCTATGCGAAACAACCAGGCCAGCATCCAGTTCACTACGATGGTCAATGTTAGCGCTACCGCCGTAAATATCACTACGTCAAAACCAGTAGATAACAACGACTTAAAGTCGGCCTGCAAGCCAAGCGCTACGCAAAAAACGAGCAACAGTAGCTCGCCCAGGTCGAAAGCGCCTCGCCAGGCCCGAACCGCAGGACTTAGTGATGCGGCCACGCTTAGGGTGGTAATGCTCAAAATGATTAAAACGGTATTGCCGAGGTTTCCAAATAATAAATAGGTCAAACCTGCACTGGCAGCGTTAATGCCCAGCGACAAGGCCAGGGCTTTAGACGCGCCGGCACTAAATGCCGATTGAAGTGGAGGCGCTTCTTCTATCAGTTCTTTTTCGCCCTGGTAGGCCGGCAAAAAACGGGCAGTCAGTCGAGGTATGAAGGATAATAGCATCAGCAGGTAAATACCCCCGCAAAATATATCGGCGGCATTGACCAGTATGAGCAGCTCCTGATCGGCGCCAAGCGCCAGCCCGATAGCTTGCATATTCGGCGTGCCGCCAGTGTACATACCTACCAGCATTCCGGATATTATCCAGCTGTTATCGAGCCGGTTGAAGAAAAAATAACCTGTTAAAGCCATACTGATGAGCCCCGCCGCAATGCAAAGCGCGAAAGCCGGCAACGCTTTGCCTGCGCTTTGACGTATGTTTTTCAATTGGGTGCCGAATAAAAGTAATGGCAATGCCAGCGCAACCGATAATTCAGCGGCATGCTTGGATATACCTGTATTCAGGGGGAGAAACCTTGTATTGCCCAGCAAGATTCCGATGACATAACACAAAACTACAGGACTCAACCACGCCGGCAGCCATTGCCGTCGCGCCAGGGCTACTGTAGCCAGTGGAGTTAGCAAGATGATGGCGATTTGCAGTATAATCCACATGGCGATGAATGATTGCCGACTGCCGGCTAATGCTCCAGCCAGGTCAAAATATTGCTTTCTATGCGAGAAGCAATATTAGCCGTATCGGTTTTGACGAACGAGCGGCCGGTGATGCGTTCAAAAAGTTCGATATACCGTGAAGAGATTTGTTCTACAAAATCATCGGGCATAACGGGCATGAGTTGGTGCTCCAAACCCTGGAAACCGTGCGCCATCAGCCATTCGCGCACAAACTCCTTGGAGAGTTGCTGCTGCCGTTCGCCGCGGTCTTGCCGCTCTTCGTAGCCGTCGAGGTAAAAATAGCGGGAGCTGTCGGGGGTGTGGATTTCGTCTATCAGCGTAATATTGCCGTTGTGGAAGCCGAATTCGTATTTGGTATCAACCAGTATAAGTCCGCGTTGGCGGGCCATTTCACTGCCTTTGGCGAATAGGGCATGCGTATAGGCTTCCAGTTGCTCGTATTGCTGGGGGGTTACCAGCTTGCGCGCCAGAATTTCATCTTTAGAGACGTCTTCGTCGTGGCCTTCCTCTGCTTTGGTCGCAGGCGTAATGATGGGGTGGGGGAAGGGATCGTTTTCGCGCATCCCTTCGGGCATCGGTACGCCGCACAAGGTGCGTTTGCCCGACTGGTATTGCCGCCAGGCATGTCCGGCCAGATAACCCCTGATCACCATTTCAATGCGGATGGGTTCGCAGCGCAGTCCCACCGACACATTGGGGTCGGGCGTTGCCAACAGCCAATTGGGCGCCACATCGCGCGTAGCTTCCAGGAAAAAGGAGGCAATCTGGTTAAGTACCTGACCTTTGTAGGGTATTGGCCTGGGCAGGATATGATCGAATGCGGAGATGCGGTCGGAGGCAACCATGATCAGGTAGTCTCCAACCGTATATACGTCGCGCACTTTGCCGCGGTAAAACCCGGTCTGCCCGGGTAATTGGAAATGGGTATCGAGGATTGCTGACATGTTCCGCATGGTTTATAGAAGGAGAATATCACAATGAATCTCCTCTCACACTCTCTCACTCTTTCATTGTTCCTCCAGTTCCTTCATTACTGTTTCCGTTTCGCGCATCAGCTCCTCCCACTCGCGTTTGAGGGCGGCCTTTTCGCCGGCGTCGTAATTCTCGGGGGTATCTTCCTGGAGTTGGCGTTCGATGGCCTGCCGTTTGCGTTCGAGTTTATCGATTTTATTGAGCAGGTCGCTATCCTCGAGGCGTTCGGCGCGGTCGCGCATAGTGCCGATGAGCCCGCCGATTTTGTCGACGGCTTCGTCGTATTTGCCTTCGTTAAACTTTTGGCGTTCTGTTTTGAGCAGGCCCCAGGCGGCTTTGCCCAAATCGCGTACTTCGCCGAAAATTTCTTTCGACTGCGCTTTTTCCTCGGCAGTGCCGAAGAAATAATTGTATATCAAAATGGCAACCACCAGGATGACAGCCAGTTTGAGCAGACTTCGTATCATAGTATGATATTTAATTGTGAAAATTATTGCTCCAGATAGCGCAACAAGTTCACAATGACCGTTTCATTAAAAATGCTGCTGGGCTGTTGTTTCACAAAAGTGCGGATCTGCTTGACGTATTGCGGCATCGCTTTTTCAATTGAGGCCTGCGACAATTCTACCTTTTGGAAGCCTTTGCCTGCGGGTTTCAGGAAATAGGTAGCGCGCATTTTGAGCACTTGCCGGCCGTTGATCGTTTCGACCTTTTTTTCGGCGTATTTGTAAAACACATTTTTGCTATTGTGCAACACCTGGTAACATTTCATGGTCTTGGAGCCTGCTGTGGCTACATCGGCGGCAACTTCGAATTTCCAGAGTTGGGGCCCGACATTCACCTCAAAGCCCTTGACATGTTTGAGCGCTATGGTACCCTGGTTGCCATTGGGGAGTTTTACCACTACCAGTTGTTTTTCCAGATTATAATTGATAGACGCATTGACGGCATTATTGGGCTGCGTGGCCAGCCATATCTTACCGCTTTGGTAATCTTCAAACAACAGTGGGCTGCCCGTTACGCCCTCGGGCGCTGTAAAAGGCTTTTTGATGAGTTCCATAAAAGGCGCGAGCGGAGAATTGGTTTTACCGTTTTGAGCCGACGCTACTGTGGCGAATGCCAGCAAGGAAAGAAGCAATGCTTTTACTTTCATAGTTTCTTTTTTTTTGCAAAAATAGTTTTTTCCCGCTTATCATCAGCGCTGAACACCTTTCATTACCGCTTTATACCCCAAAAAAATATTATCTTTGCACCCGAATTAAAAAAAGGGTGCAGACAAACTATAATCTGGATATGCAAATCAGGTGGAGCGGAATAACCCTTGTGGGGTTGATGTGCTGTTTAGCGTTGGGATGGTCATGCGAACAAGACAAAATGTCAGAAGGGGCCACCAAAGGAGCATTTGAGTGGAAAAATCAGCAATTTTTTAAAAAGTCGCCTGATTGTCAGAGCGATACCATGCGGTGCGCCACCGTCAAAGCGTCGTATTGGCTACCTGTAGCGGGGCCTGAGCCCGCCCGGCGCAGCATCAGCGATACCTTGATGCAAATTGTACGCAGGTCGTTGGCTATTTTTGCTATCACGGATGAAGAAATACCGCCCAGTCTCGATGCCATTGCTAACAATTTCCTGGCGGAGTACGATTTGATGCAGCAAGATGAGCCGGGGTACGAAATCCCCTGGTCGGTAGAAACCACCGGTGAGTTGTTGTCGGAAAATGGTCAGGTGGTATGTATGGAAATTGCCAATTACGCTTATGCCGGCGGCGTACACCCAAATTCCTATGTTACGCTGCTCAATTTTGACGCAGCATCGGGGCGAGTATTGCGGTTGAAGGATATTGTCACCGACACGCTTCAGCTCAAGCGAATGGCGGAGGCCAAATTTCGAGAAGTGAAAGGTCTTGCGCCAGGGGATAGCCTGAGCGAAGCCGGCTATTTCTGGGGCGATGCATTTACATTGCCCGAGAATATAGGTTTCAAGGGCGATAGTTTGTATTTTTATTATAATCCGTACGAAATTGCGGCTTATGTAGATGGGCCTACGTATTTTGCGTTGCCCCTCAGCGAGGTCAAATCTATTTTGCGCAAGCGAAAAAAACATTGACAACCAACAAATACTGTTCCACATGACGAAAAAATGGATGCTCCTTATGGTATTGGCAGGCTTTACGTTTGCGGCCTGCAAAAATGACAAACATGGCGAAACCGGTCAATCGCAGTCGCCTGCACAGCAAGATACTACGGCTGCCGCAGTCAATACGCCGCCGCCGCCGGCCAATGAAATAGGCGCCCTGGAAGCCCAGCGCTGGCGCCTGGTGCGATTTGTAGCGGAAGGCGCTACCGTGCAATTGTCGGATAGCGCTCACATTACGGCATTTTTCGACGGCACGTTTGTTACCGGTTCGGGCGGCTGTAACGATTACAGGGCAAACTATAAAAAAGACGGAGCAACGGCGCTGAAGTTTTCTGAATTGGGGCATTCTTCTCGCAATTGTAAGGGCTTGATCGGACGCGAACAAAAATATTTCGCTGCGCTTTTAGACGTTGGGGCTTACGAAATGCCCGATTCACTCACGTTGGAAATGAAAGGCACATCTGGCAATATGACTTTTCGCGCTATCCATAACGGCCTGATCAAGTACGTTTCAGGATCTAAATAATTGTAATGGCTGATAAAACTACCCCCAGGCTGTTGTGGGCGGTTTTAGCGGGCTGGGCGCTGCTCAACTGGTTGCAGGCCGCCTTGACGCCCGCCGATCCCGACGAAGCCTATTACCGGCTGTATTCCCTGCAACCGGCCTGGGGGTATTTCGATCATCCGCCGATGCTGGCACTAATCATTGCCGCAGGCAGATATGCGCTTGACAATGCCTTTGGCATACGGTTATTGTTGCCATTGTTGCAGGCTGTTTCGGTTGGGTTGATATGGCGCCTGGCGGGCTCGCCGCAGGAACCGCGGCGTTTTCTGCTGCTCGCTGCTATCCTGGGCGCAATGCCGATGTTTGAAGTGTACGGCTTTATCGCCGCTCCTGACGCGCCGCTTTTGTTTTTCGGTGTTTTGTTTTTTGTTGCCTACCGCTTTTTTTTGCAAAAACCCGGCTTGACTAGCGCATTGTGGCTCGGCGCCTGCATGGCGGCGCTGCTTTATAGCAAATATCACGGTGTATTGCTTATCTTTTTTACGCTGCTGTCTAATTTGTCCTTATTGCGGCAACCCTGGTTTTATGTGGCTTCGTTTTTTGGTTTTGGCCTCTTTTTTCCGCATTTGTACTGGCAGTTTGCCCACGAATTTCCCTCGTTCCGCTATCATTTGCAGGGGCGCGACGATCCCTATGAACTCAAGCACACGGTCAACTACCTCATCAACCAGGTCGTCATTTTCAGTCCGCTGTTGTTTCCGCTCTGGGTCATGGCGCTGGCGCGTCGCAGGCCTGCCGACCAGTTGGAGCGGGCGTATTATTTCGTTATAGGCGGTTTTCTGTTGTTTTTCCTGTGGACAACCTCCAAAGGCCACGTAGAACCGCAGTGGACTTGCCTGCTGAGTATTCCGCTGGCCATCCTGTTGTTTCGCTACAGCGACGGCCGCCCGGTGTTTACCGCCTGGTTGTGGCGTTTGTCATTGCTCTCTATTGCTCTGATACTTATTTTCCGGATAGCGCTGGCCGTTGATGCCTTGCGCCCGGCGCAACTCAACAAGCAGTTTTTGCACAAAACCTGGGTACAAGCTCTGCTCGATGAAGCTGGCACTCATCCTGTCGTTTTCCAGAATTCCTACCGGCTGGCAGCTGTTTATGCGCTTTATACCGGGCAAACGGCCTACACATTTACCGACGCCGATTACCGCAAAAGTCAGTTTGATATTTGGGAAGGCGAAAAGGCGCTGCAACATAAAAAAGTATTGATTGCCGCTCAAAAAGACCTGGGCTGCCCCGGCTGCAAAACCCTCAAAAAAGATCGCCAGCAATTCAAATTGTATTGGCTCGATAGCCTCGAGGTTACCCAGAAAGTGCAGTTGGAAGCAAAAACGACTCCCGCAGATTGGTTTCCAGGAAAACAGGTCAGCCTGCCCGTCGCTTTTTTCAATCCATATCCCCATTCGATCGCACTGGGTAAGGGAGAAAACCCGATAGGCCTGGCTGCCATGTTTTTTGCGAATAACGAAGACGTTGTTTTTGCGAGCGCCGAAACTGCCCTGCGCGTTTTGCCTCCCGGCGATACCGTGACGGCTACGCTGCACTTCCGCGTGCCACCCCGCCTCTGGCCCGGCCCTTACCATTGGGCCCTGGGGCTCAAGACTGGGGCCTTGCCTCCCGCCGTCAACAGCCGCACCCTGCCGGTGACATTGTTGGGCAAGTGAGATTAGGGGGTGATTTTGAGTATAGAATAAGTTTAACATTTCTTTGTGCCAACATATACAGCTATTTTTGCAGTTGGGCGGTCTATATAATAGCGCTCAAAGCCATCGGGGAATGTACGATAAACTGTCAAAGCTCCTTTCTTTCATAAAATCCGCCGTACTCTTTGTACTGAAGTGGACGGTCAAGGGTTTTGCCTGGGCTTTGTGGCTGTTCCTCGTCGTCAATGTCGTGTTGCAATTTCCCCCGCTACAGCGCTGGGCTGCCGCTTACCTGGTCAATGCGGCCAGCGAAAGGGCAGGGACGGAGGTCAAAATTGAAGGGTTTTATCTCGGTTTTTTCAATAGGCTGGTAATCAATGGATTGTATGTAAAAGATTACGAAGCCGATACCTTGTTGTACGCCCGCAAACTCGAAGCGACGGTTGCACCCAATCCTGTCATCCTGCTGCAAAGCGGGTTGAATATTCAGGAAATCACACTTCGCGAAGCGCAATTCAACCTGCGGCAGCTCAAGCAGCAGGACAAACTCAACGCGACACTCTTTTTTGAACGTTTATTTCCGCCTTCTACCGACACCAGCGCCGCCCAACCTTTTACCTTATACCTTCGAAAGTTGCACCTCTACGACGTGCATTTCAAAAAAGAAGACATGATTGCCGGCAACCGGCTGTTGGTAGATTTGGAGGAAGGGCATGTCAGGCTCGGCAAAATTGCCTTGCCCAATCAGATAGACATACAGGATATATCGCTGAGCGGCCCGAGGGTGAGGGTTGAAGACCACCCTTCGCAGCAGACCTACGTGCAGGTTGCGGAGCAAACGGAAGAAATATTCGAAGAAGAACCTGCCGAACCTGGCGGCCCCGTTTTTACTGTTGCCCGTTTTTTGCTGGAAGACGGACGTTTTTCACTGCACAACATTCGCAAATCGCCGGTAAAAACCACGCCGGCCGACGAGCTCGACTACCAGCACATGGAGGTATTTGGTATTCAAATCGGTATCAATAATTTCAAGTTTAGCGACCAGGTATTTCAAGGGCAGATAGACCGTATTGCGCTGCGCGACAGCAGCGGTTTTGTTCTGGAGCGCCTTGCCGCCGATGAGGCAAAGGTTTCGCCAAAAGGCGTTGAACTCAACTGCTTCGAACTGGTAACGCCCTACACCTATTTGGGCGATACCCTGGCCCTGCGCTACCGGAACTACAGCGATTTTGAAACGTTTGTAGACGACGTGCGCATCGACGGCAGATTGCACAACAGCTTTGTCGCCCTGCGAGATATCATGGTTTTTGCGCCTGCGCTCAAGCAAAATGCCTTTTTTAGCAATAGCCGCAATACCACCCTGCGCTGCCGGGGCGCCGTTCGCGGCGAAGTCAATAACCTGCGCGCCAGAGACCTTTTCATCGAACTCGACGACGGCAGCGTGCTCAAAGGCAATTTCAGTTCTAGAAACCTGGCTGTAAAAAACGAGGAATTTGTCAGTCTGCGACTCGAGCAGTTCAATACGCGTATGCAAACGCTGCGGGAGCTCATCCCCGGCTTCAATCCCCCCGATAACTTCAACCGCCTGGGGGCGCTCAAATTTAACGGCAGTTTTGACGGGTTTTTCGCTGACTTTGTAGCCTTTGGCGACCTGAATACCGATATTGGCAGGGCTGTACTTGACATGCGTATGAACCTCAAACCCGGCAGGGCCAAAGCCAGTTACTCCGGAAGACTCTCGCTGATCGACTTTAACCTGGGCAAGTGGTCGGGCAACAACGATTTCGGTATTGTCAATTTTACTTCAGAGGTTAAAAACGGCATCGGGCTCACCGGAGCTACCGCCAATGCCGAACTGGCTGCCAATATTCAGAGTTTTATTTTTAAAGGTTATAATTACCAGAACGCAGTACTCACCGGCAAACTCAACAAATCGCTGTTTGACGGCGATTTTGTCATTCAGGATGATAATATCGACTTCTCGTTTATAGGGGAATTGAATTTTTCCGATACCGTGCCTTCCTACGATTTTGACGCAGTGGTCAATCACCTCGATCTTAAAGCGCTGAACTTATCGGAAGAAGACCTTTTGCTGGCTGGCAATGTGGCGCTGAACCTCAGGGGCGGCGGCAATAACAGGCAAATGGACGGCCAGGCCCGCGTTTCCGATTTGCTGTTGAGTCATAACGAATTCGACAGCTATAAAATTGATTCTATCGTAGCCTCTTCAACCCTCAACAGCGATGGAGAACGAATCTTTTCCGTCCGCTCTGATATTATGCAGGCCGATATAGAGGGGCGATTTGAAATTGATAAAATACCTCAATACTTTTTTCAATATATCAGACGCAATTTTCCCGGCTTCGGGCAGCGATTGGGAATAAAAGAAGCAAAATGGAATACCCAAAAACAGGCGCAGGAGTACTTTTCCTACCAGCTGTCCATCTTTGACTCAAAAGGCCTCAACTGGCTGGTCAGCGGCAAACTGGGAATACTCAAGGACGTTCAGTTGCAAGGATACTACAACAGGCCGCGCGATTCGCTGACCCTCGACCTCGAGGCGCCCCACCTGCAATACGACAATATCGACCTGGCTAATATCCTCGTCCTGTTTAACGGCCAACAAGAAGTGGGCAACCTCAATCTCATCATTGACTCTACCTACCTCAACGGCAAACACTTCCTGCCGACGCTCACCATGATGAACCAAATCGACGGTGATACGATGAGCTTCGGTATCAACTACCTGGAGTCTTCTTTCGGGATACTTGATAAACTTAACCTGAACGGAACGCTGTTTTTGGTGGACTCGAGCCGGTATGAAATCAGGTTCAACCAGTCTGATCTCGTGATCCTCAACGATATCTGGCAGATCAACGAAAGCAACTATATCACTTTCGGCAAAAAATATTTTGATACTCAAGACTTCCAGTTAATAAACAAAGACAGGCGGGTAGTGATGCAAAAAACAGGCGCCAACGGCATGCAGCTGGACCTGTTTAATTTTGATTTTCATTTTATCGATACCTATTGGGATTACGACCAGCTCGACTTCAGCGGAAGGTTCAGCGCCAGGGTGAATATCGGGCAGGTTTTTGATTTCTCGCAAATCCAGGCTGATATTACTGCGGATAGCTTTTTTATTAATAATGATTATTACGGCCAGTTAAAATTGAGCGCTGCGGTACCCGATCTGAAAAGCAAATTACAAGCCCAACTGGATATCAAAAAAGACACTTCCCAGCTCACTGCCCAGGCTACTTACAACCTGGCCGACCTGGAGCGCGTGCGAACTACCCGAACGCCTGCCGATCTATTGGCCCAGTATTTTGATCTAGGTATCAAGGTAAAAGGTTATCCGTTGCGTTTTGCCCAGTATTTCCTGGGATCGGCAGTGAGCGATATTGTGGGCAGCTTCGGCGCCAATTTGCACATTTACGGGATGCCCGCCCGCCCGGAGGTGGAGGGTTACATCAATGCTGTCAATGGCGGAGTAACCATCGATTACTTAAAAACCCGTTATCATTTTGATCGTAGCTATATCAAAGCCGGTAACTATCTTTTTGACGCATCCGGCACTATTTTGCGCGATAAATACGGCCACAGAGCATCCATCTACGGCGGTATCAGTCATAATCGCCTTAAAGACCTGGGGGTGAAGGCGCGGTTGCGCACCGATCGCTTTTTGGCTCTCGATACCAAAAAGGGCGACAACAAAGTATTTTACGGCCAGGCCCTCGGCGCCGGCGAAATCAGGTTTTCGGGGCCTTTCGACCAGGTCAATATCTACGTCAATGCAACCGTAGGCGATAGTTCCAAACTTGTCATCCCGGTGAGTAGCGAACGTGAAGCCTCAGAGCTCAACGTTCGTTTTGTCAACAAACACCAGAAAACACGCACCCGGCAAACGCAAGAAGACAGGCCGGTGACACTGGAGGGCGTCGATCTGGAAATGGACCTGTCGATACGGGAAGAAGCCCAGATGGAATTGGTATTTAACGAACAAACCGGCGATATCATCAGAGGTTCGGGGCGGGGCAATATTCGCATACTGGTGCCGCGCGGCGGCGATTTTCAGATGTACGGCGACTATACCATTTCAAGGGGCAATTATTTGTTTACGCTCTACAATGTTGTCAACAAAGATTTTCGCATCAAACCAGGCGGCGTGATACAATGGTCGGGAGATCCATTCGGCGCACAGATCAGACTAGAGGCCGAATACAAAGACCTCAAAACATCTCTTGCCAATTTTATCCAGGAGTATTTGCTCAACAGCGAAGCCTCCGTGAAAAACGACGCCAGCAAGTCGACCAATGTCGTGTTGTCGCTCGAATTACAGGGCGAGTTGCTTCGCCCGCAGATCAGTTTCGATATCTCTTTTCCCGCCCTGACCGGACAGTTGCAAACCTATACGGAAAGCAAACTGCGGTTGCTCAAACAAGATCAGAACGAACTCAATAGACAGGTTTTCGGACTCATTGTTATCGGGCAGTTTTTACCTGCCGATTTGTCGTTTTCGGGTACCGATATTATTTACAATACCGTCAGCGAATTTGTATCCAACCAGTTGTCATTGCTGGTTACGGAGCTTTTATCGGAAGCCGTAGGGGAAGAAAGCGTATTATCGGGTATGGACTTCGACATCGCCTACAACCAATATCGCAATGTAAACCTTGGCGAGGGCCAGGATTTTACCGGAGGAGATGAATTCCAGGTGACCATCAGCCAGAATTTCCTCAATGACCGACTCAGCATTCAGGTAGGGGGTAATGTTGATTTTGGCAGCAGTATTCGCGCCACGCCGGAGGCCAACGGCACCTTTATCGGCAATGACGTGGTGATTGAATACGTGTTAAACACCAATCGAACGCTTAAACTGCGGTTGTACCAACGGTTACAACCCGATATCGGCGGCGGCAGGCGTCTTGAAGTGGGCACCGGGCTGAGTTACCGCAAGGAATTTGATTCTTTTAGCGATTTTTTGGCGGGCTTCAAGCAATCTGCCAAAAAATTAAAAAACAATGGATCCTGATCATGGGCGCTTTAACAACTGCTTCGCTGGATTTTCTGCGCGATTTGGCCAACAACAACAACAAAGACTGGTTTACAAGCCACAAGGCCAGATTTGAGAAAGACCTCAAACAACCTTTTGAGCAATGGATAGGAGAGCTGATTCTGGCTTTCAGCGCCGTAGACCCTTCCATCAGAATTACTCCCAAAGACGCCGTTTATCGCATTTACCGCGATACGCGATTTTCCCAGGATAAACGGCCTTACAAAGAGCACGTGGCCGCTATTATCTCAAAATACGGCCGCAAACAAATGGAGTACCCCGGGTTTTATGTCCATCTCGAAGCCGGTATGCTCATGCTGGGCGGCGGCGCCTATTTTTTGGAAAAACCGGCACTGGAAAAGGTGCGCAGGCATATCTTGGCCGAACCGGAAACCTTTATGAGCCTGGTAGAAGCGCCTGATTTTTTTGAAAAATACGGCGAATTGAGAGGAGAGCGCAATAAAATACTTCCCATCGAATTCAGGGATGCGGCCGGAGAAATACCCTTGCTCGCCAACAAGCAATTTTATTACATGGCCGAGTTACCTGCTGAAAAAGCGACGGCCCCCGACAGCGTAGCGCTTGTGGTTGACTATTTCAAAGCGGCAAAGCCGTTGAATGATTTTTTAATCCAGGCGCTTACTTAAAAGATTGTATATCAATTCTTTGTTGGCAAAAAGCTATATCTTCTTCTACATTGGAAGCTATAACCAGCAGTCTGTCGGACTGGTAGGATGACAACAGCGTATGGTACCAGGCGACGCCCTGGCGGTCGAGGTTGGTGGTAGGCTCATCGAGGAATAACAGCGGCGAATCGGCGCAAACCGCCAGCGCCAGTTTGAGGCGCTGTTTCATCCCTGAAGAAAAATGGCGAACAGGTTTGTTGCGGTGTTTTTTCATATCCAGCACCTGTTCGAGTACGTTCAGAGGCGAAAGCCGGGCGCGATAAGGCTTGAATTGCTGTTGAAAATGCAACGCTTCCTCCAGGGTGAATTCTTCAATCAGATCCGTATAGGGAGCGGCATAGGTCAATTGGCGGTATATTTCCGCAACGGGAATGGGCTTGTCTTCATGGTCAAAATAATTGACTTTGCCTTTTGAGGGGGTCAGATAACCGGAAAGTAGTCGTAGCAGCGTAGACTTGCCGGCGCCATTGGGGCCTACCACGGCGTATGATATATTGGAGGAGAGTTGCAGGTTGACATGGCGTAGCACCCACTCCCGGCGATACCGTTTGGCTGCTTCCGTCAATTCAATCCTCATACACCGTATTACCATTAATATGGCCAAAACCTTTGATTACCCCCTTCACCCGGCCTTCGGCAGCGTGGCGGATAAAGCCGAGGATTCCCGCTTTTTCGGGCGAAGCCTCGAATTCGGCCTCTACTTTTTCCAGGGCGGTGCTGATATTGTGGCCTTTGACAAAGATAATGCGGTAAATATCCCGGATAAGCTCGATTTGTTTGTCGGAAAATCCGCGGCGCGACAGTCCCACTTTATTTATGCCGATATACGACAGCGGTTCGCGGGCGGCGCGGATGTAGGGCGGTACGTTGGTACGAACCAGGGAGCCGCCGGCGATAAAGCTGTGTTCGCCCACCCTTACAAACTGCTGGGCGGCAACCAGTCCTTCGAGAATAGCCCAATCTTCGATGATAACATGGCCGGCGAGATTTACATTATTGGCCAGGATCACATGATCGCCGAGCATACAATCGTGAGCAACGTGCACATAAGCCATCAGCAGGCAATTTTTGCCCACGACGGTTTTGTTGGCTGCCGATGTACCGCGGTTGACCGTCACGTACTCGCGAATTATAGTATTATCGCCGATTTCAGCTGTTGTCGATTCGCCCATAAACTTGAGGTCCTGGGGTATACCTGATATCACTGCTCCGGGAAAGATGCGGCAATTTTTGCCGATCCGGGCGCCATCAAAGATAGTCACGTTGGGGCCGATCCAGGTGCCGTCGCCGATTTCAACATTTTTATCGATATAAGAAAACGGGCTTATAACGACGTCTTTGCCGATTTTGGCATCAGGATGGAGGTAGTATTGTTGATTTTCGTGCATCATTTTAAGAGCGCTTAACGATTTGAGCAGTTAACTCCGCCTCTGAAACAATCTTATTACCGACGTATGCGGTGGCCAGCATTTGACAAATGCCCCGGCGTATGGGCGCCATCAGTTCCATGCGTATTAACACTGTATCGCCCGGAACTACTTTTTGCTTGAACTTGGCATTTTCGATTTTGATAAAATACGTATCCCAGTTGCCGGGATCCTCAACGGTAGAAAGCGCCAAAATACCGCCGGTTTGCGCCATGGCTTCAATTTGTAGCACACCGGGCATTACAGGATTATTGGGAAAGTGACCCTGAAAAAAGTATTCGTTGAAACTCACATTTTTGACGCCGACGACGTGATTGTCCGACATTTCAATGATTTTGTCGACCAACAAAAAGGGATAGCGGTGAGGTAGCCATTGGGCAATTTTTACGCTATCGAACAGCGGTTCCTGATCGGGGTCGTATTTGGGTTTTCCTTTGAGTTTGCGTTGTTCCTGGTAGAGTTTTTTGAGTATTTTAGTAAACTCGACATTGGCTTTGTGGCCCGGTTTTGTAGCCACGATTTTGCCTTTGATGGGTTTGCCCAGCAGGGAGAGGTCGCCGATTACATCCAGCAATTTGTGCCGGGCGGGTTCGTTGGTGAAGTGGAGTTGCAAAGTATTGAGAATTCCTTCTTTATCTACCTTGACGCTGGGTTTGTTGAGTTTTTTCGCCAGGTCGTCCAATTCGTGTTGCTCCATCACCCTGTCGGCAATAACGATGGCGTTATCCAGGTCGCCGCCTTTGATCAGGTTTTGGCTAAACAAATACTCCAGTTCGTGTAGAAAAACAAAAGTTCGGCAGGGGGCGATTTCCGTTTCGTAGTCGTCGAGGCTGCGCAGCGAAGCAAATTGCTGGCCCAGCACGGCGGAATTAAAGTCGATCATCGTAATCACTTCGAAGTCGTCGGCAGGCATAGCTACGAGTTCAGTGCCGGTACTTTCGTCGGTGTATTTTATGGGCGTTTCGATTTCGAAATATTCGCGATCAATATCGAGCGTTTCGATGCCGGCATCGCGAAGCGCATGAACAAATGGAGACGCGCTTCCGTCGAGAATCGGTACTTCTGGCCCGTCAAGCGCGATGAGCGCATTGTCGATTCGGAGCCCCGTAAGTGCTGATAATACGTGTTCGATCGTACTAACCTGAGCATCGCCGAGTTTGATGGTTGTTCCCCTTTGCGTATTGACTACTCTGCTTACATCGGCGCTGAGGACGGGCTGCTCTGGTAAATCAATTCGTTGAAATTTGATGCCATGATCTGCTGGGGCCGGGTGAAAAGTCATGGTGACTATGTTACCCGTATGCAGGCCAACGCCCTTGAGGGTAACCGGGTGTTGAATCGTTTGTTGCTTCATAATATGATGGCTGAAAAAAGAATGCTGCAAAGATAGGTTTTTTCGTTATTTTAAGGCCGTTGAACCATTGCTATTGCAAATGACCTTGATATTAAGCGTAAAAGCGATCTAATGATTACTTTTCGGCCGGGGGCGTGTCAGATGGTGAGCTTAATTCCCGCAGTTTTTGTTCCAATTCATTGAGTCTTTGGTACATATCAGGAAGTTGTTTGAATACGGCAAAAGAGCGGAAATAATCTTTATAGGGCACTATGGGGGATCCTATCCAGTTGGCGTTAGCATCTTTGATCGTAGATGAAACGCCGGCCTGGCCGCCAATTTGAGACCCGTCGGCTACGGTGATATGGCCGGCGAAGCCTACCTGTCCGCCTATTCGGCACGACTTGCCGATTTTTGTACTGCCGGCAATGCCGGTAAGGGCGGCGATCACCGTATTTTCGCCGATTTCAACATTATGACCTACCTGAATCAGGTTATCGAGTTTCACACCTTTTCTAATGACGGTTGAGCCCATCGTTGCCCGGTCGATTGTCGTATTTGCGCCGATTTCGACATCGTCTTCAATGATAACATTTCCGACGTGCTGAATTTTTTGATAGGAGCCGTCGGAAGCAGGGGCAAAGCCGAAGCCGTCGCTCCCAATAACCACATTGGCGTGGATGATGCAGTTGTTGCCCACAACTGATTTATGTAAAATGCGCACGCCCGAGTGGATAAAGGTATGGTTGCCCACCTGCGCGTCCTGGGCGATAAAGGCCTGTGGGCCTATATAGCTGCCCTGGCCGATATGGGCGTTGGCTTCAATAACGGCAAAAGGTTCAATGGTGACCTCGGCGCCGATAACAGCTGTTGGGTGGATAAAAGCCTGGGAGGAAATACCTTTGTTCTGCCGGGTATTTTTTCCAAATTGCTCCAGCAGCCTGGCCACGGCGGCATATACGTCGTCAACCCGTATCAGGGTAGCGCTAATGGCCTGACGGGGGTTAAAATCGCTGTGAACCAGCAGGATGGAAGAAGTTGTTTGATAGGCGTATTCTTCATACTTTGGATTGCCCAAAAAAGATATGGTACCCGCTCCGCCTTCCTCAATTTTACTGGGGCGGTTTACAAAAACATCCGGGTCGCCTTCTATTGATCCGCCCAGGAAAGCGGCTAATTCTCTCGCTGACAGTTGCATGCGGCAAAGGTAGAAAAAAATGTTGAAAGGTAGTTGGGCGATAAACTATCTTTGCCCGTAAAAAGCGATACCTTGGAACAAACTCTACGCATCGGCACCCGTGGCAGCGAGCTGGCTTTATGGCAGGCGCGTTATGTGCAGTCTTCTTTGCAGGAATTGGGCGTTCATACCGAGTTGGTTATTCTCAAAACCAAAGGCGACAAAATCCAGGATCTGAGTTTTGATAAAATAGAAGGCAAAGGTTTTTTTACCAAAGAACTGGAAGACGCGCTATTACAGGGCCAAATCGATATGGCTGTTCATTCGATGAAAGACTTGCCCACTGAGTCGCCCGAAGGATTAGTGATTACAGCGGTGTCATACCGCGAAAATCCAGCCGATTGGTTGTTGATGCCCAGGGATAAAGCGGCTTCCCCCCATTTGTCCGAGTTGCCGCAAGGGGCCCTGGTTGGCACTTCTTCATCCCGCCGCAAGGCGCAGATGCTGCATTTCAGGCCGGATGTCGAGTTGAAAGACATACGGGGCAACGTCCCTACGCGTCTGCAGAAACTGCGCAACGGCGAATATGACGCTATCTTGCTGGCTGCTGCGGGATTGAGCCGGCTTGATCTTGATTTGAGCGATATGCATGTGGTTCGGTTTAATGTTCGCGAGTTTGTGCCGGCGCCGGCACAGGGCGTTTTGGCCTATCAAACCCGCCGCAGCGACACCGCAGTGCGTCGCATTTTACAGCGTATTCACCAATCGGAGGTAGCTGCTGTGACCAATATTGAGCGCAAGGTACTTCAACTGATGCAGGGCGGGTGTCATATGCCGCTGGGCGTTTATTGCGAGCGCGACAACCTGGGCAACTACCATGTATGGGCGGCTATGGCCGAAACCTGGGATGCGCCGCTGCGCCGGGTGCAGCGTTCGTCCAATACGCATTTCGAGCTGGCTCAGTTGGTGGCGGATGCCCTCAAAGCGGGCTAACCCATACGGCGCATCCTGATGGCCCGCTGGCGCTGCGCGTGAAAAATTCCATAAAGCAGAGCCAGCAAAATAGGCAGGCCGACATTCACTGCTTTGAGCATATTGCGGGTACCCTTGGCGTCATCGCCCAGGTATGTGGGGTCGATAGGGCGGCTGGCAACGCCTTTTGTTCGCAACTCAATAAGCCCCGTGTCATCAGATAGCCAATCTATGCTATTGACCAGGAGGCTGACATTATCGGGTTGTAATCTGTTTTGGCCGCCTACGGCAAAATCTCCGTCTCCGAAAACCACAATTTTTGCCGGGGTATTGCCTGATAAATTGCCTTCCAAAATACCAGCAACCGGCATACCGCCCAGCGGAAAATCGGCAGTAGTCCATTTTTTCTGAAAATCGAAAAAGGCAGGAGCATTTACCAACCCCGTGCGGGCTGAACTAAAGGCCACGGGCGTGAATTGCAGCCCCTGATTGCCCCCGGTGAAGCTGAGCGGACTTGCAAACGGCATGACTACCTGCTCGATACCCTTCACTGCGGGGTGATCTCTGAAATCGCTGATCAATGGCAGGAAAGGGAATTGTACGGGCGTATTGATTACAAAAAATCCCTGTTGTTGTTGCATCGTTACGCTGCCACATTGGGCATCGATAACGAAAGTGGGTTCGATTTTCAAGCCTTTTGCGGCCAGCCAGTTTTCCAGGCCGGTGCTTACCTGTGTACCCTGGCCGGTATTGAAATCGCCGTTCACTGCGTTGAGCGCCAGCACTAGTTTGCCGCCGCCGGCCAGGTAGGCGTCGAGTTGTTGTAAGTGTGCGGGAGGAAAAGAGTCGCGCGGCGCTAAAACCACTAGTGTACGTATGGCGGGATTGATGGCGGAATCCGCTGCTACCGGCGCCACCGAATACAGTATATTCAGTTGCTCGTATACTTGCCCTAGCTCGTTAAAAGAAGGTTCGCCGTGCCCCTGCAAGAAACCCACCAGCGGTTTATTTTCAACGGATAATTTTTTGATACTCGTGGAAAGCGCGTATTCCATTGCCATATCGGGTTGAACAAAAGGTATGGCCTCCTGCCTGTCGCCCATGCGCAACAGTGCGCCCATAAAGGCTTGTTGCTGCTTGACCTGGTCTTTTTCGCGTACATTGATCATAATGGGCTGGATGCCCTGGTCGGTAGCTTCCTTTTTTTGGGCGTCGTCTTCGGGGCTAATAAACTCAAAGCGCACGTTGCCTTTCGAAATATTGGCGTATTCTACCAGCATATCCTGGAAATCCCGGCGCGTTTTCGCCACATCGGGAGGCAGGTCGTCGGAGAAATACGCTGTAACGGTAACCGGGTCGTCAAGGTTTTTGAGAATATCTTTGGTGGCCTTGGACAGGGTATATTGGCGACCCTCGGTGAGGTCGGCGCGCAGAAAAAATTTATTGCTCAATATATTCAGCAACAGCAGGATGGCTGCGAGCAGGGTGACAGATAATGCTGTTTTTTTCATAGCGCGAAACTATCTTTTTGAAATGCTTATTTCTGATAAATACAATCCCAACACGATAATCGACAAAAAGTAGATCAAATCTTTGGTGTCAATAACGCCTCTTGAAATAGATTCAAAATGCATCGACAGGCTAAGCGTGCTAAACAATTCGCCAATGAAGCCGGTCATGCCATTGGCGATGACTTCGAACAGGAACTGGAAAAAAATGCCTATTGACAGGGCGAGCAGAAAAGCCACAATCTGATTGCTGGTCACACTGCTGGCGAACAAGCCTATGCTGATATAGGCCGCACTGAGCAGCAATAGCCCCAGGTAGCCGCTCCAAATGGCGCCATGGTCTACTTTGCCCAGGTAACTCACTGAAATATAGTAAGGCAGGGTAAGCGCCAGGGTAATGGCCACCATTAATAAGCAAGACAAAAATTTGCCCAGCACCACCTGACGATCGGTGACGGCTTTGGTCAGTAGCAACTCTATAGTGCCTGATTTTCGCTCTTCCGCCAATTGGCGCATGGTGAGGGCGGGGATAAAGAAAAAGAGGGTCCATTTGGCAACGCCGAAAAAAACGTCGAGGTCGGCCTGTTTGCGGAAAAAAATATCGCCATTGCCGGCCAGCCAGGTGAAAAAACCGCTGAAAGCCAGAAACAAAACGATGATAAAATAGGCTATCAGCGAGTCAAAATAAGCGTTGAGCTCTCTTTTGGCAATGATCCATGCAGGTTTCATCGCTATTGGGTTTTTAAGATCGGTCAAATAATAACTAATTTACGGTCAGATCCCGGAACACATCCTCCAACTTGGTTTCCAGGGGAATCATTTCGGCCAGAACCCAGCGCCGTTGTACGCACAGTTCAAAGATGGCGCGGTTAGACGCTTGCTCGGGAAGGCTTTGCACATCGAAGCGCAATTCGTCGGGCTTAGCCACTTCAACAGCGGAAATGCCCGGCAGTGCGGCCAGCGCCTGTTGGGCTTCTTCCAGCGGCGCGTCTTCGAGTCTGATTTGCAGCACCTGACGGCCCTGGGCTTGTTTGCGCAGCGTAGAGGGGGCTCCGTCGGCAACAATTTTGCCTTTATTGATGATTAAAATGCGGTCGCAGGTCGCTTCAACTTCGGGGAGAATATGCGTGCTGAGGATCACAGTTTTTTCTTGCCCCAACTTCCTGATCAGTTCCCGGATTTCTACGATTTGGTTGGGGTCGAGGCCGGTGGTGGGTTCATCGAGGATCAACACGGCGGGGTCGTGGATCATTGCCTGAGCCAGCCCGACCCGCTGCCTGTAACCTTTGGATAATTCGCGGATGCGTTTGTGTTTTTCAGCGCCAAGTCCGCAAATATTGACCATCTCAAGTACGCGGGCAGGTATGGCGCCCTGGGGCACGCCCTGTATAGCAGCGCAGAAGGCCAGGTAGTCCATCACCGGCATATCAATATACAAGGGATTGTTTTCCGGCAAGTAGCCGATTTGCCTTTTGAGCTCGCCGGTTTTTACCGATTCGCCGCCAATGAGTACATCGCCATCGTCCATGGGCAAATAACCGGTAATCATTTTCATGGTTGTGGTTTTGCCGGCGCCATTGGGCCCCAGAAAACCGAGAATTTCTCCGGTTTTTACATCAAAGGAAATGTCGTCTACCGCTTTTTGTTGGCCGTAGCTTTTTTGAAGGCGTTGAATCACTATATCCATGGCTTCCTTGTTGTAGTTGAATATCGGGATGCAAAAATACATATCAGGTTGATTTTTTTTTATACCCGAACATGCAATATTGTGTGTCGTGTCGATCATTCATTAGCTTTACGCCAAATTATTGAAAAATCAAATCACCTATGCGAATACGTGAAGGCCTGCTGGCAGGCATTTTGTTGCTGGCCCTGACAGCCTGCGAAAAAAAAGAAACGCAGGCGATCGTTGCCGATGAATTCAAGGATTTTAAACTGGAGGAGATTAGCGGCTCAACCGGCGCCCAACGCGCTGTGAAAATGGACAGCCAGGGCAAAATAGTGGCGGAAGGCGTGCTGGTCAACGGCCGAAAATCGGGCGCCTGGATATACTACGAAGGATTGACCTCTTCGTTTCCCACCAGAATTGAAACCTACGTCGATGGGGTGCAAAACGGCCCGTATTTTGAACTGGGGGTTAATGGTCAAATTAAATTGCAAACTTCCTATAAAGACGATAAACTGCACGGCAAGTGGACCCAATTCAGCTTTAGCCGCCCACTTATCGAAGCCGAATACCTGGACGGCAAACTCAACGGCGCCTACCGCGAATACGAATTGCGCGATGGCAAAATCAAAAAGGAAATCAATTACAAAAACGGGAAACTGGACGGCCCTTACCGGTTTTATAACCCCCAAGGGCAAATTACATTGGAATATCTGTATAATGATGGAGAACAGGTGAGCGGAGCCATCATGGATACAACCGCCGCTAAAAATATACCCAAATAACCAGGCTTTGATTATTTTGCCTGTCCAATGACTTCACGCGATGAATGCACTACAAACGCCGAACGTTGATCGCTTTTCAGCCTACCTGCGCACGCTGGTAAATAGCAGTCCTGCGCTCGACATTACGCAGGTCCAGGGCGCTGCAGAGGGCGCTTTCTGGGCATATACCTGGTTGGAAGATTTGCTCAACCAGCGCGCTCTGCGCATGGAGATCAATGCTTCGCACGATGTGCAGGAGGTGCTGAAAGCGCTTTTTTTTGAGTCTCGCAATGCTGAACGCCTGCAGGCTGTCAAAACGCTGGGGTTTGCCTATCCGTTTTTTGTAATGCATACAAGTGCGGGCCTTGTTACAGCTCCATTGGTTATCTGGCCGGTTCAACTGGAACCCGATACACAAACTGCCAATCACTGGTGGTTGAGCTATAGTCCCGATTATTTACCGGTTATTAACCGCCCATTAATGGATTGGCTTCGCGTGCAATGCGGATGGACAGATGACGCCGAATGGCAAGCATTGACGCCCCCCAGTGCCTTTTCGTCAGGTCAACTTGCCAATTGGTGTAATGAGCTGACGGCTCGCCTCAATATTAATAATCCCAGCCAAAGCGCATCAATTATGCCATGCCCCGATCGCAAATTATTGCAGGCCGGCCCGGGGCAGGATGCCTTGTATTGGTCGGGAGTAGTGGGCATTTTTCCACCGGTTGCTGATGATTTTGATATTGAAGTATGGGCTGAAACTGCCCGCTCCACAGCTGTGCTGGAGGGCGAACATCCCTTTGGCGCCAATTCGCTCGATCCTTGGCAGGCCGGCGTTGTTGAGGCCTATTTGCGGGGAGGCTCTCTGTTGGCAACCGGAGGGAGCGGTACGGGTAAATCGCATCTGGCCCTGCATCTGCTTACTCGCACTCTTGGCAATGGCGGCAAATGCCTGGTCGTATCGCAAAGCACGACGGCGCTGAAATACCTTCAGGATCAAATGGTGGCATTGGGCCTCGAACGTTTGCAATGGTTGATGCGCGACGAGGTGATCGACAAAACGGTGTTGCTGGAGACGCTAAAAACGCTGGCGAAAACTGAAAATGTCAATTTGCCTGCGTTTGATAACGGCGCTTTTCGCAGGCAGGTCGACAAAGCCATGAGGGAAAAATCTCGCCTCGATCAACGCTATATGTCGGTGCGCAAAAAAGTATTCGGCGCTTACGATTGGTCGGAAACGGTAGGTATTTTCCTCTCTGCCACCCGCCGGGAAGGCAAAGAACTACTGAGCAGCCAGCTAAACCCACAGGATTTTTCCTATCAATACGAGGAATTTTTGTCGATAAAAAATGCGGTAAACAATTGCTTCCCCTTGTTCCAGCGCATCAATACCCTCAATCACCCGTTGCGCAACCTGAATGCAGGCATTTTTATTCACCAATCAAAAGCGGAAGGGCTTGAATTTATTGAGCAAAAGCAGGAAGCGTTTTTGGCGAAAGCCCAACAATTGCAATTAGAATACATCGCTACCTATAATGCCTACGGCGATCAGCTCATGAACCACTACGAGCAGTATTATGCCGAGTTGCAGGATATAAGCGAACAGATACACGATGCCGTGCGGGACCATACCAATCGTTTCGGCGAGGCTTTTGTGCACGGCAGCGCCGCCTTTTCCAGCTTGCGCAGCATTTTTTCTGATAAATACAAGGAGATCAGGTTGGCTAAAAAATCCGTAGCCAATTTATACAAAACGCTTAAAACAACGTTTTCCACCCATAAATACATTGATTTTACTTTTCCGAATTGGGACGAAAATAACCCGGTTGCCCAATTGGAGAAAATTCTCGATCAGTTTGAAGGCGCGCTTAAAAAGTGGCGCAAAGAATTGCCAGGCGGGGTGCAGGAAGAATTGCTGCGTCTCAACCATAAAACAGTTAATCCGCATGTGGATGGACACGATAAAGTTCAAATCATTGAAGATCACCTCAACGATCTGGTAGAAGAACTCAACGAATCGGGTTTGTATCAATTGCCTTTTGAAAACAAAATGCTGACTATTTCGCGCCAGCAAAAATACCTGGAAGATACGATAGACCAGTTGGAGGTAACCCGGCTCAATTTGCGCGATTACGATGTATTCTACGACTGGCAGCGCAATTGGTTTCAACTGCCCGAAAATGCCCGCCGGGTGGTACGGGCGTTGGCCAAGGTGCGCCCCCCTGATTGGGTAGGCGCTTTTGAGAGTTGGTACCTCAACAATTGCCTGGCCAAGGCTTATGATGCCGCTCTGCCGGTAAAGGATTTTGATCCCAAGCCCTGCGTTTCGGCAATAAAAGCAGTTCGCGACATGCTACCCGCTCAACTATTGCATCTTTGGCAGGATAAAAAAGAAGAATCGCTTCGCGCAGCCAGGAGGTCGGGGCGCAATCAATACGAATTATTATTTGGAAAGAAAAATATAGAGCTCGCCGCTTCCATGGATCTCGCCGGTTTGCTCGAAGGGGGTATGGAGGTCGTCGGCGGAGTATTGCCGGTATGGCTCACTACGCCCCAACTGGCTCAAAGGGTTTTTCCTGCCGGCGAGCGCGCTTTTGATCTGTTAATCGTAGAGGAAGGCCATACGTTGGAGGCCGGCGATATTGCTCCGTTGCTTCCATTGGCCCGGCAAACGGTTGTGCTTGCTAATCCCCAACTTATACCCGAAGATCAATCCAACGCATTGCCCGTCGTTATGCGAAAAGCAGGAATAAGGGAAATACCTCTGGGCATCTGTCACTATTGGCGCCCCGGCGACCTGTCGCCATTGCTCAACCCTAACGTGGAATGGGGAGAGGAGGCACTCGGCGTTTTTCAATTAAAACTGGAACAAGTGGAAGGGCGCTACGAGCTTCATTCCCAAACCAATGCGGCAGAAGCCCAGCGCCTCATTCAATTGCTCAACGATATACAGCCAACGCCCCAGCGAACCTATCCGTCGGTGGGAATCGTTTGTTGTACAACGGGACAACGGAACCTCATTGCCGATTATTTACTACAGATCAAGCTGAGACGTTTTCCCGGCGTTGAGAAAATACAGCAATTGGAACGCAATGGCTTACAGGTCTATACAATTGATGAAATGAACGGCATCCACCCTGATATTCTTTTCTTTTCAGGAACGTATGGCATTACAGGGTGGGAGGGGCAAGTGGAAGGCTGCCGCGACTTTTACGAAGGCGAAGCCGGTCTTCGACTGCTTTATTTGCTGATGAGCCGGCCGTTGAAATCGTTGTATTTGCTCAATTCAATTCCCGAATCTATACTCGACGACTGGTCGCATACCCCCCAGCTCAAATCCCTGTTTTTATTGGGTAATTATTTTCGCTATGCCGCTTATGTGCAACAAGCGGATGCTAAAAAACAGGATCAATTGGTCGCTTTGCTCCGGCAAGGGCTGGGAATTGAGAAAAAACTCGCAAGTTCGGGGTTTGCTGCCGAACTTGCGCTGCGGTTGGAAGCCTATATTGAACCCGGCAGGCTGCGGCTCGACGTACCTATGGGCGAATGGAGATTTCCCCTGTTGGTACAACAGAAAGGAGAGAGCGGAGAGGCGTATTACCTGCAACCCGATGGTTTCTTCGCCCATGCTGCGGCTACTGATCATGTCTGGGAATTTGAACAACGCAAACGACTGGAAGCATTGCACATTAAGGTGATGCCGGTATGGTCGGCCGCCTGGTGGAAAAATGCCGGTTTTGAAACCCGTAAACTGGCGGCGGCGCTGATTCAGGTGGATGAAGACCAGCTTGAAGAAAAGGACTAATCCAGACGCTCAACGGGTAGAGGGTCTGTGCTTTGCAATAATAACTCTGCATTAGAACAATGCAAGACGGGATGTATGAAGTCGGGCGCTACTTCTGCCAGAGGCGCCAGGGCAAAATTGCGCGCTTGCAAATAAGGATGAGGGATTTTGAGATCGGGATGATCAATTATATCATCGCCGTAATATAAGATGTCAATATCGATTGTTCTTGAGCCCCATTTAACCAGCCTGTGACGGCCCATCTTCATTTCTATGGCCAGTATTCGTGTCAGTATCTCAAGGGGAGGGTAGGGGCTCATCAGGGCCATCACCTGGTTGAGGTAATCGGGTTGGTCTTCGATACCCCAGGCTTTCGTGCGGTAAATTGCCGATATGCGCGACAAAGTACCGACTTCTTCCAGCAAGTGTTGGCGCGCTGTATCGAGATATTGCTTTGTGTCGCCTATATTGCTGCCGAGTAATAAAAATACTTCTTTCATGGCATTAATGAGTCTTGAAAGTTTCAAATCCCAAATTTTGTTTAATTTTGATCAATTCTCTTTCATCTCAAACGAAACGCATCAGAATGAGATCACTTTTCTACGGAATTTTTTTCACACTATTCGGAACACTAGCTATTGCCCAACCCATTAACGACGATTGTAGCGGGTTAATTGATCTGGGGGAACTACCCGCTTGTCCGACTACTATTTTTACCAATGTTGACGCTACGGCATCCAATATCGGTTTTGGCAATATCCCCTCGTGTTTCAACGGTGGAGGTACTCAAAGAGACGTGTGGTTCTCCTTTACCACTGTCGATACCATTATTGATATTACCATTACGCTTACGGGCGTAGCCACAGGCCCCAATGCCGACGCCATCCTGAATCCTCAAATCGCCCTTTACAGAGGCGATTGTTCTGTGGATGGACTGGCTGAATTGGCCTGTATTTCGGCCCCCAATGGCAATACGCAATTGGAATTGGATGTGCTGGGCCTTACGCCCAACGAAACGTATTTTATACGGGTAAATGATTATTCTGCTTCCGCAAGTCCGAATTGGGGGGATTTTACCCTCTGCGTTGACGAGTACGTGCCGGCAATTAACATTGGCGACGAACCCAGTACGACGGCTTGTTTTGGAACGCTGTACGACTCCGGCGGCCCGGATGGCGATTATTCCGCAGGTGAAAACCATACCTTCACGATTTGTCCCAACGACATCCACCAATGTATCGAGTTGACGGTTCTCGACTTTCAGATGGAGCCGGGCTTCGATGAATTGACAGTGTATGCCGGCGATAATGTAGGGGATCCGGTGATTTCGACTCTGACGGGGTTTGGCAACGGCCAGCCTTTTGTTATTCAAGCTTCTTCTACATGCGTTACGCTTCAGTTTTCTTCCGACGGTTCGGTTCAGGATGCCGGTTTTGAACTGGAATGGACCTGCTCGCCCCTGGCTTGCGACGGCTCCAGCATTGACAACCCTACGGTGATTAATTCGCTGCCCTTTAACTCTTCGAATTATAGCACTTGCGACGACGCGGCGAATTTCGGCAGCAGCCCCTGTAGTAACGATGCTTTCCTCAATGGTCCCGAATACGTGTTTGCTTACGAATCGCCGGGCGATATTTGCGTAAGCGTAACGATATCGGGCGCCAGCCCAGGCACCGGCGTGTTAATCCTGAACGGCCCCGTTGACGATCCCAACACCCTGTGCGTAGCCCAAAGCACTACGGGCATCATCAATGCCGCCAACTTACAATTGCCTGGTACTTATTACATTGTTGTTGATAATGCCGCCGGTTGTACCGATTTTAATATTCTGGTACAGGAAACGGAATGCCAATTGGCGCCCGGTTTGGCGGCTGCGCTCTGCAATCCGCTCAATGGTTGTATTGAAGAGGGCGGCGTACCGTCTATTTTCTTTTTTGAACAAGGCTTTCAGGATATTGACGTACCCAACGGCTCCAATGATGGTTGCTGGCTGGGAGTAGGCGTTCAACCCAATTTTTATTGGTTTACCATCCAGGCGCAGGCAGACGGCCCCTTCGGATTTGTGCTGGAAAGCGCCGATGTGCCTTCCGATATTGACTTTAGCGTGTGGGGGCCCTTTACCCAGCAGCAGGTATGTGAAACGCCGCTGCAAGTCATTAATTTTGTGACGAACAACCAACCCATCAGGAGTTCCTGGGCTGCCGGCGGCGATCCCACCGGCCTGGCCGACATTCACCCCGTATTAGGCACGCCGGTTACCGATACGTGGGACTGCGGAAACTTCCCCGGCGCCGGCGGCGATGATTTTGTCAGCACCATCGCGGCTCAGGAAGGCGAAGTTTACGTCGTTTTGTCTAACGACTGGGGCAACCAGATTATCAACGGGGGCATCTCCATCGACTGGTCGCCTTCCGATCCTGATGTGTTGATCCCGGTCCCGACGATTATTGAAGGCGGCGATACAACGGTTTGCGTAGGCCAGTCCGTTCAAATTGCCATCTCTAGCGGCGTAAATAATATAGAATGGATTGAAGGCGCCTCTACGCTTTCCTGCGACGATTGCTTCGATCCTGTCGCTACGCCTACTGAAACTACCGTTTACAAGGCAATTGTAGAAAGTGTATGTTATACTGATACTATTAAGGTAGAGGTAATCGTTTTTGACGTTACCGCCGGCGCTGATATTACCGTGTGTACCGGCGAACAGTTCGAAATCGTTGCCGGGGCCGATTTTGATCCTGCATTGGCGACCTACTCCTGGACTACGCCTGCCGGCATTGCCCTGAGTTGCGATGATTGTCCCAATCCGACCGTCACAGCCGTTTCCGCGGGCAACCACCCGGTTATCGTAACGCTTACTGCGCCCAACTGCGTGCTTAGCGATACCACCGATGATACCGTATTGCCCCAACAAGCGCCCCAGGCTGTAGTGAGCGACGACCAGCAGGTGTGTACGGGCGCCACTGTCGGACTCGGAGGACCGCCCATTGCGGGGGTAAATTATTTCTGGACTTCGCAGCCTGCCGGCTTTACATCGACGTTGTCTAACCCGTCGGTTTCGCCTGCTCAGACAATCACTTATTTCCTTACGGCCACCAATAACAGCTGTCCGCTCCCTTCTATAGACAGCGTTACAGTGATTGTCGATACCAACCCGATTTTGAATGTGTCTGCCGATACGGCCATATGCCAGGGCGTACCGCTTGTGATGGGTACAACTGCTATTGAGCCTAATACAACCTACCTGTGGGACGGGCCGGCGTTGATCGAAGAGCCGACCAACCCCAATACATTGGTTTATCCGGAAGCTGCGGGTACTTATATTCTGACGGCTACCCGCGGCGCCTGCACGGTTACGGCCTCGGTTGATGTGACCATAACGCCGATTGCCATTGATATTTTGTTATTTGATACTTTAGTGGTTTGTCGAGGTACTACCGTCAATTTACAAGCGACTACCACGCCTGCCAACGTGCCGGCTGTGTGGACGCCTAATAACGGTACGCTCAACACAACAGTAGGCAACAGTGTATTGGCTACGCCGCAAACTATAACCACCTATACTGCCACTGTAACGACGCCTGGATGTTTGAAAACAGATCAGGTTACGATTGTGGTTGATTCGCTGCCGTCCAACCTGACCACTATGCCGCAGGATACCAATATTTGCGAAGGTGAAGTATTGGTATTGACCACGCCGGTTTTTGAACCCAGTGATTTCCCCGATATCGATTTTCTCTGGCAACCTTCGGTAGGCCAGCAATCGCCCGACAGCCTGCTCAATCTGGTTGTAACGCCGGATACGACCACCGTTTATTTCCGAATTACAACTAATGGCGTTTGTTCTGATACCACTTATGCAAGGGTGGAAGTGACGCCTATTCCAACTGTTTCATTGCCTGGAGATACTATATTATGCCAGGGGGCTTCCTTGCAGCTCAACGCTGTTTTTGCGCCGGATATCGATGAAATCACCTGGGAACCCGCCGACGGGCTGAGCTGTACGGACTGCCCCAACCCGATAGCTACGCCGGGCAATGACATAACCTACCAGGTCACCGGCAAACTCAATAATTGCCCGACTGGAACATCGATATTCATAGATGTCATATTGCCACCGGTAATCAGTGTGCCGCCTACGACGGAAATCTGCGAGGGTGATTCTACTGCCGCCCTGTTGTTATCGGCGCCGGAGCCTATGGTCAGCTATGAGTGGACCTCGCCTTCGATGCCCAATTTTGTTTCGAATGATCCGTTACAGACTTTTGCTCCAACTGTTACTACCACTTATTCGTTGACAGCTACAAACGAGTGCTTCAACAGATCGGCGCAAACGACCGTTTTTGTCGTTAACGATGCAACCGTCAATGTAGACGATGTCGTAATTTGCGCCGGCGACCCCTTGACACTAACCGCAGAGGGGACAGCACCCGACGGCGTCAGCGAAGGGTATGTTTGGCAGGTTAACGGCGCCACCCTTACCGGTTCTACCATTACAGTAGAAGGTCTGAATACCAGCACACAAATTATTTTGACTTACAACTACGGCCCCGGCTGCGGCTCTGTGAATGATACCATCAATGTCAACGTGTTGGGCAGCGAATTTGCCGTCAGCCTGACTGTAACGCCCAGCGATTCGCTCCTCGCTCTTGATACTTTGGTATTAACGGCGGATGTAGTTCCTCCCGGGCTTGGCGGACTCACCTACACCTGGTTTGAAAATGATATCGAAATAGGAGAAACAACGACCTCCTCGTTTACGCATATAGCCCCCTTCATTGATCGTGCCGATACAGATGGAGAGGAGTACGTTTATAAAGTGGTGGTAACATCACCGGAAGGCTGCGAGCGTTTCGACCAGATGCCGGTCCGAATATTGCCCCTGGATTATAAGATTCCCAATGTGTTTACGCCCAACGGAGATAATCGAAATGACTTCTTTAAGGTCTTCTTCAAGCGCAATTTTGTGGTCGAGGAACTTAAGGTATACAACCGCTGGGGCCAACTCGTGTTTGAAGCAGGCGGTAATAACGCCGCCTGGGATGGCAATTACAAGGGGGAACCAGCGCCTTCGGATGTCTATATTTATCGCGCCCTTATTAAGCTGGGAGATCAGGCGTTTGAGGAGAAGGGAGATGTGACGTTGATAAGGTGAGGTGAGGATGAAGGGTTATGAGGGGTT
>JRYG01002711.1_pt1 | contig 34104 bp, 26 predicted proteins | sample 235341 | NCBI WGS metagenome assembly JRYG01 (sample SAMN03074218, study PRJNA261478) | activated sludge metagenome | biome: Wastewater Treatment Plant; feature: Wastewater; material: Activated sludge; isolation source: activated biomass of a wastewater treatment plant treating hydrocarbon... ...
TCTTATTGCAGAACAGGCGTTACTCCTTCGAAAAAAGTTGAAATACTCAGTTGATACAACCCGCGCCAATGATCTGCTGGACGCGGCCCTGGAATTCGGGAGACTGGAGGAAGCTGCGCCGCACCTGCTCGCGGGTTTGTGCACCCGTGTTCAACTGCGTCACCCAGAAGTTGAAGCCGCTCAGCTCGCCACCCCGGCGCAGGAAGGCGTAGTACAAATCCGCCACATAGTTGCTGTTATTGCGCTGGCGGCTGCCGTATTCCGGACTGGTGGCGAACTGGCTGGAGATGGCTTCCACTTCGGCATTCACCGCCGTCGCGCCCTGGCATTGCGCGGCGCGGAACCGGGCCAGCCAGTAGCCAAAGCCGCTGCTGTCGGGCAGGCGGTTGAGAAACCCCCGGTAGAAGTCCACCACCGCATAGACCTCGCCCCGGCTACCGGTATTACCCAGCAATCCCTGCATATAAGCGGTGAACTCGGGGGAGAACAGGAAGGAATACAGCGCCACGCTGCGCGGCATCCCCGCCGTCAGTTGCCCGGTCCAGTAGCTCAGCCCCCCGCTGTCGGGCGCGCGGTTGAAGAAAGTCCGATACAGATCGGTGACGTATTGGGTGTTGCTGGGGTTCCTGGCCAGATACTCGGGACTGGTGAAGAACTGGCCGGCCAGCACCCGGAAGGCTTCCTGGATGTCCACCCCCAGCCCTTGCAGCCGGGCGATTTCGCCTTGCCAATACGCCAGGCCACCCGCATCCGGGGCACGACCGAGGATCGATTGGTAGTAGCGGGTGATGAGATTGGCGATGGCCGGTGAGGGTGGGAGCGTGAAATTGCGATAATAAATCTCGGCACCAAGGGACCCTGTGGCGGAATGCCGAAAATCCGCCCAGACGAAGTGCAATCGACCACTGCCGGCGGTCATCCGCGGGTGCATGGTGTCGCTGCGCGTCGGCGCCTGCGCCGGTGTCGTCCAATTGACGCCATTACCGCTGCCTGTATACAACACCGGCCCGGTGGAAAAACCTTCGATGATTCCGGCGGTTTGTTGAAACGCTGCGTACAGGCCCACTCCCGGCGCTTCCGCCAACGACGGGGCGATGCCCTCGACGTTCCCATCCGCTTCCGGCTGGGTGACAGGAAAATTGGTAATCGCCACCGGCGCCTCCCACCCCCGGCTTTCGGGAGCGCCCCGGCGAAAAGTCACGTTGTTCCCCCGCATCCGATCCCAATAGACCAATCCCAAACGGCCATCGGCGAGCGTCAGCAGGGTGGGCGAATAAACGTGGGCGAATTCCTCCGGATACCTGGGCGACAATTCCTGCGCGGGATAAAACCAGCTCGCCCCACCTGGACATCCCGCCGCGCGAGTCCGCATCCCGAACAAGGTAAACGGCGGCCATCCCCCCTGTGGCCGGCCAGCGCGCGTACTGCGGAAAACCAGATATAAGGCACCGCTGGGCAACTGGCCGATACGCGGATATTCATTGTCCACCACGCCGTCGTTTTGGGTCAGATTTTGTTCCGGCGTCCACGACTGGCCATTGTCGCAGCTCAGGCGATGGAAAACCTGGCCATAACCCACTCCGCGAGTGTCGTAGTAAGCCAGGTGCACATGACCGGCCCGGTCCACCCATAAATCGGTGGCGCGGGAATAACCGCTGGTGGAGGCGGAAAGCTGAACCACCGGCTGCCAGCTCGCGCCGCCATTGACGCTGCGCCGGAAATAGACCTCGCCGTTCACCGGATCGGAGGTCCAGGCGACATATACATTGCCGCCCACGGCGGCGACCAGGGGCAAGGTATCGGGACGGCCGGACGCATTACTCAGGTTGACGGGCGCCGTCCAGGTCGCGCCATTGTCGGGGCTGCGGCTGTAATAAATCTCGGGATCACCGCCGGCGTTGACGTATTCGGCCCAGGCGACATGCAACATTCCGCTGGCCACCGCCACGCGCGGAAAAATCGAAGGACCCTTGATCGCCGAGATCCTGACTTCCGGTCCAAAACTGGCCGACACGGGCAGCACACCCGCCAGAATGAGTAGCACGCCGACGATCCACGACAATCGCTGGTTCATCACATACTTTCCTCCGCTAGGGGCAGGTAGGGGTGTTGTCCCGATAGATACCGGCGCCGTCGGTCAGCAAATAAATCGCGTTGCCGAACTGTTTGAGCTGATTCACCGTGGCGCTTAGCGTAGCCTTGACACGCCAGTTCATGCCGTCGTCACTACTGCAATAGTAATTTCCGGCATGATCCGTGCCAAATAATTGACCACCGGGCGAATACCGCACGCCGCTGAGCACCAGCCGCTGCAAACCGGTCGCGGCAATCCTGGCAAAGCTGGCGCCGCCATCGCTGGAGCGGTAAATGCCATTGGTAGTGGCCGCCACCACGATGGACGGCGCGGTGGGTTTCTGCGCCAACGCCAGGAATTCGAGCCGGGAAAAGCCCGTGCTCGAAGCACCGATGCGGTTCCAGGTAGCACCGTTGTCGGCGGTGAAATAGGGAAGATCGTCATACTGGGTCAGAAAAAACCTGCCAGGCGTGACGCCGCTCACCAGCGCGCCGTTGATTCTCATCCCGAGCGCGCCAAAGACATTCGCCACCTGCCACGCTCCGTTCGCCTGCCGTCGAAACAGCCCATAGTTGGGCTCGGCACCCGGAAACAGCGAATAAAACACCGTGTTGTCGTCGAAGGGCGAAACCAGCAAGCCGACCTGAGTGCTGAATGACTGTGGAACACCCGACTCGCCGAGCTGCGTCCAGGTCGAACCATTCCAGCGGAACAACCCCAGCGGTTGACCCGCGTCGAACAGATCGTTACCGCCCGAGGCGGCGTAGACCCGAGTGGAGTCGCTGGCGCTGGCGGACAGTTGGGTCACGCCGCGGATCAGGTCGGGCGCATAACCGATGTTCAAACCGGCGTTCGCCGGCAGCCACGTCGCGCCGCCGTCGGTGCTGCGCCAGGCTCCCCCGCTCTTCAAGCCCAGGAAAAAGGTGTTGGCACTGGCGGTTCCGGTCAATGCCCGCACCCGATCCGCCTTCAGGCCATCGCCCGAGAACCGCCAGGGACTGACCAGGAGGGAATTGGCCGACTGGGCGGTATCGGACCGAAACACACCATACCCCTTGACGGCGGCGAACACCCTGGCCGGCTGGCCAGGCACGGTCGCCAGCGCATAAATGCCGCTCATCACGTCCGGGTCGGACGCCGGATCGACCGCCTGCTGCCAGGTAAGGCCATTATTGGTCGAGCGCCATACTCCCAACGCCCGGGTACCCGCCCACAGCACGGCCGGATTGTTGACGCTGCGGCGCAGCGTAAACACTCCGAACAGGTTTTGCGCCAAGGACCAGGCTCCGCCACCGGACTGGCGGTAAACACCGCCGCCGCCATCCCGCGGGTCCATCACCCCCGCCAGGACGGCTCCCGTACTGTCCACGGCCAGCGAGGTGATGAATTTGTTGGATAAGCCGTTGTTCCAGCTCACCCAAGACGCACCGCCATCGAAGGATTTGAACACCCCCCCGATGTTCAGCGCTGGATTGCCGGGATTATTGCGCGTGGCCACGTAGGCGATGCCGTTGTTCGCGGTGGGATCGAACAGCAGATCGGCGAAATCCAGGCTGTCGAGGCCAGCGACGGTATTGCTGAAGGTTGCGGCGCCATCCGTGCTCCGATACAATCCGGCGCCGTTGACACCCGCCAACACCTGATTGGAGTCGAAGGGATTGAGCGCCACCACGGCGACCGGATCGAACAGCCGCTGGCTCCAGGTGGCGCCGCCGTCGCTGCTTTTGAACAAGCCGGTGGTAGCGGCAGCGTACAGCACGCCGCCATTGCCGGCCAGACGCTGGATATAGCGGGCTGGCAACGTATTCACCCGACCCCAGTTCAACCCGCCATCGCTGCTTTTGAACAGGCCTCCGCCAAAGGTGGCGGCGTAGATCACCGTGCCACTGGCCGCGAACATGTCTCGAACTTCACCGGCTTGCGCCGACCATTGCGCCAATGCCCCGAAAGCGGGCGACTGGGCCGCCAGGAGACACAGCATGACCAGCACTCTCAGCGCCATGGAGCGAGCCCCCCGTTTCGTACCCATACCGCCTGTTGCAAGTCTCCGGGCAGTACGGCCAAACCTCGTTCGAGCGATACTTGCGTGTTCGTCATAATCTATCCCCAATCGCACATCACCGACATGACACGATGATCGGCATTCGCGATAAAACTATTGCCTTTCAGCATGTTCCACAAAGCTTTTTTAATGGGGCGCCATTCAGGGCCATGCGCCATCCTTCGATAGCTAATCGGTTTCATCCCCGGAACCCTGACATGACGCCATGATCGACTGGATTATGTTCCGTTCCCTCTGGCAATTCAGAGGGTTCATCCTCGGCGCGGTACGGCGCGAGTTCCAGGGCCGCTATCAAGGTTCGGTGTTGGGCGGGGTCTGGGCGGTGCTCAACCCCCTGGCCATGATCACGATCTATACCCTGGTGTTTTCCCAGGTCATGGGCGCCCGCCTGTCGGGACATGAAGACAACGCCTTTGCCTACAGCATCTATCTGTGCGCCGGACTGCTGCCCTGGGGCTTGTTCGCCGAAGTGCTCGGGCGGCTGAATTCGGTGTTCCTGGAAAACAGCAGTTTGATCAAGAAAGCGCAACTGCCGCGCGCCTGTCTGCCGGTGATCGTGGTGCTGTCGGCGCTGTTGCATTTTGCCATCGTGATGACCCTGTTCCTGTTGTTCCTGGCCACCAGCGGCAACCTGCCCGGCTGGGCGCTGCTCGCCTTCCCCGTGATCGTGGCGCTGCAACTGGCATTCACCTTGGGATTGGGCGTCATCCTGGGTACCCTGAACGTGTTCTTTCGAGACGTAGGGCAGTTTACCGGTATCGCCTTGCAATTCTGGTTCTGGCTGACGCCCATCGTCTACGTGGCCGACATTCTGTCGCCGGCCATCAAAAACCTGTTCGCCCTCAATCCGCTGTGGCCGGTGATGCACGCCTACCAAACCATTTTCGTCCAACACCGCTTCCCCGACTGGTTGGCGCTGGTACCGATAGCGCTGCTGTCCCTGGTGCTATTGGCGTTGGCGGCCAGGATATTCCTCGCGCGCGTGGGCGAGATCGTGGATGAATTGTGATGGGTTATCTACGGGTTCGCAATCTCGGCAAGGTTTACAAGCGCTACCCCAACAATCGGGCGCGGCTGCTGGAATGGCTGAATCCGGCGCGTCAGCGCCATGCGCAGCATTGGGCGGTGCGGGGAGTCAGCTTCGAGGTCAGCGCGGGAGAGGCCGTCGGCATCGTCGGCAACAACGGCGCCGGCAAGAGCACCCTGCTGAAAATGATCGTCGGCACCACGCAACCGAGCGAGGGCAGCATCGAACTCGGCGGCCGCATCGCGGCGTTGCTGGAACTGGGAATGGGATTCCATCCCGAATTCACCGGTCGCCAGAACGCCTACATGGGAGGGCAAATTTTAGGGCTCACCGGCCAACAAATCACCGAACTGATGCCGGCCATCGAAGCGTTCGCCGAAATCGGCGATTACCTCGATCAGCCGTTGCGCACTTATTCCAGCGGCATGGTGGTGCGCCTGGCGTTCAGCGTGGCCACCGCGGTGCGCCCAGAGATGCTGATCGTGGACGAAGCCCTGTCGGTGGGCGACGCCTACTTCCAACACAAGAGCTTCGACCGAATCCGCCAGTTTCGCGACGCCGGCACTACCCTGTTGTTCGTATCGCACAACCCTGGCGCGATAAAAACCCTGTGCAGCCGGGCAGTTTTGCTCGACCAGGGTATTCTGATCCGGGATGGCGAACCCGACAACATTCTGGATTATTACAATGCCATTATCGCCACACAGGCAGCGGATCAGCAGATTCGCGAAGTCGAATCGGACGTACAGAAAAGCGTGATTCGCTCCGGCAACCAGGCAGCGGTGATCCAGACGGTGGATATGCTGGATACCAATGGCAGCGTAAGGGCGGTCAGGATCGGCGATCCAGTGCGGTTTCGGGCGCACGTGGTGGTCAGCGAAAAACTCGCGGAATTGACCGTAGGATTTTTGATCCGGGATCGGCTGGGCAACGATGTGTTCGGCACCAACACCTGGCATTTGGGCACCAGTCGTCAAAACCTGTGTGCCGGCGAGAGTTGCTGGGTGGAATTCGAGTTACCCGCATTGAATCTCGGGGTCGGAAATTACAGCGTGAGTTTCGCCCTGCACAGCGGCGAGACCCATGTCGCCAACAATTATGACTGGTGGAATCAGGCGCTGGTATTTCAGGTGATTCCAGGATCGGGACCGCGAGCCATCGGGGTCAGTTACCTTCCCATCTCGAGCCGTTGGGGCCAGTGAACCCCTCAGGAGCCGCGATGAGTGAAACATTCAGCCCGGAAATCGATATCGAGCAACTGATGCAGCGTATTCGCGACGAAGTGGCGCGGCGCAAACAAAGCGCTGCCAGCGCTGGCGACCGCTCGCCGCCCACCTGCAAGACGTTTTACACACTCGACGAATTTTTACGATATGACGACAGGGAATTCCTGATCAATGCTTATCGTGGACTGCTGCAACGCGAACCCGATGACGAGGGCTTGCAGTGCTTCCTGGATCGTCTGCGATCCGGCTCGAGCAGCAAAATCGATATTCTTCGAGACATTCGGTATTCGCCGGAAGGCACCAAAACGGCAGTCCAGATACCCGGACTATTGCCACCGACAGCGACAGAGCCGAGGCAAAAAGTTGCACAGGCCAATCTTGAGGAGTTTCAAACTGCTCAAAGCGATGGATCGTCAGCTTTCATTTATTTAGAGCAAAAATCATTTTATACATTGGGTGAACTGCTGCAATTTCGTGACAAGCATTTCATTCGCAACGCCTTCCTCACCCTACTTCACAGAGAACCAGATAGTAGTGGGCTTCAACACTATTTGATCAAACTGCGTGAAGGGGCGCTTACTAAAGTCGATATTTTGGGACGATTGCACTATTCCCGAGAAGGCCGACTGATCAATACAAAGATAAAGGGCCTGCTAGCCCCTTTCATAATACAATCAGCTTATCATATCCCTGTATTAGGAAATCTGATGGCGGTAGCCAGTCTGCTGCTACGCTCCAGCGCCTTGATTCGACGCCTGCGCGCGATGGAAGCGCAAAATGACTATCGGCATACTCAAACCGATTCCGTGGCAGGACGAATCACTCGGTTGGCGAAGATTGTTTTTCAAGCACAAACTACCATTCAGGAGTTTGCTACCCAGCAGCGTGTTGAAATCACCCAACTGAAGCTACTGGCCGATGCCAAAACCAACAGGATCGAATTGACGGATTTGGAAAAAAACCTACGGGATTTTGTACACACTAAAATGGTTACCACTCAAGTAACCGATACCTTGGCCCAACTGAAAGTGCTATTGAACACCAAGGCTAACACCGTCGATCTCGAACAGGCGACCCAACAGCTGCGAACGACGCTGGATGCCAAGACCGATGCCCTCGAACAGGCGACCCAACAGCTGCGAACGACGCTGGATGCCAAGACCGATACCGCCGAGTTCGCACCAATCAAACAGCAGGCGCAGTCAATCGGTGACCTCCACAGCCAGCTCCACGATCACAAGCGCACGATTCTGGACCAGCAACGGCGCTTGGGTTTACTGCTGGAGGAGGTACGCAAACGATTACCAGAACCCCTGAATACCGAACAACTCACCGTCGTGTCGGACGAACAGGATCATCTGCTGGATGCGATGTATGCCACTTTCGAGGACCAGTTCCGGGGTACGCGGAAAGATATCAAGGATCGACAACGGGTATATTTACCGGTAATTCGGGAGTGTGGCGCCGGGACGGCGGAAGCGCCCGTACTGGATATAGGCTGTGGCCGGGGCGAGTGGCTGGAGCTGTTGCGTGACAATCAGTTGACCGGGCTCGGCGTGGATTTGAATCGAGTTTTCGTGCAACAGTGTCGAACAGATGGGCTGAACGTGATCGAGCAGGACGCGTTGACCTATCTGCATGGCTTGCCCAACAATACGTTGGGGGCGTTGACTGGCTTCCATATCATTGAGCATCTACCACTAAAAACACTCATCACCCTGTTCGACGAAACACTGAGGGTGCTACAACCAGGAGGCGTGGCGATTTTCGAGACCCCGAATCCAGAAAATCTGGTAGTGGGAGCCTGTAATTTCTACATGGATCCGACTCACCGCAACCCACTTCCGCCAGCGATGAGCCAGTTTCTGGCCGAAGCGCGAGGCTTCGTTCGCTGCGAGATCCGGCGAATAAACCAGTTGGCGTTGAGTGATCGGTTGCGCTTGCTGGAACCGGGAACGCCGGGAGCAGTAGAATTGAATCCGCTGATCCATATGACGAACGAGCATTATTTCACTGCACCGGATTACGCGGTGATTGGATACAAAGCTTGAGGTAATCCAGACCTAAAGCACATTCTTAACTTGCGGACCCTGATCGAGACTCGGAAGGGTGGAAACGTGATTTAGAGCAACGCACTGATCGAGGCAGTAGAAAAAATCGGATTGAAATGTTTTCTTGAAGTCTGCCCATGGACCTTGTCTGAAATTCTCGACTCTGAGTAACAATGTCTTGCTTTCTTACCTCCTATGCTGAGTTTTTCTTGATTACTCCCTGGTTCGGTACCTTTGCCGGTGGGGGCGGTCGGGCGATCACGTCGCTGGCTGAAATGTTTCAGCGTTGCGGTTACCCAGTAACAGTCCTGACGACCTGTAGCCGTTCGCCCTATGAAGACTGGCGCAATGTCTGTCATACCGCTGGTGAAGCCTGGGTCGGCGATATTCGAGTGCGGCGTTTTCTCGTGGATCGGTCCGACCCTGAACCTTACCATACCGCCGTGGCTACTCGAATGCGGGCAGAACCGGTTTCTCTGGAACTTCAATACGCCTTTTTTGAACGTGGCATCAACAGTCAGGCATTGGTTCAGCATGTCGGACAGTTGGATGCGAATGCCATTATAATCGCTGGAACTTATTTTCAATCCCTTGTTCCTTCGGTTATTAACGCCCATCCGGGGCGAGTAATTGCTCTACCAGCTTTTCACGATGAGCCTGAGTTTTACTGGGCGCCCATCGCCGAGATGATTACCAACAGTCGCAAACTACTTTTTCTTTCAGAGGAGGAAAAGGATCTTACCATCCGTGCCTACGGTCACCGGGTCGGGCGGCGACTGGTGGAAAGTCCAGTAGTGGGTTTGGGGGTAGAATTTCCTCCTGGTATAGTAACCCAGATCAAAGACGTGAGCTTTCTCCAGCGGACACAGATGCGACTTGGCTTGCCCGAACACTATCTAGTTTATGTCGGCCGGATCGAAGGAAACAAGGGCCTTTCCTATCTAATACCTTGGGTGATTCATTTGAATGAGGCCCGAACGACACGAGGCGAGAGTCCAATCCCCTTGGCCCTAGTGGGCGATGGTCCGCCTGAAGTGGTTCCGAAATCCCCTTGGCTGATCAAGCTGGGTTATCTGCTGGAAGCGGAAAAGCTGGCTGTGATTAGCCAATCGATTGGATTGGTCAACCCTTCCAAGTTAGAGAGCTTTTCCTACGTCATCATGGAAGCTTGGTTAGCCGGTGCGCCGGTTCTAGTGCCGCGAGGCTGTGCGGTAACCGCCGGGCATGTGGAGCGCTGTTCGGGCGGTCTGGTCTACGAAGACGAAACCGACTTCTCGGTTAAAGTGGAGATACTGCTGGATCGAGAAATCAGAACAGCCTTGGCCACCCGCGGCCAGCGATATGTCCGAACCCAGTTCCGCTGGCCAGATGTCATGGATCGAATCCTGCGAGCGGTGCTATCATGAAAATTCTGGTTGATGGACAGACCTTAGGCACACCGGAATTACAGCGCGGCATCGGCAAGGTTTTTCTGGAAGCTCTTTACCACATGGTAGATGGCGATATTCAACACGACTGGTATATCGCTGTCCAAGACATGGTGCATTTAGAACGACTTAAACCCCGTTTGCGGCGGTGGATAGAACCAGTATTATTGCCCGCGCTCTCTGCTAGTGACAATCATCAAATTAATTGGTGTCAAGCCTATGGACGGCAACTTGATCATCTTGCCCGAACGATTAACGCAGAGGTATATTGGAACCCTAATCCGCTTATGCCCAATGTACACTATCCGCTGGGTTTTCGCTCCATCCCTCGTGTAGTTACGCTCTACGATTTGATTCCACGTCTGATGCCAGAGCGGTTTCAGCATGATTGGGGTCAAGCGCTCTGGCAAGATTATCTGACTCGTTGTGACGACCTTGCAACGGATGAATGCTATCTGCTAGCTATCTCAGATGCGACTGCAAAGGACTTCATCAAAGCCTATCCCTTGGCGACAAGTCGAGTTCAAGTTGTCACTCTTGCTAGCAATTACTCGCTATTTTGGCCTTATGTCCAAGGCGACCGGCTCTCCGACCCCCCCTATGTACTTTATGTGGGTGGCTTCGACCCACGCAAGAATATGGATAATGCCTTGCGGGCTTTTGCCGCTTTCGCAAAAGACCAGCAGCTACAGGAAGTTCGATTCAAAGTGGTTTGCGCCCATGACTCTGTTGCTCGAAAGAATTATTTTGCTCTTGCTCGCCAACTAGGTGTCGAGAATCAGCTTGATCTCTTGGGCTATGTCGACGATGAGGATCTCGGTTATTTATTCCGCAGTGCCAGCATTTTTTTCTTTCCCTCACTATACGAAGGTTTTGGTTTGCCAGTGCTAGATGCTTTGGCCTGTGGCCTACCCGTCGTCGCCAGCGCTACGTCCTCCATTCCTGAAGTCGGCGGCGAACATGCCATTTACTGCGATCCAAAGAATGTTACCGATATGGCCTACGCCCTGAACCAAGCTTGGAATCGGCGTGACCCGAATGATCATCGCCGTATTGCTGCTGTTCAGCATGCACGCAGCTTTCGTTGGGAAAAAACAGCACATCAATACTTGCAAACTTTCATGGAAGCGGTTGCCGCACGCCATCTTATCCGAAAAGCCTCCTGCAACCGCAAGCCCCGCGTGGCCTATCTATCCCCGTGGCCACCGCAAAAAACCGGCGTAGCCAATTATAGTTACCACCTGATGCCATATCTGCTAAACCGGATGAATGTAACGCTCTTCGCGGAATTTCCCGAGCAAGCTGTCCCTTTGGCAGGCCTTAGCATTCAATCTATGGATCGCTACCCTAACCAAGCACATGATTACGATGGTGCCATCTACCATCTAGGCAATAGCCTTACCCATCTGAAAATTTACGAATATGCCTGGCGAATCCCTGGCGTTGTGGTTTTACACGACTACAATATCCATCCTTCACTCCAGCATGGCTTTCTCAACCGACCCCAACAATTGCTCTATGAAAAAACGCTGAAAGAATACGGGGTTGAAGGCTTGAGCGCATGGGATCATTACTTGCGCACGGGTAACCAGCCAGACCTCTGGAAATTTCCCATGTCTCATCCCATCGCCCGTCGCAGTCATGCTACTATCGTTCACAGCCGTTGGGTGGCGGAACAATTGGCGGGTATAAGCAATATCCTAAGGGTTCACCTCGGTGCGGACCTCCAACCTAATATTTCAGAAACCGAACGCCAACGTCTTCGTCAGCAATTAGCCATGGATGATACTTGCTTCTGGATTGGCATTTTTGGTTTTATTAACCAGCACAAGCGTATAGACTCGGTTATGACAGCAATGGCTAACCTGTGTCGCAGCGGCTATCCAATACGCTTGCTGGTCGTGGGTGAAGTTAATGATGATCGAATTAACCTCGCCGCATTGGAACAACAACATGGTCTTTCTGAAGTTATCCGCTATGAAGGTTATGTCAACTCAACTCATTTCCTAGACTACATGAAAGCTGTTGACGTGGTGGCGAACCTTCGTTATCCAACTATGGGCGAATCATCCGCGTCACTTTATCATGCCTTGGCTTGTGGCGAACCAACTTTGATATCGGATTTTGCATCGTTTTCTGAAATTCCTGATTTAGTAGCATGGAAGGCGGTACCGATAGAAAATGAGATTGATCAACTAGTGTTTTTTCTTAAAAGTCTATTTAGATATCCAGCGGCCCGTAATACGATGAGCATCAATAGTCTTAGATTTATACATGACAAGGCATCATTTGAGAGCGTTGCTGAAACATATTTCTCTTCCATTAGGAATTGATAAACATGGCTACAGACAATTCCAATGTTTCAAGTTTTATTACTAACTTGACGCTTCAAGACTTATCAAAACTCGATATAGTTAAACTTGCCTACCTCCTCATGTTACAACGGCCAATCGATCCGACAGGCGAAGCATCATGGATTAAACGAATTGAATTAGGTGAATTTTCTATTCTTTCCGTAATAGATACTCTCCAAGGATCCCCAGAATATCGCATGGTCAATGCCATTCCCTTTTCTCAAATGATTCATAAAGCGCGCCAAGAGTGGATAAAAAATCTTCCTGCTTTCGATAAAATTCTCGATATTGGAGGCTCATCTCCCAATATTGCTGAAGGCGCTATGATAGAGTTAGGATATCCACATCGCCCAAAAAAAATTAAAATATTTGACTTGCCACCCTCAGAGCAGTATTGGGGCGAACCAAAATTTCCTCAAGATCGTGTTTATTTTTTTTCCTGGGGCTCACTAGAATATATACACGGTCGAGCCGAACAAATTAGTTTATGTCAGGAGTTAACCAATGAAAAGTTTGATTTAATTTTCATGGGGCAAGTTATTGAACATATCCAGCCTAATGCATTGGCTCAAGTATTAAGTTGGATAATTAAGCATCTTACCCCAAATGGACATTTCATTTTTGACACACCTAACAGGCTTATAACCTCAATTCAAAGTCCCCATAATTTGATCGATGATGACCACAAAATCGAGTATACCCCGAGCCAACTGGAAAACATCTTGATCGAAACCGGATTTAGGATTGAAAGAAAATGGGGACTCATACCTATGCCGAACACATACCTCACTAAATCTTTTAATCCCTTGGAGTCATATGAACAGCCGCTTTTATCAGACAAACTGGATCAATGCTATATTTTTGCATTCTCATGTTCTTGATTTTTTATTTTTTAATATTTCGAGTAATAAATTAATGTCATTTCTCATAAAATATAGCCATAACAATAAATTTATTTTTTTCTTTTTATTTTTATGTTTAATATCCATATTATTCTTTGTTTCATTATCAGCAAAACATGAATTCCTACCCTCTATTTTAGCAGACGAAAGTGGCTATCTCGGTAACGCTAGATATATTTCGCTAGGTAAGCCTATTTACATGGGAGGGTCAACATACTATTCTTTTGGCTATTCAATCATCATTGCTCCTGCATTCTGGGTTTTTGAAAAACCCCTTGATCTATATCGAGCAATAATTTTTATAAACGTGATTCTAGCTTCACTTGTATTCCCAAGCCTACTGATATTAGCAAGACAACTTCAAATAAAAATAAACTCAAAAACAATATTTTTTGCCTTTTTAGTTTGTCTGACACCTTACTATATTTCTAATATAAATTACGCTTGGGTTGAGATAACACTCTCATTTTTCTTTATTTCGTTTTTATCATTATTCTGTTATTGCATTAACAAAAAAAGATCAGCAATCTACTGGGTATTGTTTTCTTTTTTAGCGGCTTATCTCTATGCCATACATCCCCGCATGATGGGTATTATATTATTAGTGTTTTTTTTCTATTTTTGGCTATATTATCTCAAGAAAATATCTACGATTAGTTTAATACTAGGAGTTATGTCTTTAGTAACAACCTATTGGTTAGTTAAAATTATTAACAATCATCTTCTTAATATAGCATGGGATCATGATGGTTTTAACATCGTACGTATGCTGTCTAAATCTTTTTCCTTCGACGGTCTTACAAATTTATTATATGCTTTATTGGGTCAAGTCTGGTATTTAACTGTAGCAAGTTTAGGAACTATTTTACTGTTTGGCTTGTGTTCGAAGAAAAATTTAAATGTCGATAATAACGATGATTATAAAATCTTTTTAACTTTCCTAATTTCTTCCTCACTATTCATACTTGCTAGTTCTGTATTAGTTATGTCCAATCCCAAAAGACTGGATCACACTTTATATGGACGATATAACGAAGTTTTTTTAGTGGTTTACTTGTTCATTTTTGGTTGTTTAGCTTTTAATGAACACATGGAAAACTCAATAAATCAAAAGAAACTTTTTGTTGCTACTACATTCTTTGCCGCTCTTACTGTAGCTTTTCTGTCTTTAGTTTTCTATTTGGCCAGACATAATTTTAATAATCCTTACTGTGCTCTTCACAACATAGCTAGCGTTAGCTATTTCTTTGGCGAAAATTGTGAGATCAGTACAATCCTGAAAGTTGGATTTATCGCCTTTGTTTTTCTTTTTTTGTTAGGAACCGCAAGATTTTTTATTAAGCAAACATTCTTATTTTTTTGTTTAGCTTTGATAGGACATAATACTTTACAAGGATATTCTAGCGTTATTAACGCCTTAAACATAAACAAGCAGTCATATCAAAGCATTTCTATTACTGAACAGTATTTAAATAATTTAGGAAATATCACTATAAATTATGATATGGATGATATAAACGCTAGTAGCTTTTACCTTTATCAATTTATCTATCCAAATATAACCTACATATCATATGAAAACTTGGATAAATTCCCAAATAGCTATATTGTTTCTAAGAAAAACCTCGAGAAGATAAACCCTAATTTTAATTGGGTAGCGCAATATAGTAATGATCAAAACTTATGGTTTTTCGGAAAAAAACAGATGGTTAATGATCTTTATAAAAAGATCGTCAGTATAAATTTCTTTCACAAAAATATTATAGAAACACCAAGCTTTTTTATTAAAGAAAGTGGTTTTTATGGAGTCGAATCAAGCAAAGATAAGAAAAAAATTTGGAGGTGGACTAATGGTAAAGCAAGTATTAATTTTTCACCGCACAAAAAAATTTGTTCTGTTAATTTAGGTTTTTCTACTTATAATCCTAACAAAGCAGATATTTCTATAGTACTAAATGGAAATACTATTTTTAAAAATATTTTTGCTGCTGGATATTACAACAAGGAATTGATTTTAAATGGCTACTATGAACATTTTAACTTAATGGTTTTAAGCAACACTTTTCAACCTGGTGGTGAAGATGGTCGAATATTGGGCATAGCTATTGAATCTATTATTTTTAATCCCTGTATTGATGACAATAAACCCGTTAATACTCCATCTCATAGTTAAGTCAGACATTACCTACAAACTTAGCTATTAAACTAGCTCAACGGTACAGCCACAATCTCAATGAAGAGCCAGCCGATCAATGCCCCTCCCCAACTTCTTCATCATCGGCGCGCCACGCTGTGGCACGACCTCCCTGTTCGCGTATTGCCGGCAGCACCCAGAAATTTACATGAGCCACATCAAGGAACCCAATTTTTTCCTATTCAACGAAGGGAACTCCGCTTTTGGTGGACCAGGCAGCTGTGAGGCGGTTCGCACCGCAATCCGAAACCCGAGAACCTACGAAAAGCTATTTGCCAAGGCAGGCCCCGCCCTCGCCGTCGGTGAAGCCTCGGTCAATTATCTGATCTCCACCGAAGCCTGCGACCGAATCAAGGCGCAGATCCCCCACGCGAAACTGGTTGTGATGTTGCGGCAACCGGTGGATCGCGCCTATTCATCGTTCATCCGCTCGTTGCGGGATGGCACCGAACCTTGCACCCGCTTCGAGGACGCCTGGGCCGACCACGAACGGCGTGTCCGGGAAAACTGGTGGTCCTGCCAGCACAAGGCCAAGAGCCTTTACTACGCCCCGCTGAAAAAATATCTCCAGACGTTTTCCCGCGACCAGATTCAAATTCATCTGTTCGAAGATCTCACACAACATCCCCGAGCGATCATCCAGCAACTCTTCACCTTCCTGGAAGTGAATAGCGCGTTCGCGCCGGATCTGGCTGGGCACTACAATGCCAGTCAGTCCGTCGAACACCCTTTGCTCAGAACGCTCTGGAACCGCACCACTGGTCTGCGCGCCGTGCTGGCCCCGGCACTACCCCTCGCCTGGCGTGGTCGCCTGTTCGTTCATCTGGTCGCGCAACGCCGGCTCCGCTCCGATCAACAGCCCTTGCCGCCCGGGTTGCGTACCCGTCTGACCGCAGAACTCAAGGACGACATCCTGCGCCTGCAGGATCTCATCGACCGCGATTTGAGCCACTGGCTGACGGACAGGAAATAGCCCACCTTGCGCCATCTCTTGTTGACCACCTCTACGCTGCCGCGCTGGGAGAACGACCCGGAACCGCGTTTCGTGCTCGACCTCGCCCGCCACCTGACCGAACGCTGGCAACCGACCCTGTTGGCACCGGGGTTTCCAGGCGCGGCAGCCGAGGAGCGGCTCGATGGCGTACGCGTGGTGCGCTACGCTTATGCCCCAACGCCCGCTTGGGAAACGCTGTGCTATCCCGGAGCGATCTTATCCCGCCTCCAAGCCAATCCCTGGCTCGGACTGCTGGTTCCCGGACTGCTACTCGGATTGCGGCGGGCAGTGCGACGCGAGTTGCGCAACCGGCCTTACGCCTGTGTTCACGCCCACTGGCTCCTGCCACAGGGCGCCGTCCATGCCCTGGGGTTTCGCCGCCGGACAACCCCTCCCTTGGTCATCACTACCCACGGCGGCGACTTGAGCCTGGACCGGCTGGCCGCGGTACGCGCGCTTTATCGAATCATCCTGCGTCGGGCGGCGGCGGTCACCGTGGTTGCTCCCAGCCTGCGCCAGCGCTTGCATGCCCTGGAACCCCGGTTGTCCGAGGAAAAGGTGCCGGTCATTCCCATGGGCGTCGATCCTGAACATTTCCACCCCCAACGGCGCCGGGACGACTGGGCAGCGACGCAGGGTCTGCGCCACCCCGTGGTGCTGTTCGTCGGGCGTCTGGTCGCCAAGAAAGGCGTCGACATCCTGCTGACCGCCTTTTCCCGGCTGGCACTGACGCCGACGGGCGTCACCCTGGCGATTGTCGGCGAAGGGCCACAAGCGGAGATTTTGCGGCTACAAGCCGAAACGCTCGGCTTGGCGGCACGAGTTCGGTTTCTCGGCGCCCTGCCGCACGATGCGTTGTGCACGGCCTATGCCTCTTGCGATATTTTCTGCGCACCTTCGGTCATCGCAGGCGACGGCGATATGGATGGCGCTCCCACTGTGCTGTGCGAGGCGGCCGCCTGTGGCTTACCACTGGTCGGCAGCGCCCTGGCCGGAATTCCGCTCGTGGTCATTCCCGGGCACACCGGCTATCTGGTACCGCCGGGCGATCCCGCAGCGCTCGCCGCGGCCCTCGCGACCCTGGCTGCCGACGCCGCCTTGCGCAGGCGTCTGGGCCAGCAAGCCAGGGCGCACGTCCGGCAATTCGCCTGGCCAGCCGCAGCCGACCGGTTCAACGCGCTCTATGAACAGGTGATCGCCGTCACGCGCGGTGCGGGGTATTGTGCTTGAACGTGTGTCTGGTCAGCACCGAAATTCTTGGTTGGGGGAAAAATGCTGGCGGCTTCGGCTTCGCGACGCGCAGCTTGGCTCGCGAACTGGTCGCGCGGGGTGTGACGGTCAGCATCGTCATTCCCCAGCCGCGGGGCACGGCGGAGTCCACGGTGACGCTCGACGGGTTGCTCGTGCAGACCTATCCCCGACTGAATCCGGCTGCCGGAATCGAGCTGTTGCGCGCAGCCGACGCAGATATTTATCACTCTCAGGAACCCTCGCTCGGCACCTGGCTGGCCCAGCGGGCCAGGCCGAAGCGGTCGCACGTGGTCACCTCACGCGATCCGCGGCTGGCGGCGGATTGGTGGATCGAGTTTCGTTCGCCTACTTACCAGGGTTTCCAAGTGCTGTACACCGCGCTTTACTACGACAACCCGCTGAGCCACCGCGCCGTGCGCCGTGCCCGAGCGGTCTATGTGCCGGCCCGCTTTCTTGCCGAGCGGGTCCGCCACAAATACCGGCTAGGCTATCTCCCCGAATTTCTGCCGACGCCGGTTCGCTTCCCCAACGAGGTACGCAAGGCGGAACGGCCGACCGTCTGCTTCGTAGGCCGACTCGACCGCCGCAAGCGCCCGGAACGGTTCTTCGAACTTGCCAGGCGTTTCCCAGCAGTAGACTTCGTCGTGGCCGGCGTCGCTCAAGATCCTCGTTTCGCCGCTGAACTCGCGACGCACCAAGCAGGGCTTGCCAACCTCGACCGGCGGGGTTTCGTCGATCAGTTCGAAACTTCGGAACTCTCTGAAATTCTTGCCCGCAGTTGGATTCTGGTGAACACCTCCGCCCGGGAGGGTCTGCCCAACAGTTTCATCGAAGCCTGCGGCCACCGCTGCGCCCTGCTTGCCAGCGTGGATCCCGATGGGTTCGTCAGCCGCTTTGGCCGCTGGGTTCCGGACGGCGATTTCGCAGCGGGATTGCGCGATCTGCTCGATGGAGACCGCTGGCGGCGCGCTGGCGAGACGGGTTATCGCTACGTCAAGGCCAACCATGCAGCCGGAGTGGCCGTCGAACGCCATCTCGACCGGTATCGCGCCTTGGCGCGGTGCTGAAATGCTCCAAGATCGAGATGCCATGAACCCGCTCCTCTCGATAGCGCGCAACGCGGGACACCTGCTGGGCGCCCGAGCCACCACCCAGGCAGTCCGGCTGGTCTATGTGGCGGCGCTGGCGCGCGGGCTGGGTCCCGAGCTTTACGGCCTGCTCGCCTATACCCAGTCCTGGTATCTTCTGTTTCTGCCCCTGGTGGCTCTGGGAACACGAGAAACCCTGGCGCGGGATTTCGGCAGAGACCCGGAGTTGGGCGCCAACACAGCCGCGCGGGTGCTGGGCTTGCGACTCATCCTGCTGCCGTTCGCGGCGGTGGCCTGCGTCACCCTGGGTCTCGTAAACGAGCCAAATTTTCAGGTCCGTCTATTGCTGGTGCTGATGGCGCTGGCCTTGATCGGCCGGGCGCTGGCGATGTGGACGGAAAACGTGTTCGTGGCTTGCGCGCAAGCGCGGTTCGCGCTCCATCAGGCTGCGTTGTTCCGACCCCTCGAAGCGTTGCTCGGTTGCGCGGTGCTGATGGCGGGCGGCGGGGTCCTGGGCGTGGCTGCGGTCCATGCCCTCAGTTGGGGATCGCAGGCCGCCGTGGGATTTTGGTCGGTACACCGCCGTCTGTCGCCAGTGCGAGTGATCATCGACCGGAATCTACCGGGGCTGATCCGTCGGGGCATGGCGGCACTGCTCACGATACTGGCGCTGGTCTGGTTTACTCGCGGTCCGCTGATTCTGTTGCGCCAGATCGGGCTCGACGACCGCCAACTCGGCCAAATCGCGCTGGCGTTGCAACTGCTCGAGCTGCTGGCCGTAGCACCGGCCGTGCTGGGTCAGGTCGCCCTGCCGGCGGTCAGCCGCGCCGCCGCCAACGGCAAAGCATTTCTGAACATCGTCTTGCCCTGGTGGATCGCCGCCAGCCTGCTGACAGCGTTGGGCGGCTTCGCTTTCGGGGGTATCTTGCTGCATTGGGTTTTCGGCGATGCCTATCCCGTGACCGGGGAAATGCTGGGACCGTTGCTGCTGGTGTCGGCGCCGCTGGGGACCGCATCGTTGTTGTCGCAAGTCAGCCTGGGCATCGGGCGAACCTGGCGAGTGGCGGGAGCGGCGGTCGTGGCGACCCTGGTCTGGATCGTGGTCGGTCTGACGGCATTGCCATGGCTGGGGCCCTGGACGATCTGCGCGGCGCTGTGGCCGGCAGCCTGCCTGTGGGCGGGGCTGCTGCTGGCCGGCGCGATCCGTGACGATCTGGTACGGCCGGCGGCGATACTGCGTGTCCCCCGCTGGACTGTCACCTCCGACCATACGCCATCATGATCACCCCGGAACACCGGCCACGCATCCTGGTCCTCAACGATCAGATGCCATTCAGCGACCAGATTCCCAATCTGGGGGATCGGGCGCACCAGTGCGGCTTGCGAACGCTGGCCGAACGATGCGGCGGAGTGGAACTGGTCTCTGGAACCTGGAAGCCGTTTCCTTACCGGGACGAGCGCGCGTATCGTCGCGCCGGCGCCGATCCACGAGTGTTTGTTGCATGGGAACGGCGCGCGCGGAATTATTCCGCCACGCGCGCCGCCGTGGAGGCACGCGTGCTGCGATGGCTGCCCCAGTGGTTGCCGACTGGCTTGATGAATCGCCTCGACGCGGTCGCCCGGCGTCATACCGGGCTCGACCTCATCGCGGCGCTGGCACCGCGGTTTCTGCGCGCCTGCCACGCCAGGGCATTCATGGCACAATTGGCCACGGCGCGGCTGGCTCTGTTCAATGGCGGCGGTCTGCTCGCGGATCATCTGGGACGTTATCTGCCCGAACGCCTGTTCCAGCTCTATCTGGCCAAGCGGGCCGGACTCACGGTGGCGGCGGTCAATTACAGCGTCAGCCTGGCGCGCGAGGATTACCGGGCGCTAGCAGCGCCGGTTCTTCGGTCCCTCGATTGGCATCTGGTTCGTGAACCACTCTCCCGCGCCCAACTGCTGGAGTTGGGGGTGAATCCAACACGGGTCGCGGTCGTCCACGATGCGGCATTTTATGCCCCCTTGGGCTACTGGCCTGTTTCTGGCGGGGAACCGGCCTTGGCCATGGGCATCATGGTTCGGGGGGACCGGCCCGTGGATTTGGACGCCTGGGCGGCACTGGTCGAGGCATTGCGGCGCCGCTTCGGCGTCGAGGTCCATTTTTTCCAAGGTTGCCGCAAGCACGACCCGCCGATTCGCGCCGCGCTGGGCCGCCGCTGCCAGCTTGCCGATGATGGCCGCTTCGTGGATTATCCTGAACTGGTGGCCCACCTCCGCAGCCTGCGGTTGCTGATCACGGAACGCTATCATGGCGTCGTATTCGCCGCATTGGCGGGAACGCCGGTGGTGCCCGTGGTCGCCACTACGCCCAAGACCGACGGCCTGCTGACCTTGCTCGACTATCCGTTGCGGCCGCTTCCGCCCCTGCCGCACGCAGCGGTTGCCGATTACCTGAAGGCGTGCGCGTGGGCGCTGGCGCACCGGGAAAGCCTTTCCCGACAACTCGCGGCGGCGGCGAGGCGCGCCCGAGACCGCTTGCGGGACGATTATGCTCGACTGTTCCGGGCGCTGGTCGGCGGCGATAGTGGCGACAGCCGGGTGGAGTCGTTATGATCGAAGCCCATCATGAAACTCATCATCCAGATTCCCTGTCTCAACGAAGCTGAAACCCTCCCGATCACGCTGACCGATCTGCCGACCGCGGTCGCGGGTTTCGACACGGTCGAATGGCTGATCGTCGACGACGGCAGCACGGACGACACCGCAGCGGTGGCGCGGGCGCATGGCGTGCATCATGTGGTGCGGCACACTCGCAACCAGGGGCTGGCCAAGGCGTTCATGAACGGGCTGCGGGCGGCGACTGACCTGGGCGCCGATGTCATCGTCAATACCGATGCCGACAATCAGTATTGCGCCGACGACATCCCCAAGTTGGTGGCGCCGATTTTGGCGGGACACGCTGACATTGTGGTCGGCGCCCGGCCCATCGCGACTATCGAACACTTCTCGCCTGCCAAGAAATTTCTACAGAAATTGGGCAGTTGGGTGGTTCGGGTGGTGAGTCGCACCGACATTCCCGACGCGCCGAGCGGTTTCCGCGCGATGAGCAGGGAAGCGGCCAAGCGCCTGATGGTGTTCAACGACTACACCTATACCCTGGAAACGATCATTCAGGCGGGCCAACGCAACATGGCGATTGTCTCGGTGCCGATCCGGGTCAATGGGGATCTACGGCCTTCCCGGCTGGTGAAAAGCATTCCCGGCTACATCCGCCGCTCCATCGGCACCATGATTCGCATCTTCGTCATCTATCGCCCCTTCCGCTTCTTCGGGACGATTGGTTTGACGTTGCTGGCGCTGGGTACGCTGATTGGGTTGCGTTTCATGGTATTTTGGCTACAGGGGGATAGTGGAGGGCACGTGCAATCATTGATCCTAGCAGCCATCCTGCTGGGGGCGGGATTCAACACGATACTAATCGCTTTCATTGCCGACCTGCTGGCAGCCAACCGCAAGTTGCTGGAAGATATCCGTATGCTAGCGACGGATAAGTAAACAAAATCCAGCAGTATCACTGGGAATCCTGGTTTTTCAAAAGAACGGATGCATTACTTTTTTCAAAGTAGTGCTTCGTAGTGCTTCTATGATTGATCATTACCGACGCTTCGTTTCGTACTTGGAACTGATCGGTTTTTAGTATCACATTGGCAGGTGTCATGAAGATAGCTGGTGGTATCACTGAACGAGGTGTGATTGCTGGTAATACTTACGACAAGTATGGATCACACAACCCTGTAGTCCGTTGGGTCATGCGTGGCTTTGAATTGGCGCTCGATGAATTGATCGGAAAAGTCAATCCACGTTCTATTCACGAGGTGGGTTGCGGCGAAGGCTACTGGGTATTGCGTTGGTCTGAACGAGGGATCGTAGTAAGAGGCAGTGACTTTTCCAGCAAAGTAATCGAATTGGCGCAAGCCAACGCGATGGATCGAGGACTTTCCCGCCATCTCTTCAGGACTTGCAGTATTTATGATTTGAAACCGGAACAGGATGCCGCCGAATTGGTGGTTTGTTGCGAAGTGCTGGAACACTTGGAACGACCGGAAGACGGGCTAATGGCTTTACAAACCATCGCCCGCCCCTACCTGATTACCAGTGTGCCTCGGGAACCGCTATGGAGCGTGCTCAATATGGCTCGCGGTAAGTATCTGACCGATTTTGGCAACACCCCTGGACACATTCAGCGCTGGTCTCGGCGAGCCTTCATCCGTTTGGTATCGCACTATTTCGACGTGCTCGAGGTCCGCACTCCCCTTCCCTGGACCATGCTGCTTTGCCGCTCGATACACGCAAGATACTGACCCGTGCTGGATATTTCCCCAAACAAAATCCTACACTGGGTCGGTAACGGACTCAGTGTACTGGGAATTGCGTTCGTCGTCGTCAAGCTGGCGGAATACGGCGATCAGCTGGCCTTGGACGATCTCGAGTTTTGGGATTGGATCATTCTGCTGACCCTGGCCCTGTCATACGGCCTTTCGGGGATGCTGCTGGCGCTGGCTTGGCGCGACTTGCTGCGGTATTTGGGTGTATCCGTCCGCCGACGTTGGGCCATTGGAGCTTATGGCGTCTCTCAACTGGCCAAATATGTGCCGGGCAATATTTTTCATCTGGCCGGTCGGCAAGCCATCGGCGCAGCAGCCGGCATTCCTGGCCGGCTTTTGGCAAAATCTTCGCTTTGGGAATTAGGAACGATTTCCATTACAGGAAGCTTGTTCGGTTTCCTGGTTTTTCCACTGCTGATCTCGTCGTTGACTCAAATACTTGCTGTCGGCATTTTTTTGGCCGTGTTGCTGACCAGCACCATGATTGCCTTAAGATGGTCGGGCGCTCCGGTTTCGCGGGCGATCTGCTGGTATGCGGCTTTTTTGGCCTTATCAGGTTTAGTCTTCATCGCCGTATTGGCTTTGATCGCCACGCCGAACCCCAGTTTCACGGTAAACATACCCTCTATTTGTGGAGCCTATGTTATCGCCTGGCTGGCTGGCTTGGTTACCCCGGGCGCTCCAGCCGGAGTTGGAATTCGGGAAGTGGTACTCTATGCTTTATTGCACATCTTGGTCAGCCAAACAGATCTTCTCACCACTATTTTGTTAGCGCGCATGGTAACCGTGGCTGGAGATGTGTTTTTTTATCTATTTGCTTTGGTACTCTTTAATCGACCAACCGACCCGCTTGCAAACCGTGGAGTTGTTGCTACTCAACATGACCAGATGCTGTAGTAGAGAAAAGGCCGCACTCCATCGGGCTCTTGGAACGTGAAACCCAATCGACACTACTCGATCTATGATATGTTTTGGATCGTCGACATTTCGACCTCGAAAGAATGACCATGAGCACCCTCACCCAGGAACTGCGCGACCGCCTGCGCCAGGAGCTGCCAGGCTGGCTGCGGGAAGATCCCGAATTTCGCCAGTGGATTCTCAACCTCGCCCGCGGTGAATTCGCCGACCGCCGCGAAACCGAGAGCCGGTTTGATCGCCTGCTCGACGAACTGCGCCGCGACCGCGAGGCGCAGGAGCGCAAGTGGGAGGAACAAAACCGCAAGTGGGACGAGCAAAACCGCAAGTGGGACGAGCAAAACCGCAAGTGGGACGAACAAAGCCGTAAATCCGACGAAAAATGGGCGGAGCAGGTCGCGGAAAACCACCGTCTCCACGAGGAAGTCATGGCCATGGCCGACCGGCTGGATCGCAAGATCGGCGCGCTGGGCGCACGCTGGGGTTTGCTGTCGGAAACCGCCTTCCGCGACGGGCTGGCCGCCATCCTGGAAAAAAGCTTCGACGTCGAGGTCATCAACATCAACGATTACGACGACGAGGGCCTGGTGTTCGGTCGCCCCGATCAGGTGGAGCTGGATATCCTGATCAAAAATGGCCTGCTGATCGCCTGCGAGATCAAATCCTCGATGGACAAGGCCGGGCTGTATACCTTCTCGCGCAAGGTCGATTTCTACGAACGCAAACACCGGCGCAAAGCCAACCGCCGGCTGGTCATCACCCCGTTTCTCGACCCGCGCGCCGCCGGGCTTCCTGAAAAGCTGGGTATCGAAGTCTACGCCGACCCCAAACAGGTCGCGGTGGAGTAAACACAACTGCAAGCAACCGACGGATACGACATGAAAAACGCGATCATCACCGGCATCACCGGCCAGGACGGCGCCTATCTCGCCGAACTGCTACTGAACGAAGGCTATCGGGTCTTCGGCACCTACCGCCGCACCAGCTCGGTCAACTTCTGGCGTCTGGAAGAACTCGGCGTCCAGGATCACCCCAACCTCCACCTGGTCGAGTACGATCTGACCGACCCCGGCGCCAGCGTGAGGGTTCTGCAACAAGCCCAGCCCGACGAAGTCTACAACCTCGCCGCGCAGAGCTTCGTCGGCGTCTCCTTCGAACAACCGGTGACGACCGCCCACATCACCGGCCTCGGCGCCCTGCATCTGCTGGAAGCGATCCGCATCGTCAACCCCAAAATCCGCTTCTACCAGGCTTCTACTTCGGAGATGTACGGCAAGATTCACGAAATGCCGCAAACCGAAACCACCTTCTTCCATCCCCGCAGCCCCTACGGCGTCGCCAAGCTGTTCGCCCACTGGTCCACGGTCAATTACCGCGAATCCTACGGCCTGTTCGCTTGCAGCGGCATCCTGTTTAACCACGAGTCCCCACTGCGGAGTAAGGAATTCGTGACCCGCAAGATCACCGCCGCCGTCGCTAAAATTCACCTAGGACAGCAGGAAACGCTGGAACTCGGTAATCTGAACGCCCAGCGCGACTGGGGCTACGCCAGGGAATACGTCGAAGGCATGTACCGGATGCTGCAACATGCCGAACCGGACACTTACGTGCTGGCCACCAACCAGACCTGGCCGGTGCGGCACTTCGTGGAACTGGCCTTTCAGGCGGTGGGCGTGCAACTCGAATGGCAGGGCAGCGAGGACCGCGAACTGGGTCGCGACGCCCGTACCGGCCAGATGCGGGTTCGGGTCAATCCCAGATACTACCGCCCCTGCGAGGTGGACGTGCTGTGCGGCAATCCTCAAAAAGCCCGTGATATTCTGGGTTGGACCCCGACCACCTCGCTGGAAGAACTCTGCCGGCTGATGGTGGAGGCCGATCTGCGGAGAAATCGGCGTGGTTTCTCCTTCTAGGCGGACTTTGATCACCGGCGCCAACGGCTTTACCGGCCGTTGGCTTGGAGCCCATCTCACGCAGGCAGGCTACCAGGTTTACGGTTTGGTGCATGGTCCGGCGCGGACCGCCGCCGAGATCCAGGCCGATCTCGGCGATCCCGCAGCCTTGCGCGCGGCCCTGGCAGCCGCGCGCCCCGACTACATCGTCCACCTCGCCGCCATCACCTTCGTGCCGCACGGCGACAGCGCCGAAATCTACCGCGTCAATCTGTTCGGCACCCTCAATCTGCTCGACGCCGTTCTCGCGGTCGGGTTGCAACCTCGCAAGGTGCTGATCGCCAGCAGCGCCAACGTCTACGGCAATCCACCGGTGGAGATCATCGACGAAACCGTCTGCCCCGCTCCGGTCAATCACTACGCCAACAGCAAGCTGGCCATGGAACACATGGTTCGCACCTACGACGACCGGCTGCCGCTCGTCATCACCCGCCCCTTCAACTACACCGGGGTCGGTCAAGCCGGGCATTTCCTGATCCCCAAGATCGTCGCCCACTACCGGGCGCGGCGGTCCGTCATCGAACTGGGCAATCTGGACGTGGTGCGCGACTTTTCCTCGGTCGAATTCATCGTCGCCGCCTACCGGAAGCTGCTGGAATGCCCGCACAGCGGACTCACGATCAACCTCTGCTCCGGCCAGGGGACCACCCTTGGCGACATCATCGCCGCCATGAACGACATCGCCGGCTACGCCATCGAGGTCGCGGTCAATCCCGCCTTCGTGCGGACCAACGAAGTTCGCCGACTGATCGGCTCGAACCGCAAATTGTTCTCCTTGATCGGCCAACAACCCATACCCGACATCCGCAGCCTTCTTTCGGAGATGTATCACGCCCCTGCGTGACCCACCTTCCCGCCATGCGAGTTATCCTGAACGTAGACGCCATCCAGCCACCGCTGACTGGCATCGGCCATTACGCCCTGCAGCTGGCGCGCGGTCTGCGCCGGCATCCGGCGATCAGCGACCTCCGCTTCTTCTCCGCCTACCGCTGGCTCGCCGACCCGGAACAGGCGTTGCACGCCAACCAGGCGCTGAGCCACATCCGCAACCGCGTCCCGTTCAAGACATTGGCCCTGCACCTGTACAGCTTCACCAGAAGTCAACTGTTCCGCTGGCAGACTCGAAAACTCGACGGCTCTGTACTGCACACCCCGAACTACATCCTGATGCCGTTTCCCGGCGCGGCGGTGACCACGGTGCACGATCTGTCCTATCTCCACTACCCTCAGCATCATCCCCGCGAACGCATCGCCTTCATGGAACGGCAAATGCCGCGCACCCTGGCGCAAGCCGCCATGATCATCACCGACTCCGACTTCGTCCGCCAGGAGCTGATCGGTCTGCTGGGGGTCGCCGCACACCGCGTTCAAACCGTATCCCTGGGGGTCGAGGGCAGCTTTCATCCCCGCCCGCCGGCGGAACTGACCCCGGCGCTTACTCGCTACGGTTTGGCGAACCTCCCTTATCTGCTGGTCGTCGCCACATTGGAACCGCGTAAAAACCTCCTGCATCTGGTTGAAGCCTATAGCCGACTACCCGCGACTCTGCGCCAGCATCATCCCCTGGCCATCGCCGGTGCGCGCGGCTGGCTCACCGGGGAATTGGAGCAACGGCTGGAACCGCTGGAACGCGGCGGTCAGGTAAAACGTCTCGGCTACCTACCTCAAGACGATCTGCCGCTGCTTTATGCCGGCGCTTGGGCCTTCGCCTTTCCCTCGCTTTACGAAGGCTTCGGGTTGCCGGTGCTGGAAGCTCTCGCCAGTGGAACGCCAACCCTGACCTCGAACCGCTCCTCGCTGCCGGAAGTGGCCGGTGACGCGGCGTTGCTGGTCGATCCCGAGGATGTGGACAGCCTCACCACCAACCTGGAGCGCCTGCTGACCGACGACGAATGGCGCGCGCTGGCGGTCGAACAAGGCTTGCGACAGGCTAGTCAGTTTTCCTGGGAACGCTGCGTCGAGGAAACCGTCGCCGTATATCGGCGGGCGCTGGCGGAGTAGAATCGTTTCCAGCCGATGGAATAAGAGGTATGCAACATGACCGTGGACGACCTGAAAGCCCGTCTGCAAGCCGAACTGCCCGAACTGCTCAAGCAGGACAGCGGTTTCCGGCAATGGCTAGAACAGCTGATCCGGGAGACGGCGGTGACGCCGGAGAGTTTCGATGCTCGTTTCGACCGCATGTTGCGGGAATTCGCCGCCGACCGCGCCGAGCAGCGACGCAAGTGGGACGAACACGACCGCGAGTGGAGGGAATGGCTCCAGGAATTCAAAACCTACCGCGAGGCGCAAAACCGCAAGTGGGAGGAACAAAACCGCAAGTGGGACGAGCAAAACCGTAACAACAACGAACTGCTGAAGGAAATCAAGCTCTCCCGCACTCGGCAGGATCAGGGCATCGGCGCCCTGGGCGCTCGTTGGAGCATCGCCTCCGAGCACAGCTTCCGCGCCACGTTGAAAGGAATCCTGGAGCAAAGCTTCAATGTCAAGGTGTTGAACGTGACCGAGTTCGACGATGCCGGCATGGTGTTCGGCGCGCCCGATCAGGTGGAGATCGACATCATCGTCAAAAACAGCGAGTTGATTCTCTGCGAACTCAAATCGTCCATGTCCAAATCGGACATGTACACCTTCGACCGCAAGGTGCGCTTCTACGAGCAGCGCCACCAACGCCAGGCCCAGCGTAAAATCGTGATCTCGCCGATGGTACCCCAACCGGCCCGTGCCGTCGCCGAAAAACTGGGCATCGAGGTGTTCGGCTACGCCGAGGATACGACCGGTCTCTGATCCGGCGCGGCCAGCTTACTCGAAATCCCGCCGCCCCACCCAGTCGCGGGCGAACTGCCAGGCCACCCGCCCGCTGCGCGACCCGCGTTGCAACGCCCAGCGCAGCGCCTCTTCGCGCGTCGCCTCGTCCAACCCCGCCGGCGCGCCCAGTTGCGCCAGCCAGTAGGCGACGATGGCCAGATAATCGTCCTGGCTGAACGGGTGGAACGACAGCCACAGCCCGAACCGCTCCGACAGGGAAATCTTTTCCTCCACCGCCTCGCCGTGATGAAGTTCGCCCTCGACGATGCGGGCATCCTGATTTTCCCGCATATACTCCGGCAACAAGTGACGACGGTTGGAAGTGGCGCACAGCAGCACGTTGTCGGGCGCGGCGCTGATCGAACCGTCCAGCATCGCCTTGAGCGCCTTGTAACTGGGATCGTCGGTCTCGAAGGACAGGTCGTCGCAGTAGAGCAGAAACCGCTCCGGTCGGTCGTAAAGCGGCTCCACGATCTCGGGCAGATCGAGCAGATCGTGCTTGTCCACCTCGATCAGCCGCAGGCCCCGGTCGGCGTATTCGTTGAGCAGGGCCTTGATCAACGAGGACTTGCCGGTCCCGCGCGCCCCCCACAGCAGGACGTTGTTGCAGGGACGACCCGCCAGGAATTGCCGCGCGTTCAAATCCAGAGCCGCCTTCTGGCGGTCGATCCGGCGTAGATCGGCCAACCGCAGCCGGTGAGGATGCCGCACGGCCTGCAGATAACCGCGCTGACCAAGCCGCCGCCAGCGAAACGCCCGGTAACGCTTCCAGTCCGGTGATTCCGGCGCCACCGGCAACAGCGTTTCCAGTCGTTCGAGCGCGATGGCCAGCCGCTCGGCGAGCACCCCGTCGAGCGTCAGACTCACCGGCGCCATGACGCTAGTGGCCCATGACCAGGGCGCTCGGCGGTTTGCCGGTACCACCCAGCGCGATCAGATCGCCGACGATGCGGGTGCTTTCCTCCAGCGCCGCGTCCGGGATCACGCTGTCCTTGCCTTCCGGAATTTCGTCGCCGGGTTTGAGCGGCGGCAGCCCCTTGGCGACCCGATAGCGGTTCTCGCGCTCCCGCTGCCAGGTTTCGACGCGTTCCCGCTCGGTCCGGCGCTGGCTTTCCAGCAGCGACACCGTGGTCTTTTCCCGCTGTTGCCGGGTGAATTCGAGATCGCGCAGGAACGCCTGGTAATCCGGGTTACTGGCGACGCGGGCCTGATGACGCCGCGTCAGCTCCGGCGTCAACGCCGCCAGCCGCCGGTCGCCGCGATAGCGGGTGGCGGCGATTTCATCCCAGGGCAAGGCGTTTTTCTGAGCGCTTTCGCCGACTTCCTCACTGTCGATCACCGAGGGAATGGCGATATCCGGCTTGACGCCGCGATGCTGGGTGCTGCTGCCGTTGATTCGGTAGAACTTGGCGATGGTCAGCTTGAGCTGACCCTGCGGCTCCTTGGCCCGGGTCAGCCGGTTCAGATCGACCAGGGTCTGCACCGTTCCCTTGCCGAAAGTCGGATCGCCGATGACGATGCCGCGGCCATAGTCCTGAATGGCCCCGGCGAAGATTTCCGAAGCGGACGCGCTGGCGTGATCCACCAATACCGCCAGCGGTCCGCCGTAAGCCTGACCGGGATCGCCGTCCTGCTCGACCTCGGGCGGGCCGTTGCCCGCATTCCTGACCTGCACCACCGGTCCATCCTCGATGAACAGGCCGGTCAAGTCCACCGCCTCCTGCAGGGAACCGCCGCCGTTCTCGCGCAGATCCAGCACCAGTCCGTCGATTTTGCCGCGCAGATCGTTCAACAAGCCGCGCACGTCGCGGGTGGTGCTGCGATAGTTGGGGTCGCCGCGCCGGGCGGCGTCGAAGTCGCTGTAGAACGCCGGGATGGTGATCACGCCGATCCGCAGCTCGCGGTCGTCCGGTCCCCGCAGCGTCTTGATCTCGCTCTTGGCCGCCTGCTTCTCCAGCTTGATGGTATCGCGGACCAGGCGCACGGTCTTTTCCGCCGCCGTCGCGCCGGCCTTGCCGGGCAGCACCTTCAACCGCACCACCGAACCGCGCTGGCCGCGGATGCGATCCACCACGTCATCCAGCCGCCAGCCCACCACGTCCACCCAGGCTCCGCCGTCGCCCTGCGCCACCGCCACGATCCGGTCGCCGGGCTTGATCTGCTGGCTCAGGTCGGCTGGGCCGCCGGTGACCAATTCGACCACCGTCACCTGCTCTTCCTCCATCCGCAGCACGCAGCCGATGCCTTCCAGCGACAGCCGCATCTGGATATTGAAGTTTTCGGTGTTGCGGGGCGAGAAATAGGCGGTGTGCGGATCGAACGCCTGGGCCACCGCGTTCATGTACAGTTGAAACACGTCGTCGCTGCTGGACTGCAGCCCCTGCCGCAGCCGGTTGTCGTAGCGCTTGACCAGCAGCTCGCGGGCGGCGGCCTGATCCTTGCCAGACAGCATCAGGGTCAGCATCTCGTGCTTCAGCCGCTTGCGCCAGATCTCATCGAGTTCCGCGGGGGTCTTGGCCCAGGGCGCGTCCTTGCGGTCCACGTCCAGGGTTTCGTTCACGTCGAACCGGAACTCCTGCTGAAGCAGGGTCTGGATCCGGCCCGTCCGCTCCGCCAGCCGACGCAGGTAAGTGTTGAAGATGTCGTAGGCCGGTTGCAGGTTGCCGCTCTTCAGGGCGTCGTCCAGGGTCGTGCGATACTTTTCGAAACCGGCGATATCGCTGGCCAGGAAATAGGCCCGACTGAAATCGAGATCGTCGAGATACGTGGTCAGGACCAGCGCGGACAGCCGGTCGTCCAGCTTGCTTTGCCGGTAATGATGCTGCGACAGCAGCCTGGCGATGGTTTGATCCAGTGAAGCCTGCCGGGGGGTCGGCGCCAGCGTCCCGACGGTGGCGTCCACGACGGGATCAGCCGGTTTTGCGAATGCTCCAGGCAGGCTCGGCAGCAGCAGCAGGAGCAGCGAAGGCAGGTACTTCAGGGTTCGAACGTTACGCATGGCGCTCCTCGACAGGGACGAACCTCGATGCGCCGCCCCGGCTCAGGGCGAGGCGGCGGGATGAACCAGGACAATATCGGTGGCGACCGGCTGTTTGCCGTTCGGCTCGGCCAGGGTGAATTCGAAGAGATGATTGCGGGACGGCAGCTTCATGACATTGAAGCCGTCGGGCAGGCTGGAATCGTGGAAAAACGCCGTCCGGTACGGCGATTCCGCATCGCGGGAGTCGGTCTTCCACAGATACGGCGACAGCTTGACCAGAAACCGCATGAAACCAAAGCTCTTGTTGTCATCGTGATGATAGCAGTAGCCGCGCACCCGCGAACCCATCGCGCCCCACGCCGGCGCGAAATAATCGTCGCCGCGGGTGGGCAGCAGTCCCGGCACCAGGTAACCGGATATGAACATGTCCGATTCCCGGCGCAGTTCCTCGGATACGTTGTCGAACGCCAGGGTTTCCACCCGGCACCCCTTGTTTTGCAAGGCGCGCACCACCTGCACGAAATCGCCATCGCCGGTGGCCAGCAATACCCGGTCCAGATTTTCCGATTGCAGCAACACATCCACCGCCATGTCAAGATCGGCGTTGGCTTTGCCGAAGCGGTTGCCGGCTTCGTCCTGAAACCATTTGACCCGTTTTTCGATCACCTTGTAACCGAGTTCCCGCAGGGCGGACTGATAGGCGCGCGCCTTGTCGCGATAAACCGTATTGGTTTCGGCGCGTTCCTCGTCGTAGGACAGGTAAACGTTCAGGCGCAGGGGTTCGGCATGATCGCGACAGGCGAATTCGCGCAACACGTCGTACTGCATGCGTTGTCCGCCATTGCGCGAGATATTGGCGGCATCGACGTAAACACCCACCTTGGCATGGGATTTGAAGTTCGTGGACATGATAGGTTTTGAAATCTACTGAATTATGATGAATTGAGGCGTACACCGACTTCCCACGGACGGGGTGAACGGCATTATCATTATCACAAAACCGTCACCAACCCGCCATTTTTCGGTGTGGTCTCGAAGAACGTGGCAGACACCCTAAGCAGTGGTTGAAACGGGCCTCAATCCGTTGGCCGTCGGTCGCCGGCGCCCGGTTCCGATTGTTGCGCGCCCAGCAACGGCCTGAACAGATCGAGCGGCACCGGAAACACCACCGTGGTGTTGTTCTGAATGCCGATGTCGTTGAGCGTTTGCAGATAACGTAATTGCAGAGCCTGCGGTTGGGACGCGATGATCTCGGCGGCCTGACGGATGCGCTCGGCGGCCTGGAACTCGCCTTCGGCGTTGATGACCTTGGCCCGCCGCTCGCGTTCGGCCTCGGCCTGACGGGCGATGGCGCGGATCATGCTCTCGTCGAGATCCACCCGCTTGATTTCCACGTTGGACACCTTGATGCCCCAAATGTCCGTCTCGGCGTCCAGAATGTTCTGAATATCCCGGTTCAGCGCATCCCGCCCCGCCAGCAGTTCGTCCAATTCGTGCTGACCCAGCACCGAGCGCAGCGTGGTCTGCGCCAACTGGCTGGTGGCGTTGTAGTAGTCCTCGACCTGGAGGATCGCCCGCTGCGCGTCGATGACCCGGAAGTAGATCACCGCATCCACCTTGACCGAGACGTTGTCACGGGAAATCACGTCCTGGCTGGGCACATCCATGACGACGGTGCGCAAATCCACGCGCCGCATCTGTTGGACGACGGGCACCACGATGATGATCCCCGGCCCCTTGACCGCCTGGAAGCGGCCCAGCAAAAACACCACGCCGCGCTCGTACTCGTACAGCACCTTGATCGAGGCGAACACCAGCAGCAACAAAATGAGCAGTCCGATCACGAACGGATTCAGGATCATGACGGTGGTCCTCCCTTGTCGGAATCCAGCGGTTGCACGAACAGCGTCAGCCCGTCGCGGCCCACGACCCGGATCCGCTCGCCGTGTCGCAAGGCCCGGTCGGCGCGAACGCGCCAGGATTCGCCGCGCACCCAGGCCCGGCCGGGATCATCGGCCATCACCACGCCCGATGCGCCGAGCAGTTCTTCCGCGCCGCTCACCACCGGTCGGCGGCGCTGGCGCAGCAGCAGCGTCGCCAACCCGATCAGCACCGCCGCGCTGGCCAGCGCGAAACCCAGGATCAACGCGAGCGGGATTTCGTAACCGGGGCCGGTTTCATCCCACAACAGCAACGAGCCGGCGACGAAGGCGACGATCCCCCCCAACCCCAGGACGCCGAAGCTGGGCAGGAACGCCTCCGCGATCATGAAGGCCAGACCGAGCAGCAACAACGCCAGACCGGTGGTGTTGACCGGCAAGACCTGAAAGGCGAACAGTGCCAACAGCAGGCAAATCCCGCCCAGTACGCCGGGCAGCGCCGCGCCCGGATTGGCCAGCTCGAAAAACAGGCCGTAAACGCCGACCAGCAGC
>JRYG01001626.1_pt1 | contig 34070 bp, 29 predicted proteins | sample 235341 | NCBI WGS metagenome assembly JRYG01 (sample SAMN03074218, study PRJNA261478) | activated sludge metagenome | biome: Wastewater Treatment Plant; feature: Wastewater; material: Activated sludge; isolation source: activated biomass of a wastewater treatment plant treating hydrocarbon... ...
TCCGGGGTTCCCTCCGGCATCAGGGCGGCGGTTCGTCGCCGCAGCGAGTTCTCGGATGTGGACTCCTCGGGCCGCTACCACTACGGGACCGTCATCCGGTTGCTCGAGGCGGCCGAGGTCGAACTGCTTTCGAACCTCGGGTTGCTGGACGAGATCTACACCTCGATGCCGAGGGCGCACCTGGAGATCGACTACGCCTCGACCCTCCACTTCATGGACGAGGTCGAAGTGACGATCGAGGTCAGCGACCTGGGCCGGACCTCGGTCACCTTCGGCTTCATGGTCAGGAGGGCAGAAGAGGTCTGCGCCCGCGGGAAACTGGTCACCGTCTTCGTCGATCCGGACGGCAACCCGGCGCCGTGGCCTGAGAAAGCCCGCGAGCAGTTCGGGGGCAAAAGCCGCACTGTTTCCGGTTTCAGGCCTGGGCGGCAGCCCGAATAGATGCCTCGGGAAGGTGCTGCCCGACAAACTGTCTTGTTCAGGCGCCCAGATGGTTATGTAGTGAACATTCTTCAGCGCTGGATCGGCCACTACGATCGCGTCATTCGCGGTTCCGCAAACTGGAAAGGCCCTGATGATTCCAAATATTGGACCCTTGGAGATTGCGATCGTCCTCGGCATTTGCCTCCTGATTTTCGGTCCGCGCAAGCTCCCCGAACTCGGACGATCCGCCGGTCGCACCATCACCGAATTCCGACAGTCGATCACCAGCGGACCAGGTTCGGAAAGCGACCGCGAAGCGGACTCGGAAGCTGAAGGTGATGAAGTGCCCGCCCGGTCCAGCGCCCAGGCGTGAGTCGTACCCACCGAATTGCCGTAATCGGTGGCGACGGAATCGGCCCGGAGGTAGTCGAGTCCGGGCTTGAAGTGATTGAGACTGCCGGCCGACGGTTCGGTTTCGAACTCGAAACTACGCCACTTGAGTGGAACAGCCAACGGTTCCTCGAGGAGGGATCGATGATGCCACCAGACTGGTTCGAAGTGCTTGGCAAGCACGACGCGATCTATCTGGGTGCGGTCGGCTCTCCCCAGGTGCCCGATCACGAAACGCTTTGGGGGCTTCTGCTGCCGATCAGACAGAGGTTTGATCAGTACGTGAACCTGCGGCCGGTCAGGCTCATGAGAGGTGTGGACAGCCCGCTCAGGGACGTAGATCGCAGTGAGATCGACATGCTCTGTGTCAGGGAGAACTCGGAAGGCGAGTACTCAGGTGTCGGGGGAAGGGTTCATGAGGGCATGGACCACGAGGTCGCCACGCAGGTTGACGTGTTCACTCGCAAGGGTGTGGAGCGGATCGTCCGGTACGCGTTCGAACATGCCGCAGGCCGGCGGGGGCGGCTGACAAGCATCACCAAGTCAAACGCAGGACGCTACGCATTCGTCTTCTGGGACGAGGTGGTGAATGAGGTGGCGACCGAGTATCCGGATGTCGAGGTCGAACATGTTCTTGTCGATGCCGCTGCCGCTTTTCTTGTGACCCAACCGGGGCGCTTCGACGTCGTCGTTGGCTCGAACCTCTTCATGGACATACTCACTGACGTCGGCGCCGCGATTCAGGGCGGCATGGGCTTCTCGGCGAGCGCCAACATCAATCCGGACGGCGGGGTTCCTGCGATGTTCGAGCCGGTCCATGGCTCGGCTCCGGATATCACCGGGCAAGGCATTGCCAACCCGACCGGGGCGATCTGGGCTGGAGCAATGATGCTGGATTACCTGGGTGAGACCGAGGCTGCGGCGTCCGTCATGGCCGGACTTGAAACGGTGCTGGGCGAACGCCAGGTCAGGACGGTTGACCTGGGCGGGAGTGCAACGACCGACGAGTTTGCCGGGATGGTGGCCGCACGGGTCAGCGGCTGACCACCACCAGCCGTTCTTCAGTCATCTCGCGCGCGGCCCAGGCCGGACCTTCCTTGGTGTTGCCGGAAGCCTTGACTCCCCCGTATGGCATGGGGTCGGCCCGCCAGCTTGGTGCATCGTTCACGATCACGCCGCCGAATTCGAGTCTTCTCGCCGCTTCCAGCGTCTCTGGGAGCGACTCGGTGAAGACCGAGGCCTGCAGGCCGTACTCGGTCGAGTTCGCGATTTCAAGCGACTCGTCAAACGAGCGGGTGGGTGTAACCACCAGCACGGGCCCGAAGATCTCCCGGCAGGAGATATAGGCGTCGCCCGGCACTCCCGAAATCAGGGTCGGGGCGATCACATTGCCGTCGATCACTTTTCCTCCCGCCTCGAGCGTGGCGCCATCGGCGAGAGTGGACTCGATCGTCGTCATGATCCGGTCTCTCGCCTCGACGCTGATCACCGGCCCGACCACGACGTCGGGATCAGTCGGATCTCCGGCTGGCGTTTCCTCGGCACGCCGACGCAGTCGCTCCAGTAACTCGTCATGGACACTTTCGTCGGCGAGGACTCGCTGGGCCGAGACGCAGGCCTGGCCCGCGAAGCCGAAAGCGCTGGCGGAGGCAATCTCGGCCGCGCGATCGAGGTCGGCTGACCTGGTCACGATGACAGGTGTCGAGTTGCCCAGCTCCAGTGAGACTTTGGTCCGCTCGGCGGCACGGGCGAGACCCCAGCCGACCGCGGCAGATCCAGTGAATGTGATCAGTCCCACGTCCCTCGACTCGAGAAGGATGCGGGAGGTCTCCACCGGCTCGGCGAGAACAAGGTTGAGCCAGCCGGGGGGCAGGCCTCCGTCCTCGAAGCAGCGGGCTAGTTGAATCGCGGTCAGTGGCGTCTTGTCGGCAGGTTTGTGAACGATCCCGCAGCCGGCTGCGATCGCCGGAGCGAGTTTGTGCACGCAGAGATTGAGGGGAAAATTGAAAGGCGTAATGGCAGCAACCACGCCGACGGGGACCCGGATTGTCATTGCCGTGCGGCCCACACCCGAGGCGATCCCTTCCAGTGGCACCACTTCGCCGGCCAACTGTCGGGCGACTATCGAGGATTCCTCCATTGTGGTTATTGCCCGGGTGGTTTCGAGGCGGGCGAGCGTTATCGGTTTTCCCGCCTCGGCCGAGATGGTCGCGGCCAGAACCTCGAAGCGTTCACGCATGACCTCTGCCGTCCTGGCGAGGATTTCGGCACGCCGGTGAGGAGGGATAGGTTCTGCCATCGCCTTCTTTGCGGCTGCAATCGCATCGCGAGTGGCCTGAGGCCTGTCCCAGGCTGCGCGGCCGACCAGTTCGCCGTCGTACGGCGACTTGACGTCGAGCCATTCCCCGGTTTCCAGCCACTCCCCGGCCCGGAAGATGGCGTGGTCGGTCCCGCGGGCGAAGGCAGGCTTGTCATTCATTTCGGGTTCCAATCTGTTCTCCTTGGTTCCAGCTCAGGTCTTCATCGGGGCAGCGAGAAACTCGCCAGGCGGCGTGCAAGCCGTCCGGCCGGTCCCGGCGTGTGCCCCAGTTCCTCCCGGCTTTCGCTTCTCTGAATCACATTTCGGACCACCGCAGCACCCGCAAAGCGAAGCGGTTCCGGTGGCAGATATCCGGGTGGTCCCGACGCAAGGGCGCATTCTGAAATCTCGTCACGTATACCCAGTGTCCGCCTCGCCAGGATCTGCCCGATCAGATTGCTCGGCGCGACACCATTGCCTGAGTAGCCGATCCCGTAATGGATGTTCAGGTGCTCGCCCAGTTCGCCGACAAATGGCAGATGTCCGGGTGCCCGGTCCACGGCGCCACCCCAGGTATGGGTGAGCCTCACGTTCCGGTACTGGGGGAACCAGGACCTGAAGTCATCGGCGACAATGGCCGATGTCCCGGGATCAACGAAGTGTTTCGGGATCACTCGCCCGCCTGCGCTGATCGCGCCACCCCCACGACCGAACGCAATGCGGCCACCTGTCGTGACCTGGGCGTAGTGAACGAACATTCGCGCGTCCCCGAAAAGAAGTCCGTCTTTCCAGGGGTTGCCAACACGATCACCAAGCGGCTCCGTCAGGACAATCTGGGTCCCGACCACAAACACCGCCCGTCGCAGTTCCCTCATGCGGGCCATCCAGACGTTGCTGGCGAGGATCAGGCGGTCGGCCTCTACCGTGCCTGAAGCGGTCCTCACGAGAACCGGCGAAGTCTTCTGGAAATCGATCATCGGGCTTCCCTCATGAATCTCAACGCCCAGGTCGAGAGCGGCCTTCCTCAGGCCTCTGGCAAGCTTGGCTGGCTGTACGGCCGCGCTGTCGGTCAGCAGCAGCCCGCCACGGGCCACCCGGGAGCCGGTCATCTCGAAGGCCTCGTCGGCGTCGATCTCCCGGATCAGGTGGCCGCGTCCGTGTTCCCGCGCCGTCCGGGCAACCTCGGCCACTGCCGGGTCGTGCGCCTCACTGGTCGCAACCCACAGGGATCCCTCCGGCCGGAAGTCGCAGTCGAAACCATGTTCCTCGGCGATCGCACCGATCCGGCGGATCGAATCGCTCGAGCGATCTGCCAACTTCAATCCCTGCTCGACGCCAAAGCGTTCCGTCAGCCGGTCAAGTTCGTCGAACCAACTGGTCGCCCAGCCCCCGTTGCGTCCACTGGCTCCGAAGCCGCAGGCCGTCGCTTCGAGAAGGACCACCTTCGTCTCGGGTGAGAGACGCTTGATCTCAATGGCCGACCACAGGCCGGTGTAGCCGCCACCCACGATGCAGACATCGCAATGTGCAGCGTTGGCGAGTGGCGGACAGGCCGGCGCTGATTCCTCAGCGATCGCCTCTTCCAGCCAGAAGACGCCGTGATCGGGGGTAGAGCCGGAGGGGGGCAGCATGGCCGTATCCTGAGGCGGCAGGGACGCACGGGCAATGCTCGCTCCGTCAAATGCCCGGACTGGTTTGGATGACGGACCGTCTCTTGTGACGGCTTCCAGGGACGGATTTCATTTAGCGCAAGTCGAAGGCCGCGAAAGGCTTCTGTGGGAAAACCTGAACACGACGGCATGACCGTCAGGGCAGCACTCCAGACCTCCCTCTTGGAGGGTGGGGCGCCCGAGGTTGTTTCCGGCGAAGAAGGGCTGGACCGGGAGATTCGCTGGGCCCACGCGGGAGATTCGCCCAACCTCGCCAGGCAAATGCAGGGAGGCGAGTTGCTGCTGACTACCGGGCTGGGCGTCGGAAAGGACGCCAAGGCGCAGCGCAGGTTCGTGGCCGAGTTGAGCGACCGGGACATTGCTGCGCTGGTGCTGGAACTCGGGCAGGTCTATACCGAGGTGCCGTCAACCCTGGTCAAGAGTTCGCGGGAGGCCGGACTGACCGTCGTAGTACTGCATCGCGAGGTTCCATTCGTTGAAGCAACCGAAGCGATCAACCGGGTGCTGATGGACAGCCGGCTTAACGACGCAAGGCTGGCCGACGAACTCCAGAGACGTTTCACCGGACTGATGCTGGAAGGGGCCGGCATTCCGGAGGTTCTGGGTGCGCTGGCAGCATCGATCGGCAGCCCGATGATCCTCGAGCGGGAAGGGGGAGAGCTGGTCTACCACGCACCACATTCGTTTGACTCGGCTCATGTGCTGTCGGCCTGGGACATGATCAATCGGGAGCTTCCTGGAGCTCCGGATGCGTTGTACGTGGACGTGCCCGGTGCCGGACTCGACCCGCACTCGAAACTGGTCGCAATCGCCCTCGGTGAGCCGCTGTTGCCAGTGGCACGACCTGCAATGGAGCGGGCCGCCGACCTGCTCGCCCTGGTGACTCTCCAGTCCCGGCAGGAGGAAATCCTGATCGCCCGCGAGCGGGGGAACCTGCTGGCGAGGTTCCTCGATACCGACCTGGCCGAGTCAGAAATCGACCGGCAGGTTGACGCCATGGGCTTTCCGCGACGGGTGCCTTACCTGCTGCCGTGTGTGTTGGCTGCCACCGGGCCCGGGCGGGCACCGCGGGCATCTGCGGCAGCTCTCTGGAGCTCGGTCTGGAGACAGGTACGGAAAGAACTCGACGGTCGCAGGATCCCGGTACTCGGTGGACTCATGCCTAGCGCCCATGAGCTGGGCATGGTGGTTGGCCTGGCCACGCCCAAACAACGAGAAGAGCGGGCAGATCTGCTGGCGGGACTTTTCGCGAGCGCGCTGGAGAGGGAGATTGGTTCGAAGACTGCCGGACTGCTGTTCGTGGGCGAGGCGTCGGGCAACTGGAGTCGCGCGATCCGTTCACTGCGAGAGGTCGCCGAGGCCGCCCGCACCCCCAGGGTTGAAGCCGGAGACTGGTACGACGCGACCAGCCCGGACCTGGAGCGGTTGCTTTGGGCCCTTCGGGACAGCAACGAAATGCAGTCATTCATCATGAGGAGGATCGGCCCGCTGGTCGAACACGACAAGGATCGCAGCGCGATGCTGACGCATACCCTGGAGACCTTCCTCGAGTGCGGCGGCAACAAGACCGAGACCGCCCGCAAGCTTCACCTGGAGCGACAGTCGCTTTATCACCGACTCGACCGGATCGAGAAGATCCTTGGCTCTTCGCTCGAGGACGAGGACACCAGATTGGGCCTCCACATGGCACTCCGTGCGCGTCGCCTGATTCCGGGGATCGACCAGGAACTCGCCTGAGCCCGTCATGGCAAACGTCTGGACGCTTCGTAAAGCACGGCACGAAATTGTCCGACGAAAAGGGACTGTCAGTTGCAGTTCGGGCTTCTCAGAATCGCTTCCATCGTTGAACTAAGGAAGGAATCTCGGAATCTTGCGTCGGATTGGAGTTGACACCGGAGGGACTTTCACCGACTGTGTGATGATCGACTACTCGACCGAGGGAGGTCAGGTATCGATTGCCAAGGTGCCGTCTCAGCCGGCCTCGCCGCATGAGGCGATTCTGGGCGGCGTGGAAGCGATGGGGGGAGACGGCAGGCCAGCCGAATCACTGACCCACGGAACCACCATTGCGACCAATGCGGTTATCGTCGGTGACTTCGCGAAGGTCGGATTGATCACCACCCGCGGCTTTCGCGATGTCCTCGAGATCGGAACCCAGCAGCGCCCGCTCCTTTACGACCTGAAGCAGAAGCCTCGCCCAGCGATGGTTCCGCGCCAGTTGCGTCGCGAAGTCGCGGGACGGATCGCCGCCAACGGTGACGAGGTCGAGCCGGTCGATCCGGAGGAGATCGCCGAGGTTGCAGACTGGCTGGTCGAACAGGATGTGGAATCGATCGCGATTGCCTGCCTTTTTTCATTCGTCAATCCCGACCACGAGAACGAGATCAAGCGGATCGTCGAACAGCGCCACCCCGACATCTATGTCGGCTGCTCATCGACGGCCAGCCCGGAGCCGCGGGAGTATCCCCGCTTTGCGACCGCTGCCGTGAACGCCGGCCTTGCGCCGAAGATTGACCCCTACGTCCGGGAACTGGAGGCACGTCTAAGCGCGGGAGATACCTCGGAAAGACTCTTCATCATGCAGAGCAACGGAGGAATCGGAACTTCCGACCGGTGCGTCGGCGAGAACGTCCATCAATTGATTCTTTCGGGGCCGGCCGCCGGGGTGATTGGTGGTGCCGACGAAGCTGCGCGTTGCGGATTCGATCGCTGTGTCACTTTCGACGTAGGTGGCACGAGTGCCGATATCGGGGTCATTGACCAAAGTGAGCCACGTACAGGCTTCGAGATGGAGCTCCCCAACGGCGTGCCCTGCAAGCTGCCCCATCTTGAGGTGACGACGATCGGTGCCGGCGGCGGCAGCATCGCCCGTGTGGATGCCGGAGGTGCTCTCACGGTCGGCCCTGAAAGTGCCGGTGCGGACCCCGGGCCTGCCTGCTACGGGCTCACTGGTAGCGAGCCCACTGTCACGGATGCTCACCTTCACCTTGGCCGGCTTTCGAAGGCGGGACTCGCAGGCGGTGAGATCCTGCTCGACCCGGAACTCGCGGAGAAGGCGATCGCGGAGAAGCTCGGTGACCGGATCGACCGCTCCACTGACGAACTCGCACTAGGCCTCCTCGCAGTCCTCGAGGCGAACATGGCGGGTGCGGTCCGCCAGGCGGCCGCGAAACATGGCGACGACCTGCGCGATTTCGCTTTCGTTGCCGGTGGCGGCGCCGGCCCCCTCCACGCGGCACGTCTTATCGGTCTTCTCGACATGCCGGCCGCGATCGTTCCCGCCCGCCCGGGTCTACTGAGCGCGACCGGACTCCTGCGTGCCGACCTGCGGCACGATCTGGTGACTCCGGTGTACAGGGACGAGAACTCGATCGGTGACGAAGACATCGAGTCGCTCTTCCAGGACCTGGAGAAACAGGCAGTCAGGGCTCTGACTGGCGACGGGATCCCCGAAGACCGACATGTCTACGAGCGAAGCATCGACATCCGGTACTTCGGTCAGGAGTACTCCCTGGCCGTTCCGATTTCCGCTGGAGAGTCGCTGGGCCAGGCCGTTGAGCGCTTCCATGAGCGGCACGAACACACCTTTGGGCACGCCTCGAGTGGTGTTCTCACCGAGGTGGTTGCGGTGCGCCTGCTGGCCATTGGAACCCGGTCGCTTGAGCCGCCCGCGCCAGACCTGCCCGAGACAAGGGGAGAGCCGGTCGCCACTCGCCTGGTGATGTTCACCGCCGAGGAGGGCCGCGTGGAGACGCTCATCTACGAGCGGTCATCGCTCGCTGCTGGGCAGGTCATCGAAGGCCCGGCCATCGTCGAGCAGCTTGACACGACAACTGTCATTCCACCCCGCTTCGAGGCGGAGGTCCACCCGACCGGATCTCTCATCATCACCCAGGAAGGAGGGCTGAATTGACCAGCCCCGATGCAATCACCGTTGCGGTCATTTCCAGCGCATTGAAGGCGACCTCCTCGGAAATGTCCGAGGCCCTGCGGCGTAGTTCCCACTCGCCGATCATCCGGGAGATGCTCGACTACTCCTGCGCCGTTTTCACGGCCGACGGTGAGACTGTGTCCCAGGACGACCTTATTCCCGCGTTCCTTGGCGCGATGGCTTCGACCCTGCCCTGGGTGATCGATTCAGTTGACCCCGGGGACATCAGCGACGGCGACGCCTTCATGGCGAACGATCCCTACATGGGCAACACCCATACGCCGGATATCCAGATCCACGTGCCGGTTCTTCACAACGGCGAAGTAGTCGCCTGGTGCGGGAACATCGCCCACCACAGTGATGTGGGGGGAACGAACCCCGGTACGGAGGGCTTCGCCAACCAGTCGATATTTGAAGAGGGACTTCGTATACCGCCGATCCGCCTGATGAGAAACGGGGAGGTGAACAACGATGTCCTCAACCTGATCAAGAACAACATCCGTGATCCTGAATCCACCGCCGGCGATCTGCGTGCGCAGCTTGCCGCGGCGAGGTTGGGACAGAGGCGAATCAACGATCTGATCGAGCGCTACGGGGTCGAGACGACGATCGCTGCGATGCGGACGTCGCTGGACCAGTCCGAAGCCCGTATCCGGGCCGCAATATCCGAGCGGGAAGACGGCACCTCTCAGGCTGAGGGGTGGCTTGACGATGACGGCCTGGGTTCAGACCCCGTGAAGATCGCGGTCTCCGTCGAGGTTGCCGGTGACGCGGTGAATGTTGACCTGACCGGGACCGCGGACCAGATGTCAGGCGGANNATATTTGCCGTAAAGGCCGTTTTCGATCCAGGTGGACCCCACGACGGCGGGGTAAAGCGGGCGGTCGACATACACCTGCCAAAGGGCAGCATGGCGAACCCGAATTTTCCCGCTGCGGTGAGCCTCAGACACCTTGGAGTTCTTCGTCTTGCCGACACCCTGATCAACGCTTTCGGGAAGCTTTACCCGGACCTGGCGACTGCCGGATCATTCGTCGGCTTCAGCAGCATGGCGGCTTCGGTCAGGCACCCACGGGTTGGTTCTGAAGTGATCATCCAGGACGATCTGGGGGGAGGTATGGGCGCACACTCGTCTGGTGACGGACTCGACGCCGTGGACATCCACCTTGGCAACGTCCAGCAACTGCCGGCGGAGATCTGTGAATTGCAGTACCCGGTCCGGCTCGCGGCCACCGAGCTCGTCCCTGATTCCGGGGGGCCAGGCGAGTTCCGGGGCGGCCTCGGAATGCGTCGGGTTTACGAGTTTCTCGACGATGGAGATGGTGTCTTCTACTCCGAGCAGACCCGAGACCAGTTTGCTCCCTTTGGTCTGATGGGTGGTGAGTCGGGCACAGCTGCCAGCCTGGTAGTCGAGCGCTCGAACGGCAAGGTCGAGCACATCAGCAAGGCCAGGCTGCAGCTGGCTCCGGGAGATCGGGTGGTTACGACAACGTCGGGCGGGGGCGGCTTTGGCGACCCTCGCCGCCGTGAGCGAAGCGCGGTGATCAGGGATCTCGAGGAGGGCAAGATCACGGCAAGGGCCGCTCAGGACACCTATGGACTTGACATGTTGTCGGCAGCGGCTACATCCGGCTCTCAGAGCGGACTTTCGGAACCAGATTGACAACGAGGTGTCGCCTGCCAGGAGACAACGTGTGTCGCATTGTCAATTGATCGACTTGATCCAGTGATCGAGATTTATGCCCAGTAACCCACCGAAAGCGAGCTCCGTATGAAGCCTCCAAAGGCAACGCAGCAGCATCCGTTCGTTGATGAACCCGGTATCAGCCGAGCCCAGGCCATGACCCGGGGCTCCTTTCTCAGAAGGGCTGCGTTGCTCGGCTTCACCGTGTCCGCGGCCGGCACTGTCCTCGCCGCTTGCGGCAGCGACGATAGCTCGTCCAGCAGCAGCTCTTCCTCCGGGTCGCTCGCCGACCTCGGAGAGGTCGGTGGCCAGATCCAGATCCTGACCTATGCCGGCTACGAAGGTGCGGACGCGATCAAGCCCTTCCTCAAGAAGAACGGGATCGATGCGCAGACGACATTCATCAACAGCCAGGACGACGTCAGCACCCGACTACGGTCGCCCGCAGGCAGGAAAGCGGATGCAGCCCAGCTCGGGGTCGCTCAGGTGGACATCTACCGCAATCTCGGCCTCTTCCTCCCGCTCCAGAAGGAGTGGTTCTCGAATTTCCCGGCCATGGAGGAACGCTTTCCCAAGCTGACGGAGAACGAGGACGGAACCCTGGTCTCAATGCCCTTCGTGTGGGGCAGTCTCGGCTGGAACTATCTGCCGGACAAGCTCGATCCGATCGAGAGCTGGCAGGACCTGCTCGACCCGAAGTTCAAGGGCAAGATCGCAATGGTTGACGATCCGGTCTCAAGCATCCAGACGGGCGCACTGGCCGTCGGTGTGGAGGAGCCCGGGCGGATGACCAAGGACGAACTGGCCGAAACCAAGGAATTTCTGATGCAGGTCAAGGCCAATGCACGGACGGTTGCCGCCTGGTACGGCGACATCGCCGACCTGCTCGTCGCCGGTGACGTGTGGTGCAGCTTCCAGGGCTGGAACGCGGTCCAGGCATTTGCCGCCGAGAAGGGCGGAACCGTGATGACCGGTTACCCGAAGGAGAAGGCAGTCGGTTTCGTCGACACCTTCGGGATTCCGGTCGAGTCAGACAACCCGGCCAGTGGTGTTGCGTTTATCAACGAGATGATCGGCAAGAAGATGCAGACTTACGTCGGCAACGACCTGGTCTCGGGAGTGATCCGGCTCGATGTCGTCCCGAACATCAAGGGACTCGGTGCCGAGGTCTTTGACTACAACGACTTCGACGAAATCTTCAACACCAAACTCAACTTCGCGCTGGACGCGCCGATCGAGCCCGACGGTGACATCGCAACCCATGAGGAGTGGGTCACCGCCTGGGAGGACGTGAAGGCATCCTGACCGCTGAACTCCGATCCCGACTCTCGGCGATCGGGCTGGTATCGCCGCTTGGACTTCTACTCATCGCACTGCTGTTCGTCCCTCTGGCGATCGGACTCTGGTACTCGTTCCGCCAGGGTTCGCTCTATGGGATCACTGGAGGTCTGAGTTTCGACAACTACTCCGAGGTCCTGGGCCGCGAAACCTTCTGGAAGGCGGTCCGGACCTCGGTGGGGTTCGGTTTTGCGACAGCGGCGATCTCCGTCGTGGTCGGTTTCATCATCGCCCGCTACGTGCGGTTCGACCAGCGCAAGTGGGCGAAAGTCGCGGTGGCGATCGTGCTTCTCGCGGTTTTCGGGGGCTACCTGGTCCGGATCTACGCCTGGCGCACAATCCTCGGTGACAGTGGAGTAATCAACTCCGCACTCACGACCTCCGGGCTCGCAGACCAGCCACTGAGCTGGCTGCTCTTCTCGCCAACGGCAGTCGTTCTGACCCTGGGCAGCATTTATGCCCCCTACGCAACGCTGATCATTCTCTCGGGGCTGGAAAGCGTCCGGGATGACGAGGTCGAGGCGGCACGCGACCTCGGGGCTTCGCCGTTTCAGGTTTACCGCAAGGTGGTCCTGCCCCTGATCGGACGCTCACTGCTGCTTGCCTTCACGCTGATCTTCCTGCTTTCCGCGGCCGACTACGTGATCCCGCCGTTGGTCGGTGGTCCTGACACCCAGATGGTCGGCGTTCTGATCGCCAACCAGTTCATGGCGACCGGAGATATTCCGCTCGGGGCCGCCTATGGATTCGTCACCTTGATCCTTCTGGTCTTCATTGCGACCCTGATCTGGGCCGCCCTCAGAGTTGGTGGCCTCTTGCCGAAGGGTGCCCGCTGATGAACCTGGTGAAGGCGGCGTCCGGCCGGGCTCTGCTTGCCTTAGTGCTCGTCTACCTTGCGCTGCCGGTGCTTGTGGTCGTCATCTTTTCCGTCCAGGAGGCCAACCGGACCGGACTCCCCTTCGAAGGTCCTTCGCTGCGCTGGTTCGATCTGGTGCTGAACGAGGAAGAATTCAGGGATGCCCTGTTGGCGACAGTCAGGGTTGCGGCCGGAGCTGCCTTGACCGCCACCGCAATTGCTTTTCTCGGCGCGCTTGCGACGGCCAGGGGCAAGGTCCCGATGCCCGGACTGATTCGCGGAGCCGGCCTTCTTCCACTAATCGTGCCCCCCGTCTTCATCGGCTTTGCGATGTTGATCGCGATCGACCAGTTCAACATCACGCCCTCGCTATTCACTGTCTACCTGGCACACACGCTGGTGACCCTTCCATTGGCATGGGCAGTGATGCTGGCCAGGTTCGACGGCTTCGATTTTTCGGTGGAAGAGGCCGCGCGGGATCTCGGGGCCAGTCGGATCAAGGTCTTGACCCGGGTGACCCTGCCGATGACCTGGCGATCGCTTGCCGGCGCGGCTCTCATCTCGTTCGCATTCTCGGTTGATGAGTTCGTGGTCACCAACTTCGTGATCGGCAACGAAAACACGTTGCCGGTCCTGATCTTCAGTCGGCTGCGACGGGAGATTGACCCTTCAATCAACGCGATCGCCACGTTGCTTCTGCTGACAGCCATTCTGGCGGGGGTGCTGGCCTGGCTGGTGATGCGAGGCGACAAGGACGGAGGGCCGGATTTCGATGACGAACAGAATGGGACGGTTGAGGTGACGAGCGGAAAGGAACGGGCGGTTGTCTGAGTCAGCGCAGGGCGAGCCAATCGTCGAACTGAAGAATGTGAGCCGCAGCTTCGGCGACGTGGCAGCTGTCGACGGGATTGACCTTCAGGTGGCGGCCGGGGAGTTCCTCGCCTTCCTGGGCCCCAGCGGCTGCGGCAAGACTACGTTGTTGCGGATCATTGCCGGATTCGAGCACGCCGACGAGGGGGAGATCCGCGTCGCCGGCGTCGACGTTACCCGGGTACCTCCCGAGAAACGACCGCTGAACATGGTGTTCCAGAGGTACGCGCTCTTTCCTCATCTCTCCGTCCAGGAGAACGTTGCGTTCGGCCTCAAACTGGAGAAGCGCGGTTCCCGGGAAGTAAAGGCTCGGGTCGCGGAGATGCTCGAGCTGGTCCAGCTCAGCCATCTGGCCCGCCGTTTCCCGAGCCAGATCAGCGGTGGACAGGCACAGCGGGTCGCCCTGGCCCGTGCCCTCGCGCGTGGTCCCGAAGTCCTACTGCTCGACGAGCCGCTGACCGCCCTCGACCGCGCAGTACGCGGCGATCTCCAGGATCAGTTGAAGGCGATCCAGCGGGAGGTGGGAACCACCTTCATCTACGTCACCCATGACCAGGAAGAGGCAATGTCGATGTCGAGCCGGATCGCACTGATGAACGCCGGCCAGATCGACCAGCTCGCCACCCCGAACGAGCTTTACCGGAGCCCTGGCAGCAGTTTCGCCGCTTCGTTCGTCGGTGACGCGAACATCCTCGCCTGTCGGGTTTCGAACAACGGCCGTGACGCGTTGGTCTGGAACAGCCAGGAGGTCGAGTGTCCTCTGTCAGGAGTTGAGGGCCGGGACCAAGTGAGGGTGATGATTCGGCCTGAGGATGTCGTCGCGAACCCGGGGGCATCCGGTCAAGACAGCCATTCGGGGGGTGCCGAAGCGAGGGTCGTCGAAAGCACTTTCCACGGCTTCTACTGGATGCACCGGCTGGACGTGGACGGGGAGCTGCTCGTGGCTCGCGAGATCGCCGAGCACCCATCTGTGAAGACCGGGCAGACCGTCTTCGCCACCATCGACTTCCGACGCGCCGCAGTTCTTCCCGACTGAACCCGATCAAAAAGAAAGGCATCGAATGACTGACAAGAACTATTTCGAGATCCTCAACGAAAAGGGCGTGGAGAAAGAGCTGGCCTTCCCGCCCGAGGTCTACTTCGGACGCATGGAAGCTGTGCAGCGTCGGATGGCCGCCGAGGAGATCGACGTTCTCGTCTGCTTCAACATCGCCAGCTCCTGTTACCTGACCGGGTACGACTCGCACATGGCGCCGACCTATCAGGTCACCGTCCTGCCGGTCGAAGGGAAGCCGGTGTTCACCTGTGCAGAACTTGAAGCGCCCGTGGTGAACCTCCATGCAGTCACCGAGGATGTCCGTGTGTTCGACTGGACCAAAGCGTCGGACACAGCGGTCTGGCTTGCCGAACTGCTCCGCGATCTTGGCTTCGCGGACAGGAAGATCGCGATGGAACTGAAGAACGACGAGAACTTCGCGGTAGGAAGGGCGGCCGACGCTTCGACCTACATCACCGTGAGCGAAATGCTGCCGGAGGCCGAGATCGTCGATGGAACCCGGCTCGTCCTGGAGGAAAGGCTGATCAAGACCGAGGCGGAGCTTGCTCACATGCGCGAGGCGGGCAAGATGACCTGGGCGGGGATCGCGGCAGCGATCGAGGTGACGCACGAAGGCGTGAACGAAAACGTGATCGCGGGTGCTTCCTACCGGGGTGCCATGGAAGCGGGATCGGAGTTGATGTCAATCGACCCGATGCTGATGACCGGCAAGCAGACCGGTCTCATTCCTCACATTCCATACCGGCGGCACATCGTGAACAAGGGCGACATCGTCTATCTGGAGATGACGGGCACCTACTGGCGCTACAACGCCCCGATGATGCGCTCCTGGCTGGTCGGCGAACCAACTGCGAAGCAGCAGCTGCTTGCCGACACCAACATCGCTGTCCTTGAAACCCTGATAGCCGAAGCCCGGCCCGGGCGGACCGGCGACGATGTGGCGCAGATCGCAAAGACGCATTGGGAGAAGACACCGGGCGTCTGGTTCCACGGCGGTTACGGCTACGCGATCGGAATGGCCCTTCAGCCCAGTTGGACCGAGCAGTCCGTTTACATCGCTGAAGGGGCGGAGCGCGAACTCGAGCCGGGTATGTGCTTCCACCTGCCGATCATCTCCTGTTTCCCGGGCGAGTTCGGCGTGGGATTCAGCGAAAGCATCGTGATTACGGAAGACGGTTGCGAACTGCTGACCCCGGGAACAGACCGTCATCTCGTGAGCCTGTGATCGATTGGCCGGTCGCGTCGCTCGAACGTGGCGACGTGACCGGCCCCGGGTCCGAAGGTGATCGGATCCCGTGATCTCGTTCGTCTTTGGAATCGCTGCGGCACTCCTTTGGGGCACGCAGAACGTCCTTCTGGCCAGTGAATCGCGCAGGGGGGATCCCAGGGTTGCCTCTTTCTGGTTCGTCGCGTATCAGGTGCCACTCGCCGTTCCGGCCTTGATTCTCACCTGGGATCCATCCGGAGCCAACCTACGAACACTCTCCCTGATCGCAATCGGCGGTGTCCTGCAGGGTCTCGGAGTCATGCTTTTCACCCGGGCGCTGAGCATCGGGCCGGTCGGTCTCCTCTCGGGCCTGCTCTCGCTGGAGGGTGCCTGGGTCGCGATCCTCAGCATCGTCGCCGGCGAAAGTATCGGACTGCCGGTCGGGATCGGGCTTCTCCTCGCCACGGCTGGAGGGGTGTTGATGGTCGTCTCCCGAGCCGCTGACGTGCCGGGCCGGAGCATTCTTCTGGTTCTGGCAACGATCAGCCTGACGGCGACCGGGCTCTTCATCCTCAGCTATTTCAAGACCAACATCGCACTCACGATGATCATCTACAACGCGGCATCTGCGCTTGCCATCTGGGTCCGTCTTCAACTGCTCCGGGAGAGCGTGACTGCCGGTCGCTTCTCGAGCATGAGGCTGGAGGGCACCATGCTGACCGCCTCGGCTTTCGGCGTGTTAGGGCTATCGGCATTCACGATCGGATCGCAGGCCGAGTCCGCAGCGGTGACGGCCGTGTTGGCAGCCCAGTTTGCCTCCCTTTCCGCAGTGATCGGCTACTTCGCCTTCGGCGAGAAACTCAGGAAAGTTCAAGTGCTCGGGTTTCTGATCCTCGCCTCGGGTGTCGGTCTGGTCGCTGCCTTCGCCTGAGTTGGGGCCAGAATCGTCGTCCCCGCTCCGGCCCGGTCAGGCGCGGGCGGGTGGGGTCGAGAGGGTCTGGAGGGAGGCGAGGAACTCTCGTTCGACCCTTCGGACCGTGTGGGTCGCCCAGGAGGGGGAGATTGCGGCGGGCAGGGATCTCAGGCAGACGTCCAGCCGGCTCCTCGGCCCGCGCCATGCCCGGTTGCCGGTACGGACGGCGCAACCCCTGTAGTGAAGCTCGGTGAACAGGAGCATAAGTACCGCGGCGGCCCTGACCGGAGCGCTGCCGCCCAGCTTCATGCCCTCGAAGAGGCGTCGGTAGGCGGGCACGCGGGCAAAGGCCATGGCCATGTATGCCTCGCGGGCCTCGCGAACGGCCCCCTGGGCCTTGGCGCCTTCCGGGCGTTGTCCCAGATACGGCTTGAGGTCCGGGTGGTAACCGACCCCGCGCTCGAGATCCCTTTCGATGTCTCGGGTCACGTTGGCCAGCTGGATCATCTCGCTGACCAGGAGCGCGTCCTCGCGGGCGGGTTCCGGCAGCTCGAGGTCCGAGACCTGCGCGAGGGTGAACAGGGCAGGGAAGCCGATCACGTTCCGGCAGTACGAAGCCAGCTGATACTCATCGACCAGAACCCCTCCCTGCCTGGCGAAGGCATCTCTTGACCAGACCATCCCGCCGGCCATGTCCTCAACCAGGTCGGCGATCTGTCCCCGGGCCTCCGGAGTCAGTGAAGCGAACACTTCGTCGACCAGGTCGCAGCGCCTGACGAGCAACAGGTAGACCCGGTCACGGTCGTTTCCGGCAACCCCGTCCGGGAGCTCCGGTGCCGAGGGCAGAGGCAGAGGACCCCGGAACCGTTCGGCAAAGGCAGTCATCGCCTCGATGGAACCGGAGGTATCCGGCAGCAGGTCCTCATAGGTATCGAGCATGCGGCAGTAGAGATAGGCCACCGCGGCGGCACGGGCCTGATCTTCCGGCAGCACCACGATGCTGGCGGCGAAACTGCGGGCAGCATGGGGCAGAACCTTCCAGACGAAGCGATCAGGTTCAGTTTCGGCCTCAAGCGAACAAAGGTCGGGCCGACCGCGATCGACCGCCAGCCCCTTGATCAGCCTTGCACTTCCCGTTGGCACCCCTGCTCGCCTCACCGAAGGCAAGTTACCAACCGGGAACCGGCTGCTCCCGAAATTCCTGTTGTCCAGGGTTCGCCCGGGCCCGGAGCGCCCTGATCGGAAGTCTTTTCCCCGGTTAGTGGAACCGGGCGAGCGGGGCCGGTAGATTCGGGCTGACACCGACCAGTCAAGGAGAATCCAGATGGCAGAACTCGAAGGCCGATCGCTCGAAATCGTGAGGGACGGAAAGAACTACGCAGTGGTTTCAATTCCGACCGATGACGGCTCGGTGCAGGCCGTCGTCGTCTGGGCCCATGTCGATGACAACGGCAACGTCACGCTGAACAGTGCCGAGGGAAGAGCCTGGCCGGCCAACCTCCGCAAGGCGGGAAGGGCGACGATCACGATGATGGCTGACGGGAACCCCTACGAGTGGACCTCGATTCGGGCCCGCCTGGTCGAGGACACCCACGAGGGTGCCGACGAGGACATCAACATGCTCGCCAAGAAGTACATCGACGAGGACGTCTACCCCTGGAAGGGTCCCGACGAGGTCCGGGTCAAGTTCGTCCTCGAACCGGAGAAGGTCACCTACATCAAGCAGGGTTAGCGGAAGGCGAAGGGAATTTTCAGGATCGTGCCGGGCAGGTCCCGGCGCGCCCTGTCCATCGCTTCATGGAGGGCAACGGTCGCCTGATCACCATTGATCGGGTTGCCATGGCCCATCAGAAGATGCTGGGGGTTGTAGGTGCCGAGCTGGCTTCGTGGTGGCCGCGCCCTCAGGCCGATGTGGACGCCGGCTCCGGCGGGGCCGGGATTGAACATCTTGCTGGCTCCGATCGCCTCCGCGACGACGAGGGTTCTGGTCTTCTTCCACCAGAGGGCCCTCTCCTTCCAGACGCGGTTGTCAACGACCTCGATCGCTTCGAAAGGGGTTCCTCTCAGCTCGAGTGGCAGCGCCACCAGGTCGATCCCCAGCCGGTCCGCGACCTCCTGACAATCCCGGTTGTGACGGTCGAGCAGCTGGAAGACGACTGCGGGCTTGCCAAGGGTGAGGGCACGCTCGATTGCTGCCTCGTCATCGACCGGGTCGATCAGCCAGACCTTCTCGCCGTCGGTCAGCGCATGCGAGGTCCGGGCCATGGGCTCGTCCATGACCCAGCTGATTCCGATCTCGCCGTTCTCGATGATTCGCACGCTCACGCAGCGAAGTCTACGGTTGTCACCGCTCCTACCCGCTTCAGCGGGGTTTAAGGTGTCAGTGATGAGGGCATCGGGAGCGGGATTCAAGGTCATTCTTGCGACGGCCATGGGGCTGGCCGCGCTTTTTCTGCTGGCTGGCGGCGCGGGAGCCCGGCACGCGGCTGCCAAGCCGTCGCTGAGCGCCCCGGTCGAGCTGGCGGGCAGCGGTGGCAAGTGGAGGCTGCTGATTCCGACGAGCCTGCCGCTGGAAGTCTCCGGCCACAGGGTGAACGGCAAGATCAGGATCGTCCGTCCCCGACAGGGGTGGTCGACCAATTTCTGGGCCTACCCCCATTCCGGCGACCTCAGGCTCGCGGACCAGCGAAAAAGGTTCACCTACGTCATCGGCGTTCACGTTCCGCGCCGCATCGCNNGAGCTGAACGCCGGGAGCGGTTCAAGAAGATCCAGAAAAAGCTCAGGCGGGCGAGTCGCGGCACCTGCGAAACCCTTCCGCGGATCAGCATCCGGCAGCCGGCCAGGGGCTATCGCAGGTTCGCGGTGCCGGTCTGCGGGGACACCATCGCCTGGCGGGTCGGCGAGCCACCTCCAGGCGGAAGCCAGCAGGTCATCAACTCATCGACCTTCGGCTACCGGCCGCGGGAGGGGTCCGGCGGCGCCGACCGGATGCTCCTCAACGGTTACTTCCGGGGCAGGCTGGTCACCACCCAGCCGGTTCACTTCCGGGTCGGGCAGGTAGCCCCGTCGAAAGTCTCAGTGGTTGCGATGGGCGATTCGGTGACCGCCGGTTTCGGCTACTTCGGCTCGACCGGAAAGCAGATGACGCTTTCCCAGCTGATCGATTGCCGGCCAGGGGCGACGGTTTTCAACGACGCCTGCTCCTCGAACTCGACCAATCGCAACAGCTCGGTCGGTTCGAAGCCGAACTATCTGCCCGACTACGGCCTCTCGCGGAACATCTCCTGGGCGGCCCAGTGGGCGAATGATTTCGGGATCACCAACTACCGCAACTACGCAGTGACCGGATCGGCGCCGAGCGACTGGCTGCCGGGAGGACAGTTCGACTCGACCCGTCAGGCGATCGAGCAACAGAACCCGGACTACATCCTCATGACCATGGGAGCGAACCCGCTGCTCTCCGACGTGCTCTTTGGCATCGACAACATGGGCTGCGCTCTCGAGTCGGACCTGTTCGGCGACTTCCGGAATTGCGTGCTGGCTGCATTCGCGGCCGTCGATCTCGACCAGAAGCTGAACCAGCTTTACTCGACGCTGGTCGACAACACCACCTCGCAACTCGTGGTCATGCAGTACCACCTCGCGGTTCCTTCCACCGCGCTGGCCTACAGCTCGACCCAGCTGGAAGCGATGACCGAACTCCTGAACGAAGTGATCGCCGACGAGGCCGCGCAGGTCTCGACCAGCCGCATCGTCGTCGTTGCGCCGCCGCGCTTCGACGTCGGCATCGACATGCAGCCGCTCTACCCGTCGGAGTTCAGTTGCTCATTCCTCGGCTACAAGGTTGATGGTCCGAGCGTCCAGTCCACCCTCACCCAGGACGAACTCGAGATCGACCACCCGCTCTCCTTCTGCGCCGGCCCGGCGATCGGCCCGCCCTGGATCATCAGTGGCGACACCGGAATCCATCCAAGCGCGGCCGGATACCTCCAGATGTCGAGCCAGGTACCCGCCCCCGGCGCCTGAATCGGGGAGCCGGCTGACCGGCCTGAGTACCATCGGTTCATGTTCTTCGGCCGCGACAAGACCACGATGCCCGCCCCGGAAGACGCCTTGCCCGGGAGGTCCGACTACGACTTTCCCGTCCCGGAGAAACACACCGTCCTCGGAACCCCGATCCAGGGTCCGTTCCCGGAAGGAATCGAAGTGGCCTACTTCGCGCTTGGCTGCTTCTGGGGGGCCGAGCGGCTCTTCTGGAATCTCGACGGCGTCTACACGACAGCGGTCGGCTACCAGAACGGACACACCCCGTTTCCCACATACGAGGAAGTCTGTTCCGGCCGCACCGGCCACGCGGAGGCGGTCCTCGTGGCCTTCGACCCCGGGAAGGTGCCCTACGAGAAGCTGCTCGAAGTGTTCTTTTCCGAACACGACCCGACCCAGGGAATGAGGCAGGGCAACGACGTCGGCACCCAGTACAGGTCGGCGGTCTTCACCGTGGGTGAGCGCCAGAAGGAGGTTGCGGAGATGGCTCGCGACACCTACCAGCAGGCTCTCGATGCCCGCGGGCTGGGACGCATAACTACCGAGATCGAAGCTGCCGGGCCCTTCTACTACGCCGAAGGTCCGCATCAGCAATACCTCGACAAGGTGCCGAACGGATACTGCGGTCTGGCCGGTACGGGGGTAGCCTGCCAGGTTCCGCTGGCTGGCGGTCCGGCCTGACCGGCCTGGCGTTTCTCGTACCGCGGGCCGTCAGACGGTCCTCTGGCGCGGCCATAAATTAGGATTCCCGCGGTGCCATCCCTGTCCACAGGACGGCTTTGACCCCGTCCCTTGCCTCATACGTTGCCGGAGTTCTTCAGATCGCCGCTATTTGCGGTGCCACCTGGTACGGCTCCTGGTGGCTTCGGCGATGGATCGTGCCCGAGTTCTCGGGGGCGCTCGCCCGCCTGGCCGAGCTGACGATCGCCTTCGCGCTGGTCACGATCTCGCTTGAGCTGATCGGCTCGGTGGGCCTGCTGAAGGAAGTCTGGATCACGGTCGCGTGCATCGTGATCCCGCTGATCGGAGCTGGATTGGCCTACCGGTTCGCGCCGCGTGACGTCGAACAGATTGCTGCCCCCGCGGTTCCGACCTGGGCCTTCCTGGTCGGTGTCGGTGTCGCGTCCTGGTGCGTGGCCGAATGGGCGTTCCCGACCCAGCTCAGCCTGGACCAGGGCATGTTCGGTGGCGACACGACCTGGTACCACATGCCCGCCTCGGCCCGGTTCATCCAGGACGCGTCGACGATTCCCCTCCACTTCACCGACGCCCTGAGGCTGGCCGTCTGGTTCTACCCGCAGAACTCCGAACTGATGCATGGCGCCCTCATGGGCCTGATGAACAGTGACTGGCTTTCTCCGGTCTTCAACATGCTGCCGCTTGGCGTGGCACTGCTCGCCTGCTGGTGTGTCGGCCGTCCGTACGGGGTCGGCCCGGCCACCCTGGTCGGCGGGGCAATACTGCTCTCGGCCGGCGTGATGATCGAGACCCAGCCAGGCGAGGGTCGGAACGACATCGTCGCCTTCGCCTTCCTGATCGCCTTCGTGGCCTTCCTGATCAACGGCCACCAGCGGCACGCACCGAAGTCCGGGGCCGTGGATGAGAAGCCCGACCCGAACGCGCCGCTGCTCGACAAGGGTCCGCTGATCCTCGCTGGCATAGCGGCCGGCCTGGCGATCTCGATGAAGGTCTCGATGCTGGCACCGGTCGGGGTGATCCTGATCGGGATGATCCTGATCAGCGGGCGCGCCCGGGCCCTGACCACGACTCTCTGCCTCGGCATACCGATGTTGATCGTCGGCGGCTACTGGTACGTGCGGGCCATGTTCTACACCGGCGGCAACCCGGTGCCCGCGATCGGCTGGGGTCCGCTGAAGCTCCCGCAGCCCGACCAGATGCCGCTGGATCCACGGCCAAGGTTCTCGGTCGCGCACTACATAACGGAACCGAGCATCTATCGATGGTGGTTCTTTCCGAGGCTCGACGATGCCTTTGGCATCCTCTTCCCGCTGATCCTGATCATGCTCGCCGCGGCTGCGATCTGGCTGGTCATCAAGTCACGCAACAAGATCGTCCGGGTGATAGCGGCGGCTGCCCTGATCACCGCGGTCGTCTACGTGTTCACACCTCTCACCGCGGCCGGCCAGGAGTTCCAGCCGCGCGGTTTCTTCACCAACACCCGATACCTGTTGCCCGGACTGCTGCTCGCGGCGGTGCTCCTGCCGCTGATCAGACAGCTGAGGGAGCCGGAGGAAAGGGCCAAGAAGGTCCTGATCTTCCTGACCGTGGTCTACGCGATCACCGTGCTCACCTCGCCCAAGTGGTATCCGAGCTTCCTGCCGGGTGCGATATTCCTGACCCTGGCGATCATCTGGGCCCCGGTCGGCCTCAGCTGGCTGAACGAGAACACGAAGGTTCCGCGCAGCCTGATCGTCGGCTGTGTTGCGGTGATTGCGGTGATCGCCGCGGTCTGGGGCAGGGGAGAAGAGGTCGGATACGCCGAGAAGCACTACACGAGGACAACCCTGTTCCTGCAGGAGGGCGGCCCGCAGGAGGCATTTGCCTTTACCCGGGACATGAAGGACAAGCGCATCGCCCTGGCCGGCTCGGGGCAGATGTTCTTCGGTCAGTACGGCTTCTACGGAATCGACCGCTCCAATCACGTCCAGTACATCGGCCAGGAAGGACCGAATGGCACCTACCGGCTGATCGACAACTGTCCCGAGTTCATCGAAAAGGTGAACGAGGGTGACTACGACTACATCATCACCAGCGAGTACACCCAGGACTCGCCCGATGCGGACTACTGGTATCCGGTGAGGGCCTGGATCGACGGCGACCCGGCGGTTGATCTCGTTGTTGCCGAGGAAGACATCACGCCGCAGCCGGATTACGTCTACAAGATCAACGGCAAGCTGGATCCGGGCCGCTGCGCCAAGCTTGACAAGAGCGAAATCTACGAAGTGCGCAAGGAAGCCCTGCAGGCCAGGGCAGAAGCTGAAGCGGAAGCCGCGGCTGAAGCGGCTGCGGAAGAGGCAGCGGCCGCCGATCCCCGGGAGTAGCGGCATAAGTTCCCGGCCTTCTGCCCACTAAGGTGAGGTTTTCGCGCCCCCGTAGCTCAGCTGGATAGAGCGCCTGCCTTCTAAGCAGGATGTCGCAGGTTCGAATCCTGCCGGGGGTGCTTTCCCGTGCCGCCCCGGCGCCAGTAGATTTCCCCTGATGCTCCGAATGATCACGCTGGCCGGTGCGGTGGCCCTCGGAATCGCCTCGATGGGAGCCGTCGGCTGCGGATCCAGCGAGTCGGACCTGCCGGAAGGTCCGAGTTTCGCCGGGTCTCCGGTGCGCGAGGGCGCACTCCTGCTCCCGGCCAGGGTCGAAGGCGAGGAGATCTCGCTGGGGATGGGTGATCGCTTCGAACCGCGATTCTGGCCCGGCGTGAACCTGGGACCGACCGTGCCCGGCACATTCCCGGGGGAACTGGCCGGCACCCGCGCCGACTTCGACCGCTGGCTCGAGGAGATGGGCGAGCTGGGGGTCCGGCTGCTGCGCGTCTACACGATCCTTCCGCCTGACTTCTACAAGGCCTTCAAGGCTTACAACGAGGCGAACGAGGACCGGCCGATCCACCTTCTGCACGGTGTCTGGATTCCGGAGGAAGAGTTCCTCACGACCCAGGACGCCTGGCCCCTGCTCGACGAGTGGAAGGCCGAAATCAAGGACGTGGTCGACGTGGTGCACGGTGACGCCGTGATCCCGGACAGGCCCGGCCACGCTTCGGGCACCTACACGGCTGACATCTCGAAGTGGCTGATGGGGTGGGCGGTCGGCGTCGAGTGGGACCCGGCCGCCTCCGTTGCGACCGACGAGAAGCACCGGGGTATGAAACCGTTCCGCGGACGCTACATCCGGGCAACGACTGGCGCCACACCAATGGAGAACTGGATCGCCAGCGGCATGGACTACCTGGCCGGGCTGGAAGCGGACCGGGGCTGGAGCCGGCCGATGACCTTCACCAACTGGCTCACCACCGATCCCCTGAGGCACCCGCTCGAGCCGAATCCGAACGAGGACCGGTTGTCGATCGATGCGATGCACATGCGGGCGACCGGAGCCTGGCCCGGCGGCCTGTTTGCCAGCTATCACGTCTACCCCTACTACCCGGATTTCCTCCGGTACGAGTACGAGGACGCGGTCGCCGCCGACGGCAGCCCGGATCCGTATGCGGGCTACCTGCGCGCCCTTTCCGAACATCACCGGGGGGAGCCGGTGATGGTGACCGAGTTCGGGGTGCCGACCAGTTTCGGCATGGCCCACGTCGGACCGCTGGGGAGGAACCAGGGCGGCCACTCGGAGCAGGAAGCGGGGGGAATCAACGCGACCCTGCTTCGCCGGATCCAGGAAGAGGGTTTCGCGGGCGGAATCATCTTCGAGTGGACCGACGAATGGTTCAAGTTCACCTGGAACACGATGGACCTGGAGATGCCCGACGACCGCCGGGCTCTCTGGCGTAACAGCCTCACCAACGAGGAGCACTTCGGCCTGCTTGCGGTCGAACCGGGCCGCGAGCCGGTCAAGGTCCTCGACGGCAAGGACGATGACTGGAAGCCGGACAACAGCCAGGTCATCGCCGAGTCACGGGGACCGGTGCGTGAGGTGAGGGCCACCCATGACGCCCAGTTCCTTTGGCTGCGGCTGAAACTTGACCAGCCCGAACTGTGGAACGAGGAAACGATCAGGATCGGTCTTTCGGTTACAGACGACGGTAATGGTGGGCTCCCGGGAACCGACGGTGCCGACCCGGAAGCGGACGTCGGGGTGGTAATCGGGCCGGGGGAGAAGGCCACCCTGCTTCAGGCCGCCTGGCTTGATCCCCTGCCCTGGCTCTATGGCCAGAGCTACAACTACGTACCGTTTGACGAAGAGGCAATGAAGCGAGGCAGCGGCGCATGGGTGAAGCCCCGCCAGATTCTGAACCGGCCCCTGATGGTGCCCGGGCGCGGCATGCAGCCAGCCGAGTTCTACGACATCAGCTCGCTTCCCTGGGGCAACGGGGATCCGGAATCAGAGAATTTTGACCAGCGCAGCCTGATCAACGGCACCGGAGACGTGCTCGAGATCCGCCTGCCCTGGATGATGATCGGCTTCGCAGACCCCTCGAGTCATCAGGTGCTCCGTGGCCAACGCGACAAGCCGATGACCACAGAGACGACGGGGCCGGTCGGGATCACGGTCCAGGCGGGGGAAGAGCTGCTGAAGACCAACGGCTACGGCTGGGACGAGTGGAACCTGGTCGAGTGGCACGAACGGCGAAAGGCGGGTTGGGACGCGGTTCGCGCGGAGATGGCCGAGAGTGCGGCCGCAGGTCCGGTTCCGCGGCCCTAGGCCGGAACCCGCCCTTCGGAATCTTCGCCGAGTTCTCTGGCCGGCTCGAACGCGGTCTGGTCACGACCCTCCGACTTGGCGCGGTAAAGAGCCCGGTCGGCTCTCGCCACGGTCTCGGCGATCGGTTCACTGTCCTCATGCAGGGCGACCCCGGCCGAGCAGGTCTGCGGGGGAGGCGTCTGTACACGGATTCGTTCGACGACCCGCATCGCCACGTGTTGTGAGCAGCGAGGCATCAGCACGCCGAACTCTTCGCCTCCGACCCGGGCCAGGAAGTCGGTCGAGCGAAGCGCGGCAGACCACTTCTTCGCGCAAAGGCGCAGGTACTCGTCTCCGGCGGCATGCCCCTTGGTGTCGTTCAGCACCTTGAAGTGATCGAGATCGAGGATCGCGATGCCGAGGTCACTGCGGCCGGCCCGGGATCGGGCCTGCTCCTTCTCGAGCTCTTCCTCCCACGCCCGCCGGTTGGGCAGCCCGGTCAGGCCATCGGATCGGGCTGCGTTGCGCTCGACGCTGAGTCGGGCCTCCCGGTCCTGTTCGGAGAGCTTCCGCTCGGTTATGTCCTTTCCGGAAGCGAAGGTCTCGTTGTCGCGCACCCGGGTGCTCCAGAGCATCCAGTGCCAGCTGCCGTCGGTGGCGATGAAGCGGTTCTCGAAACCGAACATTTCCAGGTCGCTTCCGACCAGGCTCTCTTCCATTCGAAGCGACGCTTCGACGTCATCCGGATGGACGAACTCGATGTAGCGGTGGCCAAGGAGATTGCCCGCCGGGTGACCGAGCAACTCGGTCCATTGCCGGTTGACCCGCACGAAACGTCCTTCGGGGTCGAGTTCGGCAAGCAGGTCGTTAGATAGGTCGAACCATCCTTCGGCCCGGGCGTAGGCGCTGGACCGGACCCGTTCCAGCAGGCCGAATCCAATTCCGATGGACCCCCAGGTGACGAGGCGCAGGATCCAGCCTTCCAACGGCACCGGGGAGTTGAAATGTGACCAGAGGCCAAAAAGGGCGGTGGCGGCGAAGAATCCTGCGATACCCCCGGCCAGACCATGCGTGACTGCGAGGAGTCCGATCGGCAGGACGTAGAGCATCGACCAGGGGATCTCCTGCGAATCAGTCAGGAAGCGCATCCCGGTCACAACCCCGAAGAGGAGCAGTGCAATGAGGTCGTTTCTGAGTTTGTACCTGGAAAGATCCATCGTCATCCGCAGTCTTTGCAGTTACGGGTTACCTCCCTGCCTGGCGCCTAAACCGCCGCCATGTGAAAAAAGGATCGCACGGATGGCCTGCGGATTTACCGCAGACCCGGGAATCAGGGTCGCTCTTCAGAGGCAGACTGATTGCCGGCCGCAAAGAAGGCAGTGACGGTCACCAGGAAGATCACCGTCCCGTAGACCATTGCGGTTGCATCGAGTCCGAACCTGTCCGAGGCGAACCCTCCGATCACGGCTGGCACGCTGAACGCGATATAACTCACGACGTAGGCGAAGGCGAAGAGTTCACCGCGTTCATCCGGATGGGGCAGGTCGACGAGGACCCCGAATGACCCCAGCGCGGCCGCACCGAAGCCGACCCCGGACACAACTGTGCCGGCGAGGGCTAGCAGGCCTGCCTCGAGCTGCATGCCGAGAAGGTTGATTGCGATTCCGATCGAGAGCCACGCCGTGGCAAGCCGGATCACCGAGCGCGGTTCCCTTTCGCGAAGCAGGTAGACGGTCAGCGCGCCGGTTCCGCAGAGGGCAGTCACGACGATCGCCCCGGTCAGGTACGGATCTCGATCGATGAAGCTCGCAGCGATCGACGGTCCCAGCGAGAGGTACAGCCCGGCCAGCGCCCAGCCGGCAACCATGATCGGCAACAGGGACATGAAATCCGGTCTCAGGTGGGCGGGGAGACCCACCTTCGGCTTCAGCGAGTCTCTCGCCCCGGGCCGGAGCGCCGAGGTCTCCGGGGCCTTCCATACCGCCACCGCCGAAAAGGCCAGGGCGACGAGGAGGATGATGAAGATCAGGGAGGTGGGCCAGGGGGCGAACTGGACAAGGACCCCGCAGCCGAGCGCGCCAAGCGCCAGCCCGGCCAATGGTGCGACTCCGTTGACCACACCGCTCCGCTTCGGGGCGTCCAGCGGCTGAAGATCGACGATCACTGCACTCAGGGTGGCCAGGGCTGCGCCGGTCGCCAGGCCCTGGACTACACGGGCGAAGGCGAGCATTCCGACGCCTCCGGAAACCAGGAAGAGCAGCATCGAGAGCGCCTCGAAGGCGATGGCTCCGAGCAGCACCGGTCGGCGGCCGACATGGTCGGAGAGACCGCCGAAGACCAGCAGGGAGAAGAGGAGGGCCACCACATAGATCGCGAAGACTTCGGTCAGCACCGCGTCGGAGAATCCCCACATGTCCTGGTATAGCGAGTAGAGGGGCGAAGGCACGGCGGAGATCGCCGGGAAGGTCACCGCGATCGCGGCCATGGCCCAGAAGGCGCGACCGGCTTCGGTCGGGCGGGAGGAGAGACGGAGTCTGGATGATTTCATGGGAGGCGAATCTGGCACGGTAGCAACGCAACTCTTCCGCCAATTCATCCAGCTCGCCAGATGAATGCAACAAAGTTCAGAATCTTGAACCAGTTTCGATAACTCTTCCAGTACATACATACGCGGAAGTTGATCCGGATATATTTAGTTAACGGCCGGAGGCATGAAGTTGTCTGGCAAAAAGACAAACCAGTCCTTCAGGAGAAGACATGTCAAGCATTGAAGACGCAATCCAGCAACTTGAGACCTCGGCCACCAAGCTCCGTGAGCTTTCAGTAGAAGAAAGTCGGGCGATCCGCGACGCGGTGAAGGAAGCGACAAAGGAAGCCACCGCAAAGGTGAAGGCCGAGTACAAGGAAAAGAAGGCTCAGGCCCGCAAGGAAGCGAAGGAAGCCGAGAAGTCGATCAAGGATGCGCAGGCCAGGATCCAGAAGGCGCTCGGTTCGGAGAAGTCGCCAGGAACCGGAGCCAAGCGCGCCAGGCGGGGCGAGAGGGAAGCCCAGTTCGTGGCCTATGTGAAGGAGAACCCCGGTTCGCGGCTGGCTGACATCGCGCGCGGCATCGGTGTTCAGAACAGCGCGGCAAACGGTCTCGCAAAGAAGGCCGTCGCGGCCGGCAAGGTGAAGAAGAGCGCAGACAAGACGTACAGCGCTGCTTGAACTGCATCTGAATGAGTGTTCAAGGGCCCGCTTCGGCGGGCCCTTTTGTTATCAGTCGAAGATCACGATCTGACGCACTGCCTCGCCTTTCGCGAGTCGGTCAAATCCCTCGTTTATCTCCGACGGGCTGAGCCGGTGGCTGAGGAGTTTCTCAACTGGCAACTCGCCGTTTCTGTACATGTGAATGAACTGGGGAATGTCCCGTCGCGGTACACATGAGCCGAGGTAGGACCCCTTGAGCGACCTTTCCTCGGCGACCAGGGAGATCGCCGGAATCTCGAGTTTTCTGCTCGGATGGGGGAGACCTGCGGTCACGGTGGTTCCGCCCCGGCCGGTCGCCGCATAGGCCTCGGCCAGGACGTTCTCGTTGCCGACCGTCTCGATCGCGAGGTCCACGCCACCGGTCGCTTTCCTGACTTTCTCGACCGCGTCCGGGCCGGCCTCGATGACCACGTTCGCGCCCAGCTCCCTCGCGAGTTCGAGCTTGGAGTCGACCGTGTCGACCGCGACCAGGGTCTCGGGGTTCTGGGACCTGGCGGCCAGCAGCGCGGTCAGGCCGACACCTCCCAGGCCGAAGACGGCGATCGATCTGGCCGGCAAGGCCTGGGCGCCGGTGTTGAGTACAGCCCCGGCGCCGGTCAGCACTGCGCAGCCGAATAGCGCGGCAATGTCAAACGGCAGGTCCTCAGGCACCTTGACAGCGGAACAGGCCGAGACCACTGCGTGATCGGCGAGGGCGGAAACCCCGAGGTGATGATGGACTTCGGTGCCGCCAGGCTCGAAGAGCCGGATGTGTCCGCCCAGCAGGGTGCCCTCAACGTTCGCTTGCCCGCCCGGTTCGCAGAGGGCGGGTCGCTCGGCAGCGCAGAAGCGACAGGAGCCGCAGGCCGGCACGAAAGCCAGAACGACATGGTCACCGGCGACGAACCCGTGGTCGCCCGGACCGGCCTCGACGACCTCGCCCGCGGCCTCGTGGCCCAGGGCCATGGGCATCACCCGGGGTCGCTGGCCGGTGATCACCGAGAGATCGGAGTGGCAGAGTCCCGCTGCCCGGATCCGGATGAGAAGTTCGTTCTCCCCGGGTTCCTGGAGTTCGAGCTCTACCTGCTGGAGCGGTTCCGTTTCGGCGAACGGTCCGGGCAGTCCCATCTCGCGCAGCACCGTGGCGGTGGTATTCACTGGCCGGCCTCCAGCTCCGACAGGGCCTTCCTCAGCATCTCCGGAATCAGGGTCGGGCGCCGTTCATCCCGGTCCACGAAGACGTGAACGAACCAGCCCTCGGCCAGTGCTTCACCAGCTGAGTCGAAGAGTCCGATCTCGTAGCGAACTGACGAGTTCCCCAGGTGGCCGACCCGAAGGCCGGCTTCCACCGCGTCAGGGAAGGCGACCGCGGCGAGGAACCGGCAATGCGACTCGGCACAGACTCCGATCGTGTCGCCCGCGTGGATGTCCAGCCCGCCCCGAGTGATCAGGTAGTGGTTGATGACCGTGTCGAAGTAGGAGTAGTACTCGACGTTGTTCACGTGGCCATAGATGTCGTTGTCCTTCCAGCGGGTGGGGATCGTCAGGAAGTGGAGATACCCGTCCCGGGCAGGAGGCTGATCGGTCATGCGCTGATTATCACCGGTTGCACCCTGACTTTTCGAGGCTCGCTTCGCATCCCGGCCCGGCGGTGATTCACTGCCCGGATGTCCCCGGAAGCTCCTCACGCCCGGCCCGGGCCTCCCCGGCACGGCTCTCACGCCTCACCGGCTGTGGGGATGGTGCTCGGCGCGATCCTCTCGATCCAGGTCGGCGCGGCGCTCGCCACGGACCTCTTCGATCAGATCGGTGCCTCGGGAGCGGTCTTCCTCAGGGTCGTGGTGTCGGCATTCCTGCTGGTCATGATCTGGCGGCCCAGCTTTCGCATGGACCGGCCGAAACTCAAGCTGGCATTGCTGTTCGGGATCGCGCTGGCCGGCATGAATCTCTGCTTCTACGAGTCGATCGACAGGATTCCGCTGGGCACGGCGGTGACCTTCGAGTTCATCGGGCCGCTGGGCGTAGCGGTGCTGACTTCCAGACGGCGCCAGGATTTCGCCTGGGCAGGACTTGCGGCGATCGGGATCCTTCTGCTTTCCGGCGGGGTCGGACACGACGGGCTGGACCCCTGGGGGATCCTTCTCGCCCTGGCAGCGGGCTTCTTCTGGGGTTCTTACATCCTGCTCGGCAAGCGGGTCGGTGAGGAGTGGTCCGGAGGCAAGGGGCTCGCGATCTCGATGGTCGTCGCCGCCCTGATCTGCACCCCGCCGGGCGTGGCTGCAGGTGGCCGGGAGCTGCTGGATCCCACCGTCCTTCTGATCGGTGCCGCCGTGGCGGTGCTCAGCACGACCCTCCCGCTGTCGCTCGAGATCGAGGCGATGCGCCGACTGCCGTCCAACGTGTTCGGCGTGATGATGAGCCTCGAGCCGGGGATTGCGGCCGCAGTCGGATTCGTCCTCCTTTCGCAGGGTCTCGCAGCGGCACAGCTCCTCGCCATCTCACTCGTTGTCGCCGCGTCCGCCGGCGCCCTCTGGTCGAGCCGGGCCCCGGCCCCGATCGAACCTTAGGAAGGGTCTCCGCCGTACTCGGCCTCGACCTCGTCCAGCCAGGCGAGGTGGGCTTTGATCATCCGCCGGGCGAGGTTGTGGTTGATATGAAGGGCCCTGGCCCGACGCGGCAGATTCGGTGCCCGACGATCCAGATGCTCGATCGTCTCGAGATCTGCGAGCAGTTTCTCGCGCATCGGGCCGACGGATTCAAGAACCGTCTCGTCCGGCACGTACTCGGAGCCGAGCAGTCGTACGACCTGCTCTTCCTGCACCTTTGGCAGGTTGCTCGGGGTGGCCAGCCACTCGGCGAGCGCTTCGCGTCCCTTGCTGGTCAGGTGGTACACGGTGCGGTCCCTGGTCTGCCCGGGCTCGCGGTGTGAAACGAGATAGCCGAGCTCCTCGAGTCTCTTCGGCTCGGCGTAGAACTGGCTGTCCGATCCGTTCCAGAACCATCGGCCTTCGCGCATCATGCGGACGATGTCGTGTGGCCCGGCGCCTTCTTCTCCAACCAGGACCATGACCACATAGGCGAACGGTTTGAGCGCTGTCATCAGAGGCATCTTGACAAAAACTCCGAAATGGAGTTACGATAACTCCGAAATGGAGTTTAGTCCAAAGAAGGAGCACACCGTGTCAAACCTGAAGTTCCTGGCCAATCTGGTCACCGTGCATGTAGACCCCGAAAGCACCCGGGGATGGTTCTCACTCCTGGAAATGCAGGCTCCCGCTGGTGATCAGCCCCCGCTTCACGTCCATCTGGATGAAGACGAGGGCTTCCATGTGGTCGCGGGTGAACTCACGATCTGGATCGGTGAGGATGAACCGTTAGTTCTCGGCCCGGGCCGGTCCGCTGTTGCGCCACAGGGCGTACCGCACACTTACCGGGTCACCGGCGAGCAGTCCGCCCGCTGGTTCGTGAGCTCGACGCCGGCCCGTTTCGGCCGGATGGTCGCCGCCTACGCCGAGCCGACCGACGCGGTATCCCTCGAGCAGATCGAGCCTTCGCCGCCAGATCTTGACCGCCTTGGGGCGCTGGCGGCCGAGAACGGAATCCAGCTGCTTGGCCCTCCGGGCATGCTGCCTTCCGAACTGGCTGTGACGGCCGGCTGAATCCTGAATCCGCGGGGCGGGCCTCGCTCAGTCCGGAGGGTGGGGGCCGTCCCCGTTGAGGGAGGGATCGGGTGTCTTTTGCGCCTCCGGCCTGAGCAGCAGGGCGGCGCTGAAGAAACCGATCGCACCGACGAAGGTCCCGAGGTTGACCAGGTCGGTGTTAATCGCATCGCCAGTCGATGGATTGGTCCAGGCGGAGATTGCGGAGATCATGAAGGCGATCGACCCGGCCATGTTGAGCCAGGTGTTCCACCAGTTGCGGGCTTCGGGATCCCAGAGCGACTCGCGATGGGTGGTCGCCCTGATCGCCAGGACCGAGGACACCATGAAGCAGATAGACCCGACGAAATCGGGCCGCCAGACCACGTAGTCGAAGAGCTTCGGGTCGAGGTTCCCGGCGATCGCGAAGAAGGTGGAAACGTTGAAGGCGAGGGTTCCGATGAACTGAACCGCGGCAGCCCACCAGTCATCCCAGGCATCAGATGAAGACCAGCCTCCCTTCTGCCACCGGCCGGTCAGGCGCAGCTGGGTGAATGCGGCGATCGTGAAGAACACCGATCCAAGGAAGTAGGTCATGTTGTCGGCCGTGGTACCGACCAGGCCCAGATAGCCCGGGGTGGCCCCGAGCGCGAACAGCAGGGAACCGACCGCGAAGCCGCGCATCTCGCGACGCACGGTCAAGGCGTTTTCCGCTTCTCCCTCGGCTCTGGCACCGGCGCAGCGTATCCGACCCCTGACCGGTAGATTCCCTCGTCGCGCGGTGGGCGTAGCTCAGTTGGTAGANNCGGGTTCGATCCCCGTCGCTCACCCCTCCGAGAAGGCCCCGCAACTGCGGGGTTTTCGCTTTGCAGAGGCAATTCAAACCGCCCCCGAATCGGGCTCACTTTTCAGGCACGAGTGCCTGAAAACGACGCGATAGGCGCCGATACCCGCCGATTGGGCTGGATTCTGGCTCGCTTTCGGTTGCGGTCAGAGCTAGGTTCGGTCGCGATATGTAAGTGCCCCGGCGGTGGTGGAACACCCCGGGGCGTGGCACCGAAGAACAAGCTACGATGCAAGTAGCACGGTACTTGCCGTGGCCCTTTCCGGGCTCATCGCAGCGTCTTCGGTGCTCCAACGAAAGGAGCATCCGATGTCTA
>JRYG01000204.1_pt1 | contig 33950 bp, 33 predicted proteins | sample 235341 | NCBI WGS metagenome assembly JRYG01 (sample SAMN03074218, study PRJNA261478) | activated sludge metagenome | biome: Wastewater Treatment Plant; feature: Wastewater; material: Activated sludge; isolation source: activated biomass of a wastewater treatment plant treating hydrocarbon... ...
GGTGTCCTCCGTGTCCTTGGTGGCGCAAATGAAATCTTCAGAATGATTCCGGCATTCCCGGTATGGTCGCTACGGCGCTATTTTTACCACATGGCGGGAACATGCACAGCCATACCATTCAGCCGACGCTGCGCAGCCCGTCTACGATATTCACACGCGTCGCCCGCCAGCTCGGCACCAGCGCGGCGACGGCACCGACCACGAGGCAGGCGATGGCCTGCAGCACGACGGTCTGGCGCGACAGCTTGAACACGGGAAAGAGCGAGCCCATGGCGTCGCCGAAAGCCTCGGCGATGGGCAGCGTCAGCACGATGCCGATGGCGCCGCCGGCAGCCGCGATGGCGAACGATTCGCCGAAGATCAGCCGGGCGATGAAGCCGGGCCCGAACCCGAGCGCCTTCAGGGTCGCATACTCCTTCAGGCGCTCGCGCGCCGTCATGGCCATGGTGTTGGCCATCACCGCCATGATGATGAAGATTACCAGCAGCGAGACGATGCGGATGGCCACCACGATTGCCTCCGTCATGGAGACGAAGCCGAGTTGAAACGCCTTTTCCGTCTCGGTCAGCGTCTCCGCCTGGGAGTTCTTGAACTGGGCGTCGATGGCGCGGCTGACCTCCGCTGCCCGCGTGGGATCGTCCAGCTCGAGCACGAACACCCCGACCTGGTTGGCGCGCCGCGGCACCGTCTTTTTCATGGTCTCGTTGAGATAGTCCCAGTGAAAGAAGAACTGCGAAGTGTCGGTCTTCTTGTCGCGGCCTTCGTAGATGGCGCGCACGACGAACTCCCAGTTGCCGGGGAAGATGGTGCCCTTGAGCGTCACCGGGTCGCCGACGCGGAAGCCGTAGGAGTCGGCCAGCTTGCGGCCGACGACGCAGCCCTTGCGGTCGCGCATGAAGGCGGCCTTCTCGTCCGGGTCGAGCAGATACTCGGGATAGAGATCGAAGTAAGGCTGGGCATCGACGGCGAACTGGGGAAAGAAGTTCTTCGGCTCTTTGTAGACGCCGCCGAACCAATTGGCCGCCGCGGTGGCGCGCACGCCCTCCACCTGGCGGATCTTCTGCTGGTAGGTGAGCGGCAGGGGAAAGACCAGCGAAATGGCGTTGCGCGTCACCAGCCGCGCCGCCGACGCCGCATCCGCGCCGGCATACCAGGCATCCACCACCGTCTGCAGCAACCCGAACGCGGTCGTCGCCACCACCAGTCCGAGCACGGTGAGCAGCGTGCGCAGCTTGTGGCGCAGGGCGTTCTTGAGAATCAATGTCAACGTGTACATCTGCGGGCGAGCTTAGCACGCCGGCCTGGCAGCCAATAACTCGCGTGCCAGGTCGTGTCCCCTGAACCGATCGAATTGGCGGAACGGCTCGGTTCGCAGAAGGCGCCGCGCGACCGGTGCACTCACGACGCTGACGGCACCTCCTCCCGCATCGACAGCTCGCCCTTGTCCAGGTGCATGATGGCGTGGGCATGGGCGGCGGCGCGCTGGTCGTGCGTCACCATGACGATGGTCTTGCCGAGCTGGCGATTGAGCTGGCTCATGAGCGCCAGGATCTCGGCGGCGGAATCGCGGTCGAGATCGCCCGTGGGCTCATCGGCGACGATCAGCGTCGGATCGGTGACGAGCGCGCGGGCGATGGCCACCCGCTGCTGCTGGCCGCCGGAAAGCTCCGAGGGAAAGTGTTCGACGCGATCGGCCAGCCCGACCATGGACAATGCCAGTTCGGCGCGCCGCCGCCGCTCGCCGCGCGACAGGCCGGTGAGCAGCAGCGGCAGTTCGACATTGGCCAGCGCGCTCAGCACCGGCATCAGGTTGTAGAACTGGAAGATGAAGCCGACATGACGCGCGCGCCAGTCCGCGAGCTGAGCCTCGCCCATGGAGCCGATGTCCGTGCCGGCAACGCGTATGCTGCCGCTGTCCGGCCGGTCGATGGCGGCGATGAGATTGAGCAGCGTGCTCTTGCCGGAGCCCGACGGCCCCATTAGCGCCAGGAACTCACCGTCGGCAATGTCGAAGCTGATGCCGGCGAGGACCGGCACGACCTGGTTGCCGCGACGGTAGGATTTGACGATCTCGCGCAGCGAGACGACGGGCGCGGCGTTTTCGTGCGCCGTCATGGCTTCTGTGCGAGCTTCACCTCGGCGCCGTCGCGCAGCTTGGCGTCGGGCCTGAGCACCACCCGGTCGCCCGCCTGGACCGGCTGCGCCACGCCGCTGATGGCGATTGCATCGCCCAGTTTGTCGCCCGTGCGCACCGGTACCGCCCGTACCTTGTTGTCATGAACGACGAAAATCACGCTCTGGCTGTCGCGGCCCGCCACCGCGTCCGGATGCACGACGGAGAACGGCTTGCGCTGCTCGGCGTCGATGTCGCGCGCGAGAAAAGCCACCTTGGCGCTCATCTCGGGCAGCACGCGCGGGTCACGGTCGACGAAGCGCACTTTGGTCATGACGGTGGCCTTGGTGCGGTCTACCGTCGGCACCATGCGGCTCACGGCGCCGCGGAAGCGCTGATCGGGAAATGCGTCGAGCTGGATCTCGCAGGGCTGGCCGACCTTGATTTTGCCCAGGTTTGATTCCGATACGTCCGCCTCGACCTCCAGCGTCGCCATGTCGGCCATCGTCACCACCGCGCCTTTGGTGTCCGCCGCTGCCGAGAAGGGCGTGATGTTATCGCCGACGTTGGCCTGCTTGGTCAGCACGACGCCATCAAAGGGCGCGCGGATGAGCGTCTGCTCCACCGCCACCTGCGCCGCGCGGGCAGTGGCCTCCGCCGCCTGCAGCGCCGCCCGGGCGCTGGTCAGCGCCGCCCTGGCCTTGTTGGCGCGCGCCTCGGCCGTATCCAGGGCCGACTGCGCGAGAAACCTCTGTGCCACCAACTCGCGGGCGCGCTTGAGCCCGGCGTCGGCATCGGTCAGTTCGGCTTCGGCCTGGGCAATGTTGCCGCGGGCCACGGCGACGTTGGCGCGCGCCTGGTCGGCCGCCGCGCGCACGTCCCTGCTCTCCAAGCGGGCGATGACCTGGTCCTGCTTGACGACGCTGCCTTCCACGACACCCAGCCATTCCAGCCGCCCCGTCGCTTTCGACGCGACCGCAGCCTTGCGCTGGGCGACGACATACCCGGCGGCATTGAGCAGCGTCACGCTCTGATACGGGTAGGCGACGGAAACCGTGGCCGTCTCGACCTCGATCGCGCCGGAATAGAGGCTGAACGCGGCGCCAACCGCGCCGAGCCCGCCGATCAGCCCGGCAAACGCCCACCAGGCGCGATGGCGACGACCTCGCTGCAGGCCCGGCCCCTGGCGGTCGATGCGCAGTTCGGAAAGATCCCGTTCGGACATGGCAGGATTGAGCGTCAGAGGGCGCGGAATGGCAGCAGCGGAACGTTTGGTCGGGATACAGGGCCCGCCGCGCCGCAGCGCGCCGCGACGGACCGGTCATCGCGGTGCGCAGTCCAATTGCATCGCGATGGGACAATCGTCCCCTTCTGCAACAGCAGGCGAACGATTGCCGCGCCGCTATGAGCCGCCGGCTTTGCCCTTGATCATGCCATAGATGACGAGGATGACGATGGCGCCGACCACCGAGGCGATCCAGCCGGCGGCCTGGCCGGGCGCGTACCAGTTCATCGCCTGCCCGGCATAGCTCGCCAGCACGGATCCGCCGATGCCGAGCAAAGTCGTCATGATGATGCCCATGTTTTCCTTGCCCGGGTGGAGCAGCTTGGCAAGGACGCCGACGATGAATCCGACGATGATCGTGCCGAGAATTTCCATTTTCGTTCTCCTGATGTTGTGACCGAAGGCCCATGCCTGTCGTTCCGCGCTTGCGTGCCAGTGGAGCTTCGGCCGCCCCCCAGGGATTCCCGAATCGCCCGGCATCAAGTAGCGCACGCGCGTGCTTCGGACGACGAGGAGCGGGTCATCATAACCGATCCGGCAATGGCCCCCACGTAACCGGTCGATGACACAGCCGCTGCACACCTGCACTCTTCTCCGCCCGTCCTTGCTACGGGAAAGCGAGATCGGCATGGTCCATGCATCCGTGTTCCGGGTCGCGACACATGAATGCCGTGGCACGACGACGCACCCGCACGCGCAGATCTTGACACAGAGTAATGTTGCAATGCAGCATCCGAGCTATAATTTTGCCATTCTTTTTGTCACGGAGGTCATTGTGAATATTTGTTGCACATTCGTTCGCGCTGGCGCGTTGGCGCTACTGCTCGCCGCCGGCGCCGGCGGTGCGACCCTTGCGGGCGCCGCCGATGGCTCCGGCAAGACCACGGCCACCACGGAGCGCGCCAAGGCGAAGGCCGCGCAGGAACTGCTCGACGATGCCGCTGACTACCTGCGCAAGCACGGGCCGGAGAAATCCTTCGCCGTGTTCAACGACCGGCAGGGCGGCTTCGTCCGCGGCGAGTTGTACGTATTTGCCCTGGACACCGACGGCCACATGTACGCCCACGGCGGCGAGCCGGCCGGACTGGTGGGCCTGAACGTGCGTGACCTGCGCGATGCCGCCGGCAAACCCCTGATCCAGGAGATGCTCGAGGGCGCTGCCGCGAAGGGCGAAGGAACCGTCGAATACAAGTGGCTGAACCGCACCGACAACCGCGTGGAGAACAAGACCACTTACTACCGCAAGGTGGACAAGTACGTGCTCGGCGTCGGCTATTACACTGCGCGCTCTTCGGCTGACCAAGCGAAAGATCTGCTCGCCAAGGCGGTCGCCCAGACGCAGAAGAACAGTGCCGCAGCCTTCGCCAGCTTCAATCATCCCTTCGGCGGCTTCGTCAAGGATGACCTCTACGTGTTTGTCATCGGCATCGACGACGGTAAGTTCTACGCCCACGGCGCCACCCCCACTCTGACCGGGATGGGCGCGAAGGACCTGCGCGATGCCGCCGGCGCGCCGCTGGTTCAGAACATGATCAAGCTGGTCCAGGAAAAAGGCGCCGGCCAGATCGACTACGTCTGGCGCAACCCGGTGACCAACAAGGTCGAGGACAAGCACTCCTTCGTGCAGAAGGTGGGCAAGTACCTGATCGGTGTCGGCTACTACACGAAATAGCCGGTCGGCCACGCGTCATGAAGGGCGGCCTTGGCCGCCCTTCTTCTTTCATCCGTCGCAATACCCGGGCGCCACTGTGCCCGGCAGCGGGTCGGCACCCGGGCGACGCGCGCATCTGTCCCACTTTTTCCCCAGTCGCGCGTTACTGGTCCGACACCTGATGGAGGCCCCAGCCCATGATCGACACCCTGCAGTCGGCGTTCGCTTCGAATCCCCTCCTCTCCGGCGGCGTAGCGCTCGGGGCGGCCGGTCTCGCCGCCGTCTGGCTGCGCGACCTGCCAGGCAAGGTGCTGAGTTGGGCGCGGCAGTTCGTCATCACGACGTTGACCGTCGATAGCCGCGACGAGCTGATGTTCTCGACGCTGGTGGAATACATGCACAGCCGCGAGGTGATGCGCCGGATCAATAATTTCACCGTGCGCGCGGTGCGTCAGGGTCCGGCCTACCAGAACCTGCAGGACGAGTTGCAGCAGGGCGGGCGCCCCGAAGCTTTCCTGTCGCCCGGCGAAGGCTTTCACATCTTCGCGCTCGACGGCCGGTTGATGTGGATGAAGCGCGAGGTGCAGGTGGCGACATCCATCCTGGAGAAGATCACCTTGTCCACCCTGGGCCGCAACCGGCAGCCGCTGGAGGACCTGATCCGCGCCGCCATGGACCACCGGGTCGCCCGGGAACTGAACAAGATCGCCATCTATATCCCCAGCCCCTACAACAACGAGTGGATGCGCGCCAGGCTGGGCAACAATCGCCAGCTCGCTTCGGTGGTGCTGAAGGACGGACAGAAGGAGGCAATTCTCGCCGACCTGCAGCGCTTCTTTGCCTCGAGGCGACGCTACGAGGAACTGGGCATTCCGTGGCGGCGCGGCTACCTGCTCTACGGCCCCCCGGGAACCGGCAAGACATCGCTGGTAACGGCGCTCGCCTCGGAGCTCTGTCTCAACGTCTGCGCGCTCAGCCTCGCCTCACCCACGGTCACCGACGAGAAAATCGGCAACCTGCTTTCCTCCGTGCCATCGCGCTCGGTGATCCTGATCGAGGACATCGACTCGTTCTTCCGCCAGCGCCAGAAGGCTGACGCGGCGGTAAAGCTGTCCTACTCCGGCTTCATCAACGCGCTGGATGGCGTGGCCTCCCACGAGGGCTCCGTGGTCTTCCTCACCACCAATCATCCCGAGTTGATCGACGAGGCGGCGATCCGTTCCGGACGCGTGGACTTCCGCCTGGCGCTCACGCATTGCGACCGGCACCAGCTCGAACAGATGTTCCGCAAGTTCTTCGACGACGCCGATGCCGCAAGGTGTTTCGCCGACAGCGTCGAGCCGGACCGCTACGCGCCGGCGACGGTGCAGGAGAAACTGCTCAAGGCGCAATCGGTGGACGAGGCATTCGCGCTGTTCGCCGACGAACCGCGGCCGCGACTGCTTGCCGCCTGACGCACGAGCGGCGCAATTGACAGCGGCGATGCGCGGCGATTCGCACATGCAGCTCGCAGATCGACAAGATTAGGGCGACGCCGTCTTCGTCGGTGATGATCGGCGCGCTTCGGCGATCACTGCCTCGCCGAAGGCGACCCGGTGTTTCGTGCTGCCAACAACACGCGCACAAGCGCCGGGATGAACATCGCCAGACCCGCGATCGCGAGCCACAGTCCGTCCGTCCAACCCAGGCTTGCACCGATTCCGCTGACGACGAACAGTGCTCCGCGCACGGCGCTCGCTGCCGCAAGGGTGCCGCGCGCCTGATCGTGCCACGTCGTCTGCACGCCCGGCCTGAGCCACACCGGCAGCAGTTGGCTAAGGGCGCCCGTGACCAGCGGCAGGAGGAAAGCAACGATGAAACCGGTAATCGCCTCGCGGCCGCCAAGCCACCCCAGACCGTGTGCCCCGCCAAGAAGCACGACGGCTACCAGTCCGGCCAAGGCCAACGCCAGCGCGGACGCCGGGCTGTCGCGGCTGACGATTTCCCGCCGGAAGCGGCTCCCCCAGGCCATTGCCAGGCGCCCCAGCGGCACCAGCAGCAGCGCCACGCCGGCGAGGCTTAGTACCTGTGCCCACGCCGCGCCGCCGGCGACGAGCATGGCTCCCGCGACGGCGAACCGGAGATCGGTGCGCAGCCGCCCTGCCGCCGACGGGTCGGGCTTGCGGGCAGCGGTGGGCAGCAATACCTGCAACGTGCCCACCGCTGTCAGGGCAATGAACCCTACGGTGTTGAGATGCAGGTGGAAGAGACGCACCGACGCACGCTCACCCGGCAGCACCGGCATGGCGACGATCGCCGCCAGCGCCGCGGCAAAACACAACACCGCCGCAAGATACCAGGCAAGGCCCGGATGGGGCGCGCCGACCGTCCGCCCGCCCCGCCGCCTGATCCAACCCGCCATGACCAGCGCCGCGGCCAGCGCCAGGATCGGTGCGCCGTGCAACGCCGCTGCGTACAGCTCCGCCCAAACAAACCCGGAGGTCATAAGAGCGCCGGCGACCAGTACGACCAGGGGCGCCGCCCGCATCGCTGCGGCCGGCGCGCCGCTGCGCGTCAGCACGGGCACGAAATGCAGCATGGCGCCGAAGATCAGCGGCGCTATGCCGATGGCAAAGACGAGATGGGCTGCGGCCATCGGGGTAGCGAGCCCGAGCAGCGTCAGCGCCATGGCGCCAAAGAATGCTGCCATGGCGCAAAGCGCCAACAGCGGCAACATCACGCCCCGCCAGCCTGGAGGAACTTGCGACTACTTCCTGATGAAGTCGATGACGATGGCGCCGGCTTCACGCTGCACGTACTTGATCTCCACGCTGTCGCCGTAGCGCGCCCGGAGCTGGTCGAGCAGCGGCAGCGGATCGTGGTCGTTGCAGAAGCGCATGGTCTCGCCGGCGCGCAGCGCATCGAGGGCACCGAAAATGGCCGCATGGCGAAAGCGTTTGGCAATGCCGCGGGCATCGAAGGGGTAAAGAGCGTCCGGCAGAATATGCAAATGCGGTTGCGTCATTATGTTCTCCTGTCTCGCAGTGGGGTGCATCGCGCTGTTCGAAGCAACGCGCCGCTGCATTGTCCGTGGGCACAAGGCGCGCCTCCTTGACGCAGGTCAGGCGCGCACTATCGCGGCGAGAGCGCGGAAGAATCAGTGACTGGTGCCGGCGGAACGGGTGATCTTGTTGTGCAGGTTGTACTTGCCGACCGGTTTCTTCGCCGGGATGCGCTTGACTTCCTTGAGCGTCTGCGCGTCATAGACGATGATGGCGCCGTCGTTCTCCCACAGGCTCGCCAGGGCATATTTGCCGTAACGATCGAACTCAATGTGGGCGAGCGTCCTACCGGCTTCGATCTTCACCTCGCCCGCCTTCTCCAGGGTCTGCTTGTCAATCACCTGCAGCACGTTCTTGTTCTGCGGGCTCATCATGGAGTCGACCCAGGCATAGCGGCTATTCTCGTGGCTGCGCATGAAGAATCCCGGACCGAGGGTGCCGATCTGCTTCACGGTCTGCCAGTTCTTGACGTCGATGACGCTGACGACGCCCTCCCTCAGGTTCGGCGAGGCCATGACCGTACGTCCCTGCCATTCCCAGGTAATGCCGGATCCAAGATGGGGCATGCCGGGCAGCGGCAGGTCGGCGATCTTGCGCCGCACGTCCAGATGCACGACCTGCCCCTTGCCGCCGTCGCGGGAGGCACCGATCAGCTCCGAATAGTCCTGCGTGAAAAAGAAGTCGTCGAGCACGTCGACAAGCTCGGTGCGCCGCGGATTGAGGAACCCCTTGATGAAAGCGCCTTCCTTGTATTGGAAGTCGTGGATAACGCCCGTGGGGATGTCCTCGGCCTGAGGGTTGTAGCTGACCTCCCAGACCTCGGGCACGTCCTTGAGCGCCGCGACGAAACTGCGGCGCGGTGCGGCATCGTAAACGGCCGACACGCGCGACGTGCGCTTGCCCTCGCGGTCCACCACCGGCAGAACCTTGAGCAGATTCAGCTCGGCGTCGAGCAGCACCAGCGTGTGCGGCAGGTAGTTGGCCACGGCCACGAACTTGCCATCGCCGGAGACGGCGACATTGCGCGTATTGATGCCGGCGCGGACTTCGGCCACCGTCTTCAGGTTCCAGATGTCGAATTTCGACACCCAGCCGTCGCGCGAGGCGAAGAAAACGTAGCGTCCGTCGGGTGTGAATTTCGGTCCGCCATGCAATGCATAGCGCGTCGGGAAACGGTGGATAGGCTCGAGCCGGTCGCCGTCCAGGATGGTGGCATGATGATCGCCGCCCTCGACGACGATGAACAGGTTCATCATGTCGGCGCCCGCGAAGGCGGCGGCCGGCTTGTCCGGCAGGCTGCCCGGGGCGTGGTACACGATGCGCGAGGCGCGGATCGCCTCCTCGGTCCACGTGGGGCGCGGCTCGACCCGGGTGTAGACCCAGTCGGCGAGTTGCTGTATCTCCTCGGCGGCAAGCTTGTCGGCAAAGCCCGCCATCTGGGTCGCCGGGCGGCCCTCGCGGATGACTTTCAGCGCTTCCGTCTTGCGCAGGCGCTCGAGATTCTCGGGCAGCAGCGCCGGCCCCATGCCGCCGAGGCGGTCGGCACCATGACAGCTCGCGCAGTGTTGCTGGTAGAGCGCCGTCGGATCGGCCGCGACCGCAGAGGCCTCCGGCGCCATTAGCGCGATGCCCACAAGCGCGCCGAACACGCGTCTGGCGCCCCGTGCCGTGACATGCGCAAAGTTCACGCAACGCTCCGGTCGATGCGCACCCAGGGAGTGACCTTCAGTCGTTCAGCGCCAGGGGCAACGCCAATCTCCTCGTCGTCGAGATAACATGCCGGATCCTCCTGCCACGGATCGCCGGTGAGTTGCTGCGCGCGCACGCGGGTATTGCCGCCGCAAATGTCGAAGTAGCTACAGGCGCCACAGCGGCCCTTGACCTTGCGCGGCGACGCTTTCAGCCCCGCCATGAGCGGATCGGAGACATCCAGCCAGATGGCGGAGAATGGCCGCTCGCGCACGTTGCCCAGGGTGTAATGCCACCACATGGTGTCAGGATGAACGTTACCGATGTTGTCGATGTTGGCAACATTCACGCCCGAGGAATTGCCGCCCCACTGTGCCAACTTTGCGCGCATGTGATCCTCCAGGTGCGGGAAGCGCCGGCGCACCCAGAATAAGAAGTACACGCCGTCGGCGTCGTTATTGCCGGTGGTGAATTCTTTTTTTAGTCCGCGCCGTTGATATTCCAGGCAGGTATCGAAGAGCAAATCCATCGCCTCGCGGGTCATCTGATGATGGACGTCGTCCTTGCGGTTCTTGTTGCCGCGGCCGGCGTAGTTGAGGTGCGAGAAATAGAAGCGGTCGATGCCTTCGTCCTCGACCAGCTTGAGCAGAGCGGGCAGATCATGGACGTTGTCTTGGGTCATGGTGAAGCGAACGCCGACCTTCAGGCCGCGATCGCGGCACAGGCGGATGCCGGCAAGCGAGGCGTCGAAGGCGCCGTCCAGGCGGCGGAACCTGTCATGGGTGGCCTTGATGCCGTCGAGGCTGACGCCGACATAGTTGAAATCGATCGCCGCGATGCGATCGATATTGCTGGCGTCGATCAACGTGCCGTTCGACGACAGGCCGACGTAAAAGCCCGTCGCCTTGGCGCGTGCGGCGATATCGAAGATGTCCGGGCGCAGGAGCGGCTCACCGCCGGAAAGAATAAGCACTGGGACGCCGAACGCAGCGAGATCGTCCATCACGGCGAAGACTTCCTCGGTTGACAGCTCACCCGGAAAATCCTTGTCGGCGGAAATGGAATAACAGTGCTTGCAGGTGAGGTTGCAGCGGCGAACGAGGTTCCAGATCACCACCGGCCCGGGCGGATTGCGCTTCGGGCCGAGGGGCGTCGGATGCTCGATCTCATCCATGTACTGGCTGATGCGAAACATGCCTCGGACTCTCCATCATGGTGCGCCACGGCAGGGTTGGCTCCCCGCGTCACGGCACACCTCCTGTGACTTGCGTCGTACGACTTCGTTCAGCCGGCGATGCGCAGCCCGGTCTTCTTTAGAATCCGGCTGCTGAATAGCACATCGTGACCGCGACAGGCGTCCGCCAGGAGCTGCGCGATCTCGGCAACCTTCTGCGTCACCTCGGTGCGATCGCGGCCATGCACCATGGCGAACAGATTGTATGGCCACTGTGGCAGACAACGCGGCCGGTGATAGCAATGGGTAACGAAGGGCAGCGCGCCGACCTTCTCCCCCAGCTCGTCGACCCGTTCGTCCGGCACGTCCCACACCGACATACCATTGGCGGTGTAGCCGATGGCATAGTGGTTCGGCACCGCACCGATGCGACGGATGACGCCGTTGTCCAGCATACGCTGCAGCCGCGCCTTGACCTCGTCCGCGCCCATCCCCAAACGCTCCGCCAATGCGTCGTAAGGTCTAGGGACAAGCGGTAGGCCCGCCTGGGTCGCCACGATGAGCCGCCGATCGTCGGCATCAACGACGTCCGTGTCTTCACGCGTCGCAATCATGCTGCCAGCTTCATCTCGACGAAGTACTCGCGCAGCTTCGGGAAAGCGAACACCTGGAGTCCCGTCGCCTGCTCTATCTCGGCGACGGCGCGCCCGATGCCATCCGGCGTTTCCGTCGCCAGTACGAACCACATGTTGAGACGATGTTCGCGGCGGTAGTTGTGCGCCACCTCGGGAAAGCCGTTGACCTGCGCCGCAACCTCCTCGAAACGCTCCTCGGGTACCGCCAGCGCCGCCAGCACGAAGGCGCCGCCCATGCGCTCGACCTGGAACATCGGCCCGAAGCGCGTAAGCACTTTGTCATGGAGCATGGACTCAATGCGCGTGATCAGCTCCGCCTCGCCGATGCCGAGTTGCTCGGCGACCGCTTTGTAGGGCTCGTCGCAGAGGGGAAAACCGCCTTGCAGGCTGTTGATGATGCGCCGGCCCAGCTCATCCATTGGCGGCTTCGCTGCACTGGAAATAGCGCGCGCCCTGCTGCTTAAAACGCTGGCGGCTGAAAAGAACGGCATGGGGAAATTCGACCAGCCCCAGCCGATAGCGCATGGACTTTATCTGGCCCACCACCTCGGCCCGCTCGCGACCATGGATCATGCAGTACAGGTTGTAGCTCCAGACAGGAAGGTGCCGCGCACGCCGGTAGCACAGTGTCACCGCTGGCTCCGCGGCCAGCCGGGCACCAAACTCGGCAAGTCGCTCCTCGGGCACGTCCCACACCGTCATGGCGTTGGCATTAAAGCCGAGTTCGTGGTGACGTACGACGACACCGAAGCGCTTGATCCGGCCGTCGGCGAGCCAACTCTCGATCATCGCCAAGATTTCGTGCTCGCCCAGTCCGGTCTGCCGTTCCAGACGGGCGAAGGGCCGGGGCACGAATTCGAGCCCCGCCTGCAGCGACGCCATCAGGCCGCGTTCCATGTCGGTCGGATGATACATGTCGGCCGGATCGATGGGCCGCGAGCGCCCCTGGGTCCGCCCCCGGCCCTGGAGATCGAAGCCCAGATCGATGTGGAACTCTTCCAGTAGGGGCAACACGATGAGCTCGCAGCCGGTCTCGCGCTGGATTTCGCTCAGAACCCGTTCCAGTTGCTGCTGATCGGGGGCCGTGACCACGAACCAGAGGTTGAAGCGGTGTTCGCGCTCGTAGTTGTGATTGACCTCTGGATGGGCGCTGACGAGATCGGCGATGCCTTCCAGCTGCTCTGGCGGCACGGCGAGTGCCGCGAGCGTGCTGGCACCGACGCGCCGTGGCGCGAATACGGCACCGATGCGGCTCAGGCAGCCGTCATTGTGAAGACGCTGCAGCGTCGCCAGAACTGTCTGTTCGTCGCTGCCGAGGTGCGCGGCCAGCGCCGCGTACGGTTCAGCGCACAGGGGAAAGTCACGCTGGAAATCGTTGAGCAACCGAAAGTCGAACGGATTCATGTCAGAACCCGATGCGCGCCGCGCGCGAGGTAAAGAAGATCCCCGAAGGCGAATCGGCTTTCAGTTCGCCGAGGCGGGCAAAGCTCGCCGTATCGTATATAGCGACGCGATGATCGTCCCGGGCCGAAACCCAGACCGCCTCGCCTCGCGGCGTGAATTCCAGATGCAGAACCGCTTTGCCGGGTTCCAGCGTCCGCACGACCTTGTTGTCCAGGGTATCCACGACCTGCACCCAGCCGTTGTCAGGAAATGCGAAGTTTACCCACACCTGACGGCCGTCCGGGCGGGCGATCACGAATACCGGCTGACCCTTGACGGGAATGCGCGCCACCTCCTGCCAAGTCGTGGTGTCCACCACCAGCACTTCGTGGCGGCCAATGGCAGGCAGGTAGGCGTTGCGCCCGGCGACGGCCCAGCCACGCAAGTGGGGCATCTTGTAGACGGGCAGCTTCTCCTGCCCCTTGCCATAACCGGCAAGGATGCGCTTGGCACCCTGCTCCGAGCGCCATAGGTCCACCAAGGCCACACCGTCCTCGCCGAACAGGCCGGCGAGATAGTAACGCCCGTCGGGTGTCACCAGTCCGTCGTAGGGCTGCCGTCCGATGTCGCGAAACTTGGTGAGTTGGGGCTGGCGTGGGTTGGACACGTCGGCGATCCATATCTCGCCGGCGTCGAACAGGGAATAGACGAAGCGGTTGCCGGGCGCATCGGCCAAGCCCACGACCTTGGAGCGGCGCGAACCGTCGCCGTAGGTGGAGGGGATGTCCGCCAGCAGCGCCAGTGTCTCGGAGTCGAACACCTTTATGCCGCCGGGTTCATAGTTCTGCGCCGCCACCAAGCGGCCGTCCTGGGAGATGGCGCCGCCGATGGCGTTGCCCGCCTGCATGACGCGTTTGACGATACGCAGCTGGAGCAGGTCCACCTTGGTCAGCCCGCCGTCGCGGCCGAAGACATAGGCATAGCGCCCGTCGCGGGAGTACACCGCCGAGGCGTGGGACAAATCGCCTAGACCATCCACCGTTCCGATAGCCGAGCGGGTCGTCGTATCGACCACCGTGACGCGGCCCACCGCCCGTTCAATGACGATACCGAGATCGCCCGTGCCGCGCAGCGCCGGCGCGCCGCCGCCCGCCGCCGGGCTGGTAGCGCAGCCTGGAAAGGCGAAGGACAGTGCGAACAGCAAAATACTCGCCGTCAGGCGCATGGAGCATCCTCCGAGGAAGTAGTCTGCCGCGCAACCCGGCAAGTCAATACGATCTAGATCAAGGAATGGCCGGGCCGACCGGGCGACGGGCACCGCACGCAGCTCAGCGCCCGACCTGCAGCGCCTTGAGAAAGCCGTCCAGATCCGCCGTCCTCATCAGCCCGGTTTTGCGCGCGACGATCCGGCCATCTCGGTCTATGGCGACTGTGAACGGCAGCCCGGCCTTGCTGTTGCCCAGATCGCGCATCATGTCGATGGCCTTGTCCTTGCCCATGAGGACGAGGTAGTTCATCTTGTAGGCGGCGGCGAACTCGCGCACATTGGGAGTGTTGTCCTCCACGGCAATGCCGACGATCGCAAGGCCACTCTTGCGGTAGCGGTCGTGCGCCTTTATCAGCTCGGGGATTTCGTCGCGGCAGGGGCCGCACCAGCGCGCCCAGAAGTTGACGACCATTGGCTTGCCGCGCAAGCTCTCCAGCGCCACGGGCTTTTCCTCCAGGTCGCTGAGTGTGGCGGCGAAGAACGCGCTTGCCGCGGGCGCCTCGTCGGCCGCGCGGACCATGCCCGCCCCTGCCAGGCCCAATGCCAGCAGGGGAACAGCTAGCAATCGTTTCAGCGTCGACTCCACAGTCGCGTGCGCCGGAATCAGGGCAGGTCGCCGCGACGGAAGAACAGATAGCCGGCACCCGCACATAGAATGCCGATCGTCACCGGATAGGCCAACGCGTAGATCTTGTAGCCCTTGGTGCCGAACAGGTCGAAGATCACGAAGGCCGACGGCCCGAGGACGATCAGTTGCGGGTCGAACAGCGACAGGGCGGCAGTGCGGAACACCTGCAGCGGATTGAGCAGCGCGATGGTCACGGCGACCTCAGGCGAAGTGTGGCCCTTGATCATGACGCCGAGCAGAATCAGGTCGAGGAACAGAAGCAGCGCCAGCCACACCAGAAACGCCATGCCCTGGGCAACATCGGTGCTGCGCGCCAACGCCGACACGAGCATGCCGATGGCAAGAAAGCACCAGCCCATCACCGCCAGTAGCGCTGTGTAGTAGCCGAACATCTCCCACGGCACCTCGATGCCGCGCACCAGCGCCCAGAGCGCGGCGCCGAGCATGGCCACGAATACCGGCAGAAACACGACCAGGTAGCGACCGATGATTTTGCCCCAGAACCACGCGCCCAGCGACACGGGCAGCGACAGCAGATACTCGAACACGCCCGCTTCCCGATCCCCTGCCACCGATCGCACCGTGGTGATCAGCACGAAGATAGGCATGATCGCCATGGTGAGCTGGATATAGGTCACGAGCAGTCGCGACAGCCCGATGAAACCGAGCACGCGCGACTCGGTCAGCCCGAACAGGAACAGCAGCGCCACCAGCCCGCCAAAGACAATGACATAAATCACGAACCAGCGCGCGCGCAGTGATTCCACGATGTCGAGCCTTGCGGTCAACCAGAGTTGTCTCATCACTTGCCCTTGGCGAGTATGTGTTGCCGCATCTCTTCGAAGTCCAGGCTGCCGGCGGCGACATCACGCGTGGCGGCAAAGTTGTAGCCCATGGGCGAAGTTCTGCCGCCGATGTAGCGCGCCGCGCGCGCGTCGAGCCACTTGTTCTCACCGCCCATCACCCAGATCTTCGTCGCCGGGTCATTGCCCCACGCCTGCGCCTTGAGCCAGAAGACGACGCAGCCGATGTCGTCGAACTTGTAGCTCTGCTGCTGCGGCCCGCCGCGCACCTGGGCGGCGAAGCGCGGATCGCTGATAATCATGCTGCAGCGGACACAAGTGTCCCGGTCCCACTTGATCTCCGCCACGCCCTCGGGCAGCTCGCTCCTGCCGCAGCCGGCGAGCAGCGCCGCCAGCGGATGCAGAGCAAGGCCTGCCGCCGCGGCACTGCTCAGGAAGCTGCGACGCGCGGCGTCCATTCGGCTCTTTCCCCCTCGCCCAGCTCGCGCAGCGAGACATCGGTGATGATGGCCACATAGCGCGAAAGCATGCCGAGGAAGCGCAGGCGGTCCGGCCCGGCGACCTCGCCCACCCAGGCCAGGCCGCCGCCGACATCGCGGAAATTCCACGTGCCCAGCGCCTTGATGATGGCCGGTTCGGCGCGCCGCAATTCGACGCGGCAGGCGAGCAGCCCGGTCAGGGAAACATCGTCGGCAACCCGGTCGTCGAGCACGACCTTGCCGCAATCCAGCTCCACCACGCGGTTCACAAGCGCCGCGACCTCGTTCAGACGATGGCTCGAAATCAGCATGGTCGCCTGCTCCTGGCGCTCGGCCAGAAGCTCGAAGAAGATCTTGCGCGCCTCGGGATCCAGGTTCGCTGCCGGCTCGTCCATGATCAATAGCCGCGCGTCCCGGCCAAGGGCAATGGCGATGAGCAGCTTCTGTTTCTGCCCGCCGGAGAGCTTGACAAAGGGCTGCGCCGCCACCTTTGCCGCATCCAAACCGAGGCGCGCCGCCAGCTCGTGCATGCGCCGCTGATCCGAGCCACACAGAGAAGCGGCGAATTCCAGAAGCTGACCAACGGGCATCTTCAGCGGCGGCGGCAATTGCGGCACGAAGCCCACGGTCGCCAGAACCGAAGTGCGATTGCGGCGCGGCTCACGCCCATCGATGGTGACCGTGCCTTCGTGCACGTACTCCCCGAGCAGACAACGGATGAGCGTCGTCTTGCCAGCGCCGTTCGAGCCGATCAGGGCAACGCGCTCACCCAGGCCAACGTTGAGACTAATCCCGTCGAGGACGCGATTGCGTTTGAATGATTTGGAGACGGCTTCGAGGCGGATCATGAGGGAGCGATTATACGTGCCGGGCCGGTTTGCCGGCCGGTCACAGCAGCTTGGAAAGCCCCTTCACGTTGTAGGTCAATGAACCCGTCGGGCAGACGTCGACGCACAAGCCGCAGCGCGTGCAATCCGGTCCAATGGGCACCTCGGTGTCCACCGCGCGGCCCTTGATGACGGTATCCAGAACGTGGGGAACGAGACAGACCTTGCGGCAATTTCCTTCGTGGAAGCAGGCATCCAGTTTGTACCGGATGCGCAGGGGGCTGAAGATGCCGACCACGCCATAGGTCAGTCCGATCGGGCACGCGTAGCGGCACCAGGCGCGACGCACGAAGAACACCTCGAACACGAGCAGAGCCAGCACCCAGAGCAACGCCACTCCGGGGCCGTAGATCAGCGCCCGCGAGACGATGCCGGTGGGCGAGATGGCCTCGAACGCGGTGTAGCCTGTAAGCAGTGCCAGGAGCGCCATGAACACCCAGAACACACTGCGCAGGCGCCGGTCCACGCTCTGGTCGGTGACCAGCTTCCTCTTCACCAGATAGAGGTGTAGCTTCTCCGCCCACTCGGCGAGAAGATGATAGGGGCAGACCCAGGAACAGAAGGTTCGACCGCCGAGCAACAGCCACAGCACCAGGACCGTGCCTGTGCCGATGAGCAGGTTGGTGATGATGTGCTTGTGCGCCAGCATCACCTGCAGCGCGGAGTTGAGGTCGATGAGGTGGAAGCCGATGAAGCGCGACGCGGACAGGGAGCCTTCCAGTACCTGAATGTCGAAGTAGTAGGATACGGTGAAGAACAGGTTCACCGCGATGAGCACGGCCCAGCGCCGATTGCGCCACTTGTGGGACTCCAGCTTGTGCGCCTCGGCATGCGCCAGGGCCGCCTGCAGGTTTTCCTTGAGCGTGGCGCGTTTGTGGAAATGGATCTGCTTTGCCTGCTCGCTGATGCGCGACGGCTTGGACGGGTCGCGCCCGAACATGACCATGATCTGTTCGCGGAAACGGCGCTTGAGCACATCGCTCATGGGCGCTCCCCAACTGTGCAGTACAACGGGGTAATCATCACGTCCTCCAGACTTCACGCGGCTCGATGGCGATGGCGGCCGGATCGACCGGACAAATCATCTCGCACACGCCGCAGCCGACACAGGGCTCATGCACCACGGGCGATTTGCGCTGCGTGCCGTCGGGCGCAAAGACCTTTTCGATGGTGATCGCGCCCTTGATGGGGCACTCGCGCACGCACAGATCGCATTCCGCGACGTCGTACGGGTGCTCGGAAACGCGAATCGGCTTCCAGCGATCGACGCTGACGTAGCGCATTTTGCCCTTGAACTCGGGCCCGCGCGCCTGACCCTTGAAGCCCTTGCCCTTGATGGCCAGACAGGATTCGGGACGCACGAGGCGCGCCACGCCCATGCGCTCCGTCATGTTCAGCGTCGGCTCGGGGTCCTTCTCCTTGGCCAGCAGGATGGGCTTGCCGGAAAGTTGAGCACCCGGACGCACGGGGAAGAACTCGGGCTTGTGATAGGTCAGCGCGCCGGTGGGGCAGGCCAGGATGCACTGCACGGCGTCGCAGGAGAAATCGCACGGCTGGTTGCGCGCGTCGATGTACGGTACGCCGACGCCAAAGCCGTCCACCAGATCCGCCAGCTTGATGGCCTGTACGGGGCAGACCTGCACGCACTGGCCGCACTTGATGCAGGAGGCGAGGAAGTCCTTTTCGTCGAGCGCACCCGGCGGCCGCAAACGTTGCTTGCGCGCGTAAGCCATCGGCAGATAGCCCGAAAGCGCCGCGCCGAGCACCCCGCCGGTCAGCAGCACCGTACGCAGGAAACGGCGCCGGTTAGCCTGCCGCTTCCAGATGGAAAGGGGCGGCTTTTTTCCCGGTGGCAGAGGCGCGACCTTTTCCGGCCGCTTGGCATCCGGTTCTTCAGCTTCGCTCATGGTCACTCCGTTCAGGTTTCATGAAGCGTGGCTGCACATCCCTGAGCAACAGATCCGGCGCCGAGAAGGGCGCCAGGCGCTCGAGGAAATCGAGCAGCTCCATCACGGGGGCGGTCTTGAAGAAGCGCGCCTGGGGGATCTCCATCCAGATACGATCAGCGTAGGCATAGAGCTCGTAGGGCGAGTCGCCGATACCGTCGGCATTACGGTCGAAGCCTTCGTAGTCATCCCAATGGTTGCCATGCCATTCGTTGCGCTCGACTGCCGCGCGCCCGCTGTAGGCAACGTCGGTCAGGTTGCCCTCGAAACTGTTGTCGGTGATGACATTGCCGCCCAGCTCGCTGGTGAACTGCAGGCCGATACCGTTGAAGGCGATGCGATTGCGCTTCAGCTCGATCTTGGTGTCCGGCTGAAACGGCGAGAGGTCGGAGCCCATGCCTACCGCGCAGTAGATGATCTCGTTGCCCTCGATGATGGCGTCGCTTGCTTCCTTGAAGCCAATACCCATGCCGGCCGCCCCGGTGGCGTGAGAAATGACGTTATTGCGCACATGCACGCCCTCGGTGTACATGAGATACACGCCCACGGCGTTGTCGTAGAAGCGGTTGCCCTCCACCAGATTATAGGTGGCAAACATGAAGTGAATGGAGTAGCGGCTGCGACGCCCGACGTTGTTCACGATCCGGTTGCCATGGGAATACCACACCACCATGTCGCGGGAGTCCACGATCTCGTTGCCCTCGACGACATTGTCCATGCTGTACCACAACCGCAGGCCGTCGCCGCGCACGCCGAGGTTGGCCGCCTTCGAGCTGATGCGATTGCCCTTGATGACGTTGCCGTTCGACTGTTTCAGATCGATGCCGAACAGGCAATCGTCGATCACCACGGCGTCGATGGTGTTCCTGTTGCCGCGCACATTGAGGCAGGCATCATCGGTATCGTGGGATTCGCCCGAGCCGGTGAGACGCAGACCCCGGAGCGTTGCGCCATCGGTTTCGAGCACGAAAACGGTCCCCTTGCCGCCGCCATCGATGACCACCTGACCGCCGCCGTCGATGGTAAGCGGCTTCTTCAGATGCACGGGGCCGGCGTAGTTGCCGGGTGGCGGCTTGAGCACCGAGCCGGCCGGCGCCGCTTCCACAAGTGCTTGAAAGGGCTTCAGGCCGTGAATGCGCGGATGCCGCTCGTGGAGCGGAATGATCGGTGCCGGCTTGTCCACCTCGGCCCGCGCGCCGTGCCCGGCGGGAATTTCGGTAGCACGACCACCGCCACTCCCGGGGTCTAGAGCCGTCGCGGTCGCGATCGCGAGCGCCGACGCAACGATCAGCGCATGCATGCCCGCCACTATGATGAGACCTCAGGTCGTGCCGCCGGCACCCTGCTCGCGCAACTGCTTGCGGCGGATCAGCAGGGCCAGGATCATGGTGACGAAGATTAGCAGCAGCAGTCCGTAACCGTAGTGCGGGTAGGAGAAGGTCGAAAACTGCGCCACCTTACCCTCGCCGAATACCGTCGGCATAAATGGCTTGACAGTAAAGGCGCCCCACGGATGCAGATTGTGACCGAAAAACCACAACCATCCGGCATAGTCCATGACGAAGAATACGGGCAGCAGCGCCGGCACGAGCGCGAGCAGCAGTTGGAAGTTGCGCAGCTTCCAGACCCCGGCGATGACGATCACCATGGCGCCAATCAGGCCGGCCACGACGACGCCGGTGACGGTCTTCAGGGTCGCGCCCCAGCTCGCGATGCGTCCCGGTTCCTTGAAGAAGCGGCCGGCCTCTTCCATGTAGTTGGCAATGAACGGATCGAGAGTCCCTTTCACGTAAAGCTCCACGACCATCCACGCGGCGATGGCGGCAAAACCGACGCCGAGAATTGCCAACTGCAGCGTCTTCTGCCGGATGACGAAGGCCACCATCATGACGGCAAAGAAGGCAAAGAAGAATTTCGCCAGAGGCCGCTCGACGGGCGCGCCGGTTTCGATCGGATACATGCCGACGTAGTGGTTGATGGTGTTCATCTCGTGCAGGCAGTCCAGGCCCATCTGGCTCTTCTCGCCCGGCTTGGCGGCAGCCCCCCCTTCACGATGGGCAAGGTCGTCCCCGAGATCGCGCTGTTCCGTCTCTTGGGTCAGGCGGCTCTTGGGTAGATCGGTGCAGCCGTTGTACACGCCATCGAAATGGAAGTGAATGCGGATACCCTGGGGAAAGGCTTCCTGCGGATAGTTTGGAGCAGCAAGCGACACCCACCAGATCGGCACGAAGTAGGAAGCCAACAGCGCCACCAGTGCGACGACGGTGAGTGCTGCGACGATGAAGTTCTGAGTGGTTTCGGTTTTCATGTTCGACTCACTGGGACGCGTGAGTCGTCGAACTGGCGGCGACTCCCGTCCCGGTCAGCGCCCTTTGCGCGACAGAGGCCAAACGCCCTGTTCGGCGGATGGTGACCGTCGGGCGCCTCGATGTCCTCGCCCCGAAGGGCGACGACGGTCACCGTTGGAAGAGATTACTTCTTCTTGGCCGGGGCAGCGCCACCTGCCTTGCACATGGAGCCCGGCATACTCAGGCTGGCCTGATAGGCTGAGATGGCCACCAACTGGTCGTCCGTGTAGGGCTTGATCACCTTCACCATGTCCGGATTGGCATTGCGACGCTTACCATCGCGAATCTCGGTCATCTGACGCAGCAGGTATTTGTAGTGCTGGCCGGCGATCACAGGGTAAAACTTCTCCTTGCTGCCTTCGCCGTTTTTCCCGTGGCATTCCAGGCACTGCTTCTCGTAGAGTTCCTTGCCTTTACTCACCTGAACCGTCGCATCCTTGCCCTCGTACTTGCCATGATCCGTCGGAATACACAGGCTCTGGATGTAGGCAGCAACGTCGGCCAATTCCTGAGCGTCCGTGAGCGTCGCGGCGAAAGGATACATGGTCGGGTTGTCACGCAACCCGGCGCGGATGTCCGCCATCTGCTTGATCAGCACCGTCGTATGCTGGCCCGCCAGTTGCGGGAACGTGCCATCGGGGCGCCCGGCGCCCGAGGGCAGGTGACAGGCGCCGCAGACCTCGTAGCCGTCCTTGCCTGCCTTCACGTCACCCTTCTTCTGCAGGGCCTCGATCTTCTCGCCCTCCTGGGCATTCCACTTGTAGTCCTTGCCTTCAATACCTTCCTTCTTCGGCGCCGGTGGACCGGCAAGCACGGACCCGGACGCCGAGAATGCTGCTGCCATAGCCAGCGCAACCAGTTTCTTCATTTCCGTAACCTCTCTGTCAGTCGAAAAGCTGTATCGCTATTTTCTTATTTTCCCCTCGACGGGCATTGATGTGGGTCAACAAGGCGAGGCCGCGCATATTGCTCAAGCCCCGCTTTGTCCATGATCTTATTGTGGTTTTTGCTTCGACAACCAGTCCGCGATGGCGTCGATGTCCTGATCCGTCACCAGGTGCATCACACCCTTCATGGCAGCGCTGTTGCCGTTTGCCCGCGCTCCGCTCTTAATGTCCTTCATCTGCTTGACGATGTACGCCTTGTTTTGGCCCGCGACCTTCGGGTAGTCAGGCAGCAGACCCTTGTTGCCGTCGGGACCATGGCAGGCATTACAGGTTTTTTCCGTATACAGTTTCGCGCCGTCGGCGGCTTGTACCTGAGCGGACAGAGTGAGCGCCGCCACGACGGCGGCAAAGGCAACGTGCTTGTTCATGCTTGGCTCTCCTTCCGGTTGTGCTCTACGAAAAAGGGGAGCATGTCGCCATGCTCCCCTGACAGCCTTGATCCAACTTAAGACTTATTTGACCTTCTTGGCGCCTGCCTGCTCGAGGTAGGTCTTGGCACGCAGACCGAGGTCGGCCGCCTTGACCTGGTATTGCCAGACCTGCTCAGCCCACAGGGTGGCATTCTGCCAGTCCTGCTTCTTCGCCGCTTCCTCGTGCTTGGCCTTGGCGGCCGGGATCTTGTTCAGCTGATCCGTCGCGTCCTCGACCATGGCAACAACGTCCGGGAAGTCTTTGTAGTTGACGCTGGTGATATACCCGACGACCTGATCGATCACAGCCTGGGTGTCGGCAATCTTCTTCACCTGCTTGTCATAGTCAGGCTTGCCATAAACCGCCTGCACTGCGGCGACCTTGGTCGGCTTCCAGCCCTTCGGCTTGACCAGCAGATAGCCCTGCATCTCCAGGTGCAGCGCCGAGCAGAACTCGGTGCAGTAGTATGGGAAGACGCCTTCCCGGTCCGCCTTGAACTTGACCGACACGGTCTTGCCCGGCTCTGCCGAAGCGTGGACGTTGTAACCGCTGATGGTAAAGCCGTGCGTTTCGTCCTGCGCGCGCTCAAGGTTGGTCAGATTGATCGTCACCTCATCGCCGACATCCACTTCAATTGTTTCCGGAGTGATATGCGAGCGAATAAGTGTGCCGAACACCTCGACCTTGTTGCCCTTCTTAGTGGTCTTCTCCTCGCCTGCCCTGACCAGACCCGCGTGTGGCTTGTCCGTCCGGCTGTTGGTGCCGACCTTGTAGCGTACGCCCGGCTTGAGCGTCGACGCGGAGATCGCGACGGCATAGTGAGGCTCGCCCAAGGGCAACGGCATGTCGTAGAGCAGTTGCATCTTGTCGTTGCTGATGTCGATCAACTGGTGGTTTTGCGGGTGCAGCGGGCCCACCGGATTGAAGCGGTCGATCGCCAGCTTGTTCAGCGCCACGAGATACTTGCCCTTCGGATCCACGGAATCGCCTTCCATGGTCATCAGGTGGCCGATGTTGTAGTGCACGCTGATCTTGTCCAACACCTTGCCTTCGCAGTAGTTCCACTTGGCAACCTGCGAATCCACATAAAGAGAGGTGTAAGCGACGCAGGCCTTGGAGTCGTACTGCGTGTGCAGCGGGCCAAGGCCGAGCTGCACCTGCGTGTGCAGCGCGTCCGTCATGCCGATCACCGGAATGCCGTAGGGATCCTTGCTCTCGAACTTGCCGGCCTTGATGGCAGCCTGGATCTTTTCGAAGCTGTAAACCGACACGTGGGTGTCGAGCTTGCCGGCGACGATCATGTACTTACCGTCGGGCGTCACGTCAACGCCGTGCGGGCTCTTCGGCTCGGGAATCAGGAACAGGATGCCTTCCTTGATCGCGACGTCCATCGGGATTACGTCATGGCCGTTGATCTTCTTCGCCTTGCCGGCCTTGACGATCTCCGCGGCCTTCTTCCAGTTCATGACGTGGAGGTAGTCGGTGTCCTTGGCGGAGCAGCCGGCCTCGTACGGCGGACGGCCCTTCTCGATACCGCCAACGTAGCGCTCAGAGCAAAACGAGTTCGTGAATGCCCAGCCGTCCGACGGCCCCTTGCCGAAGTCGGACAGGTCCTGGCTGTAAGGCGGCAGTTCGAAGGAGAAGGACTGCTTGGGATCGATGCGGCCTTCCTTGCGGTCGAATTTCCAGTAGGTGACGCCGCCGCGGTAAGTCTCATTGAATTCCTCGAGCGGATGGAACTTGCCATCGAGGGGCGCGGCGTACTGAGCCGCCTCCATGACGTAGTCCGTGTTCGGGCTGACGAAGGCGCCGCCGTGCTCGGAACGGAATATGGGGTTGACTACGATCTGCTTGGTCTCGAAATCGCGCAGGTCCACCACTGCCAGACGCGGGTTGGCCTTGTCGTTGATGAACAGGAACTGCCCGTCATACTTGCCGTCGGTTTCCGAGATCGCCGGATGGTGCGTGTCGCCCCAGGCAATATCGCGGCCGTTCATGGCGCCCTGCTTGAGTACCGCCTTCGACTCCTCGTCGAAACCATAACCCTGCCAAGGCTCGGGCGTGAACACGGCCAAGTACTTGAGGATACGCATTGACGGTACGCCATAAACGATAACCTGACCGCTCTGGCCGCCTGAGCTGAAAACGATAAACTCGTCGCGCTTGCCTGTGGGAACATAGGTCTTGGCCGCCGCGAGCAGGTCCTGCTGCGACAGGTTGCGACGTTTCATCACATCCTGCAGCGACTCGGCGGACCAAGCGCCCGCCGCGGCAAGACCTAACCCTGCCGCGAGCAGCAGCGTGACACTGCGCTTGCTCATGGCCTTCTTCGTGGTCATGGTTGATCTCCCTTCGTGAATGAAGCCTGATGACGGTGTGTGCGCCGCGCAGGGAGCGACGAAACGGCCAATCCTGCAGCCGGCGTGCGCGCGCGGTGCGACATTTTGCCACAGGACTTTAATCCAGTGGCCTTGCCGATCCTTGACGTATATCAAATATGAACGGGCCCTTGCCGTCACGGGTGCGCAGGATTCTGCCACAAAGAAGTACGAGGCCCATTTCTTGATCCGGCCTGTTCATCGCCTCGCGTGCTGCGCTTACAATGCTGCACTTCTGCGCCTTCCGTCCCGTCAAGCACCATGAGAATCCGGATCTCCGCCTTTGACGCTATCATCATTCTTGTCATCTTTCTGGTGGCCGGGTTCATTTTCGCCATCATGCCCAAGTGGAAGGTGGACGTGGCGCCGCCATCGGCGTGCGACCTCAATCGGCAGCCCTGCGCCGCGGAGCTGCCGAACAAGGCACGCCTGGAATTCGCCATCGACCCCCGGCCCGTGCCGAGCGCACAGCCCGTGTCGCTGAAGGCGACGGTTGCCGGGGCGGAGCCCGACCAGGTGGCCGTGGAGTTCACGGGCGTCGCCATGAACATGGGCAACAACCGGGCCGCGCTTACTACGTCCGGATCCGGCACCTATGTCGGGCAGGCGACGCTGCCGGTGTGCACGACGGGGCGCATGCTTTGGCGCGCCAGCGTCCTCGTCGAGTATCGGCGACGGGTGTTCGTCGTGCCCTTCGAGTTCGAGTCCGGCGCGGCGTTGAACTGAGACATGCGAGCGCAGGCGCGGATTCGTTGCGGCGTCCCGCGACGCCGGCCTCGATTGGATTTGACACCAGTCAATTCCTCGCGGTCGGCCGTTGCCGAAAATGCGGTTCCGCGAAGCGACGGCGGCGCCGGCGCGGCGCGCCGTTTGCCCGCCACAGCCTAATCAACCGCTTGATCTCGCGCACGCGTAAACCCCTGATGACCGACCCCAACTCTATGCCCAAGGCATTGACGCAGTTCGCTGCGGGCGCGTGCTTTGCGTTGCTGGCCGTCGCAGCCGGCGCGGCGGATCTGGAGAAGGGAAAGGAGATCAACGGCGTGTGCGCCGCCTGTCACGGCGATTTCGGACAAGGCGGCAAGCGCGGCGAATATCCGCGTATCGCGGGTCAGTCGGCCCAGTATCTGAAGGACCAGTTGCGGCTGTTCCGCGCCCGCAAGCGCATCAACATCCCGATGTATCCCTATACGCAGGAGCGCGAACTCCCCGACGAGGACATCGAGGACGTGGCCGAGTACCTGGCGTCGATCAGGTTACCGACCAAGCCGCCGCAGTTCAAGGACACGGACGATGCGTTGACGCGCCTTCTGGCCATGGAGAAGGTGATGATCATTCCCCGCGCCGAGGGCGACATCGACAACGGCAAGAAAATCTACCAGAAGGAATGCGCCTCCTGCCACGCCAAAGATGGTCGCGGCCGGCGCAAATTTCCGATGCTGGTGGGTCAGTATACAAACTATCTGAAGAAGCAGTCCGACAGCTTCATCAAGGGCGAACGTCCCCACGACGAGGAAGGGCCGGGCGGAATCCTGAACACTCTCAAGGAGCAGGATATCCAGGACATTCTCGCTTACCTCACCTCGATTCAGGACATCACCGGCGAATCGGCGTCGGCGGACGCCGCGAAGAGCGAGGCGCCAAAGTAAGCTCCGCCTGAGAGGTCTCCGCGGCGCGAGCAACCGGGCATCGCCGGCCCGGCCGGACGGCCGTGCCGGCGCTTATTCTTTGGGAAAACCGGACACAAGCTGTGCCACGATCCACTCCGCATCGGCCTCGGAGAGAAAGCGCGACCAGCCGGGCATGGCTGTTCCGGGGCGCCCCTGGAGGATCGTGAGTTTCAGGAACTCAGCGGGTTTGTCGCGCAGACTCGCCGGGGTGAGCGCCGGACCAAGCCCGCCCTGCAGCGTCATGCCGTGGCACGAGCCACAGTCTTGCCGCACCAGGCGCACCAGTTCGCGCGCCCGTTGCGCCTCGATCACTCCGCCGGAAGCGCTACCTGCCTGGCCTTGTACCGGCGACAGAAAGCCTAGCGATATGCCGATGACGGCAACGATCGCGCCGAACGTTCCATGCGATCCGCTCTTCGAAATGTCGCACATGTCGAGGCGACATCTTGCGCAGCGCGCGCCGGCGCGGCTTTGATGTCAATCAAAGGCCGGAACGCAAGGGCTGCATGAGCGAGACCGTGCGCGCGCAGGTGCGATGTGAATCGACCCGCCCGGGTTTGCCCCGCGGCGGGTCGCAGCGAAGATTCCGGCGCGCGCCGGCTCCTCGTCAATACACGTCGTGCTGGGTGTTGTAGACGTTGAACTTGCCCGTCGGCGTGATCAACTTCGAATCCTTGATCACCGCCTTGAGCTTGCGCGTCTTGTCATCCACCACGACGATCGCCGACTGCTGGTTCTTGGCGCTCCAGACCGAGAACCATACCTCGTCGCCGGCCTTGTTGTACTCCGGCTGCAGCACCCGCTTGGCACCTTCACCGAGCCCTGACCATTCGGCGATAGGCAGCGCGTCGAAGCCTTTTTCCAGGTTGTTGATGTCGAACACGGCGATGGTCTGGCTGATCTTGGCCTCGGGGTTGAGCGTCGTGTCCACCCACAGATTCTTCGACTTGGGATGAGTCTTGATGAACAGCGAACCACCGCCCTGGGCCTTGAGTGTCTGCACCACCTTCCAGGCCTGCTGCTTGTGCTTGACAGGATCGGTGCCGATGAGACTGACGGTTTCATCACCCAGGTGACTCGTCGCCCACACCGGACCGAACTTCGGATGGTTGAAGTTGGCGCCGCGACCGGGATGCGGAATCTTACCCACGTCCACCAAGGCCGCGAGTTTTCCTTCCTTGGTGTCGATGACGGCGATCTTGTTCGACTGGTTGGCCGCCATCATAACGTAGCGCTGCGCCGATTCCCAACCTCCGTCGTGCAGGAAACGCGCCGCGGCGATCTCGGTGAGCTTGAGGTTGTTCAGATCGGAGTAGTCGGCCAGAAGTACCTTGCCGGTCTCCTTGACGTTGACCACGAACTCCGGCTTGTGGTGATTGGCGACGATGGCGGCCACGCGCGGCTCGGGATGGTACTCCTGGGTATCCACGGTCGTGCCGCGAGTGCTGACGATCTTCAGGGGCTCGAGCGTGTCGCCCTTCATGATCACGAACTGCGGCGGCCAGTAAGTGCCGGCGACGGCGTACTTGTCGTCGTACCCCTTGTACTTGGAAGTCTCGACCGAGCGCGCCTCCAAACCAACCTTGATCTCGGCGACGTTGTCCGGCTTCTCCATCCAAAGATCGATCATGTTGATTTTGGCATCCCGCCCGATGACGAACAGGTAGCGGCCCGACTTCGACATGCGCGAGATGTGCACCGCGTAGCCGGTCTTGATGATACTGACGATCTTCTTGCTGTCGCCGTCGATCAGCGCGATTTCGCCGCTGTCGCGCAGGGTGACGGAGAAGAGATTCTCGAGGTTCAGCGCGTTCATCTTCTTCTTCGGCCGCTTGTCCGCGGGGACGAGAACCTTCCAGGTTTCCTTCATCTCCTTCAGGCCATACTCGGGCGGTGTCGGCGGTTCGTGCTGCAGGAAGCGCGCCATGAGGTCCACCTCGGCTTCCGTCAGCTCGCCCGAGGTGCCCCAATTGGGCATCCCGGCGGGAGAGCCGTAGCCGATGAAGACCTTGAGGTACTCGGTGCCGCGCGGCAGCGTGATGTCAGGCGTGAGCGGCTTGCCGGTGGCGCCTTTTCGCAACACGCCGTGGCAGCCGGCGCAGCGCTCGAAATAGATCTGCTTGGCGCGGGTAAACTCCTCCGGCGTGACCGGCGGCGCCTTCGGGCTTATCGTTTCCTTGGCCTCCTCGGGCTTGATCACCGTCGGTGCGCCCTTGTAACGCAAGTCCGCCTCGGGTGTCCCGGGGTGGGACGGCTGCTTGCTCTGGGCAACGGCATGGCCAACGATGACCGGAAACGCCAGCGCCAACAAACCGGCATTCCGTATGAGCCTCGCGCATGTCATGGAAATGTCTCCTCATCTGTTTGGATTGATAGGATCTACTGCTGGGCGCATAAAGCGAAGTAGGGTATGCGCGCCTCCAAACATCGGTTTTGACATGGCTCAAAGAATACCCACCCATTTTAGTCAACTATTTTGGGGTTCATCTATTTATCCCTGAGATATTCGGAACGGGCGGAGGCTACGTCGGGTGCCGCGTCGGCGTGCGACTAGCTGCGTCTATGCAACGGAGGCTGTATCGCGCCCGCGCAGCAGCCTTTCCTCGCGCCGTTTGCGCCGGTCGATGAGAGGCACGCAGACCTGGTCGTTGTAATAGATGACCTGGCAGTCGAGACAATAGTGGCACTCGTTGGCGTTGATTTCACCAGTAGGCCGGATCGCGTGCACCGAGCAGCGGTTCGAACAGACCTGACATGGCTTGCCGCATTCCTTGCGCCGCCGCAGCCACCACTCGAACAGGCGGAAGCGGCCCGGAATCGCCAGCGCCGCCCCGAGCGGACACAGGTACTTGCAGAAGAACTTCCGATTGAAGAAGGAGATCCCGATTAGCGCAGACGCGTAAGCAAGGAATGGCCATTCGCGCTGAAAGCGCAGCGCAATCACCGTCTTGAACGGCTCGATTTCCGCGAAGCGCGCCGCCTCGGCCATGGACTGCAGCGACACGCCGAACAGCAGGATCAGGACAATGTACTTTACTGCCCAGAGACGTTCGTGCACAACGTCCGGGAACTCGTACGCGGGCAGTTTCAGGCGACGGGACATCTCCAGAGTGAGTTCCTGCAGCGCGCCGAAGGGACAGAGCCAACCGCAATACACGCCGCGCCCCCACAGCAGCAGCGTGACCGCGACGAAGGACCACAGGATGAACAGCATCGGATCGATGAGAAAATTTTCCCAGCGAAAACCGTGCGTCACCGAGTCCACAAACGTTAGCACGTTGATGACGGACAGCTGCGCGAGGCCGTACCAGCCGATGAAGAACAACGTATAAAAATGAAAGCCATGGCGCACGTATGTGAGCGCCGTGGGATGCCGCGCCAGCCAGTCCTGAAAGACAAGAATCAGGAACAGCGTTCCCAGTCCGGTCACGAGCACACCGATCTCGAATACCCGCTCCTGCCAAACGGCGATCCATATCGCTTCGTCGCGCGCCGGCGCCTGTGCCGCTGTGACGACCGGTGGCGCCGGGCTTGCCAACGGCATCTGCGGGGCCGCCGGCTCCACGGCGGGCACGGGCGGGCCGGTCGCAGGTGACGGTGCGCTCGGTGGCGCTGTCGCGGGTGCGGCGCCCGCGCGCTTGTCCGCGGGACGCTGGCTGCGGCTCGGCGCATCCTTTGCGCCTTCGCGCTTGGCACCATGCTCGCCCCGGGCGGGCTTGTCCGCAGCCGCGGGGACACTAATCGCGGCAGCACTCGGCGGTGCGGCGGCAGCGGGTGCTGGCGACGTCGGCGCCGGCTGTGTGAATGCCTCTGCCGTCAACCCCCCCGCCGCCTCGCGCCGGCCAGGCGGCGTGTCCGGCAGAAAAATGCCGCGTGCTTCGGCGACCTGCCGCACTGCGCGCATGACAGTGGCGTTGATGACCATGACCGTGATTGTGGCGCCGGTGATGCTGTCGATTGCCACGTAACCAGGCCGCCGGGCGCCAACGGTGATGCGCTCGAACACCGATTTCCCTTCGTACTGGGCAATGTACTGATTCAGCCGCTCCTGCGTGATGCCCACCGCAAGAATGGGTTCTTCGTGATGAACGATGGACAGTCCCGTGATTCGTCCATCGAGATCGAATCCAACCAGTGTGTTGATCGGCTTTCCCGAATAGGCGGGAATGCGCAAGACATCGTCGGTGAGGAAGACGTAGCCGACGACCTTACCCTGCTGATAGACGGCAGCGGATGGCGGCGTGCCCTCGAATCCGCCATAGCCGTCGGCGTGGGGGAAGAAACCGCGTATTTGTGGATAGACCGCGGACAGATCGGCGGCGTGGAGCGGAACGGCAATCCACGCCAGACAAATAATCAATATCTGAACGATCCAGGCGACACGCATCGAACGGCACCTTGTCACGGTGCCGTATATTAGCCCAACCCGTCGACGGCGGATCCGATGGCCGCCGGTTCTAGTTCAGTCCTCCGCAGCGGGCAGTGCGGCGCGCTGCCGTGGGACTCGTGCTAGGGCGTCACCTCGATCGCCGCCTTCATTTCAGGGTGCGGCGTGCAGGTATACGAGTAGGTACCCGGCTTGTCGAAGGTGCGCTGGTAGGACTCTCCGGGAAGCAGCCGATCCGATTCGAGGCCGCCTTCCTGGGGAAACAGGATCGAGTGCGAGGCGCGCTTCTCGTTGTTGGTCCACTTCACCGTGGTGCCAGCTTTGATTTTGAGTTCGCGCGGAACGAACTCGTACTTCTCGATGCTGACTTCCACGACCGGCCCGGCGCAGGCCAGGGATGACACGAGCGCCAGGATCGCCGGCGCCCGCTTGAGGAGAGAGTGCGTCATAAGCGGCTCTCCTGAAAAGATAGCGGGACAGCCGACGCTGTCCCGCGAGCTCTGTTACTGTTTCGCTGCCGTGATGTCGGCCTTGGCATCCAGGCCGAGGGTATAGCCAAGCGACACGTGGTGATAGCGGCCATTCGCGTGGTCGTCATGAATGGCGAAGCCGAAGTTGTAGGTCTTGCCCGCGGCGAGCGCGATGTCGCCATCGCCACCGGTCAGCTTGCGGGTGAATACCACCGTCCAGTTGCCGCCGTCGCCCTTGCCGTCCGCGGAGACGAGCGCCTTGCCGCCTTCCATCACGCGCTTGTCGGCCACGTAGCCGTCCACCGGCTTGGCGCCTTTGCCGCTCTTGAACTGGATCAGGTCGTAGAACTTGCCGTTCGCCAGCGAACCGTCTTTCACGTACTTGGTCTTCTTGTCATCCTTCACATCGGGCATGGTGCGCACATCGACGTGGCAGGTGGACCAGCAGCCGCCGATGTTGGCCAGCTCAACCTTGTTGTCTTCCAGCATCACGGCCAGTTTGACCTGGTTGTCGGCGTCGGCCTTCTGCCCACCCGCCGAGGCCGGCGCTTTCCACTGGAAGCGCAGGTAGAGATTCGTGCCGTCGTGGGCGGCCTGGACCGTGACCGGAATACTGGGAGCCTTGCCCTTGGGCGGCGTCGGCTCGAGCTTCTCGCCCGAGACGATCTTCTTGCCGATGTCGGCCGCTTCCTCCTCGTGGCAACTGGTGCAGGTCTCGCCCTTCTTGATGCCGCGCGCCCCGCTGTGATCGCCGCCTTTCATGATCCACTCCATCGGCGACACGCCCGGGTAGAAGACAACGATTTTCTTCGACGGCACCTTGCCCCAGTCGGGGCCCGCGGCAACGGCGCCGCCGGCACCGAGCGCCAATAGCAGGCCGAGGGCGGAAGCGGAAACGACACCTTTATGCATGGCTTTGCTCCTTGATATGACAAGAGTACAGGTTTAACGCACGAAGCACGGCGGCGATTACTCGTCGTCCTCGTCCTTCATCCCCTTTGGTTTCTGGTGGGCGATGCCCTTGTGGCAATCGATGCAGGTCTTCTTGTCCGCCAGCGCGATCTCGTGCTGCTTCTTGGAGCGTTGCTTTTGCTTCTCCAGGTTCATGCCTTCGAAGCTGTGGCAGTTGCGGCACTCCCTCGAATCGGAGCCCTTCATGCGCTTCCATTCGTGCTCGGCCATTTCCAGCCGTTTGGCCTCGAACTTCTCTGGCGTGTTGATCGTGCCCATCACCTTGCCGTAAAGCTCGTTGCTCGCCTGGATCTTGCGCGCCATCTTGTGCACCCAGTCCTTCGGCACGTGGCAGTCGGAGCAAATGGCGCGCACGCCGGTACGGTTGCTGTAATGGATGGTCTTTTTGTACTCCTGATACACCGTGTCGTGCATTTCATGGCACGAAATGCAGAACTCCAGGGTGTTTGTGGCTTCCATGCCAGTATTGAAGCCGCCCCAGAACATGATACCGCCAACAAAGCCCACGACGAGTAGCGTAAGCAGCGAGTAGCGGGCACTCGGCGAGCGCAATGCGCGCCAGAACCCACCGCCATTCCGTCCTTGATCAGCCATAAAATGGCCCCCCTACAATTCTTGGTATTCGATCTGCCGGGCTAGAGTAAGCCGGCTACAGCAGCCCTGAACACGACTCCGGGGGCCAGAGCCCCCGGAATCCGTTTCAGGCAATACGTGCGCGCCTTAGTAGATGTCGTGCTGCGTATTGTAGACGTTGAACTTGCCGGTCGGAGTGATCATCTTCGGATCGGTGATCACCTTCTTCACGGCCAAGGTCTTGTCGTCATAGACAACGATGGCCGACTGGTCGGTCTTGCCGCCCCAGATGGAAATCCAGACCTCGGTGCCGTCGGCGCTGTACTCGGGGTGCACCGCGCGGCGGATGGCCTTGGTCTGCGGCAGGCCGGAGTCCTTGGCCACCATGAGCTGCTTCGGCGCCTTGGAGAGGTCCTTCATGTCATAGACGTAGACCGATTCGGCGATGTCGCGCTCGGGGTTCTGCGGCACGTCAGCCCACAGATGGCCGGACTTGGGATGGGTCTTGACGAACAGGTTGCCGGCGCCCGGCATCTTGAGCTCCTCGACCACCTTCCAGTTGTGCTGCTTGAATTTGGCGTCCGCCGGCTTGTCCGAAGGCGTAGAAATCAGCGTCACGACATCGGCGCCGAGGTGACCCGTCGCCCACACGGGGCCGAACTTGGGATGTACGAAGTTCGCCCCGCGTCCCGGGTGGGGGATCTTCTTCGTGTCGATCAGGGCAGCCAGCTTGCCTCCCTTGGTATCCACGGCGGCGATCTTGTGGGAGGCATTGGCCGCCACAAGAAAGTAGCGCTTGGAGGCGTCCCAGCC
>JRYG01006671.1_pt1 | contig 33888 bp, 34 predicted proteins | sample 235341 | NCBI WGS metagenome assembly JRYG01 (sample SAMN03074218, study PRJNA261478) | activated sludge metagenome | biome: Wastewater Treatment Plant; feature: Wastewater; material: Activated sludge; isolation source: activated biomass of a wastewater treatment plant treating hydrocarbon... ...
GGCAGCCCCAGCTTGGCGCCGGTAATGAGGTCGATGGCGATGTGGTCTTCGAGGACCGTGATATTGGGATGGGCGCGGACCTTGCGGGTAAGGGTTTCCTGGACGGCGAGCCCGGTGGCGTCGGCGACATGGATGACCCGGCGGGCGCTGTGGCCGCCTTCGCGGGTAAGGTGGTAGCCGGAAGCGTCCTGGGTGAAGGGTACGCCCTGGTCGATCAGCCATTCGATGGCCCGGCGGCCGTTTTCCACCACGAAGCGGGTGGCCCTTTCGTCGTTGAGCCAGGCGCCGGCAACAAACGTGTCGCGGATATGGGCCTCGATGGAGTCCTGGCTGTCGAGGACGGCGGCGATGCCGCCCTGGGCCCAGCCGGAGGCGCTGTCCTCGAGGCTGCGCTTGCTGACCATGGCGACCTTGCAGCGGTCTGCCAGGCGCAGGGCGGCAGACTGGCCGGCGAGGCCGCTGCCGATAATCAGGACGTCGTATGTTTTCACGCTGTTCTACGGGTACCGTTGGTTTTTGGGCGAATATAGCATGCGAGGGGCGGCGGGGGTCGTTACACTCGGTCACAAAGAAGGGGGCGACAGCGCTTCCCAGCGGGGAGGGGTGCGTTATACTCCCGCCGANNGTCGTCTTCACGACCGGACGAGGAAGCGTGCTAGGGACGAAACCCGCCCCATGCATCAAGGTGGCGACCAACACGCCTTCGACCAGTTGGTGAGCAAGTACCAGCGCAAGCTGGGCCGCCTGCTGTCGCGTTTCATCCGTGATCCGGCCGAGGTCGAGGATGTCACCCAGGAAGCCTTCATCAAGGCATATCGGGCACTGCCGGCCTTCCGTGGCGATAGCGCCTTCTATACCTGGCTTTATCGCATCGGCATCAACACTGCCAAGAATTACTTGGTTTCCCAGGGTCGCCGGGCCCCGACCACCACCGAATTCGACAGCGAAGAGGCAGAAACTTTCGAGGACGGCGACCAACTAAGGGATATCAACACCCCCGAGAGCCTGCTGCTCTCGAAGCAGATCGGCGAAACCGTCAACGCCGCCATGGATGCCCTGCCCGAAGAGCTACGCACGGCCATCGTGCTGCGCGAGATCGAGGGGCTCTCCTACGAGGAAATCGCCAAGGTCATGAATTGCCCCATCGGCACGGTCCGTTCCCGCATATTCCGGGCGCGTGAGGCCGTTGCCTCCAAGTTGCGGCCGCTTCTGGACACAGCGCCGGATCGGCGCTGGTGAGGCCGCCATGCTGGAAACGACCATTCGGGCCGTGGTTCGGGCTGTCGATGGCGACGAAGCCATCGTCGAGGTGGCGCAAGGGGGGTGCGGGCGCTGCCACGAAAAGGGTGGTTGCGGCGGGCAGAGCCTGACCCAGATGATGTGTTCCGGCCCCCGGACCTACCGGGTGGCGAACGCCGGAGCCCAGGTGGGCGATACGGTGACCGTGGCGGTGCCGCAGGGCGCCGTGACGCGCAGCGCCAACCTGGCCTATGTGCTGCCGTTGTGCGGACTGATCCTGGGTGCGTTGGCGGGCATGTCCTGGGGTGGGGATCCCGGGGCCATCGGGGGTGGGGGAGTCGGATTGCTGGCCGCCTGGGCGATCGCCCGTTGGCGAGCCCGGGCCGGGACTGGAAAAGATGCGTTCCGTCCCTATCTCATCAACCGTCCTTAGCCATCCTGGAGGTCTTGCATCCATGAAACGTCTATTGGCCGTTTTCTGCCTGCTTTTCTACGCCGCCTTCACCTATGCCGATGTGCGGCCCCTGCCGGATTTTTCCGAGCTGGCGGAGAAACAAGGGGCGGCGGTGGTTAACATCAGCACCACGCAGGTGATCCGGGGTCGCAGCACTCCCCAGCTGCCTTTCGACGAAGACGATCCCATGTTCGAGTTCTTCAAGCGCTTCATCCCCCGTCAGCCGGGAGGCGGGGCGCCGCGGGAATTCGAGAGCAAGTCCCTGGGTTCCGGCTTTGTTATCAGCGCCGACGGCTACATCCTGACCAACGCCCACGTGGTCGATGCGGCCGACGAGATTACCGTGCGCCTGACCGACAAGCGGGAATTCAAGGCCAAGGTCATCGGCGCCGACAAGCGGACCGACGTGGCCCTCATCAAGATCGAGGCCAGCGGGCTGCCCGTCGTCAGGCTAGGCGACCCGGCGCAGGCCAAGGTCGGGGAATGGGTGGTGGCCATCGGCTCGCCCTTCGGTTTCGACAACTCGGTCACGGCGGGCATCATTTCCGCCAAGGGGCGGTCCCTGCCCCAGGAAAACTTCGTTCCCTTCATCCAGACCGACGTGGCCATCAACCCCGGCAATTCCGGCGGCCCGCTGTTCAATATGCGGGGCGAGGTGATTGGCATCAATTCCCAGATCTACAGCCGCAGTGGCGGTTACATGGGGCTCTCCTTCGCCATTCCCATCGACGTCGCCATGGAGGTGCAAAACCAGTTGCGCGCCCATGGCAAGGTCAGCCGCGGCCGGTTGGGCGTGGTCATCCAGGAAGTGAGCAAGGAACTGGCCGATTCCCTGGGGCTGGCCAAGCCCATGGGCGCCATCGTCAATGCCGTGGAGAAGGGCAGTCCGGCGGAGAAAGCCGGCCTCGAGGCCGGCGACGTCATCCTCAAGTTCGACGGCAAGGCAATCAATGCTTCCGCGGATTTGCCGCGGCTCGTGGGTAATACCAAGCCGGGAACCCGCTCGGTCGTCCAGGTGTGGCGCAAGGGGGCCACCCGCGACATCGCCATCACCGTCGGCGAGGTTCAGGAGGAAAAGGTCGCTGCCGGTCGGGCAGGACGGGGTGCAAAGCCCTCTGAGCAGGCGGCGAATCGCCTGGGACTGGTGGTCAGCGAACTTTCCGCCGAACAGAAACAGCAGCTCAAGCTTAACAACGGCCTGCTCATCGAGGACGTCCGCGGCGGCACCTCCCGGGCCGATCTGCGTCCCGGCGACATCATCCTGGCGGTCATCAGCAAGGGCGCCACCACCGAGATCAAGACGGTGGAGCAGTTCAACAAGCTGCTGGCGCAGTTCGACAAGAACGCCAATGTCACGCTGCTCGTTCGCCGGGGCGAGATGCAGACCTTCATTACCATCAAGGGGCTGAATGGCAATTGAACTGACCCTGGTCAGCCGCAGCTACTGCCACCTCTGTCATGACATGGAGGTGGCGGTGGCGCCCCTGGCCGCCGAGTTTGATGCCGCCGTCGAGGTGGTGGACGTGGATGCCGACCCGGCGCTGGAAGCACGTTACGACGAACTGGTCCCAGTCCTTCTGCATGGCGAAACGGTGCTTTGCCACTACTTCCTGGACGAGCCCAAAGTCCGTGAATATTTGGCCGGAATCCGCTAGAATCCAGGGTCTTTCGAACCGGGAAGGGCGCCGCGACAGCGCCCTTTTTTACTAGCAGCATGGACCACATCCGCAACTTCTCCATCATCGCCCATATCGACCACGGCAAGTCGACGCTGGCCGACCGCATCATCCATCGCTGCGGCGGGCTGTCCGACCGGGAGATGGAGGAGCAGGTGCTCGACTCCATGGACATCGAGCGCGAGCGGGGCATCACCATCAAGGCCCAGACGGCGGCCCTCGAATACAAAGCCCGGGACGGCAAGGTCTATAACCTGAACCTGATCGACACCCCGGGGCACGTGGACTTCTCCTACGAGGTTTCCCGCTCCCTTTCCGCCTGCGAAGGGGCGCTGCTGGTGGTGGATGCCTCCCAGGGCGTCGAGGCGCAGACCGTGGCCAACTGCTACACCGCCATCGAACTGGGGGTCGAGGTGCTGCCGGTGCTCAACAAGATCGACCTGCCCTCCGCCGACCCGGACAATGCCCGCAGCGAGATCGAGGACGTCATCGGCATTGACGCTTCCGAGGCCGTGCTGGCCTCCGCCAAGACCGGCCTGGGCGTGGAGGACATCCTGGAGGCGGTGATCGCCAAGGTGCCGCCACCCAAGGGCGACGTGGGTGCGCCGCTCAAGGCGCTCATCATCGACTCCTGGTTTGACAATTACGTGGGCGTGGTCATGCTGGTCCGGGTGGTGGATGGCGAAATCCGCCCCAAGGACAAGCTCCATTTCATGGCCACCGGCGCCAACCAGTTGTGCGAGCAGGTGGGCGTATTCACGCCCAAGTCCCTGCAGCGCGAGGTGCTGCGGGCCGGCGAGGTGGGCTTCGTCATCGCCGGCATCAAGGAACTGAAGGCGGCCAAGGTGGGCGATACCATCACCCACAGCGAGCGCAAGGCGGCCGCGCCCTTGCCGGGCTTCAAGGAGATCAAGCCCCAGGTCTTCGCCGGGCTTTATCCGGTGGAAGCCAACCAGTACGACTCCCTGCGGGAATCCCTGGAAAAACTGAAGCTCAACGACGCTTCGCTGCAGTATGAACCGGAGGTCTCCCAGGCCCTGGGCTTCGGCTTCCGCTGCGGCTTCCTCGGCCTCTTGCACATGGAGATCGTCCAGGAGCGCCTGGAGCGGGAGTTCGACCAGGATCTGATCACTACCGCGCCCACCGTCGTCTATGAAGTGGTGCAGCGGGACGGCACCCTGATCCAGGTGGAGAACCCCTCCAAGCTGCCCGAGATCGGCAAGGTCGACGAGATCCGCGAGCCGATCATCACGGCCACTATCTTCGTGCCCCAGGACTACCTCGGGGCCGTCATCACGCTGTGCAACCAGAAGCGTGGCAATCAGGTGGACATGCACTACCACGGCCGCCAGGTGAAGCTGGTCTATGAAATGCCGATGGCCGAGGTGGTGATGGATTTCTTCGACAAGCTGAAATCCTGCTCCCGGGGCTATGCCTCGCTCGACTACGAATTCAAGGAATACCGGGCGGCGGACGTGGTCAAGCTCGACATCCTGATCAACGGCGACCGGGTCGATGCCCTCTCCCTCATCGTGCACCGGGCCAATTCCCAGTACCGGGGCCGCGAGCTTGCTTCCAAGATGCGCGAGCTGATCCCGCGCCAGATGTACGACGTGGCCATCCAGGCCGCCATCGGCGCCAACATCATCGCCCGGGAAAACGTCAAGGCCCTGCGCAAGGACGTGCTGGCCAAGTGCTACGGCGGCGACATCACCCGCAAGCGCAAGCTGCTCGAGAAGCAGAAGGCCGGCAAGAAGCGCATGAAGCAGGTGGGCAGCGTGGAGATCCCGCAGGAGGCCTTCCTGGCCGTGCTGCGCGTCGATAACTAAAAAGAAGGAAACCGATGAATTTCGCCCTGATCCTGTTCATTCTGGTGGTCGTCACCGGCGCCCTGTACGCCATCGACGTCCTCAAATTCCGCAAGCTGCGGACCAAGGACGCCAAGGAGCCGCTGTGGGTGGAGTGGGGCGCCAGCTTTTTCCCGGTCATCCTGCTGGTCTTCGTGCTGCGCTCCTTCCTGGTGGAACCCTTCAAGATTCCCTCCGGTTCGATGATTCCGACCCTGCAGGTGGGGGACTTCATCCTGGTGAACAAGTTCACCTACGGCATCCGCCTGCCGGTCATCAACAAGAAGATCATTGACATGAATTCGCCCCAGCGGGGCGACGTCATGGTCTTCCGCTACCCGGAGGATCCCTCCCTCGACTACATCAAGCGCGTAGTCGGCCTGCCCGGTGACAAGGTGGCCTACCAGGACAAGCGCCTCACCATCAACGGCGAGCCGGTGGAGGTGAAGAAGGTCGGCGACTACCTGCATCCGGAGCGGGTGTACTACTCGCAACAGTACGTGGAAAAGCTCGGAGAGGTCGAACACCGCTTCCTCAACGACAGCGACATGCCGGCCTACATTCCCGATGCCGTCCGGTTCCCCTTCCGCGAAAATTGCATCTACAATCATTCCGGCGTGATTTGCACGGTTCCTCCCGGGCACTACTTCATGGTCGGTGACAATCGCGACAACAGCCGGGACAGCCGCTTCTGGGGGTTCGTCCCCGAGGAGAACATCGTCGGCAAGGCTTTCTTTATCTGGCTCAATTTCAGCGATCCCAGCCGGATCGGGTCATTCAAATAAGGGAGACATGGGATGAAGTATCAGCGGGGTATCAGCCTTTCCGGGTTGTTGTTCTGGGGTACGATCGTCGCCGTGATCGCGATGCTCGGCATCAAGGTCGCGCCGACCGCCATCGAGTACTACAAGATTCTCAAGAACGTCAAAGCCACCGCCGCCAACGTGCAGCAGGGAGCCACCGTGCCGGAGATTCGCGCCGCTTTTGGCAAGTACGCCGAGGTGGACCACATCCGCGACTTCTCCGCCACGGATCTCGACATCACCAAGGAGAACGGCCAGGTCGTCATCTCCTTCGCCTACGAAAAGCGGATTCCGCTCTTCCACCCGGTGAGCCTGGTGATCGAGTACTCCGGCTCCTCGGCCGGCAACTGAGGTCGATGACGATTTCCGGTCTGGCCAAGGCCCTCGGCCACCGATTTGCCGATGAGGGCTTGCTGCAGATGGCCCTGACCCACCGCAGCTACGGAACTCCGCACAACGAGCGCCTGGAATTCCTGGGCGACGGGCTGCTCAATTGCGTGGTGGCGGCGGAACTCTACCGGCGTTTTCCCCTCCTGCCGGAAGGGGACCTCTCCCGTCTCCGCGCCAATCTGGTGCGCCAGGATAGCCTTCACCAGATTGCGCGCACCCTCGGTATCGGCGAGTGTCTGCGGCTCGGCGAAGGCGAATTGCGCAGCGGCGGCAACCAGCGGCCCTCCATCCTGGCGGACGCCCTGGAAGCCGTATTCGGCGCCATCTTCCTCGACGGCGGCTTCGAAGCCGTCCAGGCCACCGTCAACCGTTTGTACGCCGGCCTGTACGACGGCCTGCTGCCCGGGCAGGCGACCAAGGACGCCAAGACCCGCCTGCAGGAATGGCTGCAGGCCCGCAAGAAGCCGCTGCCCAGGTACGTCCTGGTTGAAACCATGGGTGCCGCCCATGAGCAGCGTTTTCAGGTGGCCTGCGAACTGGACTCGCCCACCCTGCACGTGACCGGGCAGGGGACCAGCCGCCGCCTGGCCGAACAGGCAGCGGCCGACAACGCCCTCAAGGCCCTCAACGCATGAAATCCTTACGCTCCGGCTACGTCGCCATCGTCGGCCGGCCCAATGTCGGCAAGTCAACGCTCCTCAACTACCTGGTCGGCGAGAAGATCAGCATCGTCTCGCGCAAGGCCCAGACGACCCGGCACCGTATCACCGGCATCCGCACCGATGCTGACGCCCAGTACGTCTTCGTCGACACGCCGGGCTTCCAGACCAAGTTTTCCAATGCCCTCAACCGGGCCATGAATCGTGGCGTCACCCAGACGCTGGCCGACGTGGACGTGGTGGTCTTCGTCATCGAAGCCGGCCGCTTCGACGCCAAGGACCGGGCGGTGATGAAACTCCTGCCGGCGGACCGGCCGGTGATTCTGGCGGTGAACAAGACCGATCGCCTCAAGGACAAGGCGGTCCTGCTGCCCTTCCTGGCCGAGGTTGCCGCAGAGCGTGATTTCGCCGCCGTGGTACCCATCAGTGCCGCCAAGGGGCGGCAAACCGAACAGTTGCTGGCGGAAGTGCGCAAGCACCTCCCCCACGAAGGCCTTCTGTTCGACGAGGACGAACTGACCGACAAGTCGGAGCGATTCCTCGCCGCCGAATACATCCGCGAAAAGCTCTTTCGCCTCCTGGGCGACGAACTGCCCTATGCCACCACAGTGGAAATCGAGAAATTCGAGGTGGAGGGGGCCTTGCGCCGCATCTACGCCGCCATCGTCGTAGACCGCGACAGCCACAAGGCCATCGTCATCGGCAAGGGCGGTGAATCCTTGAAGCGTATTGCCACCGAAGCCCGCCAGGACATGGAGCGCCTCTTCGACGGCAAGGTCTACCTGGAAGTCTGGGTCAAGGTGAAGTCCGGCTGGACGGACGACGAGCGCCTCCTCAAGAGCCTCGGCTACGAGTAGCCCATGCAGCGGCAAAAGGTCGACGGGCAGCCGGCTTTCGTCCTTCATAGCTACCCATTCAGGGAAACCAGCCTCATCGTCGAGGCCTTCACCCGGGATTTTGGCCGCATGGCCCTGCTTGCCCGGGGCGCCCGCCGGCCCCGTTCCGCCCTGCGTGGCCTGCTCATGGCCTTCCAGCCCCTGGAACTGGGCTGGGCGGGCAAGGGCGAGGTGCTGACCCTGATGAAAGCCGAGTGGCAGGGCGGTCTGCCGCTGCTCCATGGCGAAGCGCTCTTCTGCGGCTACTATCTCAACGAACTGCTGATGCACCTCCTGCCCAGGGAGGACGCCCACGAGCGCCTCTTCGAGCGCTACCGCGATATCCTCGGCCACCTCGCCTCCGACCCGGCCGGCAAGGTGCGGGAGGCCGACCTGCGCTCCTTCGAGAAGGCACTGCTGCAGGAACTCGGCTACGGCCTCACCCTGGACCATGACAGCGACGGCCGGCCCATCGCCGCCGATGCCCACTACCATTACCGCATGGAGCAGGGGCCGGTGCGCCTGGCCCACGGCGACGCGGCCGAGGACGCCGTGCTCGGCCGCACCTTGCTCGATCTGGCGGCCGAGGATTTCACCGATCCCCGTAGCCGGGCCGAGGCAAAACAGTTGATGCGCACCCTGATGGCGTATTATCTCTCCGGCAAGGAGCTGGAAACCCGCAAGATATTCAAGGAGTTGCAAGAGTTATGATTGAACTGGGCGTCAATATCGACCACGTCGCCACCCTGCGCCAGGCGCGCCGCACCTACGAACCGGATCCGGTCTGGGCAGCCGTGGAGGCCCATCTGGGCGGCGCCGACGGCATCACCGTCCATCTTCGGGAAGATCGTCGCCACATCCAGGACGACGACGTGCGCCGCCTGCGGGATCTCACCCAGATCAAGCTCAACCTCGAAATGGCCGCCACCGACGAAATGGTCGGTATCGCCTGCGCCCTCAAGCCGGAAATGGCCATGCTGGTGCCGGAAGGCCGCCACGAGGTGACCACAGAAGGCGGCCTCGACGTGGCTGGCCAGGAAGCCCGGCTGAAGGATGTCGTCAGCCGCCTGGCCGACGCCGGCATCGTCACCAGCGTCTTCATCGACGCCGAACTGCCCCAGGTGGAAGCGGCGGCCCGCATTGGCGCCCGGGTCTGCGAAATCCACACCGGCCCCTATGCCCATGCCTTCTACGACAAGGGGCGCGACGCCGAAGCCTCGGCGGTCCTCGCCGAACTGGACAAGATCCGCCGCGCCGGTCACGCCATCCGGGCCCTGGGCATGCGCTTCAACGCCGGCCACGCCCTCAATTACTACAACGTCCAGCCGGTGGCCCGGCTCGCCGGGGTGCGGGAGCTGCACATCGGCCACGCCATCGTCAGCCGCGCCACCTTCGTCGGCCTGCGGGAAGCGGTGCGGGAGATGAAACAGCTCATGCGGGAAGCGGCGGATCGCGGCGAATGATCCATGGCATCGGCACCGACATCGTCGCCGTGGCTCGCTTGAAGGGCATGTGGGAGCGCCACGGCGAGCGCATCGTCGACAAGCTGCTGGCCCCCTGCGAGCGGGAGGGTTTTGCCCGGGCGCCGGACAAAGGGCGTTTTCTCGCCAAGCGTTTCGCCGCCAAGGAAGCCTTTGCCAAGGCCTTGGGGACGGGCCTGCGGGCGCCGGCGACCCTGACCGCCATCGGTGTTGCCCACGACGAACTGGGCAAGCCGGTCTTCGCCCTGGGTGCAGCCCTGGCTGTCCGGGTGGCTGAAAAGGGCCTGGTGGCCCACCTTTCCATCAGCGACGAAGCGGACTATGCCGTCGCCTACGTCATTCTCGAAAAACCATGAACGATCTGCCCCTTGGCCCGCTGATGATCGACATCGCCGGGACGGAACTCACCGACCTGGACCGGAAGCGGCTCTGCCACCCCCTGGTCGGCGGCATCATCCTGTTTTCCCGCAACTACGCCAATATCGAGCAACTCCGGCGCCTGACTGCGGAAATCCACGCCCTGCGGGCGCCTCGGCTACTCATCGCGGTGGATCACGAAGGGGGCCGGGTGCAGCGCTTCCGCGAGGGCTTCACACGCCTGCCGCCCATGGCCGCCCTCGGCCGCCTGTGGGACGAGAACCCCGCCGCCGCCCGACAGGCCGCCCAGGCCGTAGGCTACGTCCTGGCTGCCGAGCTGCGGGCCTGCGGTGTCGATTACTCCTTCACCCCGGTCCTCGACTTGGATTACGGCCCCTCCCGGGTGATCGGCGACCGCGCCTTCCATCGCCGCCCCGAAGCCGTCATCGACTTGGCGGGCGCCCTCATCGCCGGCTTGCGCCAGGCGGGCATGGGCAGTTGCGGCAAACACTACCCCGGCCACGGCTACGTCATCCCCGATTCCCACGTCGAGCTGCCGGTGGACGACCGCCCCCTGGATGCCATGGCGGAAGACCTGGAGCCCTACCGCCGCCTGCCCCTGGATGGGGTCATGGCCGCCCACGTCATCTATCAATGCACGGATTGCAATACTGCCGTATTTTCAAATAAATGGATAAGTTATTTGAGAAACGATATTAAATTTGGCGGGGTCGTTTTCACCGACGATCTGTCCATGGCTGGCGCCGGCGTGGTTGGCAACATGGTCAAGCGCGTCGAGGCCGCCCATGCCGCCGGCTGCGACATGTTGCTGGTGTGCAATGCGCCGGAGGCGGTGGGTGAGGTGCTTGCCCAGTGGCAGCCGGCAGTCGATCCGTCCATTGGGCAGCGGATCGAAAAGCTGCTGCCTACGGCAACGGCACTTGCCCGCGACGCTCTGGCGACCGATCCGACCTATCTTGCGGCGCAGACCGCCATCGCCAAATTGGCGCGCTGAAAAGCAACCGGGCAGCCGAAGCTGCCCAATCAATTACCAAAAGCGGCAAAGCGAAGCGCCAGTTAGGCGCACCCCGCGCAGACAGTAGCAGCGCTACGGCAAGCGAGGTGCAACGACGCTGGCGCGAGCCTACCCCTTACTTCGTACGGCTGCGGTATTCGTCGGTGCGGGTATCGATTTCGATCTTGTCGCCGATTTCGACGAAGGCCGGCACCGGCAGTTCGAAGCCGGTGGCCAAGCGGGCGGGCTTCATGACCTTGCCGGAGGTGTCGCCCTTGACGGCGGGCTCGGTGTAGACCACTTCGCGCACGACGCTATTGGGCAGTTCGACGGAGATGGCCTTGCCGTCGTAGAAAACGACTTCGCAGGGCAGGCCGTCTTCCAGGTACTTGAGGGCGTCGACCATGTTCTCGGCTTCGACCTCGTACTGGTTGTATTCAGCGTCCATGAAGACGTACATGGGGTCGGCGAAGTAGGAGTAGGTCACTTCCTTCTTGTCGAGGACGATCTGTTCGAACTTGTCGTCGGCCTTGTAAACCGCTTCCGACGGGGCGCCGGTGAGCAGGTTCTTGAGCTTCATCTTGACGACGGCGGCGTTACGGCCGGACTTGTTGTATTCGGCCTTTTGCACCACGAGCGGATCGTTGCCGACCATGATGACGTTGCCGGAGCGGAGTTCTTGAGCGGTCTTCATACTGGAAATTCCGAAAATCGGTGGGACGGGAAATGGAAAACGTTAAATTATAACCCGTTAGCGCAGAAATTTACGAGGTTCGTCGCCAGGTCGGGCTGGCTCGCGAGGGCCTCGGCCCAGCGGCGGTTGTGGGCGGCGACGGCGGGCAGATGGGCAAGAAGGGCGGGCCAGCGGGCGGCGGCACCGCCGCCGCGGTTCCAGGCGTGGAAGAAGGCGCGAAGCGCCTCAGCGGCTTCCCGGGGTAGGCCATGGACGTAGCGCTCCAGAAAGGCGTCCAGCTTGGCCAGGTGAGCGGCGTCCTCCTGGGGATAGATGTGCCAGACGAAGGGCCGGGCAGCCCACTGGGCGCGGACGAAGGAATCCTCACCACGGACGAAGTTGAGATCGCAGCGCCACAGTAGCCGGTCGTAATCCGGCTGGGGCAGGAAGGGCATGGGGCGCAGGTCGAGATTGCCTCGCTGCCAGGGGCCGTCGCTCCCCAGGTGGGCGGCGACGGTGGCCAGGGGCTTGCCCGGCGCGACGTGGCAGACGATGGGGTGCTCGCCCAAGGCCCAGGCGTCGAGCAATTCGCCTATCGGCGCCGTGTCGTAGCAGAAGAGGCTGACCTCCAGGGCGTCACGGGCCGGAAGCGCGGCGCAGTAGGCATCCCGCCCGGCGATGAGGCCGGTTTCCCGTAGCAGGCCACCGGTCTTGGCGGTGAAGCCCGGGAAGAAAAAATGCTTGGTCAAGGGCAGGCGAGCGTGGGGCGAGGCGAGGCCGTGGCAACTTTCCACCCAGGGTTCCGCCGACAGGTATTCCAGGTTGATCCAGCTTGGCGCCGGGCTTCGGCGGGCCATGGCCTCCAGATAGCGTGTCGGAAGATCGCAGGCGAAGGCTTCGATCACCACGTCGGCGGCGTCGACCTGGGGGAAATCCGTTGGCCAGCGATGGATCTCGACACCGGCTGTCTCCTGGGCATCGGCATCGGCGAGGATGCCCGGCGCCATCGGCGCCAGGGCCGCCAGATCATCCACCCACAGGCGCACCGCCAGGCCGTGCTCGGCCGCCAGCTGGCGGGCCAGGCGCCAGCAGACGCCGACATCGCCGTAGTTGTCGATGACGCGGCAGAAGATGTCCCAACGGGCTTGCATGGCCGCCATGTTAACATTCCAGGCTATGCCGAGCTTCGAACATCCCCTGGGCTGCACCGCCTGCCCGCGCCTCGCCGATCACCTGACCACCCTGCGCCAGCGGGAGCCCGAATGGCACTGCCGGCCGGTTCCCGCCTTCGGCGGCCTTTCCGCCCGCCTGCTGGTGGTGGGTCTGGCGCCGGGGGAGAAGGGCGCAAACCGCACCGGCCGGCCGTTTACGGGCGACGTGGCGGGGGAGCTCCTCTATCCGGCCCTGCATCGCTTCGGCTTCGCCAGCGTCGCCGAGCCCCTGGCCGACGGCTGGGCCAACCCGGCCATGGTCCTTGCCGACTGCCGCATCACCAATGCCGTGCGCTGCCTGCCGCCGGCCAACAAGCCGACCACCGCCGAAATCCGCCAGTGCAACGGCCACCTCCGGGCCGAACTGGCTGCCATGGCCGATCTGCGGGCCATCGTCGCCCTCGGCGCCATCGCCCATCAGGCGGTGCTGTGGGCCTACGGCCTCAAACCCAAGGCCTTCGTTTTCGGCCACAACGTCCAGCATCACCTGCCCGACGGGCGGATGCTCTTCGACAGCTACCACTGCAGCGGCTACAACTGGCGTACCGGGCGCCTCTCCCGGGACAGCTTCGAGGCGGTGTTCGACGGGGTGCGCCGCTACCTGGACGCATGAGTTCCGGCCAAAAGGCGCGTGCCTTCGACGCCAAGGCCTTCCTGGCCAGCCTGACCGAGCTGCCGGGGGTCTACCGCATGCTCGACGCCAGTGGCAACGTACTCTACGTGGGCAAGGCAAAGAACCTGAAGAAGCGGGTGTCGTCGTACTTCCGGGAGAACCTGCCGAGCCCGCGCATCGCCCATATGGTGAGCCAGATCGCCCACGTCGAGACGACGGCGACCCGCTCCGAGGCCGAGGCGCTGCTGCTGGAAAACAATCTCATCAAGTCGCTGAACCCCCGCTACAACATTCTCTTCCGCGACGACAAGTCCTACCCGTACATCGTCATCACCCGGGACGAGTTCCCGCGCCTCGGTTTCTTCCGCGGCAACCCGGACCGCAAGGCCGAGTATTTCGGCCCCTATCCCTCCGCGTGGGCGGTGCGCGACGGCATGCAGACCCTGCAGAAGATGTTTCGGCTCCGCACCTGCGAGGACACGGTCTTCGCCAACCGCTCGCGGCCCTGCCTGCTCTACCAGATCCGCCGCTGCAGCGGCCCTTGCGTTGGCCACATCTCGGCCGAGGACTACGCCCGGGACGTGCAGTTTGCCGCCATGTTCCTGCACGGCCGCCAGCAGGAAGTGATCAAGCGCCTGACGAAATCCATGGAAGACGCCTCGGCCCGGCTCGCCTTCGAGATGGCGGCCATCTACCGGGACCAGATCCAGTCCCTGCGCCAGGTGCAGGAGAAGCAGTTCGTCTCCAGTGCCAAGGGGGAGGACGTGGATATCGTCGTCGCCCTGCGGGAAGCCGGGCAGTTGTGCGTCAACCTGGCCATGGTGCGGGGCGGGCGCCACCTGGGGGACCGGCCGCAATTCCCGACCAATGCCGGCGATTCGACGCCGGCGGACGCCGTGGCGGCCTTCCTGCAGCAGCACTACGCCGTCCATCCGGCGCCGGCGCGGGTTTTCGTTTCGCCGCCGCCGGCGGACGAGGAGGGGGGTGACACCACCGCCGCCATGCTGGCGGAACTCGCCGGGCGGGCGGTGCCGGTCCTGGAGCCCCGTTCCGTGGTCCACCGCACCTGGGTGGAAATGGCCCTGCAGAATGCGCGGCTGGCCATCGTCGCCCGCAACCAGGCCACCGCCCAGCAGGAGCAGCGCCTGATCGCCCTGCAGGAGGCCCTGGGGCTCAGCGAGCCACTCGCGCGCATCGAGTGCTTCGACATCAGCCATACCCAGGGTGAGGCCACCGTGGCGTCCTGCGTGGTGTATCAGGGCAGCGGCATGAAGAAGTCCGACTACCGGCGCTTCAACATCCGCGACATCACCCCCGGCGACGACTACGCCGCCATGCGCCAGGCGGTCAGCCGGCGCTACGACAGTTTGGCGGCTGGGGAAGGGACGGCCCCCGACCTCATCCTCATCGACGGTGGCAAGGGGCAGGTCGGCGTCGCCTACGAAGCCCTGGCCGATCTCGGCCTCGGCGACCTGCCCATGATCGGCATCGCCAAGGGCGAAGAGCGCAAGCCCGGTCTGGAAACGCTGATTTTCCCGGATGGGCGGGAGCCGCTACAATTGCCGCCCGAGCATCCGGCCCTGCACCTGATCCAGGAAGTCCGCGACGAGGCCCACCGCTTCGCCATCACCGGCCACCGCGCCCGGCGAGGCAAGGCCCGCAGCACCTCTCGGCTGGAGAGCCTGCCCGGCATCGGCCCGGCCCGGCGCAAGGCCCTGGTGGCGCAGTTCGGTGGCTTGCCGGGGGTGCTTGCCGCCAGCCCGGACCAACTGGCGGCAGTGCCGGGAATCAGCCGGGAACTGGCGGAAAAAATCTACGCTGCATTACACTGACGCATGCCCTTCAACCTGCCCATCTTTCTCACCTGGCTGCGCATCGTCGCCATTCCGCTGCTGATTGCGGTCTATTACCTGCCGGCCGACTGGGCAAGCGTGCAGGAGCGCAACCTCGCCGCCACCCTCATCTTCATGTCGGCGGCCCTGACCGACTGGGCGGACGGCTACCTCGCCCGCAAGCTCGACCAGACCTCGGCCTTCGGCGCCTTCCTCGACCCGGTGGCGGACAAGCTCATGGTGGCGGCGGCCCTCATCGTGCTGGTCCAGCTCGACCGCACGGACGCCATCGTCGCCGCCATCATCATCGGCCGGGAGATCACCATTTCGGCCCTGCGGGAGTGGATGGCCAAGATCGGCGCCTCCAAGAGCGTGGCCGTTTCCATGCTGGGCAAGATCAAGACCACCGCCCAGATGATGGCCATACCGCTCCTCCTGTACCACGCGCCCATCGATGGAATCGACACCCAGCGCCTGGGCAACTGGCTGATCTGGATCGCCGCCCTGCTCACCCTTTGGTCCATGGGTTATTACCTGCGCATGGCCTGGCCGGAAATCGCCAAACGCAGCGGCGATAAGGGTTGACACCGGCAGATCAGCGTCTATAATGCCGGCTCTGTTCGACGCGGCAGTAGCTCAGTTGGTAGAGCGCAACCTTGCCAAGGTTGAGGTCGAGAGTTCGAGACTCTTCTGCCGCTCCAAGAATTTTTTGGGGAAAGCATGGCTTTCCCCTTTTAGTTGCACCTGATACAGTTTTTCGGCACGGCGCGATAGCAAAGCGGTTATGCACCGGATTGCAAATCCGTGTAGGTCGGTTCGACTCCGGCTCGCGCCTCCAGAGATACGCGGCAGTAGCTCAGTTGGTAGAGCGCAACCTTGCCAAGGTTGAGGTCGAGAGTTCGAGACTCTTCTGCCGCTCCAGTCATGAAAGGGAAAGCGCCCGGCGCTTTCCCTTTTTCATATCCGCGGACCTATAATCCGCCCGCCGCCCGGGTGGTGAAATTGGTAAACACAGCGGACTTAAAATCCGCCGCCGCAAGGCTTGACGGTTCGAGTCCGTTCCCGGGCACCAGACCACGCACATCATGATCATCTACGACCTCTGCTGCGACAACGAGCACCGCTTCGAAGGCTGGTTCCAGAGTCCGGCCGATTTCGAGGTCCAGAGCGATGGCGGGTTGATCCGCTGTCCGCGGTGCGACAGTGGCGAAGTGCGGCGCGTGCCCTCGGCGGTGGCGATCGGCGGGCATCAGGTTCCGTCCGAGGTCCGTCCCTCGGCGGCGGCCACCTTCAGCGCCGCCGGCGCCAATGCCCAGGTCCGGGCGCTCTACCATCAACTGGTGAGCGCCGTCCTTTCCTCTACGGAAGACGTCGGGACCGGTTTCGCCGACGAGGCCCGGCGCATGCATTACGATGAAGCGCCGGAGCGCGCCATCCGCGGACAGACCACCGACGAGGAATACGAAGCTCTGAAGGAAGAGGGCATCGACGTCATCCGCCTGCCCCTGCCGCGCAAGGAAGACCTCTCCTGAATGCCCGGCCGCCCCGGTGGCGGCCCCCCTTGCCGGCCGGCGTTACGCTTGCTATACAGAAGACATTGCAGATGTCATTCTGAACGTCCGGCGCCGGCGATCCGGTAGCGGGCAGCCAGGCAAGGAGGCGGGCATGGCGCGTACCGGTGGGAAAACGAACGAGGCGCGGCTTTCCGGAGAGGGCGGGGAACCGGCGCTATCGGCGAAGGCGGCGGGAATCCGGCGCAAACTTAACGCCCGGCCGGACGGGCTGGATTTCCGCGACAAGATCTACGTCCCGACGCTGGTGGAGGTGCCGACCACCCGGGAGTTGTCGAGCTACCGGAAGGTGGGCGTCCCCCTGCTCGACCAGGGCGAGGAGGGCGCCTGCACGGGCTTCGGCCTGGCCACGGTGGCCCACTACCTGTTGCGGAGCCGTCGCCAGGTGCGGGACGCGTCCCCCATCAGACCGCACATGCTCTACGACATGGCCCGCCGTTACGACGAGTGGGCCGGCGAGGACTACGAGGGATCCAGCTGCCGGGGGGCCATGAAAGGGTGGTACAAGCATGGCGTCTGCGCGGCCGGCCTGTGGAAGCGCGCCGGCAAGGGCCTTCTCTCGCAAAAGGTCGAAAGCGATGCCGCCAGCCGGCCCCTGGGGGCCTACTACCGGGTCAATCACAAGGATCTGGTGGCGATGCACGCGGCCATCACCGAAGTCGGCATCCTTTACGCCAGCGCCACCGTCCATGCCGGCTGGCAACGGGTGGGCGCCGATGGGCGCATTCCCTGGTCGGGGGAACTCCTCGGCGGCCACGCCTTCGCCATCGTCGCCTACGACCGGGACGGCTTCTGGATCCAGAACTCCTGGGGGCCGGATTGGGGCCATGAGGGCTTCTGCCACCTCGGCTACGACGATTGGCTTGCCAACGGCACCGATACCTGGGCCGCCCGGCTCGGGGTGCCGGTGAATCTGGCTGGCGAGGCCGGGGCCGGCGGGCGCCGGCCGCTGGCGGCCGGTAGCGCATCCCGCTCGACCCTCAGCGACATCCGTCCCCATGTGATCAACATCGGCAACGACGGTGCACTGGACCCCCGGGGAGACATCGGTACCACCCCTGCCAGCCTGGGGGAGATCGTGGACCGGGATTTCCCGCGGATCACCAAGGGCTGGGCAAGAAAGCGGCTGGTCCTGTACGCCCACGGCGGCCTCGTTTCCGAAGCAGATGCCCTCAAGCTGGCGGGCGATTATCGCCAGCCCATGCTGGCCGCCGAATGCTACCCCCTGGCGTTCATCTGGAAGACGGACTACTGGACGACGCTGGCCAACATGCTCGCCGACGCCGCCCGCCGGCGCCGCCCGGAAGGATTCCTGGACGACGCCAAGGATTTCATGCTCGATCGCCTGGATGACGCCCTGGAGCCCATTGCCCGGCTCCTGACCGGCAAGGCCGAATGGGATGAAATGAAGGAAAACGCGCGCCTGTCCACCGCCGCGGCCCAGGGCGGCGCCCGCCTGGTGGCGGACGCCATTGCCCGGCTGGTGCGGGACGAGGGAGTGGAACTGCACCTTGTCGGCCATAGCGCCGGCAGCATCTTCCATGCCCCCCTGGTTCGCTATCTGACGGATCCGGGCGGCCATGGCCTGACCGTGGACAGCTGCACCCTCTGGGCGCCGGCCTGCACTGTCCGGCTGTTCAAGGACAGTTACCTGCCGGCCATCGCCAGCGGCAGCATCCGGCGCTTCAGCCTGTTCACCCTTACCGACAAGGCCGAGCAGGACGACGACTGCGCTCGCATCTACAACAAGTCGCTGCTCTATCTGGTTTCCCATGCCTTCGAGGACAAGCCGCGCATTCCCTTGATCCGGCCCGAGGGCGAACCGATCCTCGGCATGGCCCGGTGCATCGGGAAGGACGCGGTCCTGGCGGCGTTGTTCGCCGAGGGGCAGGGGCAGTGGATCACGGCCCCGAACAACGCCCCGGCGGGTTCCTGCGACGCCTCGGCGGCCCGCCACCACGGCGATTTCGACAACGACGAGGCCACCGTCCGTGCGACCCTGGCCCGCATCCTCAACCTGCCGGCGCTGCCGGGAAGGCTCGCTCTTTCCGGTACTTCCGGCAGCCACCGGCTGCGGCGGGGCTACATCGCCGCCGCCACCAGGTAGCACCCCACCCCCAACACGCGAGAGGAGCAGGTCATGGACTATCCGGGACGCATCATCAAGGCCGGCGAACAGGATGCAGCCATCGTCAGGGCCCTCAAGGAACAGTTGAATCGGGTCCTGGTCCTGGCGCCCGGCGACCGGCTGAATCCGCAGGATCCCAACTTCGGTCCCCGCATGAAGCAGCTGATCAAGCTGTTCCAGGCCCGCAATGTCGATAACCAGGGGCGTCCCCTCAAGCAGGACGGGGAAATCGGTTCCCTGACCTGGGAGGCGCTCTTCGGTCCGGCCACGGTACCCGCCAGCGCTGCACCGGCAGAGGGCCTGCTGGAACAGGTATTGGCCGTGGCTGCCGGGGAAGAGGCGAAGCAAGTGCGGGAAGTCCCCCGCAATTCCAATCGGGGACCGGAGGTCGACGCCTATCTGCGCAGCGCCGGCGTCTCGCCCGGACTCTCCTGGTGTTGCGCGTTTGTCTATTGGTGCTTCAAGGAAGCGGCGGCATCCCTGGGGCGCCCCAATCCGATGGTCCGCACGGCCGGCTGCCTCGATCACTGGAACCGCGCCCCCGGCAACGGCGCCCGCCGGGTCCTGGCGCCCCAGGCGGTCCGCAATCCGGAACTGGTGCGCGCCGGCATGGTGTTCATCATGGACCATGGTGGCGGCCTGGGCCACACCGGGCTCGTCGAGCGGGTCGACGGCGGCCTCATCACCACCATCGAGGGCAACACCGATGCCAGCCGCACCCGCGAAGGCGGCGGTGTTTACCGGCTTAACCGGAAACTGGTGGAAATCAACAAGGGCTTCATCGACTACGCCCAGGCATGAATCGAAAAAATGGATTCACGACTCTGGCAACTTTTTCTTCGCTGGCTATACTAAAAAACATTACGGCGAATGCGAGGAGGTGTGAGATGGCTGCTGATCCCATTTTCTTTCTGCCGGCTTCCCTGGTTCTCGATGTACCCGAACTCGACAGCCAGCACCGCGCCCTCTTTGCGCAACTGGCTGAGATCAAGGCCGCCTGCCTTGCCGAAAACCACCTGTCCGCAAGCCTCGGCGAGGAACTCCTGAATGCGCTGCAGGATCACTTCGCCACCGAAGAGCGGTTGGCCGAGGAGGCGGGCATCGAGTTTTCCGCCCATTGCCGCAACCATGACCAGATGCTGGGCGCCATCGCCAAGGCCATCGCCCAGGTGGTGGAGGGCAGCAAGGATGTCTTCGGTATCCTGCGCTTCATCGAATACTGGTTCGAGCGGCATATCGGCGATGACGACCGCCGCCTGGCCCAGCGTCTGCACAGCATGCCCCGCCGTAGCGGCCGGGATGTGGCGCCGGCCATTGCCGCCGTTCCCACCCGGGAACGCTATCACCAGGCGTCCGGGATGCGGTTGTAGCCCCCCATCGGGGTATCGCGTGACTGTCGGCCCACGGTGACCGGCCCGCCCAGGCCGGTCAGCGGAGCATCTTGACCACCAACCCCAGCGCCGCGCAGGCGGCGATGACGGGGATCACGTTCCACCTGAAGCGGAGGAGGGCGACTATGGCCCCCAGGGCGATCAGCGCGGAAACCCAGTCGAAGGCGCCGGACGGCCCTTGCGGCCAGAGGACGTGGTAGCCAAAAAACAGGGCCAGATTGAGGATGACGCCGACCACCGCTGCCGTGATGGCGGTCAACGGGGCGGTGAACTTCAGGTCGCCGTGGGTGGTTTCCACCAGGGGCCCGCCCAGCAAGATGAAGATGAACGACGGCAGGAAGGTGAACCAGGTTACCAGCATGGCCGCCACCGCGCCGGCGGCGAACAGGTTGTCCGGCCCGAAGGCCGCCGCGGCGTAGCCGCCGACGAACCCGACGAAGGTGACGACCATGATGAGCGGCCCCGGCGTGGTTTCGCCCAGGGCCAGGCCGTCGATCATCTGGCCCGGTGTCAGCCAGCCATACTGGACCACCGCTCCCTGGTAGACGTAGGGAAGCACGGCATAGGCGCCGCCGAAGGTGAGCAGGGCGGCCTTGGTGAAGAACCATCCCATCTGCGCGAAAGCGTGATCCCAGCCGAAGGCGAGCACCAGTAACCCCATGGGGATCAGCCACAGCAGTGCGCCGGCCAGCGCCACCTTGGCGCAGCGGCTCCAGGTGAACAGGGCGTGCGCCGGCGTCGGCGTCCGGTCGTCGATGAGGGCCGCGCCGAAGGATTGGCCCCTGGTGCCATGGCCGCCGCCGGCCGCAAATTTGCCCGGGGCGATCCGGCCGCCGGCATAGCCGATCACCGCGGCGGCGGCGACGATGGCGGGGAAGGGCACGGCCAGGGCGAAGATGGCGACGAAGGCGGCGGCGGCAATGGCCCAAAGCACCCCGTTCTTCAGGGCCCGGGAGCCGATGCGATGGGTGGCCTGGACGACGATGGCGGTCACTGCCGGCTTGATGCCGTAAAAGATTCCGGACACCAGGGGGGCTTCGCCGAAGGCGACGTAGATCCACGACAGGGCGACCAGGATGACCAGTGAGGGCAGCACGAACAGGCCGCCGGCGACGATGCCGCCCCAGGTCCGGTGCATGAGCCAGCCGATGTAGGTGGCCAATTGCTGGGCCTCGGGTCCCGGCAGCACCATGCAGTAATTGAGGGCATGGAGGAAGCGGCGCTCGGAGATCCAGCGCCGGCGCTCCACCAGTTCCTGGTGCATGATGGCGATCTGGCCGGCGGGGCCGCCGAAGCTGATGAAACCGAGCTTGAGCCAGAAGCGGAAAGCTTGCCAGAAGCCCACTGTGGGCGGGGGGGACGCAACTGCCTCGGCGTCGTGGTCGATTGCGTTCATGGTCGGGGGAAACCTGTGGTTTGCCGGCCGGGCGGCCGGAATGGTGGGGGCGGGCCCTTGTCTCTGTGGACTCCTGCCGCCAATGGTAGCGCTTGGCGGGCCCCATATCGAACCGTGCAACAAAATATGCCTTGCCCGGCATGATTCCGGGAACACGGGCGGCCTGCCGATCAGGCGATAGAATCTGGCTTTCGATCAAGGCCCTGCCGCCCGTACAAGAGCACGCCCATGCCTTTCTCCTCCTTCCTCCCCGGCCTGCGCCGCGGGTTCATCCTGGCCACAGCCCTGTTGGTACTTTCCCAGCCCCCGTTCGTGCACGCCAGGGCGGACGCCGGAGCTGCCCGCCTCGATGCCCGGGCCGGCGGTTTCACGTCCTACCTCCTGCCCAACGGCTTCAAAATCCTTCTGGTGCCTTTTCCGTCGGCCGCCAGCGTCCGCGTCGAACTGCTGGTGAAGAGCGGCAGCAAGCAGGAAGGCTACGGCGAAACCGGCATGGCCCATCTCCTCGAACACATGCTCTTCAAGAGCGCCGGCAAACGCCGGGACATCAAGAGCGACCTGACCGCCCTGGGCGCTACCTGGAACGGGACCACCTCCGCCGACCGGACCAACTACTTCGAAACGGTGGCGGCGGATCCGGACAAGGTGGACGAGATCATCCGCCTGGAGGCGGACCGCTTCATCCGCGCCAGCTTCACCCGGGAGCACCTGGCCAGCGAAATGACCGTGGTCAGGAACGAGCTGGAACGCGGTGACAGCGATCCAGGCAGCCTGGTCATGCGGGCCCTGCAGCGCCAGAGCTTCTTCTGGCACGGCTACGGCCGCCCGACCATAGGCGCCCGCAGCGACATCGAGGAGGCTCCCTTCAGTGCCCTGCAGGCCTTCCATCGCCGGCACTACCGGCCGGACAACGCGGCGCTCATCGTTTCCGGCAACTTCGACGAGGCGCGGGTGCTCGCCCTGGCCAGCCGCCTCTTCGCCGCGGCCCGCAACCCGGCAGCCCCGCGGCCCACCACCTGGACGCGGGAAGAGCCGCGACCGGTCAACAACCGCAGTGATCTCTTCCTGCCCGCTGGCAAGACCATCGCCGCCAGCGCCTGGAAGCTGCCCGGCCTGGCGGATCGCCAGGCCCAGGCGGTGGATCTCGCCCTCAACGCCATCTGCGACAACGACTGGGGCAGTCTGCGCAAGGACCTCGTGCTCGAGCGACGGCTGGCCGTCGGCGTCAGTTGCGGCGTTCAGCAGCAGAGCGACTACGGCCTGCTGGTGGCCTCCGCCAGTGCCGGCAAGGAGGCCGACGGCGAAGCCCTGGCCCGCGCCCTGCGCGAGCACGTCGAGAGTGCCGCCGCGGCCGGCATTCGGCCGGAGCAACTGGAACGGGCCCGCCAGAGCGAGCTGACGGGCTTCGACCGGCTCTTCGCCTCCCACGAGATGCTGGCGAGCTACCTCTCCCGGGCCGAGGTGGCGGGCGACTGGCGCCTCCTCTTCTGGCAGCACGACGTAGTCAAGGCCATCTCCGCCGACGAGGCCAGCGCGGCCCTGCGCACCTGGCTGGTGGCGAGCAACCGTAGCGACGTGCTGCTGCGCCATGCCGAGGGCGTCTCGGCGCAGGAACTGCCCCGCCTGCCGGCGGTTTCGACCCTGGTGGAAGGGCGTACCTGGCCGCCCCTGGGCAAGCCCGGGGACCCGGTGCCCAATTCCGCCGCCGAACTGGCCCGGGCGACCGTGTCCGTCCCCCTGGACGGCGCCCGGGCCGCCCTCATTCCCCGCCGTACCCAGGGCGACCTGGCCTGGCTGGTGGTGGCCAACGACTACGGCAACGAGGCCGCCCTGGCCGGGCGCCGTGCCGCCTGCAACCTGGCCGGGGAACTGATGGGCTACGGCGGGGCCGGCCTCAGCCGCGACCAGTTGAGCGCCCGCCTGGAAGCCTTGCAGGCTCACTGGACCCTAGGCCTCGGCGGGATTTCCCTGGAAGCGCCCCGCGACAAGCTGGCCGCCGCCCTTGACGTGCTCGTGGACGCCTGGTCGGCGCCGATGCTGCCGGTGGCCGAGTTCGACCGTCTCAAGGCCGCCGCCATTGCCCGCCTGGAGGCGGCGATGAAGGATCCCGCCCAGACGGCCGGCAATGCCGCCAACCTGCGTTTCGACAACTATCCGCCCGGCCATCCCCTGCAGCCGCTGCCCCTGGCCCGCCAGCTGGAGGAGGTGAGGGCGGTGGGCCATGCCGACGCCGTGGCCTGCGTCGCCGACTTTTCCGGCCGCGGCCAGATTCGCCTTTCACTGGTCGGGGATTTCGGCCCCGCCGACGTCGAGGCCCTGTGGGCACGCATCGGCAAGCTGCCAGCCGCCCGGGTGCCCTACCAGCGAATCCGCGACCTGCCGCCGCCGGCCGCCGTCGATACCACGCCCATCGTCGTCGCCATGCCCGAGAAGCCAAACGCCAGTATCAGCGGCTTATCCTTCCTGTCCATCAGCGACGACGACCCGGATTTCCCCGCCCTGCGCCTGGCCGTGAAAATCCTCGGCGGTGATGCCGACAGCCGCATCTGGCAACGCCTGCGGGAGCGGGAAGGCCTCGCCTACGGCGCCGGCGCCAGCCTCGTCGGCAACAGCTTCGAGCCCCGCAGCCGTCTCGTGCTCCAGGCCAGCGCCGCCAGCGACAAGGCCGAAGCCGCCCGGCAGGCCCTGCAGGAAGAGCTTGCCCGGGCCCTGCAGGAGGGCTTCTCGGCGGCCGAGGTGGCACGGGCCAAGAAGGCCTGGGCGGAGGAGCGCAAGACTTCGCTGCGTTCGGAAAAGACGTTCGCCGGCACCTTGTCCCAGGGGCTCCTCACGGGCCGCGACTATGCCTGGATGGCCGACTACGACGCCCGCATCGCCGGCCTGGAAACGGCCCGGGTCAACGCCGCGCTCCGTCGCTATCTGGAGGCGACGCCGATGGTGTGGAGCATCGGGCGAGGCAAGTGAAGGGTCGGGGGCGCATCAGAACTCGAAATTCTCCGGCGTTGCTGCCGCGGCGCAGGATCGGCTCTTCAGCAACACCAGGTTGCGAGGAGCGGCGCTGCCACCGGCGTCGGGATCGATCCCGATCATCGCGCCGGCGCCGATATGCCGGCAGGTGACGTAACCGCCGACCAGGGAATAGTCTTGTCCTGGCCCCGCTCGAAATCGGTGATGGTCGCCATCCTGCAGGCTCCGATAGATGAACCGATCGGCACCGGCACCGCCGGTGACGGTGTCGCTCCCCACGCCCCCGGTGATCTCGTCGTCACCCGGCGTCCCCACCAGGGTATAGCGGCCGGTGGTGCCGACGATGGGCTTCAGGAAAATGACGCGATCCGTATGGCCGGCGACGTTATTTGACATAATACAAATTATGCGACTTTTTCGAAGTTGATTTCCTCGGCCCAGGTCTGCCAGTTCTCCTCGATGACGCTTGCCACGTGTTCCATCCCTTGCTGGTGGCTGTGCCAGCCGCCATCAGTTCTGAAGTCGATCTCCGGGAAAAGCGCCGCAGCATGGCGAACGATCGTGCGGGCGATTTGCTGGGCTTCGGTATGGCCGACTTCTGCCCACACTTCGTAGGCCTCCGGTCGGTCGCTGACGTAGTACACCGCCTTGGTTTGTGGCGGGATGCCGGTCTGGCTTGTATCGCGTTCGGTCATGGTGGCCTCCTGTGAATCCTTGGTCCCGATCGGGGTCCATGATCCGTGGACTGCCGGCATTGCACCGTGGTTCCTCGTTCCGGGGGACGCGAACGCCCGGCTTGGCTGGCGGTCCAACGGCAAGGTTCAATACGGAGGGTTCGCCATGGGTTTTCCCGACGACGGCCGGCGCCTGGTGGGTCCGGTGCGCTATTCGACGGAACGGGTCGTTGAGGTCTGGCACTGGACACCGCAACTGCTGTCATTCCGCCTGACCCGGCCAGGTGAATATCGTTTCACGCCCGGCCACTATGCCCGCCTTGGCTTGGAAGCCGATGGCGACACGGTGTGGCGGCCGCTGTCCATGGTTTCCAGCACCGCCCAGCCTTTTCTCGAATTCGTGGTCGTTCTGGTACCCGGGGGTGCCTTTTCAAGCCGCCTCACGGGCATTGGCGAAGGATCGGAGATGCTGCTCGACCAGGGATGCTACGGATTCCTGACGCTGGACCAGTTGGCGCCGGGGGAAGAACTCTGGCTGTTCGCCTCGGGTACGGGCATCGGACCGTTCATATCCATACTGCGCCAGGGGGATCTGTGGGGTGCGTTTCGCCGGGTCACGCTCATCCACTCGGTACGCCAGGCGGAAGAACTTGTGTATGCCGATTACCTGCGGGGGCTAGGCAAGGAACGGACAGGATTCCGGTACATTCCGATCGTGACGCGGCCGCCCTTTGGCGGCCAGTACTCTGTCCGTATTCCCCAACTGTTGGCGGACGGCCGCCTGGAGGAGGACGTCGGGACTCGCCTGGATCCGGCCGGCGCCCGGGTGCTGGTTTGCGGCAACCCGGAGATGAGCAAGGAACTGCGGGCCCTGCTCTCGGCCCGGGGGTTCCAGACGGGGCGCCGCGGCCTGCGTGGGCAGATGGCGTTCGAAAAATACTGGTAGCGCACATATTCCTTTCGCTGCGGTCGCGCGAGGGCTAATATTGTGCCCCTTCGGCGCAGCACACCCCTCCCCTCTTTCAATTTCCCTCCGTATCCCATGGAACAATCCATCGCACCAGGCACCCGGCGCATGGTCAACGGTCACCAGCGCGTCTTCTACGAGGGCTACTGGATGAAAACCTATCCGGTACCGGAAGATACGCTGTCGTACAAGAAGACCCTCATCGAGGCCCTGACGCGGCGGCTCTTCAACCATACGGAACACGGCCTCAACATCCCCGGCAACCGGTTGGAGGAAGCGAAGAAGGCCTACGAGGAGGAAGCCGATCCCACCAAGAAGCGCGTGAAAGGAGCCATGTACGCCGGGGCCATGTTCAATCGCGCCACCGATATCTTCCGCCGTCTGGTGGATCTGCAGGAAGTGGGCGTGGAAATTTCGCCCAGCAACGACCTGATGCGCGAATGCGGCCGCTGTCTCCAGGAAGCCTACGGGCTCTGCCGGCTGGTCCTGCACCGCAGCGGGGAGGAAAGCATCGACGAGCTGTGGGGTGAACCCTTCCGCGCCTTTTCGGTACCCCTTGAGGATTTCTACGAGGCCCGCTACATCAAGATCGGCCAGACCAAGCGCGACATCGATCGCATCGCCGACATCATGGTCGGCACCTTCGTTCCGCTGCGGATGTTTCCGGACATCGGCCCCCACATCCGCGATTTCGCCCTGGCCGCCAAGATCAAGTCGGAGACCCTGCGTACCGACCCGGCGATCTTCGACGTCTGGGCGAGCTTCGCCACCGCGGCCGAGCGTTTGGTGGCCTATGAACCGGTTCTCGGCGATCCGGCCGGGGAGGTCGAAGTGCGTATGGCGGATGCAGCCCGCAAGCTGATCTGGAACGGCAGGGATCTCATCTTTCACATCACCCGGGCACGGGTGCCCATGCCGAAGAGCACCGAAGACTACATTTCCCGTTGCCGCCAGTTTTTACTGACCGGCACCCCCAGCGAAACTGCCTTCCCACTGCCGGCCTGAATCGTAACCCGTTGAATAAAAGCCGCTTCCACACGCCGGTCAGCCTGTGGATAAATCTGTGAATCTTTGCGCCATCCCACGCCCTTGCCGGGAGCTGGCGATATTTTCACTTTGTGCGGCAACGCACAAAAAAATTTAATAAATTTAAGTTTATCAACAAGTTACTACGTTAACTTAACGTTAACTATAACGTTGTCCCGTCAAACTCTACGGGAAATTTATCGAGCCGGGGATTTGTGAATAAGTCAAGTCTTGACAGCCGGCCAATGCCCTCAATCTTTACCGCAGGTCGGCAGTGGCCGCCCGTCGGCGCAGGCGCCCGGCGTGGCGATGACGCGCCTGCAAGCGAGGATCGGTGAGCACCTGTCCCAGGGTTTCGCCGAAAACCATGGCAACGCCGAGGACCGGCAGCACCAGCATGAGTCCGGGCACCCCCGCAACCGCCCCGCCCACGAAGATCATCAGCACGGTCAGCAAAGGGTGGATGTTCAGGCTCTTGCCAACGGTCATGGGCATGAATACGAAATCGTCGAGGAGGCGGACGATTACGAACAGCACCACCGCCGCGTAGGCAGCGGCGGGCTGGCCGGGGAAATCGGTAGCGGCGACCATCACCACCAGCAGGCAGCCGAGGACCGAGCCGACGTAGGGAACCCATGCCAGGACCGCCGTCAGCACGCCCAGCAGCAACGGGCCCGAGATGCCGATGAGCCACAACCCGAGGGCGAGGCAGAGGGCGTCGATCACGGTGAGCTGCAGGAGGCCGACGAAGTAGAGGCGAGCCGTCCGGTCCACCTGGTCGAGCAGGAACAGGGTGCGCTCGAAAAAGGCGTTGGGGACGGCCTTGCCGACGAATCGCTTGAAGCGCCAGCCGTCCCGCAGCATGAAGAAAGCCAGGAACGGCGCCAGCAGCAGCGACGGCGCCCAGGCCGCCAGGGTGACCGCGATACCGCCCAGATAACGCTCGGCGAAATGTTCCGAATTTTCGGCAATCCAGCGGGCAGCGGCCTCGCTGACACGGGCCTGGGCCAGGAGCGAAATCCGGCTTTCCAATTGGGCCAGGGTTGAGGCCAGGAGATGGAGCCCGCCTTCCACGTAGCGCATGGCGAACTCCTGCCAGGAGACCATCTCCGCCGCCACCCTCGGAAACGCCGCGATCGCCAGCAGGCCGAGGGCCATCGCGCTGCCGCCGGAAACCCACGCCGCAGCGGCGTCGCTGCCGATGCCGGCGATCATGAGCCGGGATTTCAGGGGAAGGAGCACATAGTAGATGATGAGCGCCAGGACAAACGGCACCACCAGCCAGAGGATCTTCTGAAACAGGAAAAGGACCAGGCAGGTGGCGCCGATGATGGCCGCCCAGGCCACGGGCCCGGCCCGGTAATCCTCCCGGACGCCGTTCATGGGGCGGTTGCGCCGCCCGGGCTGTCGGCCACCATGCGGCGCAGCCGTTGCCCCAGGTGGCGGGCCAGTTGAATGGCGATCCGGCTCGCCACCTGGGCGTGGGACTGCATCAGGCGTTCGAAATCGCCGCGAAAGAACACGGCGATTTCGGCGGCGGTGACCGCTCGGGCCTGGGCCGACCGCGGCGAGTCGTCCAGCAGGGCCAGCTCCCCGAAGAATTCCCCGGTACCGAGGCTGGCGATGGGCTGCTCAATGCGCCCCGGGTGACAGATGGCCACCTGCCCGGCGAGCACGATGTAGAGGGCCTGGCCATCCTCACCCTCGTCGAATATCACCTCGCCGGCCTGGTAGCGGCGCTCATGCATGAATCCTTCGACGATGCCGAGTTCCTTGCGGCTCAGGCCCGAGAGAAGGAAGACGCCATCCAGCCGGTGCGCTACCGCACCGGAATCGCCACGCGCAAAGCCGAACATGATGACGGTGGGAGAGTGAGAGGAGCGGGAATTCTACCCGCCCGCCACGGCGCCGTCATGGCGCGCCCCACCCTCCCCTACTTCGCGGCGATGACGCCGCAGGCTACCCGGGGTCCGGAATTGCCCGCCGGCTGGGACTTGAAGTCGTCGGCGTTGGCGTGGACCACCACGCTGCGGCCAATGACGTTGCCCTCCCCGGTACCGATGGAAAGGGCGGCGGAATAGGCGGTGAAGCGGGCCACGCCGTTGCCGTCGGCGATGAGCTGCGGCAGGTCGCCGGCATGGTGTTCGCCCTGGTCAGGGTGGCCGTGGCCCTTGCCTCCAGGATTGAAATGCCCGCCGGCGCTGGTACCGTCCGGGGCGCTGCAGTCGCCCTTCTCATGGACATGGAAACCGTGGGCGCCGGGCGTCAGGCCGCTGATTTCGGCGATGACGCGGACTTTGTCGCCGACGCGGGCGAAACTCACCACGCCGCTGGCCTGGTTGCCGGCGGTGGAAGCCAGGCGGGCCTCGGCCTTGGGGCCGCTGTCGGAAACCGACGCACAGCCGCCGATGAAACCAGCAGAGAGGAGAACGGTCAGAAGGGAATGTTTGCGCATTTTTGATTTCTCCACTTGTATTGTTGGGGATGGGGAACCGATAATCGCCGACGCCCGTCGTAAGGGTACGCGTTTCCCATTCTGATCCCCGCCCATGCCGGCTGCAAGCGATGCACAACGAGACCCTCAGACCTGAATCCACGCCCAGCGGACTTGCCGATTTCCGTCCGGTCGTCAGCGACCCCACCGGCCGCCACGCCGCCGGCACCCTAGTAGACAAATACGGGCGGCGGATTACTTACGTCAGGCTTTCCATCACCGACCGTTGCGATTTCCGCTGCACCTACTGCATGGCCGAGGAAATGACCTTCCTGCCCCGCAGCGAGGTCCTCAGCCTGGAAGAATTCCTCCGCCTGGCCCGGGTCTTCGTCGGCCTGGGGGTCAGCAAGCTGCGCATCACCGGCGGCGAGCCCCTGGTGCGCAAGGACGCCATGTGGCTCATCGAGCAGTTGGGCGCCCTCCCCGGCCTCGACAACCTGGTGCTCACCACCAACGGCTCCCAGCTCGACCGCTTCGCCGGCCAGTTGCGGCAGGCGGGCGTCAAGCGCCTCAACATCAGCCTGGACACCCTGCGGGCCGACCGCTTCCGGGCCATCACCCGCATCGGCGACGTCAACAAGGTGCTGCGCGGCATCGAGGCCGCCCGGGAGGCCGGCTTCACGCGCACCAAGCTCAACACGGTCATGATGCGCGGCACCAACGACGACGAATTCCTCGACCTTGTCCAGTTCGCGGTGGACAAGCAGCTCGACATTTCCTTCATCGAGGAAATGCCCCTGGGCGACATCCACGGCCGCAGCCACGAATACATCAGTTCCGATGAGACGCGGGAACTGCTGTCCCAGCGCTTTACGCTGGTGTCCTCGGCCGAGACCACCGGCGGGCCGGCGCGCTACTGGCGCATTCCCGGTACCGACACCCGGGTCGGCTTCATCTCGCCCCACAGCCACAATTTCTGCGACACCTGCAACCGGGTGCGCATCACCGCCAAAGGGGAACTCTACCCCTGTCTCGGCCAGAACGACGCCATCCACCTCATGCCCGTCCTGCGCGAAAACGGGGACAACGACGCCCTGCGCCAGGCCATCATGGACAGCATGGGCATCAAGCCCCTGGGCCACGATTTCACCCACCAGATGGACAATCCCCAGGTGGTGCGCTTCATGTCGATGACCGGCGGCTGACCGGTCTCCCCCCCATCGCCGCGATCATGAACGGTCCGGGCAAGGCGCCCAAGGCCAGCGTGCTCCAGGCCAGCGCCCAACTGGCGGTGGATTCGCCCCACCAGGCACGGCCGGCGTCCAGGGCAAGGCCGAAGACCCAGGGGCTGAGGGCGCCGGCGGCGAAGCCGGTCACCGAACGCACCGAATAAGCCGCGCCGATGCTGTGGGCGGGAACGACCTCCGCCAGGGCCGTGGCGTACACCGACGAATCGGAAATGGCAAACAGGTTGTAGGCCAGCGCCACCGCCACGAGCAGCACCATGGGCGCGGCGTAGAGCCAGCCGAAGCTGAAGGAGCAGGCCAGGCTGGCCAGGGTGGCAGCCAGCATCACCGCCGGCCGCCCCAGGCGGTCCGACAATGCGCCGCCCGCCACGCTGCCGGCGGCGCTCACGAGATGGGACAAGGCCGCCACCCCAATGCCGGTGCCGGCGGCCAGGGCCGGCGAACCGCCCGCCTGGCCGACGGCGGCGGCGGAAACGAAGGCAGGCAGCCAGGTCCACATCCCGAGCAGCTCCCAGCAATGGGTAGTATAGGCGCCGATGCAGTTGAGGGCTGGCCGGTTGCGGGCCAGCTCCACCATGCCCCGCAAAGGCGACGGCGCCCCGTGGCCGGCGGGGCGGTCGGCGATGCCGCGCAAGGCCAGGTGCATGCACAGGGTTCCGACCACCGCGCCGGCGGCGGCGCAGAGCAGCCCCGCCCGCCAGCCGAAGCCGACGGTGGCGGCGATGGCCGCCAGGGCCAGGGCGTAGCCGGCAGAACCGGCTGCCAGGTAGCCGCCCATGGCCTTTCCCCGCGTGGCCAGTGGCGTTTCCTCGAAAATCAGTTTCAGGGCGGGGGTGTAAATGCCGCCGGTGCACAGGCCGGCCAGTCCGTATAGCAGGAAGGCCGACCAGAAATCCTTGGCGCCGAAGGCGAAGAGCAAGGCCGCGACCGCCGCCAGCAGCGATGAACGCAGCACCGTGACGCGGGCGCCGTAGCGGTCGGAGAGGATACCGACGGCGAACAGGGAGACCAGGAAGCCGAGGTGCCAGGCGCTCTGGATGGCGCCTGCCTGCCCGCCCGTGAGCCCCCAGGCCGCCGTTACCGCCGGCAGCACGCCGGAGTAGGCGGAAAACATCATGGAATGCCCGGCCCGTCCGACGTAGAGCTGGGACAGCCAGTGGCGGCCGGCGCTCATGAACGCCTCTCCGTCGTGTTCAGGAGAAGTAGACCTGGCACAGTCCGGGTTGGGCCAGGGAGCCGGAAACCCTCCCCAGCCAGAAGAAGAACAGCGCCAGGCCGATGAAAAAGGCAGCCCGACGGGCTGCCTTGGGGTGGCGCTGCAGGAACTCCCGGCAGGGCCTGCAGGACGTCATGCCCCTTCCCGCTGGGCCCGCTTGCGCTCGATCTCGGTGAGGTGGCGCTTGCGCAGGCGGATCGACTTGGGCGTCAGCTCCACCAGTTCGTCGTCGGCGATGAATTCAACGGCCGCTTCCAGGCTCAACTGGATGGGCGGCACCAGGCGCACCGCCTCGTCGGTGCCGGAGGCCCGCACGTTGGTCAGCTGCTTGCCCTTGATGGGATTCACCACCAGGTCGTTCTCCCGGCTGTGGATGCCGATGATCATGCCTTCGTACAACTTCTCGCCGGGGCTGACGAACATGCGGCCGCGGTCCTGCAGCTTCCACAGGGCGTAGGCCACGGCCTCGCCGTTGTCCTGGGAAATGAGCACGCCGTTGCGCCGTTCGGCGACGCCGCCTTCCTTGACCGGGGCGTATTCGTCGAAGACGTGGCTCATCAGGCCGTTGCCACGGGTGAGGTTCATGAATTCGCCCTGGAAGCCAATCAGGCCCCGGGCGGGAATGCGGTACTCGATGCGCACGCGGCCGCGGCCGTCCGGCACCATGTCGAGCATGTCGCCCTTGCGCAGGCCGAGGGCCTCCATGACGCCACCCTGGTGCTCTTCCTCGACGTCCACGGTGAGCAGTTCGTAGGGCTCGCATTCGACGCCGCCAATGACCTTCTTGACGACCCGCGGCCGGCCCACGGCCAGTTCGTAGCCTTCGCGGCGCATGTTCTCGAGCAGGATGCCCAGATGCAGCTCGCCGCGGCCGGCCACGTCGAAAACGTCGCCGTTGGCGGTGTCATGGACGCGCAGCGCCATGTTGGTCAGCAGTTCCTTGTGCAGGCGGTCCCGGATCTGGCGGCTGGTGACGAACTTGCCTTCGGTGCCGGCCAGGGGGCTGGTGTTGACCATGAACTGCATGGACAGGGTGGGCTCGTCGATCTTGAGGAGCGGCAGGGTTTCCGGCTGTTCCGGATCGGTGACGGTGCAACCCAGCACCAGATCCTCGATGCCGGTGATCTGGACGATGTCGCCGGCCAGCCCCTCTTCCAGCTCCACCTTGTTCAGGCCCTTGAAGCCGAAAACCTGGCCGATCTTGGCCTTGACCGGAGTGCGCTCGTGTTCGGCCATTTCCTCCTCGGTGCCGTACATCACCAGCACCTGCTGGCCGGTCCTGACCCGGCCACGCTTGATGCGGCCGACGCCGATGCGGCCGACGTAGGAGGAGTAATCGAGGGCGGAAATCTGCAGTTGCAGCGGCGCGTCGACGTCGGCGTCGGGCGCCGGCACGTGGGAGAGGATGGTCTCGAACAGGGGCTTCATGTCGACCCGGGGCTGGTCCAGTTCCATGGCCGCCCAGCCGTTGAGGCCGGAGGCGTAGACGATGGGAAAGTCCAGTTGCTCGTCGGTGGCGCCCAGCTTGTCGAAGAGGTCGAAGGTCAGGTTGACGGCGTTGTCCGGATCGGCGCCGTCGCGGTCCACCTTGTTCACCAGCACGATCGGGCGCAGGCCCAGCGCCAGGGCCTTCTTGGTGACGAAGCGGGTCTGCGGCATGGGGCCTTCCACGGCATCCACCAGCAGCACCACGCCATCCACCATGCCCAGCACGCGCTCCACCTCGCCGCCGAAGTCGGCGTGGCC
>JRYG01003809.1_pt1 | contig 33728 bp, 34 predicted proteins | sample 235341 | NCBI WGS metagenome assembly JRYG01 (sample SAMN03074218, study PRJNA261478) | activated sludge metagenome | biome: Wastewater Treatment Plant; feature: Wastewater; material: Activated sludge; isolation source: activated biomass of a wastewater treatment plant treating hydrocarbon... ...
CTTGCGCACGGTGAAGGTCTCCCGCGACACCGGAACCCTGGCGCTTGATCACCACGCCTTCGAATACCTGCGGGCGCTTGCGGTTCCCCTCGATGACGAGGAAGTGAACGCGAACGCGATCTCCCGGGGCAAAGGACGGAAGTCCTTTCCTCAGCTGGCTGTTTTCGATGTCCTGGATTACGGTGCTCATTGCTCAAAAAGACGGGCCCGGTTGAAGGCCCGCGGACGCGCAATCCTACCGAAGGAAGGCGGGGCGCGTCTTTCGGCACCGTCCGGGGCGACCGGGCGCGACCGGCGCAGCACCCTCCACGCTCCCCCGCGAGACGGAACGTTCCGTCTCGCCAGCGTCTTTACGGCTATGCCGAGCCCCGCCGCCGACTCTGCTCGAGTCGCCACTCCCGCACCCTCGCATGGTCGCCGGAGACAAGTACGTCCGGAATCCCCCAGCCCCGGTACTCCGGCGGCCGGGTGTAGTGCGGATATTCCGGCAGGCCCTCGAGCGCTTCCGACCAGGACTCCTCGATCGCGCTGTCCTCGTCGCCGAGTGCGCCCGGTTGCCGTCTCATGATCGCGTCCGCGACGACCATGGCCGGCAGTTCACCGCCGGCCAGCACGTATCGGCCGATCGATACCTCGTCGTCGGCGAGGTGCTCATGAACCCTGTGGTCAAAGCCTTCGTAGCGGCCGCAGAGCAGGGCAAGTCCAGGTTCGGCCGCCAGTTCGGTGACCAGCGCGTCATCCAGCACGCGGCCCGCGGGGGTGAGAACCACCGTGCGGGGCCGTTCTCCCTCACCGTAGACACCCTTGAGGGCCGCATCCACGACATCCACCCGCAGCACCATTCCGGCCCCGCCTCCGTACGGGGCATCGTCTACCCGGCCACCCTTGAGCGGCGTCCAGTTCCGGTAGTCGCGGAGGTTGAGCTCCGAACCGTGTTCGATTGCCTTGCGCACCGGACGCTGACCACGGAACCAGTCGAACGCCTCGGGGAAGAGGGTGAAGATGTCGAGCTTCATCCGGTGCCAGCCTTCGGCCCGGTCAACTCAGTCGAGGATGTCGACCAGAACGCGGCGCTCTTCCCGCACCGCTGCAGCCTTTGCCACCGTGCGGATCGCGTTGGCGACCCTGCCGCCCCGGCCGATGACCCGGCCGAGATCGTCCTCGCCGACCGTGATCTCGTAGACCAGGTCGCCGTCCTCCTCGAGTTCCTCGACCTCTACCGCATCGGGATCCTCGACCAGGGCCCGCGTGATGTAGAGAAGCATCTCCTGCATCGGCGGGGGATCAGCCTCAGCTGCCGGAGGCCTTGATGCCCTTGATTCGCAGCAGGCCTGCGACCCGCTCGGAGGGCTGGGCGCCCTTTTCGAGCCAATAATTGGCCCGTTCCTCGTCGATCACGATCGTCGAGGGATCGGTCTGGGCGTTGTATTGGCCGATCGTCTCGATGGTGCGGCCATCGCGGGGCGCACGCTTGTCGGCGACGACGATTCGCCAGATCGGGTTCTTCTTGGAACCAACTCTTCTAAGTCTGATGCGGACTGCCATTGGACGCGGAATCGTACAGGTTATTCGGGGCTAGCGCCTTCTGATCTTGGGCCGCTGGGTCTGCCCCATCATCTTCGCCAGCTGGTTCTGGTCCGGCATCTGGCCGCTGGCCATGTGCTTCATCAGTTTCTTCATCTGATCGAACTGTTTGACCAGGTTGTTGACCTGCTGGATCTTCGTCCCCGACCCTTCCGCGATGCGTCGACGCCGGGACCCCTTGATGATCTGGGGCATCGCGCGTTCGTGCGGGGTCATCGAGAGGATGATCGCCTCGACCCGGTCGAGTTCGCCGTCGTCCACCTCGACGTCCTTCATCTTCTTCATCGCCCCCATGCCGGGCATCATTCCCAGCAGGTTGCCGATCGGACCCATCTTGCGGATCTGGCGCATCTGCTTGAGGAAATCCTCCAGGGTGAACTGACCCTCCTCCATCTTGCGCTGGAGTTCCTCGGCTTCCTCTTCGGAAACCTGCTCCTCGGCCTTCTCGATCAGGCTGAGCACGTCGCCCATGCCGAGGATCCGGCTCGCCATCCGGTCCGGGTGGAAGTGCTCGAAGTCCTCGAGCTTCTCTCCGGTCGAGGCGAAGAGGATCGGCTTGCCGGTTACCGCCTTGACCGAGAGCGCCGCGCCGCCGCGGGCGTCGCCGTCGAGCTTGGAGATGATCACGCCGTCGAACTCGGCTGCATCCGAGAATGACTCGGCGACCCCGACCGCGTCCTGACCGGTCATCGCATCGACCACGAGCAGCACGTTGTGGGGCTTCACGCGCTTGCGGATCCGGGCCAGTTCATCCATCAGTTCGCTGTCGATGTGAAGGCGGCCGGCGGTGTCGACGATAAGGACGTCCCGGCCCTCTTCCCGGGCCTTGTCCAGGGCCCAGGCGGCGATCTCGACCGGATCAGCGTCGGTTCCCTGCTGGTAGACGACGGCGCCGGCCCTCTTGCCGACGGTTTCGAGTTGCTTGATGGCGGCGGGGCGGTAGACGTCGCATGCCGCGAGCGCGACCGTCTTGCCTTCCTTCTTGAGCAACTGGGCGAGCTTGGCGGTCGCGGTCGTCTTGCCCGAACCCTGGAGGCCCGCCATCAGGATGACCGTGATCCCCTTGTTCGAGAAGACGAGGTCGCGCCCGGCGCCGCCCATCAGCTCGGTCAATTCCTCGTTGACGATCTTCACGACCTGCTGGCCGGGGTTCAGCGATCCGAGCACGTCGGCGCCGAGGCAGCGCTCCTTCACCTTCGCCGTAAAGGACTTGACCACCTTGAAGTTGACGTCTGCTTCGAGCAGGGCAAGGCGGATCTCCCGCATCGCCTTGTCGACGTCATCCTCGGTCAGCTTGCCGCGTTTGCGGACATCGGAAAGGGTCGACTGGAGGCGGTCTGAAAGCTGGTCGAACATTGGTCAAGCAGCCTACAGGCGATAGGTTTGCTCCAGAGTCTGCGGGCTTCCAGGAAGCTCAAGGAAGATTTGGGAGGCAAGGAAAGGACATCCGGAAGCACTCGGGCGAAAGTGCTCTCCTGCATTCTGGCTGCCCTGCTGCTTCTGCTTGCCACTGCGCAGGCCGGCCCGGCGACCGCAGGTGTGTCGGCCCCCGGGTGGACCGAGCGGCTTCCGGCCCAGAGTCCCACGGCAAGGGAGTCCGCGGCGATGGCTTTCGACGACGCCAATCAGGAGATGGTGCTGTTCGGGGGCCTGACCGAAGCGGGCGTCAGGCTCGATGACACATGGACCTGGGACGGCGACGACTGGACCCTTCGATCACCGGCCCGGAGTCCATCGGCCCGATCAGGCGCCCGCATGGCTTTCGACCCCGTGTCCGGACAGCTGATCCTGGTCGGGGGCACGACCACCGACGGCATCACCGGCGAGACCTGGACCTGGGACGGAAGCAACTGGACCGAACTCCACCCTGCCACGCCGGCACCGGCGGTGGCTCTCCCCTCGGTTGCCACCGATCCCGCGAGCGGGACCGTGCTGCTCTTCGGCGGTAGCTCGGGTGGTTCGACCCGAAACTGGACCTGGAGCTGGAACGGGACAAACTGGACGCAGCAGGACCCGAGCAACAGCCCTCCGGCGAGATTCGGGGCGTCGATGGCCTATGACTACGCGAACCAGACCATGGTGCTGTTCAGCGGAGCCGGAGACAGCGTTGCCCACAGCGACACCTGGATCTGGAACGGGACGACGTGGACCGAGATGGTCCCGGCCGAAAGCCCCCCTTTCATCGGGGCTGGTTCGATGGCGTTCAGCCCGGCCATCCAGGCTCTCATTCACCTGGGGGGTGGACCCGCCGTGCCGGGGGCCGGCGCCAACACCTGGACCTGGAACGGGTCAAACTGGAGCCAGGCTGTGACCAACCCGAGCCCGCCGGCGCGTTTCTCCGCCGCCATGCAGATGGACGCAGCCAGCGGAAAGGTTCTGCTTTTCGGAGGACTCGACGCCGAAGGCAGGGCGCTGGGCGACACCTGGACCTTTGGTCTACCCGACCCGCCACCGACCGCCGAGATCACCTCCCCGGTCAGCGGCGGTGTGTACGAAGTCGGTGAATCGGTTCCCGTGGACTTTGGCTGCGGAGCGGCACCCCACGGGCCGCAGGTGTCCACCTGCCTGGGTTCGGATGGGAGCCCGGCGCCACGGGGGCTGCTAGATACGTCGAGGGCGGGCCGTGGCACCTACACGGTCACCGCGACCGCGAGCGACGGCCAGACCGGCAGCGCCTCGATCTTCTTCACGGTTATCAGGAAGGCCCCGCCCAGTCCGGTCTGCAAGGTGGTTCCAGGGGGGCTCACCCTGCGCAGCTTCGGGCTTCGGCCTCCACTCGGTGATGCAAGACAGGTCCCGGGCCTGCGAGTAAGGCTGTCCGCGAGCCGCCGGGTCGACGCAGACATATCCCCCCGGATCGTCTACGGCACCCCGGGTGGACGAAAGTCCTTTCGCTACCACTCAAGGACGGTACGGGTGAACCGTGTTCGCAAACTCCGCTTCAGACTTCCGGGCCGGGTCCAGCGGCAGATGCTGCGCTCACGCGGATCGGTTTACGGCAACCGGCTCACCTTCCAGCTCCGGGCAAGGATCAAGGCGCGTGGCGACCGGCCCGATTGCTACAAACGGCCCGAGAGGCTTGCCTATGAGCTTCCCGTGGTTGCCGTCTCGGGTCGGGTGGCCCTGAGGCGCCGTTAGGGCTTACTCGTCGTCGAGCAGGGCGCGGCTGAAGTCCTCGGGGTCGAAGGGCCGCAGGTCCTCGAGACCCTCGCCCACTCCGATCAGCTTGACCGGGATGCCGAGTTCGGTGGCGATCGCCAGGGTGATGCCTCCCTTGGCCGTGCCGTCGAGCTTGGTCACGATCAGGCCGGTGATGTCGACCATGGCCTTGAAGGTCTCGACCTGGGCGTGCGCGTTCTGCCCGGTCGTGGCGTCCAGCACCAGCACCAAGTCGTGCGGCGCGTCGGCATCGAGCTTCTTCAGGACGCGCACGATCTTCTTCAGCTCGTCCATCAGCGCCTGCTTGTTGTGCAGCCGGCCGGCGGTATCGATCAGCACGAGATCGGCCCCTTGCGCCCGCGCCCGCTCGACCGCCTCGTAGGCCACACCGGCCGGGTCGGCGCCCTCCTTGCCGCGCACGACCGGCACGCCGTTGCGCTGACCCCAGATCTCGAGCTGCTCGACCGCGGCAGCGCGGAAGGTGTCGCAGGCGGCGAGCACGACAGCGAGCCCGCCGTCCCGCATCTCCTTGGCGAGCTTGCCGATCGAAGTGGTCTTGCCGGTGCCGTTCACTCCGGTCATCAGGACGACTGCGGGGTCCTGGGTCAGGTTGATCGGAGCCCGGTTGGTGGAGGCGATCTCGGTCAGCAGGCCGATCAGCCGTTCCTTGATCGCCGGTCCGTCCGGGGGCACGGCACCCGAATCGACTTCGTACTCCAGCTTCTCCACGACCCGGGCGGTGGTCGTGGCGCCAGCGTCGGCGAGGATCAGCGCTTCCTCCAGCCGCTCCCACGTCTCGTCGTCGATCCGGTCGAAGAGACTCGACCCGATCTCCTCGGTCAGGGCCCGGCGGCTCTTGGAAAGGCTCTCGCGCAGGCGCCGGAAGGCGCCCATCTTCTTCGGAGCTTCCTCCTCGGCAGCGGGTGGAGGCGCGGTGTCCGGCACCACGCGGTCTCCGAGATCGAGAATGTCGTTCCAGCTCGTGGCCATCGGAGCCGAAAGCTACAGGTCAGGCTGCTTCGAGCGCCGTACCTTCGAGCGCGGTCACGCCCTGCGGCAGGCGGCGGGAAATCACCTTGGTGACCCCGTCGCCTCCCATGCTGACCCCGTAGAGGACGTCGGCCGCGTCCATGGTCAGCTTCTGGTGGGTAACGATCACGAACTGCGTGCGATCCGAGAATCGCCGGACAAGTTCCAGGAACCGGTTGATGTTTGCGTCGTCGAGGGCGGCCTCGACCTCGTCGAGGATGTAAAAGGGGCAGGGCCGGGCAAGGAAGACGGCAAAGACGAAAGCCAGCGCGGTCATCGCCTTCTCGCCACCTGAAAGCAGGCTCATCTGCCTCATGCGCTTGCCCTGCGGAGTCACCTCAAGCTCGACCCCGAAGTCGGCCTCATGCGGCCGGCGCGGATCTTCCTCGTCGTCGATCTCTTCCTCGGTTCCTTCGGCTTCCTCGCCCTCGGCGGCTGGTTTCGGCACCGGGCGCAGGTCGACCGAGCGGAGTCGGCCGGTGCCGCCCGGGAAGAGCTGAGCGATCATCTCTTCGAAGTTCTTGGCGGTGGCCTCGAAGGTCTCGTCGAAGGAGCGCTTGATCTCGGCGTCGATGTCACGGATCACCCCTTCGAGCTCCCTCATCGCCCGCTCGGTGTCCTCGCGCTGGGAGACCAGCTGCTCGACGTGCTCGAGGGCCTCCTCGTACTCCTTCTGGGCGAGCGGGTTGACCGGCCCCAGCCGTTCGCGCCTGTTTCGCAGGCCGAGCAGGCGCTTCTCGATCTGTTCGCGCTCCTCCGGGTCGAGCTCCTCCTCAGGCTCGGGAATCTCGACCTGGAGCTTCTCCGAGATGCGGGCCAGCTCCCCGGCCGCCTCGGCCCGCCGGTCACCGAGATGGGCCGCCTCGACCTCGGCGCTCGTCACCTGCTCGGCGACGGCACGCAGCTTGCCCTGAATCTCGATCTCGAGATCCGAGCAGGCCTTGAGCTCGGCCGAGATCTCGTCCGCGTCGCCCTGGTCACCGATCACGGTCCGCTCGGCCCGGGCGACCCGTTCGCGAATTGCCAGCGCCGTCTGGCCGGCAGCGGTCTCGATGGTCGCGATCAGGCCCGCGAGGCTCTCGACCTCGGCCATCTTTTCGCCAAGCCGTTCCCGGTGACGCTCGCCGAGCAGACTCTCGGCCCGGCGCGCGTGAGTCGTCGCCCGCTCCGCACCCTTGTGGACGTCCGCGAGCGCTTCCAGCCGCTTCGATTCAGGACCTTCGCCCTTGGCCTGCCGCAGCCCTTCTGCCGCGGTGGCAAGTCCGGCATCAACCTCGGCAAGCTCCTGAACCAGGTGCTTGGCCCGCTCGGAGGCGCTGCCGCTGCTGCCGAGGTCGAGCGTCAGCGGTGCCAGCTCAAGCCGCAACTCCTCCAGCCGGCTACCCAGCCGGCGACCCTGTTCGGCGATCAGTGACGCCTCGATCGAGACCTTCTCCGAACCAGACCGCAGTCCGTTGAGGATTCCCCAGATCGCCGTTCGTTCCCGGTCCCGCTCGGCAAAACGTTCCTCGGCCGCCCGCCGACGTTCGGAAACGGCGGAGAGTTCCTTCTCCAGCCCGTCCCGGACCTTTCGGGCCTTCTCCGCAGCCGCCCGGGCCTGTTCGAGGCGGGCCTCGCCGAAGCGGAGCTCCTCGGCGACCAGCCTGCTTTTCAGCTCGAGCTCCTGTTTCTCGATCCGGGCCCCGATCTCGGCCGAATTGGCCTGCTGTTTCAGGGGCCTGAGCGCCTTGCGGGCCTCACGTTCGACGTCGAGGGCGCGGTCGAGGTTGTCCCTCGTGGCCAGCAGCTTCAGTTCGGACCGGCGGCGGCGTTTGCGGTACTTGCCGAGTCCGGCCGCTTCCTCGATAAGCATACGGCGCTCCCGGGGCTTCGAGTGAACGATCGAGTCGACCCGGCCCTGGCTGATCACCGAATGCATCTCGCGACCGAGGTTGGCGTCGGAGAGCAGCTCGATGATGTCGGAAAGCCGGCACCGGGCACCGTTCATCCAGTAGCCGCCGTCGCCGTTCCGGTCGAGTTTGCGGGTAATCGAGATCTCGGTGAAATCGTCGCCAAGCTGACCCTCGGAGTTGTCGATCACGACCTCGACCTCGGCCTCGGAGCGGGCGCCGACGTTCTTGCCGCCAACCGAGATCACATCCTGCATCGAGGTTCCCCGGATCGCACCGGGACTCTGTTCACCAAGCGCCCAGAGGACCGCATCGGTGATGTTGGACTTGCCGGAGCCATTCGGACCGACGATCACGCTCACCCCCGGCGAGAACGCCAGTTCCGTCTTCTCCGGGAAGGACTTGAAGCCCTTCATGGTCACCGAGCGAAGGTACATGCGAACTACAGAGTGCCGATTCCGCCGGACGGATGTTTTCCCGCCTTCGACCCCGGCTATTCCGCACCGTGAGCGGAAAAACCGAATTCCCGCAAAGTGCAGGGCAAAGCAGCGGGATGCTCAGTCCTCGAGATTTTGAAGCGCCACTTCGGCGGCCGCCTGGCCGGCCGCCTTCTTGCTGCGACCCTCGCCCCGGCCGATCTCCCCGTCCCGATAAATGACGGCGACCTCGTAGACCCTTTGATGCGCCGGGCCGCTGGCGCTGACCACCTCGTATGTGACCGTCTCTCCCCGACGTGCGGCGGCTTCCTGCAGCGCGGACTTGAAGTCGGTCTGGTTCTCCTTGACTTCGGCGATACGGGGACGGAATGCGCCGACCACGGCGGAAGCGGTCTCTTTGAACCCGTAATGGAGGTAACAGGCACCGATCAGCGCCTCGGTTATTTCCGGCAGTGGACGCTCACCTTCAAGCAGGAGGCGCGCCGGTGTCTGCTTGCCATCGGGCTGGCCAGGGTCTGCCTCGAGCAGCATTCCGGGGATCCCCAGCTCCCTGCCGACCTCGGCACAGGAGGCTCCACTCACCGCCTGGTTGAGGATCTTGGTGAGCGCCCCGGCGTTCTTGTCGGGAAGGCTGCGGTAGAGCTCGTCGGCAACCGCCAGGCCAAGCACGCTGTCACCGAGCAGGGCGAGACGTTCATAGGAGTCGGTCCGGTCGGCCGTCCAGGAGGAATGGGTCAGGGCCGGACCCCTGAGTTCGTCCGGCAGTCCCTCGATCAGCGACAGCAGATCACGGCTCCGACCCGGGGCCGGAGACGGATCGGCGGCGCGGTCACGCGACCGCTTTAGCCACGACAAAGTCAACCGCGTCCCCCACGGTCTTTATCTCTGCCGCTTCCTGCTCGGAAACGGAGATTCCGTATTGGTCCTCCAGCTCCATCACGAGTTCGTAGAGGTCCAGCGAGTCGGCATCAAAGTCTTCCTTGAAGCGGGCGCTCTCGGTGACCTGGTCGGGGCTGAGTTCAAGCTCGGTTACCAGGTGGTTTCGCACCAGGTCCATGACTTCATCGCGGTTCATTACCCGTTTCCTATCAGACCCCCGGGACAATCCCGGGTCAGGCTTTCGCGTCGGAACCGGTTGCCCCACGGTTGACACCAACCCGGTGGAGCATCTCCTCCGTCAGCCCCGGGGCGTCCACGCTCGCCGACCGGGCGGCGAGCCGGACCGCGTTCGCGACTCCCTCGGGCCCCGAAGACCCGTGACCGACGACAGCGGTCTTCCTCAGACCGAGCAGGATCGCGCCGCCGGTCGTGTCGGGGTGAAGGTCCCTCCTGAGACCGCCCAGGGCCGGCCTGAGCATCAGCCCCCCGGCGGCCGAGAGAGGGTTCTTCCGGGCGGCGTCCGAGATCGCACCAACGACCGTCCTCACCGTTCCCTCCATTGCCTTGAGCACGATGTTTCCGGTGAAGCCGTCGGTCACGATCACGTCCGCCCCGGCCCCCGGGATGTCCCTGCCCTCGACATTGCCGACGAACCTGAACTCGGCTGCCTCGCTGAGCGCCGCATGCGCCTCGACCACCTCGTCCTTGCCCTTCCCGGCTTCCTCGCCGACCGACAGGATCCCGACTTCCGGCAACTCGACGCCCATCACGGACTTCGAGAAGGCAGCTCCGAGCCATGCGAACTGGATCAGGTGTTGGGCCCGAACGTCGAGATTCGCTCCGACATCGAGGAAAAGGACGGTTCGACCGGGAAGCGGGACCTGCGCCGCCAGAGCGGGGCGCTTGACGCCGCGCGACCGCTTCAGTCCGAAGGTTGCGGCCGCCATTGTGGCTCCGGTGGATCCGAGACTGACCACCGCCTCGGAGTTACCCCCGGCGACGTCGGTGACCGCCCGGACGATCGATGATTCCGGACGCGAGCGGACCGAGGGGACGGGATCGTCCTCGTTGGAAATCTGGTCGGTGGTGTCGATCACCTCCACTCCGGTGAGCCCGGTGGTGTCGATTTCCGCCTTGGGTCCGAAGACCCTCAGGCGGATGCCGTCGGCCGCCGCCATGCGGATGCCTTCGGAAAGTACGTCGAAGCCGTTCTCGACCCCGAGACCGTCGAGCGCGACCGTAGTCCCGCCTGGGCTCAAGCTAAGGCTGGGAGTCCGGGGTCACGGCGCCGAAGGGCTGCTCCTTGGGAGCGATGACCTCGCGGCCCTTGTAGAAACCGCAGTTCGGGCAGACCCGGTGCGGAAGACGCGGGTTATGGCACTGCGGGCAGTGATTGACGCGGGCCCTGGCGGCCTTGTGGGTGGCGCGTCGCTTGTCCCGGCGGGTCCTTGAGGTTCGTTTCTTCGGTACGGCCATAAGGAGCAGCAGTCTAGAGGAAGATCGCCGGAGACGCCCCCTCCTACTCGAGTTCGCGCAGCTTGGCCCAGCGGGGGTCGATGTTCTGTCCGTGATCGTGCTCGGCGGGGTCCGCGCCGTTGAGCGATTCGCCGCAGACCGGGCAGAGGCCGAGACAGTCCTCACGACAGAGAATCTGTTCGGGAAGCGACAGGATCAAGGCATCGTGGGTCCAGGCCTTGACATCCAGGGTGCCTTCGTCGACGTATGGGCTCGTGAGCTCGGCAGCGCTCGATTCGTCGTCTTCCTCTTCTTCGTCAAAGCGGCTGGCCCCCTGAACCTGTATCGGCTCGACTGGCTGGTCGACCTCGCGCACGTCGACGGAAACCACCGCGGTCGCGTCCTCAAGACAGCGGAAACAGGGTCCAGTCAGCCCCACCTCGAAGCGCAGCCTGAGGGCATAGCCCGAGCTTGTCCTCGAGACGTCCAGCCTGAACGGGGGCTCCGCCGGCAACGGCGAATACTCCTGCCCGCCGAGCGTTACCGGCTCCGGAGCGACCTCGCCGCTGATCCGCGTCGCGTCACCGTGACTGAGGCCGATGGCATCTAGGTCAACCTTTTCGATCAGCATCCCGGTCCAGCATGGCAGACGACTACGATGAACCCGATGAGCAGCCCTGACCACCCCGGTTACCTCGACTCGATTCGCGGCCAGGTGCCGCTCTACGATGCGCTCCAGGAGGCTGCAGTTGCGGCAATTCCATTCGAACCTTCAACCGTTCTCGAGCTGGGCATAGGCACCGGCGAGACGGCGTCGAGGCTGCTCGACCGGTTTCCGGGCTCCCGGGTGACCGGGCTCGACTCCGATCCGGACATGCTCTTCAAGGCCCGGGAAGTCGCCCACGACGTCTCACTGGCAAGAATGGAGGATCCTCTCCCCGACGGTCCCTGGGATCTCGTGCTTTCGGTGCTGTCGGTGCACCGGCTCACCGACGAGCAGAAGAGGAACCTCTTCCGCCGGGTACGGCAGCAGGCGAGATCACTGGTGATCGGCGACTTCGTCACGATCGGCGAGGACCGCGGCGAGACCAGGGTTCCCGGTGAGGCTTACCCCGACACAGCCGAAGAGCTTGCCGACTGGTGCGACGGCGAGATCGTCTGGTCGAAAGACGACCTCGTGGTGATTGTGGCCGATTTCAGGTAGCCACCGACTGAGCCGGCCCCGCCATTCCTGCACCCCAATGGGCCGGCGGGTTCGACTGGAGGCGGAGCGAAGCCCGCCGACTGCTTATTCCTCGATTTCGTCGAGCGGTTCGTCGCGGCCGGCGAGCCGATCACGACCACGCTGGACTGCGGCGGTGAACTTCTGGAGGTTGACTTCGAGAGTGTTGAGGATCTCGTCGGCGTAGTCCTCGGCGCCGAGCCTGATCTCCCGCTCCCTGGCCCTCGCGTCTTCGACGATCTCGTCGGCAGCGCGTTCGGCCTGCTTGGTCACTTCTTCGTCGGAAACCAGCCGGGCCTGCTGTTCGCGGGCCTCACGGACCACACGCTCCGATTCGCGCTTGGCCTCTTCAAGCATTTCCTGACGCTCCTTGACGATCCAGCGTGCCTGCTTGATCTCCTCGGGGATCGTGGCGCGCATCTGGTCGAGCAGGTCGTAGATCTCCTCGCGGTCGACCCGCACCTGATCCGTAAGCGGGACCGGACGGGCGTTGTGGACGAGGTCATCGAGCTTGTCTATTAGAACGAGGACATCCATGTGGTGGGAACCCTATGCGTCTCCGTCGATTTGCGGGGGAAAAGTGGCCATGTGGTGAAGATTCTGCATGGAATCTTCCATTCCTCTTTGTGCCGGTATGGCACTAATTTCGACCAAGTCTATCCGCCAGGGCGGCTGCGACCGATGTCGGGACCAGATCGCTCACGTCACCGTTGAAAGTCGCCATCTCCTTCACCCCGGTCGACGAGAGGAAGCTGTACTCGGGCCTTGCGAAGACGTAGAAACTCTCGATGTCGTCATCGAGCTTGGAATTGAGCTGCGCCATCTCGTTCTCGTACTCGAAGTCGGAGATCGCCCGCAAGCCCTTGACGATCGCCTGCGCCCCGTTGTCCCTGGCGAACTCGACCAGGAGCGTGTAGAAGGCCTGGACCTCGACGTTGCCGAGGTGGACGGTCGCCTCCCGAATGAACTCGATCCTTTCCTCGGCAGTGAAGAGGGTCTTCTTCTTGCGAATCGGCTGGTTCACCACACCGACGACGACGCGGTCGAAGATGCGCGATGCCCGGGTGATGATGTCAAGGTGACCGTTGGTGACCGGGTCGTAGCTCCCGGGACAGACGGCGACCCTCTCGGCTTTCTCGTTCATACGGTTCAGGTCTCTTGGTGGGACGGGGACGGGACCCGATGGAATGTAACCACCGTGCGGCCGTAGCGTCGTTCGCGCACCGTTTCGAGGGATGGAAATTCCAGCGGTCCCCTGTTGTCCGATTCCGCCACGACCCTTCCCCCGGGGGCGAGGATCCTCGACAGGGAGCCGTCCAGCTTCGCCGCCACCTCGCCTGACTCACGGTAGGGCGGGTCGAGAAAGACAATGTCGAAATCACCTTCCGCGGTGGTTGGAACCCAGTCGGTCGCCTCGGCCCGGATCAGTTCGATCTCACCGGTCAGGCCCAGGTTGTGGACGTTTCCGAGGGCCGGCCTCGTATCCCGGTCGACCATCACTGCCGAATCCGCACCGCGGGAAATCGACTCGATCCCCAGGGCACCGGTGCCGCAGTAGAGATCCAGGACCTTCATCCCTTTCATGTCGCCCAGGGCCGAAAAGATCGCCTCCCGCACCCTTTCCGAAGTAGGCCGGACCTTCCAGCCTTTCGGTGCGAGCAGTTGCCGCCCGCCCAGCCTGCCGGCGATAACCCTCACGCGGCCGCCGCTTCCCCGGCGGGCAGGTCCGGCAGACGAATGGTCGAGGTCAGCATTTCGATTTCAGTTTCGTCCATCGACCCCAGGTCCTGCCTTGCCGCTTCCAGCATTTCGAGGTCCCGGGGCAACGAGGCAACCCTGAAGCGCGGCAGGCCGTGCTGCCGGGTACCGGCTATCTCGCCCTCGCCGCGCATCTCCAGATCCATCGCGGCGAGCTCGAACCCGTCACTGGTGGATGCGAGTGCGGCGAGCCGTCTGGCGGCCCGGGGACCGGAACTTTCGCTGAACAGAAGACATGTGCCCCCGTGGCTGCCCCGGCCGATCCGTCCCCGCAGCTGATGAAGCTGGGAGAGACCGAAGCGGTCCGCACCCTCGATCACCATGACGGTCGCGTTGGGCACGTCGATGCCGACCTCGATCACGGTGGTGGAAACGAGCACGTCCGTTCGGCCGTCGACGAAGGCGGCCATCGCGACCTCCTTCTGGGCCGGCTTCATGCGGCCGTGAAGCAGCCCGACCTCGTAGCCCGCAAGCTCCTCGGCAGCAAGCCGTTCGGCCTCGGCTGCTGCCGCCCGGGCCTCGACCTCTTCCGATTCCTCGATCAGCGGGCAGACCACGAAGGCCTGACGGCCCCTGTCGAGCTCGGCCCGCAGGTGCTCGAACGCCGCCGGTCGGCCCCCCGCGGAAACCACTTCGGTTTTTACTTCGGCCCGCCCGGCGGGCAGCTCCCTGAGCGCGGTCACGTCGAGGTCGCCGTAGGCGGTCAGCGCCAGGGTTCGCGGTATCGGGGTGGCTGACATATGGAGGAGATGGGCCGCGTGGCCGTCCGGAGCCTTCGAGTCCAGTCGTTCTCGCTGCCTGACCCCGAACCTGTGCTCCTCGTCGATGACCGCGAGGGCCAGTCGCCGGAAGCGCACCGGAGCCTCGAGCAGGGCGTGGGTTCCGACCACGATCCCTATGCTGCCGTCTTCCAGACCGGTAAGGATCCGCTTGCGCTCCCCGGCTGGCGTCGAACCCGTGATCAGTGCCATCGATCCTGGTGAATCGCCAAGGATTTCGTTCAGGGTGAGGTAGTGCTGGGTCGCGAGCACCTCGGTCGGTGCCATGAACGCCGCCTGTGCCCCGCTGCCGATCGCTCTGAGCATGGCGAAAATTGCGATCACCGTCTTGCCTGAACCGACCTCCCCCATCAGCAGACGGCCCATCGGAACCTCGCCGGCCAGCTCGGCTCCGATCTCATCAACCGCATTCTTCTGGTCACCGGTCAGCACGAATGGCAGCCCTTCCAGCCAGTTCGAGGCGAGCGTGGCGCCGTCCCCCAGGGCCAGGGCCGGTCCGCTCGCCCTGCGATGACGGAGCCGCCGGTCGAGGACGATGGCCTGGTTCTCGAGCAGCTCCTGATAGGCAAGCCTCCGGATCGCCAGGCCGGCGGCTTCCTCACCGGAAGGGAAGTGCGCCTCGCGGAAGGCCGAGGAGAGCCCCGGCAGGCCAGGCAGGCCAGAACGGGCGGCAAGCAACCGCGAAGGCAGCGGTTCGGGCAGCCGGGCGGCCATCCGGCAAGCCTCGAACGACCAGCGTCGCCAGCGGCCCGGCCCGATCTCGCCGCCGGAGGAATGGCTGGCCCGGGGCGACTCGTCCGCGAGTCCCGGCGGGCTGGCCGTCGGCGACTGCCACGGGATGCCTCCGGTCCTGGGTTCCTCGGCGGCAAGGCCGCTCAGCGGTTCCGACGCGGAAACGACGAATCCGTTCTTCTCGAGCCGGCCCTCGAGGTACCACGAACTGTCAATGGTGAGCTTTTCGGCCATCCAGGGCTGGTTGAACCAGACCGCCTTCCTGGCCCCCGAGTCATCGGCGATCCTGGCCTCGACCACGCTGAAGTGTCTGCGCCTGGTCCGCACCCGCCGCGACCTCAAAATCCTCACCTCCACGCCGGCGCTCTGGCCGGGTTCCAGCTCGCCGAGGAGGCTGGTTCCGGGACGGCGGCCGTAGGCCCTCGGCAGTCGCCAGAGCAGGTCACCGACCGTCTTCACCCCGGCCTCGGCCGCCTGGCGGGCGAAGGCGTCGCCCACTCCCGGCAGCGCGGTCAGTTCGCGGCCGGCCAGCCCTTCGTCAGGCCAGCGAAGCGGGGTACCAAGGAGCGATTCGCGGTCTGGCAGCTCTCCCTTGCCGCCGCCGAAGGCGGGTGGCGGATCGAGTGAAGGGATGCCGGCGCTCACTGACCGGCCAGCAACCACCACCAGCTCGGCTGCCCGCCCTCGTGAAGTTCCAGCTCGACGCCGTTCGGACTGTGATCATCGATCTCGTCGAGTGGAATCGGCGCACCGTCACCGGCGATCACGGTGACCAGCTCAGCGCCGTCCGCGAGGCGCTCGATGGTCGCTGCGAGAGCCGAGCCGGCCCCGCCCCAGGCGACGATCTCACCGTCGATGAAGCCGACGGCGTCGCCGCGACGGAACCGCCCCTGGGCATCGTCCCTCGCGGCGGGGGCGATGCCACCGACGGTCACCTCGGCAACTGCCTGTTCCAGGCGCCTGCTGTTCGTGTCGAGGTCCGATTCACCATTGAACTCGACCAGGGCGAGCAGGCCCTCCTGCTGGGTTCTCGTCGGCAGCACGACGGCCTTCTTCTCGGAGAGCTCGCAGGCCCGCTCGGCGGCCATGATCACATTGGACGAATTGGGAAGAACGATCACGTCCTCGACCGGCACCGCCCTGATGCCTGCGAGGAGTTCCGCGGTCGAGGGGTTGAGCGTCTCGCCGCCGGGGACGACCGTTGCGCCCAGTTCCGTGAAGAGCGCCTCCAGCCCGTCGCCGCTCCCGACCACCACCACACCGGTCCGGTGACTGGCGTTGATCCGCGCCTCCCGCTCGGCTATCTGCTTCCTCATGTCCGCCACGTCGAGGTTGGTGACGTCACCGGATCCCTCGAAGACCGCCATCGCAGCCTCCGGATCGTCAGTGTGGACGTGAACCTTGAGGGTTGACTCGTCTCCGACCACGAGCACGGAATCTCCGAGCTGCTCGAGCCCGGGGATGAACTGCCTGGAGTTGAGGCCGCTTCCCGAAACGATGAAGTTGGTGCAGTACTGGAAGCGGCTGTCCTCGTGGTGAGGGTGGGTCAGCTGGGCGGCCGAGTGATGCTGGATTTCGGGAAGTTCCGCGTCCTCCCCCCGCAACGCGGCGAGCACGCCGGCCAGGATCAGGACGAGCCCGTAGCCGCCGGCGTCGACGACCCCGGACTGGGCCAGCACCTCGAGCTGCTCCGGGGTGCGTTCGACGGCCTTCTGTCCGTCGGCGATCGCCTGCTCGAGGACGTCGGCGAGAACCTGGTCCTGCTCGGCCGGAGTGGCATCCTGCGAGAGACGCTGACGCTCCGGTTCTATGTGGGCGAGCTGGCGCGAAACCGAATGGGCAATCTCGCGAAATACGGTGAGCATCGTCCCCTCGGCCGGATTGCGCACCGAGGAGTAGGCCGCGTCGGCTGCCTTCGCGAAGGCAGAGGCGACCAGCACCGGGTCGACCAGCTCGCCCGGCCTGGACGCGAGCTCTTCGGCTGCACCCCGGACGATCTGGCTGAGAATCACGCCACTGTTGCCACGCGCACCCATCAGGGCGGCCCGGGCCAGCGCGGAGACGAGCTGGGTACGCCCGATTTCGTCCAGCGACTGGCCGTTGTCGAAGCTGTCGAGCTCCTCCATGACTGCCTTCATGGTCATCGCCATGTTGTCCCCTGTGTCGCCGTCGGCAACCGGGAATACGTTCAGGTCGTTGACCTCCTGACGGCGAGCCTCCAGCGAGCCGTACGCAGCGGCAACGACCCGCTTGAATCTCTCAATACTCGGATCGGACACGACGAGTGAGCCTACCGGTCCCTGCGGCGATCAGTCAGGGACCCGGCCCTGCTCAGTCAGCGGCCGACCAGTTCCAGAGCGGCGCGATCGGCGGCCCAGAGTCCGAACCCGATCGCGGCGATGACCGGGAACCCGGATAGGGCGAGACCGGCTGCCACACCCGCAAAGAGAATCGTCTCGAGGGCAAGCCGGGCTCCCGCGGACAGATTCACCGTTGCCCTCGGCGAGAGAAATCTGCCCCAGAAAACGGCTATGGCGGCCGGCGCCGCAATCGCTGCCAACCACTGCCAGATGCCGTCGGTCAGACGCCAGGCGAGAACCGCACTGCCTGCCAGCAGCGCCAACTCCAGAACGAAGCGCAGGGCGAGAAGCAGCCCTGCCCCGCCGGTCAGGCTGCCTTGGTGACCTTGTTGGCCTTGAGGCAACGGGTGCAGACGAGCACGCGCTTGCGGGCTCCGCCTTCAAGGATGCGAACCTTCTGGAGGTTCGGGTCGAAGCGGCGCCGGGTGGCGACCATCGAGTGACTACGGGAATTCCCGAAGCCGGGACCCTTTCCACAGGTGTGACATACGCGAGCCATAGGACGGAGCATCCTAGCCGATTCCATGCGCCGACGGCTTTGCGAGCCGCCGTCGGACGGGAACGGGCATTCTCAGGACGAAAGGTCCCAGCGCATCTGGTTCATGCGAAGGACCGCGCGGGCGGCGTTGGCACCGGAATCCCGCTTTCCGCCTCCCCCGGCCCGGGCCAAAGCCTGGTCCATGTTGTCGACGGTAAGGACCCCGAAACCGCAGGGCACCCCGGTTTCCAGCTGAACGTTCTGGATCCCGCGGGCGGCCTCGTTGCAGACGAAGTCGTAGTGGTCGGTCTCACCGCGGATTACGGCTCCGAGGCAGGCGACCCCGTCGTAACGGCCGGACCGGGCCGCGTAGCTGGCGGCAAGAGGCAGCTCGAAGGCTCCCGGCACCTCGAAGACGTCGATGTCGTGCTCGCCGATCCCGTCCCGGGCGAACTCGTCCTTCGCTCCGCCGACCAGGCGATCGGCGAGATCTCCGTAGAAGTTGCCGACCGCTATCGCGAACCTGCCCGTCGGTTCAGGCACCCTGGCTCTTCTCGCTGTCGTGGATCTGCTCGTCGAGGATCATCTCCTCGTCGAGGGCGAGACCCTGGTGGTGGAGGATGTGACCCATCCGGTCGCGCTTGGTCTTGAGGTAGGCCTCGTTGTGCATGTTGGGCGGAGCCTCGATCTTGATCTGCTCGGTCACTTCGAGGCCGTAGCCCTCGAGCCCGATGATCTTCTTCGGGTTGTTGGTCAGGATCCGGATCTTGCCGAGGCCGAGGTCCCGCAGGATCTGGGCGCCGATGCCGTAGTCGCGCAGGTCGGCCGGCAGCCCGAGCTCGAGGTTCGCGTCGACGGTGTCGAGCCCCTCCTCCTGCAGCTTGTAGGCCCGGAGCTTGTTGAGCAGGCCGATTCCCCGGCCTTCCTGCGACAGGTAGAGCAGGACCCCCCGGCCCTCCTCCTCGATCATCGCCATGGCGGCTGCCAGCTGCTCACCGCAGTCACAGCGCATCGAGTGGAAGACGTCGCCGGTGAGGCATTCGGAATGGACCCTGACCAGCACCGGTTCGCCGGTGTCGACTTCGCCCTTGACCATCGCGACATGGTGCTTGTCATCGACCAGCGAACGGAATCCGACCGCACGGAAGTCCCCGAAGCTGGTCGGCAGCGCGGTCGAGACGACCCGCTCGACCAGCTTCTCGTTCTCGCGCCGGTAGGCGATCAGGTCGGCGATGGTGATCATCTTCAGGTCGTGCCTGGTGGCGTAACCGACCAGGTCGTCAACGCGGGCCATGGTGCCGTCCTCGTTCATCACCTCGCAGATGACTCCCGCCGGGGAGACACCGGCGAGTCGGGCCAGGTCGACCGCCGCCTCGGTGTGGCCGGTCCGCTCAAGCACCCCGCCATCCTTGGCCTTGAGCGGGAAGACATGTCCCGGCACCACGATGTCGCGCGGTGTCGCGTCTGGATCGATCGCGGTCTGGATCGTGTGGGCACGGTCATGGGCCGAAATGCCTGTGGTGACGCCCTCGGCCGCCTCGATCGAGACCGTGAAGGCAGTCTCCAGGGGAGCCTCGTTCTTGGCAGTCATCAGGCGAAGGCCGAGTTGGTCGCAACGCTGTGCGGTCAGTGAAAGGCAGATCAGTCCGCGCCCTTCCTTGGCCATGAAGTTGATCGCCTCCGGTGTCGCGAACTGGGCCGCCATCACGAGGTCGCCCTCGTTCTCACGGTCCTCGTCGTCGGTGACGATGATCATGCGGCCGGCCCTGATCTCCTCGAGGGCCTCTTCGATCGTGGCGAACGGAGTCTCCTCGGCCGCACTCACGCTGCCGCGCCCTTCTTCACTTGCCATGGTCTCTTCAAACTTTCTCTCTGGATTTCTCAGCGATCCGTGTGGCTGTCGGAACCTCGAACATATGGTGACACCATCCGCTCGACGTATTTGGCGATTACGTCACACTCGATGTTGACGGTTGCGCCGGTTTCGAGCGTTCCGAGGCTGGTCCGCTCCTGCGTTTCCGGGATCAGGGCAACTTCGGCCCAGTCCTCGCCACAGTCGGCGACCGTAAGGCTGACGCCTTCGATCGTGATCGATCCCTGCGGGATCACGTACCGGGCGAGTTTTCCGGGCAGCGAGACGCGCAGCCGACGGGAGAACCCGTCGGGGCGAACCTCGATCACCGCTGCGGTGGCGTCGACGTGCCCCTGGACGATGTGCCAGCCGAGGCGCTGAGCGGCCCGCAGAGCGAGTTCCAGGTTGACCGGCGCCCCGCCTTCGAGCCCTCCCAGGGAGGTCAGGTCGAGCGTCTGCTGCATCGCGTCGGCGGTGAAGCCGCTTCCGTCGACCGTCGTCGCGGTCAGGCAGCAGCCGTTGACTGCGATCGAATCGCCGGGCTCGACATGCGGCGCCAGAACGGTCGTGATGAGGATCTTTGCCCCATCGGCGCCAACTTCGATCCGTTCGACGCGGCCGAGGTCCTGAACCAGCCCGGAGAACATCACCAGGTCCTGATCGTTGAAGTCATGAGCACATCTTGCCCGACCCGGCTCACCCGCATCTCCGGGACCCGGGTCGCCTGCTCCATCAGTTCCGGTCCGGCACCCTCGGTGGCCGATCGTCCCCCGCCGAGAATCAGCGGTGCAACGAAGATCTCGGTGCGGTCCACCTCACCGGCCGAGACAGCGACTCCGGCGAGAACCGGTCCGCCTTCCAGGAGCAGCGATCCGATCCCGCGTTCGCCGAGCGAGAGCATCGCCGCGCCGAAGCGTTCCTCTGGACCTTCGCCTTCGACCCTGACCAACCCGGCGCCGGCAGACTCGAGTGCCGTCGCCTTCCCGGGGTCCGGGTCGGGACCGGTGATGATCAGCACCGGCGCCTCGGCGACATCCGCGAAAAGCGCTGCATCGGGCCTGGTCAGCAGGTTCGAGTCGAAAATGACCCGTGTGGGCTGGCGCACCGGATCACCGTCGGTGTGACGGGCAGTCAGACGCGGATCGTCGGCGATCACGGTGCCCGAGCCGACGGCGACGGCATCCATCTCGGCCCGCCAGCGATGAACCAGAGCCCGGCTCTCCTCACCGGAGATCCATTTCGAATCGCCGGTCCGGGTGGCCACCTTGCCGTCGAGACTCATCGCCATCTTCAGGGTGACGAGGGGCTTGCCGGTCAGCGCCCGCTTGCGGAAGTCCTGGATCAGCCCGAGCGCTGCGTCGGTGACCTGCGGATCGGCCCACCGCACCTTGACGCCGGCTTCCTCGAGCCGGGAAGGACCTTTGCCCCTTGTCTTCTCGGTGGGGTCCTCGGCTGCGATCACCACTTCGGCGACGCCCGCCTCGATCAGGCCGTCCGCGCAGGGAGGCTGGCTTCCCTGATGGGCGCAGGGCTCGAGGGTTACATAGATCGTGGCCCCGGCAGGATCGTTGCCGCGACGTCGGCAGTCGGCCAGCGCCTCCCGCTCGGCGTGAAGGTCGCCGTGCCGCCGGTGCCAGCCCTCCCCGATCACCTTGCCGTCTTTGACCAGCACCGCGCCGACCGCGGGATTGGGTGAAGTCCAGCCGATGCCGTGGCCGGCCAGCTGGATGGCCCTTTGCCAGATGTCGGCCTCGAAAGGTTCTTGCCCGTCGCTCATGGGAGAATCTTGACGACTAATGAAGGTAATCATCCAGATCCCCTGCCTGAACGAGGAGGAGAACCTCCCCGCGACGCTCGCCGACCTGCCCCGGGAGATCGAGGGCGTGGACGAGATCGAGACCCTCGTGATCGACGACGGCTCGACCGATCGCACGGTCGAAGTCGCGATGGAATGCGGGGTCGATCACGTCGTCAAACTCCCGAACAACCGCGGCCTGGCGACCGGTTTCCAGGCCGGACTGGATGCCTGCCTGAAGCTCGGGGCCGACGTGATCGTCAACACCGACGCCGACAACCAGTACTCGGGCAGTGACATCCCGAAACTGGTCGGGCCGATCCTTGCAGGAGAGGCGGAGATGGTGGTCGGCGACCGTGAGGTCACCGGAATCGAACACTTCTCACCGGCCAAGAAGTCGCTCCAGAAGTTCGGAAGCTGGGTGGTGAGGCAGCTCTCGGACACGGCGGTCCCCGACACGACCTCGGGCTTCCGCGCCTACAACCGCGAGGCCGCCCTCCAGTTGCTGGTCGTGGACAACTTCACCTACACGCTTGAAAGCCTGATTCAGGCCGGGAAGGGAAGCGTCGCGGTGGGCGAGGTCAAGATCGCGACCAACCCCAAGACGCGCGAGTCCAGGCTGTTCGGTTCTACCTCCACCTACGTGCGTCGAAACGGCCTGGCGATCCTGCGAATCTACACCCGTTACGAGCCACTCAAGGTTTTCTCCCTGCTGGGGTTCATTGCCGCGATTGCCGCCTTTGGCGCGTGGATGCCCTTCCTCCTCGACTGGATTCTCAACGGAGACCGCGACGGCCACCTCCAGTCGCTTCTGCTCGGCGCGATGCTCTTCATCATCTCGATGCAGCTGTTTGCGCTGGGCATCATCGGCGACCTGCTGGCCGGGCAGCGGGTCATGACCCAGCGCGTCTATGAGAGGGTCAGGCGGATCGAACTCGAACTCGATGTCGAACCGAGCCACCGCGTCGACCCACCCCGGGATCGAAGCGCCGTCTAGTCCTGATCCGTTCTCTTGAGCGACTCCCCCGAAAAAACCGAATCTTCGACCCGTGCCTACGGGAGGTCGGTTGGTCTGCTGACCATCGGGGTCGGACTGACCGGGATCTTCACGTACGCGTACTTCCTGATCGCATCGCATGATCTGGACAAGGACAGCTACGGCGAGATCACCGTTCTCTGGTCCGCCGTCTTCATCACCGTCTCGACGCTCTACCGGCCGGTAGACCAGCTGCTTTCCCGCCACATCTCCGAACACATCGAACGCGGCGAAACGGATGTCGGTCCGGTCCGCGTCGCGGCGAAGATCCAGGCCTGCCTGGCCGTCGCCTTCGCCGTGGCCGCTCTGATCTTCAAAGGTCCGCTCGAGGATGGCCTGCTGGACGGCAACGAAGTCCTGTACTGGGTCTTCTTCTCCTCCGTCCTCTTCTACGCGGCCAGCTACTACGCCCGGGGCTACCTTGCCGGCCATCAGCAGTTCGGACTGTTCACCACCCTGATCCTCTCCGAGTCGGTATTCCGCACCCTTTTTGCGGCGCTGGTCGCCTTCGGCCTTCTTTCCGGCCAGTCCTGGGTGGCGATGGGCATCGTTGCCGCACCGCTGCTCAGCCTGATGGTGGTTCCGGTCGCGATCACCCGGCGCAGCCGCCGCGAAGCCGAGGAGCGGGCTCGGTATGCGGAGCAGCACGGCGAAAAGCCGGAGGACTTCGACCGCGAAGAGAGGGAGGCCCGGGAGGAGTTCTCGATGTCCCACGGGGCCGGATTCGTCGGCTCCGTGTTCCTGATCATGTTCAGCGAGCAGGTCTTCCTCAACGCCGGCCCGCTGGTCGTGAGCAGCATCGAAGGTGTCGCCGCGGCCGGGTTCATCTTCAACGTGCTGATGATCGCCCGCGCCCCGCTACAGCTCTTCCAGGCCGTCTCGACCTCGATCCTCCCCCATCTGACTGCGCTCCATTCCAGCAGGGATCCGGATTCCGAGCGGGAGTTCCACCACTCGGTCCGGATGGTGTTGCTCGGCATCTCGGCCTTCACCGCCTTCACCGCGGCAGTCGTGATCATCGCCGGCCCGAAACTGATGCAGATCGCCTTCTCCGACAAGTTCACCTATGACCGTGCCGGGCTGCTGCTGGTAACAGCCGGCATGGGCCTCTACCTCGCGGCAGTGACGGTGAACCAGGCCTGCCTCGCCCAGGGCCAGGCCCGGCGGGCCTCGATCCGCTGGATCTCCTGTGCCGCCTTCTTCCTGGTCTGGACGCTGCTGCCGTTCATCAGTGATGGCAACCTGCGGGTCGAGATCGGGTTCGCGGTCACCGCCCTGCTGCTTCTCCTGCTCCTGTTCGTCATCTACCTGCGGCCGAAGGGCATTGCCGAGGACGTTCCGGTCGAAGGCTCCTCCGAAGCGATCGAGGCCAGACTCGCCGGCCTTGAGGACACCTCGCCCTAGCCGACCAACAGGCCTCAGTCGATCCCCGGGCCCTGGCCCGCCATCGGGCCTCGTGGAGGCCGAGATTGAGTTGAATCGCAGATAGAGCGACTCAAATCAATCTCGAAGGAACTCCGGCCGGATCTAGGAGCCGGATTCGGCGGCTGAGTGGATGTCGCGGTACGCCTGGGCGGGGTCGTCGGATCCGAAGATCGCCGAACCGGCGACCATGAGCGTTGCACCCGCAGCCGCCATCGGGCCGGCCGTCTTCGTGCCGATGCCGCCATCGACCTCGATCAGCACGTCGTCACCGAGCAGGGACCGCATCCGCCTGACCTTGTCCGGCGAACTCTCGATGAAGGGCTGACCGCCCCAGCCCGGATTGACGGTCATCACAAGAACCTCGTCGACCATCCCCCCGAGTTCGGAAAGGGTTTCGACCGGAGTGCCGGGATTGATCGCGACACCGGCCAGGCAGCCGAGTTCCCGGATCGCGTGACAGCAACGGTGCGCGTGCGGGGTCGCCTCCTCATGGAAGATGATCGAGTCGGCTCCGGCCTTTGCGAAGTCCTCGAACTGCCGGTCGGGATCGTTGATCATCAGGTGCACGTCGATCACGCCACCGGCGTCGTGGACCTGGTCGGCGATGCCGGAGAGCACGAGCGGACCGATCGTGATCGGAGGGACGAACTGCCCGTCCATCACGTCGAAGTGGATCACCCTTGCCCCCGCGTCCATTACCTCGGCGATCTGGGCACCGAGCCTGCCGAAGTCGGCAGAAAGGATCGAGGGGGCGATGCGGATGCCCTGGAAGGTTTCCGGCACGGGCGTATCGGCGGTTCGGGGCTGGTTGGTCATCGTTTCCGGTGGTCGTGTTTCAGATCGGCTGGAGCATCGAGGCGCCGCAACTCTGGCAGCTCATGTCCTCGGTGGTACTCATTCTGGCGATCGTCTGGTGTTCCCCGCAGTTCGGGCACTGGGACACGAGCTCGTAACGGGCGAGACAGTAGACGCAGCGGAACCTTCCCGGGAGCTGGGTCGGCCTCAGCCACGGCTCCCCGCAACCGGGACAAGGGGGACGGCGATCGACCGTTGTCTTCTCTGACTCTGTCGCCATGGAGCGATTATCCCCGACCCGCCGGTTGGCAAGGGCGGACCAGCGCTCAGGCGGTGAAGCGGGCGATGAAGAAGCCCGTCGTGTGGTCGCGGTCAGGCATCAGCTGGAGGAAGCGGGAGTCATGCGGATCGGCCAGATGCACCGCACGGGCACCGAGGTCGTCGATGGCGAGCCCGTGTCGATCGGCGAGTTCGATCGCCTGGCCGGAGTTCTCGCGCCGGGAGATCGTGCAGGTCGAGTAGACGAGGCTTCCCCCCTCCCGCACGAATGCGACCGCCCGGTCGAGGATCTCGCCCTGAAGACTGGCCACCCGCTCGATCAGGGCAGGGGACTTTCGCCAGCGAGCGTCGGGCCTTGACGAAAGCGCGCCGAGGTCGGAACACGGGGCGTCGACCAGGACCCGGTCGAAGTCGCTGAGGATCTCGCTTTCCCGGGCGTCCGCTTCGACCACGAGACCGTGGTGGAACCCGAGTCGCTCGAGCTGAAGGGCAACTTCCGCTGCCCTTTCCTCGACCGGCTCGATCGAGACCATGTTGCCCATGCGCCCCACCCGGGCGGCAATCTGTCCCGTCTTGATGCCGGGGCCGGCACAGAGGTCGAGGATCCTTTCCTCCGGCTGGGGATCAAGTACCTCGACCACGGCGGCAGACCCCCGCGACTGGGAGACGACCAGCCCTTCTCCGCCTGACTCCTCGATCGCGGCCAGGCTGCCCCTGGCGACGAGCAGTTCGGCCGGGGCAAGCGGCCAGGGGCCGGCCGCGGGAGTGAGTTCGAGCTCAGGTCCGGCGAATCGGTCGATTGCTTCCTGAACCGTCAGTCTGGCGGTATTGACCCGGAGGGCCTTCTCGGTGGGTCGGTTCGCGGCCGCCATGAGCGCCCGCGCGCGGTCCGCCCCCAGTTCTTCCCACCAGAGGCGGGCGAGCCAGTCGGGGAACGAATGCGAGACCGCTGCTTCCTCAGGGGTCGATTCCTGGCAAAGCCGCTCCAGCAGGGAATCCCGCTCGCGGAGCGTCCGCCGGAGCAGCGCATTGCAGAATCCGGCGGCGTGATCGGCTCCTGACTCCCGGACCAGGCTGACCGCCTGATCAACCGCGGCGTGGTCCGGGGTGCCGTCGGCGTAGAGGAGTTCGAAGATTCCAAGCCGGAGCGCCGCTGCGACGGGCGGATCAGGGCGCCTCCCCTTCTGTTTCATGAAGGAGGCCACCACCCAGTCGGTCGTGCCCTTGCGCTGTACCGCCCCGAAGGCGAGTCGCTGGGCCTGAGCCCGGATCCGGCCGTCGATCCCTGCCCGGGCGGCTTCCTCACGAAAGGCCGCTTCGGTGTGTTCGTCCTCCTCGAAGGTACGGCGAAGGACGGCGAAAGCGACCTTGCGTTCGGGGGTGACCCGGCTCACGGCAGGCCGTGGCCGCCGGCAGATTTCCGACCTCGACCCCTGAGCCAGGCGTCGCCGTCCATCTCCTTCTTTCCGGGCGGCTGCACCCGGTCGAGGCGGACCGCACCCTTGCCACAACCCATCACGGGCCAGCCTTCCACCTCGGCTAACTCGCCCTCGGGAGGCCCTTCCTCAAGGACGGTGGTGGCCCGGACACCGAGGCGCTCTTCCTCGCCTAGAGCCAGCCATGCTCCGATGTGTGGTGTGAGCCCCCGGACCTGGTTGTGAATCTGCGTCGCAGCGCGAGCAGGATCGATTTCCCGGTCGGGACCGGTGATCTTCTCGGCGTAAGTGACTCCGACCTCCGACTGTTCCTGCCACAAGACCTCACCCTTCCGGGCGGCGCCCAGCCCTTCGACCAGCAGGCGGCCGCCGATCCCGGCCAGACGGGCCGAAAGCTCGCCAAAGTTCTCGTCGGGCCCGATCGGCGTCTCTTCCTGCAGGGCGACGGGGCCAGAGTCGAGGCCGGCCACCAGGCGCATCACGCAGACTCCGGTTTCGCGGTCGCCTTCCATGATCGCCCGCTCGACCGGCGCCGCCCCGCGCCACCTGGGAAGGAGCGAGGGGTGAACGTTCAGCATCGGAAGCTCGGACAGGAGCGGTTCCTTGATCAGCTGGCCGAAGGCGCAGATCGAAGCCCACTCGCCGCCGACCTCCAGGATCCGGGCACGGTCCTCGTCCCCGTTTACGTTGCCCGATTTGAGCACTGGTATTCCCAGGTCTTCCGCCTTCTGCGCGACGGGCGAAGCCTGCTCCTTCCGGCCCCGGCCACGCTTCCGGTCAGGCAAAGTGACGACCAGTTCGGGCCGCTCCCCGGATGCGGCAAGGGTGCCGAGCACCGCCGCGGCGAATTCGGATGTGCCGAGGTATACGCCTGGCATCGAAGCTCAGTCTTCGTCATGTGGCGAGTAGCTCTCGCCACGACGAAGCGCCTTGAGGGCGCCCTTGCGCTGCTTCTTCTCGGTCCGGTCGAGGATCAGAACACCCTCGAGATGATCGATCTCATGCTGCAGGACCCTCGCTTCGTGGCCCGACGCCTCGATCAGCACCTCGGCGCCGGTCCGGTCCTGACCCCGGACCCTGGCGTAAAGGGGACGGTCAACCTCGACGATCACCCGCGGGATGCTCAGGCAGCCTTCCGGGGAAGTCTCGGTCTCGTCCGAGAGCCACTCGATCTCAGGGTTCACCAGTTCCTGGGGGGTGGCGTCCCCATTGGTCTGGAACACGAGAAGCCGGCGGAGCTTGCCGACCTGCGTGGCGGCGAGACCAACCCCGAGACCGTCCTTCATCAGTTCGATCATCCGCTCGATCTCATCGGCGAGCGCCTGGTCGAACTCCGTCACCGCGGAGGCCTTGCTCTTCAGCACCGGATCGCCAAACTGGACTATCTGCGCCAGGGCGGCTTCCCGTCGTCTGAGGGTTTCCTCGTCGTATCCGCGAACCGGCTCTTCGCCGCCTTCGGGTTCGACCTCGGCCTCGGCCGCTTCGGCCGAAAGAGCCTCTTCCGCCCGTTCCATGCCCTCGGCGTAGGCCGCCGCTTCTTCGCTCAGGGTCGCTGTTTCTTCCTCGGAAGCCATCCCCGCCGAGTTTACGGACTTATCAATCGAAACCGGAGAACATCTGGTCCAGACACACCTTGTCTCCGTAGCGCTCCTTCGCCCACTTGCGAAAGGACTTCTCGAGCGGACCCTTCTCCAGAACCAGGCAATCCCTTTCTGGCGAAGGGTAGCTCCCGACCTGCCACGGACGAAGACCAGGCGCCTTGAGTTCGCCTTGCTTGATCTTCTGAAGGTCACGACTGACCTGCCGCTGGAAACGGAGCAGGAAAGTCCAGGTGTAGGACCGCCGCTCGATCACATACCTGCCACGGTTGAGAGGGAACATTTCTTCCAGCTTCTGCTTCCACAGCTCCTGACCGCGGGTGAAGGCGAAGTGGAAGGTGAAGGGACCCTTGAATGCGACCGGCGTCACCCAGTAGCCGCCGTATGAACCGGGCCAGAATTCGGACGCATGTTTGTCCGCCTTTCCTCCGGTTCGAATATCAGCAGCGTCCAGTGGATTCCTGCCTCCTGCTTCCGCTGCGCTGGAGAGCCCGACGCAGATTGTGAGAGTGGCCAGCAAGACCACTACCGAGATCCTCACGATTCTCATGTTTCCCCTTCCCTAGGTGACTGGTCTTCATTCAACCCTCGCGTCGATCACGAGTTTCGTTGGTCGGTCATTTCCTACTGGGGGTCGACGTCTATCGAGATGGTTATTCCGCTCAGGGAGCGGTCGGCGAGCAGGGACTCGATCGTCCCGTGAACGGCCTCGATCGACTCGTTCCGGGTGCCGGAGCGGATCATCATCCGTCGCCGGAACCGGTTGCGAGCCCGGAACATGGGCGCTGGCCCCAGCAGCTCCGCCCCGGGAGGAAGCACCGGATCGAGCTTCCCGGCAACCAGGTTGGCTGCTCGCTCCACGTCCGGCTCGGCTTCGGCCGCGAGCTGGATCCGGATCAGGTGAGAAAAGGGCGGATAGCCGAGCTCCCGTCGCCGCTCGAGCTCACCGGCCAGGAAGCCGGTCGAGTCATGAGTGGCGGCGTGACTGATCGCCGGATTGTCCGGCGCCAGGGTCTGCACGATCACCTTGCCCCCGGTCTTGCTGCGACCGCTCCGGCCGGCCAGCTGGGTGACCAGCGAGAAGGTCCGCTCCTCGGCCCGGAAGTCTGGAAATCTCAGGGTCGCGTCGGCATCGAGGATCACCGCAAGGGTTACCTCCGGGAAGTCGTGCCCCTTGGCGACCATCTGGGTCCCGACAAGTACCGCGCTCCCTTCCCTGTCGAAGGCCGAAAGTATGCGGGCGTGACCGCCCGGTCCGGCGCTGGTGTCGGCATCGAGCCGGAACACCGGCATTGGGGCCAGTTGCTCGGCCAGCAGTCTCTCGATCCTCTGGGTTCCTGCTCCGGTCTGCGAAAGCGTCGTACCCCCGCATTCGGGACAGTTTCTGGCCAGCGGCTCGGCGTGGTTGCAGTGATGGCAGATCAACTGATCCGACTCGCGGTGAACGATCAGGGACACGTCGCAGTTCGGGCAGCCCCAGTGATGGCCGCAGGTCTGGCAGGTGAGCCAGGGCGCGAAACCGCGGCGATTGATCATCACGATCGCCTTCTCGCCTCGCTCGCGCACTTCCGACAGTGCCTCCCAGGTCCGCCGGTGGATCGGACCCTGCCGCGGGTCCGACTCACGCATGTCCACCAGTTCGACCGGTGGCATCTCCTGTCCGTCGACCCGCGAAGGCAAGTCAATGTGATCCAGTCGCTCCCAGCTCTCGGGCCGGGGCGTGGCGGTGCCAAGAACCAGCAGAGATCCGGAGTCCATCGCCCGTTTCCTGGCGACATCGCGCGCGTCGTACCTCGGGTCACCCTCCTGCTTGTAGGAAGGGTCGTGCTCTTCGTCGATCACGATCAATCCGAGGTTTTCGAGCGGCGCGAAGACCGCGGAACGCGGACCGACACAGACGGTCGCCTCGCCGGACCTGAGCCGCTGCCACTCGTCGAATCGCTGGCCGGCAGTCAGAGCGGAGTGAAGCACGGCGACCCGGTCGCCGAGCCGGGCCTGGAAACGCCCCACGGCCTGCGGGGTCAGCCCGATCTCCGGCACCAGGACGATCGCGGTCCGGCCACGGGCGAGCACCTCTTCCACTACCGCGAGATAGACCTCGGTCTTTCCGGAGCCGGTGACCCCGGCCAGCAGCACACCTTCGCCCGCCTCCGGACTGCCCAGCCTTCCGACCAGCTGATCAACAGCGGAGGCCTGTGCCCGGGTCAGCTCCGGCGCCTTGCCCGGAGTCGCGCCAATCGCGGCATCGTCGGGGCGTCGTCGCACGTTGAAATCTCGTCGTTCGATCAGGCCGCGCTCTGCGAGCCGGCGGAGGGTAGACGAATCGACGCCTGCCCGGGCGGCGATCTGCCGGCCGGTCAGGTCGCCTTCGAGCAGTTGCTGGAGGGCGAGCTTCTGCTTCGCTCCGAGGCGCCCGTTTCCCTCGAGCGCCTCCCTGCCCGCCTCGGTGATCGAGTTCATCTTCTCGACGCGAAACCGGGTCCTCTCGCCGCCGGTCCCGGTGCCGGGCGGCAGGACCAGGCCAAGTCCGCGGGCGGGGGTCGAGCAGTACTCGGCTGCGATCCATCGACCAAGTTCGATCAGCTCCTCGCTGGTGCCCGTGCCCAGGACCCGGATTGGCTCCGCCAGCTTTTCGGGAGGGACCTCCGAGTCCGCTGCGATTTCCACGACCACGCCGGTGATCCGACGCCTGCCGAAGGGAACCTCGAGCACCGTCCCGACGGCCACCTCCCCGAGTCGCTCCGGAATCAGGTAGTCGAACGGACCCCGCAGAGCGCGGGCCGTCGTCAGCGGCTCGACCCTGGCGATGGACACCGACTGAAGATACGAGACCGACCGGCCCCAACACGGGTCCGCCCCGGTCGAATATAGTCGCGCCGTGTCGTTCAGTCCTAGTCCCGGTGAACAGATCATCTTCCAGGGCCACCCGTCCTGGCGTTCGATTCTCGCCTTCTACCTGAAGGGCCTTCTGATCGGGGTGATCATCGCCGTGATCGCAGCCCTGCTCGGTGACGGATTCCTTCTGCCGTTCGTGATCGTCCTGGTCGCGCTCGCCCTGGCCGTGCTGATCGGCTTCATAAGGCGCATGGCGACCGTCTACACGATCACCAACCGCCGCCTGAACATCAAGCGGGGCATCTTCGCCCGCGACATCCAGGAAACCCGCCTCCAGCGCGTCCAGAACGTCAACTACAGCCAGACCGTCTTCCAGAGGCTGCTTCAGGTCGGTGACGTCGACTTCGACACCGCTGCCTCGGATGCCGACAACCTCTTCGTATTCAACGGGGTAGCCAACCCGCAGGACGTGGTCACCCAGGTCGACCGCGCCACCTCGCTCGGTGCCGGTGGATCGCACGGCCTCGGCGAGCCCAGCCAGACCTACTGAGCCGGGTCGCGGTTTCGACCTCCGTGCGATCAGGCCGTTTCGGTCAATCCGTGAGTGCCAGCGGTTTTTCATAGGATGGCGAGCGTGACCGACTCCCTCGATTCCCAGACGCCCGAACTCCGCGCAATCAACACGATCCGGACCCTTTCGATCGATGCGATCGACAAGGCCAACTCGGGTCATCCGGGCACGGCCATGGCGCTGGCCCCGCTGGCCTACAAGATCTGGCAGGAGTACCTGCGCTACGACCCGGCCGACCCCTTCTGGCCGAACCGCGACCGCTTCGTGCTTTCCGCAGGGCACGCCTCGATGCTGATCTACTCGGTCCTTCACCTGGCTGGCGTCCGCAAGGTCGAGCATGACGGGGCGATCACCGACCGGCTCTCCGTCACCCTCGAAGACATCGAGAACTTCCGCCAGCTCGGATCCTCCACCCCCGGCCACCCCGAGTCCCACCTGACCACCGGTGTCGAGACAACCACCGGCCCGCTCGGCCAGGGCGTCGCGACCTCGGTCGGAATGGCGATTGCCGGACTCTGGAAGCGGAGCGCTTTCGGCGAGGAACTCTTCGACTACGACGTCTACACGATCTGTGGTGACGGCGACCTGATGGAGGGCGTTTCCCAGGAGGCCGCCTCGCTGGCCGGCCACCAGAAGCTTCACAACCTCTGCTGGATCTACGACTCGAACCGGATCACGATCGACGGTTCGACCGATCTGACTTTCACCGAGGACGTCGAGGCCAGGTTCTCCGCCAACGGATGGGCCGTCCATCACGTCAACGACGCCAATGACCTCGACGAGATCGGCGCCGCCCTCGACAATTTCAAGGCCGAGAAGGACAAGCCGACCTTCATCCTGCTTCACAGCCACATCGGCTACGGATCGCCGAACAAGGTCGACACCGCCGACGTCCACGGCAACCCGCTCGGGGCCGAAGAGACGAAGCTGACCAAAGAGGCATACGGCTGGCCGGCCGACGAGCACTTCCTTGTGCCCGACGGCGTCTACGACACCTGGGCCGAAGGGGTCGGCAAGCGTGGTGCCGAGCTGAACGAAGCCTGGAAGGCGCGCTTCGACTCCGCCCCGGACGAAACGAAGGACCTGGTCAACACGATGCTCTCCGGCGACCTTCCGGAAGGCTGGGATTCCGATCTGCCGACCTTCGAGGCCGGCGATCAGGTCGCGACCCGCTCGGCCGCCCAGAAGACCCTTCAGGCGATCGCCCCCAAGGTCCCGTGGCTGATCAGCGGCTCGGCCGACCTGACCGGCTCCGCTTCAAGCGGCCTGAAGGAAGAGGTCGCTGGTGTGTTCGAACCGGGCAACCGTTCCGGCCACATGCTTCATCTCGGGGTACGCGAGCACGAATCCGCTGCCGCCTCGAACGGCATGGCTCTCAGCTCGCTGCGCCCCGTCTGGTCGACCTACCTGATCTTCTCCGACTACGCGCGACCGGCAATCCGCCTCTCCGCGCTGATGGAGCAGCCGGTCGTTCACTGGCTGACCCACGACTCGATCGGGCTCGGCGAGGACGGCCCCACCCATCAGCCGGTCGAGCAGTTGGCCTCCCTGCGTGCGATGCCCAATCTGGACGTGATCCGGCCTGCCGACGCGGCCGAGGTCGCCGAGGCATGGCGCGTGATCATGCCCCGCAAGGATCACCCCACTGCCCTGGTACTGACCCGCCAGAAGGTTCCGGTGATCGACCGGAGCAAGTACGCCGAGGCTTCCGGCCTCGCCAGGGGCGGCTACGTGATCGCGGACAGCGAGGGCGAGCCCGAACTGATCCTGATCGCGACCGGTTCCGAGGTCCACATAGCGCTCGAGGCCTACGAGACATTGACCATCGAAGGCGTCAAGACCAGGGTCGTTTCGCTCCCCTCATGGCACATCTTCGAGAACCAGGACGAGGAGTATCGGGAGTCGGTCCTGCCGTCTTCGGTGACGAAGCGGATCTCGATCGAGCAGGCCTCCACCTTCGGCTGGGAGCGGTTTATCGGCGAGGAAGGAGTGGCGATCGGAATGACCACATTTGGAGCGTCCGCCCCCTTCCCCGACCTCCAGAAGTACTTCGGCTTCACCCCGGACCGGGTGGTCGAGGAAGCCAGGAAGCTGCTCGGGAGCTGACCATGAGCGCGCTCCGGGAATCTGACGCATTCAAGACCCTGGAGCGCCATCACCAAGACGTCGGTGACCTCCACCTGAGGGACCTTTTCGCCGACGATCCCGACCGCGGAACTGACCTGGTTGCGGAAGCCTGCGGGCTCTACTTCGACTACTCGAAGAACCGGATAAGCCGGGAGACGGTTGGCCTGCTTGCCGCGCTCGCCCGGGAGATGCGGATGCCCGAGCGGCGAGACGCGATG
>JRYG01002505.1_pt1 | contig 33619 bp, 31 predicted proteins | sample 235341 | NCBI WGS metagenome assembly JRYG01 (sample SAMN03074218, study PRJNA261478) | activated sludge metagenome | biome: Wastewater Treatment Plant; feature: Wastewater; material: Activated sludge; isolation source: activated biomass of a wastewater treatment plant treating hydrocarbon... ...
GACAGGACGATCTCCTGCAGGTTGTCGACGGTGGTATTGGCGTCGTCCTTCAGCTTGCCCAGCTGGCCGCGGTAATCGGCATCGATCTTGCAGGTGAGATCGCCCCGGGAGAGGGCCGCCAGCATCTCGCCGACATCGGCCAGCGCCCGGCTGTTGGCGTCCAGGAGCTCGTTGATGCCGTTCGACAGTTGCTGGAAGAAGCCCGACATGCGCGCCGAATCGAGCCGCCGGGAGAAGTCGCCGGCCACCGCCGCGGCGATGATCCCCGCCACCTCCCGCTCGATTTCCACCTCCGCCGTACGGTCCCGCCATTCGACGACGGTGCCCAACCGCTCCCGGCGGTCATTGACGATGGGCGTCGCCACGAGGGCGAAATAGTGTCCGCCGATGGTCAGCTCGGTGCGATGGCTGGCCGTGAGCCCCGCCAGGAGGTTGCGCTGGTGGGAAGGGTTGCGGTGGTAGGCGTCGAAGTTCGAGCCGAGGATGGCGTCGGCGCGGAAACCGGGGAGTTCCTTGCGGATATCCGGCTCCGCCCGCCGCATCATGTCCAGCACCGAGGCGTTGCAGTAGATGATCTTGCCGTCCGGGTCGGCGACCATGACATTGTTGGACGTCACGTCCAGGGCCACCCGGATACGCAGGTTTTCATTGGCGACGCGGCGCTCGGCGTCGAGGCGGGCCTTGAGGCCGGACTGCATTTTTTCCAGTGCCGCCTGCAACTCGGCCACCTCGTCCCGCCCGCTGATGACGATGGTGTTGTCCAGCTTGCCATCGGCGACGGCGTCGGCCAGGGCCACCGTTTCCCCCAGGGGGCGGGTGATGCTGCGGGTGAACACGTAGGCGAAGAGCGCGACCAGCAGGGTCACCAGGAGGGCCAGGCCGACCAGCACGCCGACGGTGGACGAATAGGTGGCCGCCGCTTTGGCGCTGGCGGCCTTGCCCCGCTCCATGTAATGCTGGCGCAGGGCCTCGGCCGCCTCAAACACCCGGGCGTAGGCGGGCCGCACGGCCTGGGCGTAGAGGTCGCCAGCCTTGTTGTAATCCCCTGCCAGCAGGGCTTCCCGGGCGGGCAGGAGGGCGTCGTTGACGTAGCTCGCCCTTGCCGCCTCGTAGGTTTCTGCCAGCCTGGCCTCCTCCCCGGACAGGGGACGCGCCTTGAATTCCCCCCACAATCCGGTGATCTGGTCGCGGTTGCGCAGGATGGCGTCGCCGTGGAAGGCGATGCCATGGGCGTGCTTCGCCGCCTGCTGGCCGGCGGGATCGTGCAGGAGTCCGCCGGCCACATGCTGGGCGTTGTCCAGCATGAGGATCTGGATGCGCAGGATGATGGTCAGCGGTTGCAGGTCGTCCGAGTAGATCGCTTCGGCATTGCGGTTGAGTTCGCGCATCTGATAGGCGGCCACGCCGACCAGGACGGCAAACCAGAAGGCCATGCCGACCGCCTGCCAGAACAGGCGGGTGCCGATTTTGATTTTGCTGAGCATCTTTGTCTTCCTCTCGATCAGGAGCAGGGCCGCTAGGCGGCGCCGTCAATCAGTTCCATGTCGCGGCTGGTCATCAGTTGTTCGATGTCGGTAACGATCAGCATGCGGGACGCCACCGTCGCCAGGCCAAGGATGTAGCGGGTATCGAAGCTGGCCGAAAAGTCCGGGGCCGGGCGTATCTGTTCCCGGGCCAGCGACAGCACGTCGGAGACGGTATCCACCACGACACCGACGACGCGGCCGGCGACGTTGAGGATGATGACCACCGTGAACGGGGTGTACTGCACTTCGGCCAGGTTGAACTTGATGCGCAGGTCGACGATGGGCACGATGATGCCGCGCAGATTGATGACGCCCTTGATGAAGGGCGGCGCGCTGGCGATGACGGTGGGCGGCTCGTAGCCACGGATCTCCTGGACCTTGAGGATATCGATGGCGTATTCCTCGCTGCCCAGGGTGAAGGTCAGGAACTCGCCGGCCAGCCCCCCCTCCTCACCTGCGCTTGCCGAACCGGCCTGGATCGCTGCTTCCATGTCGTTCTCCCACCGGCCCTCAGGCCGCCTTTTGCATCGTTGACCGGGCGCAGCCGACCAGGGCCGGCACGTCCAGGATCAGGGCCACGTGCCCGTCGCCCATGATAGTGGCCCCGGAAACCCCTGCCACGCGCCGGTAGTTGGCCTCGAGGCTCTTGATCACCACCTGGTGCTGCCCCAGCAGCGCATCGACAAAGAGGGCCGCCTTGGCCCCGTCGGCATCGAGGATGACCATGATGCCCTCGGCGAATCCGCCGCCGGCCGCCGGGAGGTTGAAAAATTCGCCCAGGACGACCACCGGCAGGTAGTCGCCCCGCACCTGGACGACCCGCCCCTGGTTGGCAAGGGTCTTGATGTCGCCGTGGCGCGGCTGCAGCGACTCCACCACGCTGGCCAGGGGCAGGATGTAGGTCTGGTCGCCCACGGCCACCGACATGCCATCGAGGATGGCGAGGGTCAGCGGTAGCCGCACCGTCATGCGGGTGCCGATGCCGGCCATGGATTCGATCTCGACCCGGCCGCCCATGGACTGGATGTTGCGCCGGACCACGTCCATGCCGACGCCCCGCCCGGAAACGTCAGTCACCTGCTCGGCGGTTGAAAAGCCGGCCTCAAAGATGAGGGCGAAAACCTCCCCGTCCGTCATCTGGTCGGAAACCGGCAGGCTGCGCTCCCGGGCCTTGGCGAGAATCTTCTGCCGATCGAGGCCAGCTCCGTCGTCGCCCACCTCGATGACGACGTTGCCACCCTGGTGATAGGCCTTGAGGGTAATGATTCCCACCGCCTGCTTGCCGACGGCGGCGCGCTTTTCCGGCGTTTCGATGCCGTGGTCCAGGCTGTTGCGGATGAGGTGGGTGAGCGGATCGGCGATGCGCTCGATCAGGCTCTTGTCGAGTTCGGTGGTTTCGCCGGAGGTCTTCAGTTCCACCTGCTTGCCGAGCTTGCCGGAAAGGTCGCGGACCACCCGGGGGAAGCGGGAGAAAACGGCGGAAATGGGCATCATGCGGATGGACATCACCGCCTCCTGCAGATCCCGCGTATTGCGTTCGAGCTGGGCAAGGCCGGTCGCCAGCCTTTCCGGGACGGGTATGTTCATGTGCGCGGCGGTCTGCAGCAGCATGGCCTGGGTGATCACCAATTCCCCGACCAGGTTGATGAGCTGGTCGACCTTTTCCACGCCCACCCGGATGGAGGAATCGCCGGCAACCGCCGCCTTCGGCCGGCCGGTGGCGCCGGGGCCGCGGCCCGTGTCGCCGGGCATGGCGGCCGGCGGCGGAGTGGCCGGCAGCGGCGGCAAAGGAGCGAAGAAGCCGTAGCCGTCGCCCTCCTCGCCGCCGGTGGAGACTGCCGGCGCCGTCGTGGCGGGCACGGGCAACGGCACGAAGAAACCGCAGCCCTCACCCTCCTCCGCCGCTGGAGTGGCCGGCGCGACATTGCCCGGCGCCGCCCCCAAGGGCTCGAAGAATCCATAGGCCTCCTCCGCAGGCGCTCCCGGGGCATCGGCAAAGATGCCGAAGGCATCCGGTTCGGCGGCCGCTGCTTCCTCAATGCGCCAGGCACCGGACTCGGAGATGAAATCGAGTTGCTCCTCGAAGGCCTCGCGCCCGGCCCCGGTCGTCAGGCGCAGGCGCCACAACCCGACGCCGCCGGCCCCAGCCTCCGGCTCGGCGAGGATACCGAGGACGCCCAGTTCCTGCAGATCCTGGAGGAAGTGGGCGACCCCTTCCCCGACGGCGGAGGCCGCCGTCGGCACGAATTGGATGTGGTACTCCCGGGTTTCCGCGCCTTGGCCAACATCGGCGCCGGTGTCCGGAGGCGCCTTGGCCGCCGGGATCGCCGAGGGTGTCGGAGGAGCCGCCGTCACCGCCGCGGCAAGGTTGCGCAACTTGTCGCACTGGCCGGCGACGGTGGCCGGATCGACCGGCGCCTGCCCCTGGTGGGCCGCCAGCATCGCCTTGAGTAGGTCGCCGGTTTCCAGGAAGGCATCGACCATGTCCGGTCGCAGCCGGAGTTCCTGCTTGCGGATGCGGTCGAGCAGGTTTTCCAGGAGATGGGTGACGTCCGCCAGATCCTTGAAGCCGAAGGTGCCGGCGCTGCCCTTGATGGAATGGGCCGCCCGGAAGATGGCATTGAGATCCTCCGGGTCGGGAGCATCGACATCCAGTTCCAGCAGCAGCGCCTCCATGGCAGCCAGGTGTTCCGCCGATTCCTCGAAGAACACCTGGTAGAACTGGCTCATGTCGATGGCCATGCTTCCCTCTCTCGCCGCTTGCCCCCGGCCGGTCTCAGCCGATGACCTTGCGCACGACCTCGATGAGCTTCTGCGGATCGAAGGGCTTCACCAGCCAGCCCGTGGCCCCGGCGGCCCGCCCCTGGGATTTCATGGTGTCCGAAGATTCGGTGGTCAGCATGAGGATGGGCACCGTCCCGTACTGGGGCGTGGCCCGGAGGCTCCGGATCAGGGTCAGTCCATCCATGCGCGGCATGTTCTGGTCGGTCAGCACCAGGCTGACGCTTCGGGACTTGGCCTTCTCCAGGCCATCCACGCCGTCCACTGCCTCGATCACGTCGTAGCCTGCACTCTTCAGGGTAAAGGAAACCATTTGCCGGATGGAGGCGGAGTCATCGACTGCGAGAATGGTCTTGGCCATTGATTCCTCTCGTAAATTCAGAACAATTCAATATCGCCGCTGGCTATACCGCTCTGTTGCACCGGATTGTGGGCCACGCCCTGACGCAATTCCCCCAGCCGCCGCGCCAGTTCCTCGACGTGGGACTGGAGGCTCATCATCGTCCGGATGGCCGCCTCGGCATCGCCGCTGGCGCCGAATACGGCGGCCAGCCGCGCCTCGTCCGCAGCGACCTCGCGCAGCACCTCCAGGCGCCGCAGCACGTGGCCAAGCAACTGGTTGACCATGTCCTGGAACTGCAGGGACACCACCGCCTGGTTTACCGATGACTCGACCCCTTCGGCAATGTGGTTCAGTTCGGCGACCGTCTCCCCGGTACGGCGGTTCACCGCTTCGATGCCCGCCATCGCCTGCTCGACGCTGTCCTTGGAGGTCAGGGCAAAGGTCATGTCCTGGGCGGCCATCTGGTTGATGGCCCCCTCCGCCGCCGCGATGGACTCCTGCATGCTGGCCAGCATGCCGCGGATTTCCTGGCTGAAATGGTTGGTGCGGCCGGAGAGATCCCGTACCTCGTCGGCGACGACGGCAAACCCACGCCCCGCCTCGCCGGCCCTTGCCGCTTCAATGGCGGCGTTGAGCGCCAGCAGGTTGGTCTGCTTGGCGATGCTCTCGATCTCGCCGAGCATGCCGTTGACCGTCCGCATTTGCCCGGTGATGCGTTCGGTCAGGTCCACCAGGCCCATGGCCAGACGGGAATTCTCCACCACGCTGTCGACGAAGCGCCGCAGGGTCTCCGACGTTTCCGCCGCGAACGCTTCGAATTCCGCCAGCGAACTCCGGCCGCCGACCGCTCCCTCGCCAGTCACGATCTGCATGCCGAGTTCGTGCTGCCGGCGGATCTGCCGGATCATGCCGTTGAAGCTGTCGATGAGCTTGCCGATGGCATCGCCGAACAGGTTCTGGGCCCGCACGACTTCCGCCTGCATTTCGTCGACTTGCCCGGCGAGCGTCTGGGACATGCAATTGATCGCCGCGGCGCCATGCTCGGCAACGTCTTGCGGACAGGACGGCACAGTCGGGGCGGCAGTACGCCCGGGCCCCCCCCCGGACAAGGACAGGGCGAGAAACCAGCCGGCCACCAGCGCCGTGAAGGCAAGCGCCACACCGACGCTGCGCGCTCCCGGATCGAGGACCAGCAACAGGCCAAAAATGAGCGCCGACCCAGCGAGGCCGACGATACGCCAATTCACCCCATCACTCATGTTGTCCCCCCGCCCAGTGTCTGCCGTACCTAGCCGGCGGTGCCCGCCGCTGCCCCGGGCAGGCGCAGGGTCTCTGGCGTCGCCTCGCCCTGGGCATCGACTTCCGACTCCGTGCCCTCTTCCTGGAGGACGGCCATCTCCGTCTTCTTGTTCATGACCACGATGCTTATCCGCCGGTTGACCGGGTTGAGGGGATCGTTCTTGTCGAACAACACCGTTGACGCCAGACCGACAACTCGCAGTATCTTGGCGTCGTCCATCCCTCCGGCGATCAGTTCGCGGCGGGATGCGTTGGCGCGGTTCGCCGACAGTTCCCAGTTGGAGAACCCTTTCTCCCCGCCCACGAACTGGGCGGCATCGGTATGGCCGGTGAGGCTGATGCGGTTGGGTACCGAATTCAGGGCCTTGCCGATCTGGCGCAGGATGTCCCGGGTATAGGGCTTCAAGTCGGCGCTGCTCGAGTCGAACATCGGCCGGTTCTGCTCATCCACGATTTGGATGCGCAGCCCTTCGGACGTTATGTCAAGGAGCATCTGGTTCTTGAATTGCGACAGCTGCGGGCTGTCGGCAATGGCCTTTTCGATCTGGGACTTGAGCTTCTCCAGGGATTCCCGCTCCTTGCGCTGGAATTCGAGGGTCGCCTCCTTTTGCACGAAACGCTTGTCCTTGGTCTCGATTTCCCCCTGCTTCACCTGGCCGGCCTGGCGGGTAAGGTCGCGCCCGCCGCCCTTGAGGATGGATGAAGAGTCCCCCGAGCCGGAGCCCCCCTGCAGGCCGACTTTCAGGGGATTCTGGAAGAAATCGGCAATCCCCTTGAGGTCGCCCTGGGAGGTGGAACCCAGCAGCCACATCAGGAGGAAGAAGGCCATCATGGCCGTCACGAAGTCGGCGTAGGCGATCTTCCACGCCCCACCGTGATGGCCGCCGCCGCCCTTCTTGATGCGTTTGACGACTATGGGGCGTTGGGTTTCGTCGCTCATGGCTGGAACTCTGGCGATGGAATGAAGCTGGGTTCGACGGAAGGCGATGCCGATGTTTAGATGGGCGCGGAACCGTCAGTCGCAGGCCGCGCCATCTTCCTCATTTGCCTTTCCGGCTCTTGACCTCTTCCTCGAGTTCGGAAAAGCTCGGCCGCTCGGTCGAATACAGGACCTTGCGTCCGAATTCGACGGCGACCTGCGGCGCATAGCCGTTCATGCTGGCCAGCAGAGTCACTTTCATGCACTGGAACATCTTGGTCGACTCGTGCAGCTTGTGCTCCAGCACGGTCGCCAGCGGCCCGACGAAGCCATACGACAGAAGAATCCCGAGGAAGGTGCCGACCAGCGCCGCAGCAATCAGCTTGCCAAGTTCTGACGGCGGAATGCCGACGGACTCCATCGTGTGCACCACCCCCATCACGGCAGCGACGATGCCGAATGCCGGCAGGCCATCGGCCATTTTCGCCACCGCGTGCACGGGGATCTCGCCCTCGTGATGGTGGGTTTCGATTTCGTTGTCCATGAGGTTTTCGATCTCGAAGGCATTGAGGTTGCCCCCGACCATGAGACGCAGGTAGTCGGTCAGAAACTCCATGGCATGGTGATCGCTGGCGATTGCCGGATACTTCGAGAACACCGGGCTCTGCTCGGGGTTCTCGACGTCCGATTCGATCGACATCAGTCCTTCCTTGCGCACCTTGGCCAGGATGTCGTAGAGCAGCGACAGCAGCTCGAGATAGAGGGCCTTGGTGAACTTCGAGCCCTTGAATACGGTCGGCAACGCGGCAAAGGTCGCCTTGACGACTTTGGCATTGTTGGCGACGAAGAAAGCGCCGACCGTGGCGCCGCCGATCATGATCAGTTCGGTAGGCTGGACGAGCGAGCCGACATGGCCGCCGGCAAGCATAAAGCCGCCGATGACGGCGGCTAGGATAACCACATAGCCGATGATTACAAACATCCGCCGACCTCGTTCATAGCATTCACTTCGTTTGCACCATTTTCCCGCCTTCGGGGCTGTGCCCGCAGGCAGCAGAACTATCGGCGTTGGCACCACAAACTTGAGAATCGAAGGAGTTTTTCGCCTGGTGCCGACACACTTCAAGGTGGCGGGATGCCATGAAGGCCAACGGTGCCCATGGCCGCTGGCGCCGCCCCAGGATCGGTTGGGTGACAGGCCGCGCACGGACTGAGGTGTTTGGCGGCACGGCACGTTGCCGGCACGTGAAAGCCGGCAATGGAGACCAGGCAGAGAGAAAGACAAAAAAATGCCGCGGGGGGAAGCCTCCGCGGCATTAATCCCCTTGCTTAGCGCAAGGAGGAGGTCAGACGGTCATCTCAGCAGCTGCAGCCTGGGCGGCCGCGCGCTTCGTCTTCCCCGCCCGTGCCGGTACGTGGCACAGGCCGCAAACGTAATTGTCCGTCAGATCGTAGGCATGGGCAATATAGTGTCCGCCGCATTGCCTGCACTTGGCCATCTTGAGCATGCCGGCTTCGAAGAACCGGACCAACGTCCAAGCCCGCGTCAGGCTCAGCACACACTCCATGCCGTGAAGCTCAATATGCTCCAGATAGAGCCGATACCCTTTAATGATAGCATCAAGTCCCTGCGCTTGGGTATGGATGCGCAAAAAGTTGAAAAACGACATGAAAAGCGACGCATGGATGTTCGGCTGCCAGGTCAGAAACCAATCGGTCGAGAATGGCAGCATGCCCTTCGGGGGCGAAACCCCTTTGACTTCCTTGTACAGCTTGAGTAGCCGCTCGCGGGAGAGCTTGGTCTCGGCCTCGAGCATCTGCAGGCGCGCGCCAAGCCGGATCAGCTCGGTGGCAAGCTGGATTTCCTGACCTTCCGCAACGATGCTCTTGTTTTTCATGTCTTTTCTCCCGTTTCAGGCAACGGCTTCCAGAGGCTGGGCGGAGGCAAGAATGGTCGCGTGCAGTTGGGCGGTACCGGTATCGCGCTGGTGGGTGGTCAGCAGGCCGACCAGCAGGCGATCGTCGAAGCGGAAGCGGCACAGCAGCATGGCCGAACCGGCCATCTTCAGGATCTGCCCCGGCGTGAGTTTTTCGATGATATCGGCGATGTCGCCGCTGATCCCCAGGCGGAACATGGCGGTGTCGCGGTCTTCGCGCAGCATCTGCTGGGCCAACATGAGATAGGCAAGGTTGAGTTCTTTGATGTCGCTGTGGACTTCGGTCGTTCTCATGATGCGCTCCTTCGGGAAGTCGTCACGCCCCTGCGGCTCGACGTTGGAGGCATTGTGCAACTGCGCCCGTGACCCGTATATCGGGCGGGTTCGGAATTTGCGGTACGAAGCGGCGCAGGACGCGCCATAGGAATTCTGCCTACATACCAACGTGTTAACACCGCCGGCCGGCAGCCGCGCCGGCAGGAGAAACTGAGGGATGCGAGGGGAAAACCGCGGCTAGTGAAGGAGAACGTCGCCCAACCGCTCTTCGCCAACAAGCCTGTCGCCTAGCTTTTGCGGATCCAAGGGGCGGCTGAAGAAATAACCCTGGAATCGGTCGCACTGCTGGAGGCGGAGAAAGTCGGCCTGCTCGGCCGTCTCTACGCCCTCGGCAATGGTCATCAACCGCAGACTTTGGGCCACCGCCATGATGGCGCGCACGATCGCTGCGTCTTCCTCGTCCAGCGTCGAGTCGCGTACGAAGGATTTGTCGATCTTGAGGATGTCGATCGGGAACCGCTTGAGATAAGACAGCGACGAATAGCCGGTGCCGAAATCGTCGACGGAGATCTTGACGCCCATATTCTTCAAGGCACGCAGCATGCCGATCGTGCTTTCGGCATCGCGCATCAGGACAGTCTCCGTGATCTCCAACTGCAGCAGTTGCGGCGGGAAGCCGGTCCGGTCGAGTGCCTTGCGCACGGCATCGAGCAGCCGGGGCTGACCGAACTGAACGGCAGACACGTTCACCGACACCGACAACTGGCCGAAGCCGCTGTCGTGCCATTGCTTGCCCTGCTCGCAGGCGCGCCGCAGAACCCATTCTCCGATGTCCACGATCAGCCCGGACTCATCGGCGATCGGGATAAACCGGTCGGGCGGGATGAGACCGCGCAGGGGATGCTGCCAGCGCACCAACGCTTCGACGCCCAACGTACGCCCGTTCTGGGAACTCACGCAGGGCTGGTATTGCAGGAACAGTTCGTTGCGTTCGATGGCGTGGCGCAGATCGGTTTCCAACGCGATGCGCTCGGCCGAGGAAGCATTCATGTCGCGGGTATAACACCGGAAGCCATTGCCGCCGGCGCGCTTGACATGCGCCATGGCCGTTTCGGCGTTCATCAGCAACTGGTAGACCTCATCGCCATCGTCGGGAATCAGGGCCACGCCGATGCTGGGTGTCAGATACAGCTCCAGGCGGTCCTTCATGAACGGCGCGTCGAAGGCACGCATCAGCCAGTGACAGAAGTTCGCGATCGCGGGTTCCTCGCTCATCGCAGGTTGGAAAACACCGAATTCGTCACCGCCAAGACGGGCCACGATTGCGCTCGATTCGGCGCATTCGGCCACTCGTTTGGCGACCTGACGCAGAATTTCATTGCCCGTCTCGTAACCGAACGAGCTGTTGATGCGCAGAAACCGATCGACGTCGATACTAAACAGGGCGCCATTGGGAACTTTGCCGCTGCGCCTGGCCTCGCAGATCCACTCGGAGACACGTTCGCAGAAGAGGTTGTGATTGGGCAGATTCGACAACGGATCGAAGTATGCCAATTCCTTGATGCGATGATCGGCCTGGCGTACCGCCTGGCGCGTCGCCGCACCGCGCAGCTCGCGTTCAATCACCGGAATCAGCTTGGCGAAGTTGCCTTTCGGGATGTAATCGTTGACTCCGCCATGCATGGCGGTTACCGCCTGCTGGTCGCTGATCTGACCGGAATAGATGATGAACGGGATGTCCCTATCGCTCTGCTTGAGAACCTCCAGAGCGGCGAAGGAATCGAATCCCGGCATGTTGTGATCACAGATGATCACTTCCCAGTCGCCGGTCTGCAAGGCGCCCGCCAGGTCGACGGCATTGTCGACGCGCTGGTAGTCAACGTGGGCGCCGCGCGCCGCCAGCTCGGAATAAAGCAGGAAGGCGTCGTCTTCCGAGTCGTCAACCACAAGCATGTGGATTGGACGATCGCCGAACATCACGTTAAGACTCTCCGAAACATTGCCAGCTGCGAAACTGAAGTCATTCTTATCTCGAATCTACGTCGGATGCAAGAAAAACTTGATTCCGCCGAAAGGGGCATTGCCCCCCGCCGAGCGCCTCAGGGACGGGCCTGCGCGCTGGCGATCCGGTTACGCCCGCGCTCCTTCGCCAGATAGACGCCTTGATCGGCGCGCTTGATGAGCGCCTCCGCGTCCGCCGTATCCGCGTCCCGCGCTGCCGCCCCGATACTGACACTGCCCTTCAGCGCCAGCATTCCAGTTCTAACCTGCATCGCCTCCACCGCGCGCCGCACGCGCTCGGCACAGACCACGGCCTGTTCGAGCGACGTTTCCGGGCAGATAACCAGGAATTCGTCACCCCCGAGTCGGCAAATCACGTCCTGGGCACGGATTGCCTGCCTGATGGTCGCCGTCGTCTGGCGCAGCACGATGTCGCCCACGTCGTGCCCGAAGCTGTCGTTTATCTGCTTGAACTCGTCAAGGTCGATCACCATGCAGGCCAGCGCCCGCTGGTTGCGGCTGGAACTTGCCCACTCCTGCTGCATCCGGTCCATGGCATAGCGCCGGTTGGGAACACCGGTGAGGACATCGGTGAGCGCCATTTCCTGCAGGCGTCTGTTGCTGATGGCCAGCTCTGCCGCAAATTGCCGGATTTCCTCACGGTCGCGCTGGATCTCCTCCTGCAGCTTGATCACGCGGCCGCCGGCCTGCAGCCGCGCTGCCAGCACCCTCGGCTTGAGCGGCTTGGACATGAAATCGTCCACGCCATTGGCGAATGCCTCGACCAGCCGATCTTCCTCTTCCAGGCTGGTCAGTATGAGGATGTAGATGTGCCGACCGACCTTGGTCTTGCGCAATGCCTTGGTCATGTCGATGCCGTCCATCTCGGGCATCATCCAGTCCACGATCATCATTTGCGGCTGCGTGTCGAGGGCGACCTCGATGCCCTGCTTGCCGTCCTTCGCCTCCATCACCTCGTGGCCCGCCTTCTCCAGAACGCTGCGCAGCATCGCGCGCATTGTCGGATCGTCGTCCACAACGAGCACGCGCAGACGCTGCCCGCCTAGCGTCGGCGCGGCCACACTCGGCGCCAATGGCGCCGGTTCCGGCATCGGGTTCGCCATCTCCTCGAAGGCGGGCAGGCATTGCGTCCGTACGCTGAGCAGGGCGCCCCAGTCCAGCCACTCTCTGGCCACTCCGTCGCAGAGCGCGCTCAGGTCGTCGGCGTCTATCGACAGCCGCGACCCAAGCAGGAACAAGTGTGGCATGAGTGCTTGGCGTTCCTTCTCGGGTGCCACGCAAATGCTGGCAATGTGCCTGGCCAGGATGAGGCCCTGCATCAGATTATGATGCCGCGACCCATCCGGGAAACCTGCCTGCTCGGGATCTTCGTGGTAATAGACCGGCTCGACGAATATCTTCGGCACGCCCCAGTCGGAGAGCATGGCGGTGCTCAGTCCGGCGTGATCCATGGCAAACGATTCACGCTCCATCTCGTTCAGCCGCGGACCCCTGCGGTCGGCCACGTGCGCGAGGATGCGCGAGTAGTCTTCGGGGAACAGCGTCGCCAGCGCCAGTTCGCCGATGCGCGCCAGTAATCCGACGCAGAATGCCTCCTCGGGCTGGGCAATTCGCGCCCGGGTAGCAATCGCCTGCATGGCTATGGCGCAGGCGAGTGAACTCGACCAGTACTCCTGATAATCGAAATTGCGGCAAGAGCCGTTGCGGTAGGTGGAGAGCAGCGAGAACCCCAGGGCGAGGCTACGCACCGCCGGGATCCCCAGCACCAGCAGGGCGTCCTGAACCGACGCCACGGGCCTCCTGCCAACCGCGTTGGCACCGTTGGAGGCTTTGATCAGCCGGCCGACGAAGGCTGGATCGGACTTCACCACGCGCGCGATCTCCACCGTCGCGACGCTTTCCTGCTGCGTCATGCGGATGATGGCAAGGGCGACGCCCTTCGGCGACGGTAGCTCACCGGTCGCTTTAAGCTGCTCAAACTTCGATATATCTATCGGACTCATGGCCTTGCCCGCGCGTCAATTGGTCGGCTGCAGAAAACGACGCCTCTCTGCAAGGACATATTACGGCCCCGCCCCGGGGCAGCTTTAGCGGCGCCGACCGTGCCTCTCAGCCTGTAAGCCCCTGGCCGGCACGGCGTATGGACGGGGAGTCCCGCCCGCGGCCTGTTAGAATGCCAATGTCGATAATCACGTCGTTACCGGGCCGTGAACTTCTGCAGTCACTGCGGTGCCCCCGTGGTCTTGCGCATTCCAGACGGCGACAACCTGCCGCGTTTCGTTTGCGCAAGCTGCGGCATGATTCACTACCAGAATCCAAAGCTGGTGATCGGCGCCATCGTCGAATGGGACGACAGGATACTGATGTGCAAGCGGGCGATAGAACCGCGCTCGGGTTACTGGACCCTGCCGGCGGGCTTCATGGAAAACGACGAGACGACAGCCCAGGCCGCGGCGCGCGAAACTCTCGAAGAAGCCCTGGCCCGCATCGAGGTGGGCGAATTGTTTTCACTGATCAACGTTCCCCACATTAATCAGGTTCATATGATCTACCGCGCGCGCCTGCTCGATCTGGATTTCATGCCCGGCGCAGAAACGACGGAAGTGCGCCTTTTCGACGAGAGCGCCATGCCCTGGCGCGACATCGCTTTCCGCTCGATCGCAATGTCATTGCGCTTCTACTATGCCGACCGCCGTGAGGGCAGCTTCCGCTTCCATGCGGAAGACATTCTCGTGCCGCGCTAGGGTTCTGCTTCGAAATGTCGCAGCAGGATGTAGGTGCGCGGGTGGTGGCGGTATGGACAACAGTGCCGAGCCCCGCACCGCAGCGAGCCCGCGCTGCCTGGTTGGGCATCGGACCAGCACGGCAACAAAGCATGGCGTGGATGATCGGCATTCCTGTGCTGTGAGTTGGCGGGACCGGCCACGAGCCGGGCTGTAACATAAAAAGCGCGCGCGGCTCGCCGCCGTGAAGGCGCGCAACGTGTATGCCAGTGGCAAGACCAATGCCCATGCCTTCGCACTCGTCTGCCCTGTGCATGCGCTGAAGCGGAAAAAAGCGGGGGTTCGGCGTTCGCCTGATCGAACCCGGCACCTTTGTCGCGGACGTGAAGGTGTTCGCTGTCACCGACAACCGAGCGACTGAACTCGATGCGTGCCTCCGGGCGGATGCGGGTGAACTTCAAGGCATTGCCGAGCATCTCCACCATGAGCGCGTGTGCGAGCCGGGCATCGGCCTGCTCCGGCGCGTGATCGGTGATCATCTTCGTCACGCTGCGCCATGGTTCGCCGTCGCGAAGTCTCGACAGCAACCCGTGCGCGGGACGAGCCATGTCGAGGGGCTCGCGGCGGACACGCGTCAGACGGTCTCGCGAGCGCGTAAGCAGTCCCTAGAATCTGCCGGTTCAGGCGCCGGACCGCGGCGCGAATGCATCCTAGGCAATCGATGCCGTCCGCATCGAGACCGTCGCCGTACTCCTCTTCGGACACGTGGCTGAAACCGTCGAGAACACCCAACGGCGCGCGCAGATCGTGGATTATCGAGTAGGTCGGAGCATCCGTTTCGCGCCCCAACGCGGCCGTTCGCGCACACGGGCAGCGGAGTTCGTCACCTCAGCGTAGGCTCGATGCACGCGCATCCGGCCCTGTTGTGCCGGCTGGCAATGATTTTGTACTGCACGGATGTTTCGCCTTGCGTCGCAGTATGCACGCAGCCATACCGCCGGAGACGCGCACATCCTCACCACGGCACCGGGGGTACGAATGCAGTTGGCGGGCTGACTCATGGCAGCGAATTGACAACCGGCCGAGGCTCGAATACGGTCGACTCGCGTCGTCCCGTTCCATGAGGCGTTTCCATGAAGCGTCGTGCTTTTCTCTCATCCTGCGCCGCCGGCTGCGCGGCCGCAGCGCTGCCAGGCAGCGTGTCCGCGGGACTGCAGCCACACTACTACTCCCGCACGCTGCTGGTAGATGCGCACGGACAGCCGCTACGGGCCACCTCGGTCGTCGCCCGGCGCAACTATATCTTCCACTATCCCTACGCCAGCACGCCGTGCTTCCTGCTCGACCTTGGACACGCGGTGCGGCCAAGCAGCTCGCTGCAAACGGCCGAATCGAAAAGCTACGACTGGCCGGGCGGCGTTGGCCCGCGGGGCTCGCTGGTCGCCTACTCGGCCATCTGCGCACACAAGCTGAGCTATCCGACGAGGGACGTGAGCTTCATCAGCTACCGCGCTACCCCCACCGCGCCGAGCGGGGCCGCCGCGGTGATTCATTGCTGTTCGGAGCACAGCCAGTACGATCCGGCGCACGGCGCGCGAGTGGTATCGGGGCCCGCGCCGCAACCCCTGGCCGCGATCCTGCTCGAATACCATGCCGCACAGGACATGCTCTACGCGGTAGGCACGCTGGGCGGGGAGATGTTCAACGAGTTCTTCGCCAAGTTCGCCTTCCGCCTGGCACTCGACAACGGTGGCAGAGACGCGCGACAGCCAACCGGCTCCCAGGCTCAGGTGTTGGCGCTCGACAGTTTTTGTCGGCAGCAGATACGGTGCTAAAGCCGGCGCACAAATCGTGCTCCGCTCATTCCTCCCGCAGATCGAAATTTACCGGCACCGTCACAGTGACGTCCCTGCCACGCAGACTGTCGGGTACCGCCGTCTGCTTCAGCGCCTGGCCTAGCATTTCGCGCGCCTGGTTGTCCAGGACGGCGTGGCCGCTGGACTTAGCGACTTGCACCACGTGTGGCCGGCCATCGGCGAAGACGGCGATCCGCAGCTCCACGAGACCCGTCCATCCGCGCTCCTGGGCAATGCGCGGATACACGCGGAACCCGCGCGCACTGCTCGCCAGGGCAACCTTGTATTGGCGCAGGCCGTCGGCATCGATGCCGGCGCTCGGCGGCGGCGCAGCGACGGGCGGGGGCAGAACCGGAGCGGGATCGGGTACGACGTTCGGCGCCGGCACGACGAAGGCCTTGCTGCGATCGCCATCCGCTTCCGCCGGTTTCGGTTCGGCCACGATCTGGGGTGGAGCCGGCGCGCGCTCGACCGGCCGTTCGGGCGCCGGAGTACGAACGACATTGGGAACTGGCACTGGTTTCGGGCGTTTCGCCGGTGGCTCGGGAGCGGGAGGCGGCGGCTCGGGAATGCTCGCCGGCGGCGGCACGACGGCCCGCAGCGTGGCGATCAGTGGCTGCGCCAGCTTCGGCGCGTGCGGCGCATGCAGCCCGCTCCACAGCACCAGCGCGTGCAGGACGATGGACGCGGCCAGCGCCCGGACGAGGCGCTGCCGCGCGGCGAGCGCGAAGAAGTCTGCGCCTCCAGCCCCGCTGGCGGAGGTACTAGGAAAATTCACGGTGCTCTGCTACGCTTTGACAACTCTATGATTCTACATCGAAGATGTACGCGCCCTACAGCCTGAGAGAGATCGATCCCGGTGTGCTGGTGCCCGGACCGGGCAGCCGTGCGCATCCGCTGATCCTGACACTCGACATGCACGGTGTGCCCCATCGCTGGGTCACTTGGCAGCATGCTTGCTATTACTACGCGCGCAACCTCGTTGCCTGGTCTGCCGGGGACAACTGCTTCACGTTTCGCGGCGGGTACTGCCGCATTACCGGCCAACGTTCGGCGATCATCGCCAACAGCATCATCGCCATCAAGGGCAAGGCGCTTGCCCAGCGCAGCTTCAATGCCATCCCACCGCTCAACAACCGGGAACTTTTTCATCGCGACCGTCATATCTGCGCCTACTGCGGCGGTGAATTCGCCTTTGCGCGCCTGACCCGGGACCATATCACGCCCGTGTCCAAGGGCGGGCGCAATACATGGATGAATGTCGTGACCGCGTGCCGCTCGTGCAATCAGCAGAAGAGCGGACGTACGCCGGAGCAGGCGGGCATGGAACTGCTCTACGCGCCCTACGTTCCGAACAAGGCGGAATACCTGATTCTGTGTAACCGCAATATTCTTGCGGATCAGATGGACTTCTTGGCACGTCACGTGCCGGCGCAAAGCCGCTGGAAGAGTACCTAATGGGTGTGCCGGCACCGCACGACGGGCGACAGGTCGGCAACAAATGAAGAAGCCCGCAACAGCGGGCCTCAATTCAATCCTGGCGGAGAGGGTGGGATTCGAACCCACGGTACTCTCGCGAGTACAACGGTTTTCGAGACCGCCCCGATCGACCGCTCCGGCACCTCTCCGAGGGCGCGAAGTGTACCATCAAACGTCCGCCATTGCGATCTGCCCGCGACGATGCAGCCCTCTGCGGGCAGGTGTCGCACGACTGCTTCTGCTCGTCGCCGCGGCGCTGCTTCTCGGCTGCGAGATTCCACGCGCCGCGATGGCGCTCTTGCCCAAACCCTTGCCACCCTATGGCGAGCTTGGCGAACTCGTGGTCGCGACGCGCAGCGGCCCGACGACCTATTCGACCGGCGAGGCCGGATCGGTCAACGGTTTCGAGCATGATCTCATGCAGCTGTTCGCCGCGGAACTGGGCGTCAAGGCGCGTTTCATCGTCACCGCGAACCTCGAAGAACTGAACCAGCACCTCGTCGATGGCAATGTGCATCTGGCCGCTGCCTGGCTCGATCGCCGGAGCAACGGCGCGGTGCATTTCTCCCGCCCCATCTACGAACTGCGACAGATGCTGGTGCAACATGAAACGTCGCCCTCGATCATCGAGCTTGGCAATCTGAACGGCCGGGTCGTCGCCACCCTCTCCGGCTCCCCGGCCGCCGTGGCGCTCAAGGCGATGCAGTCCCATGTCCCGGGCATGGCGCTGATCGAGGTGGCATCCGGCAGCGACCTCGAACTTCTGGAACGCGCCAGCCAGCGCCGTATCGACCTCGTGGCCACGGATTCGGCGCACTTCGCTCTGGCGCGCAATCTGTACCCCTCGCTGCAGGAAGCTCATCCGCTGCCGGACTCGCTGACGCTGTCATGGGCGTTTCCCGCCGACGCGGACAGACAACTGGTCGAGCGCACCAATGCCTTCATCGCCAAGGCGGGACGGGACGGTACTCTCGATCGGCTGATCGACCGCTATTTCGGCCATGCCAATCGCTTGCCTGCGCTCGACGTCAACGTCTTTGTCGAGCGCATCCGGACGCTGCTGCCGCGTTACCGCGAAGCGTTCATGATGGCCGGCGAGCGGGTCGGGATCGACTGGCGCATGCTGGCGGCGCTCGCCTATCAGGAGTCGCACTGGAATCCGGCGGCCGAGTCGCCGACCGGCGTGCGCGGCTTCATGATGCTCACCGAGGAAACGGCCCAGCGGCTCAACGTGGCCGACCTGCTCGACCCGGTGCAGAACATCGACGCCGGGGCGCGCTATCTCGCCGAGTTGCGCGCGCAACTGCCGCCGGAGGTCGTCGAGCCTGATCGCAGCTGGCTGGCATTAGCCGCCTACAACGTCGGCATGCGTCATGTGCACAGCGCACGCACGATCGCCGAGGATCTCGGCCGCGAACCCAACTCCTGGTATGACATGAAGAGCGTGTTGCCGTTGCTGTCCAAGCCGGACTATGCCAGGCAGCTGAAGAGTCGCAGCGCCCGCGGCCATGAAGCAGTGGCGATGGTGGAAAACGTGCGCGTATTCTACGACCTGCTCTGCCGCCACGATCGGCCGGCGATACAGCGGCAGCGCCGCTGAGAACGCGGCGTTCAACGCGCCGCTGCGATGGTCTCCATGCCGCCCATGTATCCGCGCAGAACCTTCGGAATCTCGACGCTGCCGTCGGCGCGCTGGTAGTTCTCCAGCACCGCGACCAGAGTGCGTCCCACCGCCAGTCCCGAACCGTTCAACGTGTGCACCAGCTCTGGCCTGCCCTTCTCGTTGCGCCAGCGCGCCTGCATGCGCCGCGCCTGGAACGCATCGAAGTTGCTGCAGGAGGAGATTTCGCGGTAAGTGTTCTGCGCCGGCAGCCACACTTCGATGTCATAGGTCTTGGCGGCCGAGAAGCCCATGTCGCCGGTGCACAGGATAACGACGCGGTAGGGCAAGTCGAGATGCTTTAGTATCTCCTCAGCATGACCGGTCAGTTCCTCCAGCGCCTGCCACGAGTTTTCGGGACGTTCGATGCGCACCAGCTCTACCTTGTCGAACTGGTGCTGGCGAATCATGCCGCGGGTATCCCTGCCGTAGGACCCCGCTTCGGAGCGGAAGCACGGCGTATGACAGACCATCTTCAGCGGCAGGGCATCGAGGGGAAGAATTTCGCCGCGCACGATGTTCGTCACAGGAACTTCCGCGGTCGGTATCAGATACATTTTCTCCGCGTCGCTGCGCGGAACGGCGAACAGGTCAGCTTCGAACTTGGGCAGCTGCCCGGTACCGAACATGCTTTCGGCATTGACAAGATAAGGTGCGTAGACCTCGGTGTAGCCATGATCACGGGTGTGCACATCGAGCATGAATTGCGCCAGCGCCCGATGCAGCTGAGCTACCTGGCCGCGCATCAGACCGAAACGGGCGCCGCTGATTTTCGCCGCCGTTTCGAAGTCCAGCCCACCCAAACCAGCGCCGAGGTCCACGTGATCCTTCACGGCGAAGTCGAACCGTCGCGGCGTGCCGACACGGCGCACCTCGACGTTCTCCTCCGGCGACCGGCCAATGGGCACGCTTTCATGGGGCAGATTCGGGATCACCGACACGAACTCGTCGATTCTGCGCAGCAGCCCCGCTAGTTCGTCCTCGTTGCTCTTGAGCGCGTCGCCGATGCCGCCGACCTCGGCCATCACCGCTGCGGCGTCCTCGCCCTTCGATTTGAGAATGCCGATCTGTTTCGACAGGGCATTGCGCTTCGCCTGCAGCTCTTGGGTGCGCGTTTGCAGAACCTTGCGCTGTTCCTCCAGGCTCTGAAACGTCGCCTTGTCCAATGTGTAGCCGCGCGGCCCGAGCCGCTCGGCGATCTGATCGAGTTGGGTGCGCAGCAACTGGATGTCAAGCATGTTCCGGCCTCAAACTGTATTTGCCATGCGTGTAATCTATTTGCCCCGCACCGCGTCGTCCAGCGCGCGCAGATGAGCGAGCTTGTCCCGGATCCTGGCCTCCAGCCCGCGGTCGCTCGGACGGTACCATTCGACTCGCGGCATGCCCTCCGGAAAATAGTTCTCGCCCGCGGCGTAGGCGTCCGGTTCGTCGTGGGCGTAGCGATACTCACGCCCGTAGCCCAGCTCCTTCATCAGCCGCGTCGGCGCATTGCGCAAGTGTTCCGGCACCGGACGCGAGCCGTCTTCGGCGATGAATTTGCGCGCCGCATTATACGCGACATAGACAGCATTCGACTTCGCCGCGCAGGCGAGAAAGAGCACGGCTTCGGCCAGGGCAAGCTCGCCTTCCGGGGAACCGAGTCGCTCGTAGGTCGCACAGGCGTTGAGCGCCAGCTCCAGCGCCCGAGGGTCCGCCAGCCCGATGTCCTCCACGGCCATGCGCACGATACGCCGGCCTAGGTAGAGAGGATCGGCGCCGCCGTCGAGCATTCGTACCAGCCAGTAGAGCGAGGCGTCCGGGTTGGAGCCGCGCACGGACTTGTGCAAGGCCGAGATCTGATCATAGAAGGCGTCGCCGCCTTTGTCGAAGCGGCGCAGGTTGCGCGACAGGGTATCGGCGACGAACTGGGCATCGACCGCTGTCACTGCCGCAGATTGCGCGGCGGTACGCATCTGTTCCAGCAAATTGAGCAGCCGCCGCGCATCGCCATCGGCAAAACCGATCAGGCGCTCGCGCGCATTGTCGTCGAATGTCAGCTCGGGAAAGGCGCGGCTGCGGGCACGATCGAAAAGCTGACCCAGTTCCGCTTCGCTCAGAGACTTGAGGACATAGACGGCGGCGCGGGAGAGCAAGGCGCTGTTCACCTCGAATGACGGATTCTCCGTCGTGGCACCGATGAAGGTGATGAGCCCCTGCTCCACGTAGGGCAGGAAGGCATCCTGCTGCGCCTTGTTAAACCGATGCACCTCGTCCACGAAAAGGATGGTGCGCCGCCCGCTGGTGGCAAGCATGACCTCGGCGCGACCGATGGCTTCGCGGATATCCTTGACACCGGAAAACACAGCCGAAAGCGCGATGAATTCGGCATCGAAGGCCTGAGCCATGAGCCGTGCCAATGTGGTCTTGCCCACGCCCGGCGGCCCCCACAGAATCATCGAGTGGGGCGTGCGCGACTCGAAAGCCAGCCGCAGCGGCTTTCCCGGCCCGAGCAGATGCGCCTGCCCGACAACCTCCTCCGGTGTCGCCGGACGCAGCGCCTCCGCCAGCGGCGCGTGCGGCCGCGGCTGCTGAAACAGATCACTCACCGATGACGTCCGCGCCCTTGGGCGGCGTAAAGCGAAAGACTCCGGCGTCGGTCATCGGATTGCGCTCGAATTGGTGGAACGTCAGCGTCGTCGTCTGGCCGAAGTTGTCGCGCAGTTCCATGGTCTGCAGAATGTCGCCGGCGAAGCCGATGCGCAGGGACTCGAATGTGCTGTCAGCGGCTTTTGGTCGCGCGTCCACCCACTCGATGCCGTCGCGCAGGCCGCCGTCGGCAAGCTGGAAATTCTTCTCCAATTCGTTATCGCCCGCGAGCAGTGCCGCCGGGCTGGCGCCCAGGGCCGCGCCCAGCTTCTTCACCGTCACCTGATTCAGGTCTTTGTCATAGACCCAAAGCCGCTCGCCATCGCCGACGATCAATTGCTGATAGGGCTTCTCGTAGCTCCAGCGGAACTTGCCAGGGCGGGCAAAAACCATCGTACCACTCGCCTGCTGCGGCTTGCGCCCGCTCTTCGCCACCACGGTTTGCGAGAAACCGGCACGGCCGGTACGGGTCTGTTCGACGAAGTTCTTCAGACGTTCAAGCGCCGCAGCCTGGGCTGATGCGGAAAAGCCAACGAACAAAGCACCAAGCACACCAAGTAACACCAAGCAACGACGCAACGAACATTCGTATGCGCGCTCGATATCGGCTTGGTCAATGCAAAGACCTCGGAGCACCTTGGTACACCGGCTGGCTTGGAAGTGAATGGCCTTTTCCTCTACTCCGCCCGCGCCGGCACCAGCACTTCGCGATTGCCGTTGGCTCCCATGGCGGAAACAAGTCCGGCGCGTTCCATTTCCTCAATCAGGCGCGCCGCGCGGTTGTAGCCAATACGCAGATGCCGCTGCACAAGTGAGATCGACGGACGGCGCGTCTTGAGGACGATCTCCACCGCCTGGTCATAGAGCGGATCCGCCTCGCCACCCATACCCTCGACAGCATCGCTGCCGAACTCTCCGTCGCCGTCGCCAGGCGTCTCTAGTATCCCTTCGACATAGTCCGGCGCGGCGACGCTCTTTAAGTGATCCACCACCCGATGCACCTCGTTGTCGCTGACGAAAGCGCCGTGCACCCTCAGCGGCAACCCCGTCCCGGGGGCAAGGTAAAGCATGTCGCCCTGGCCGAGCAGCGCTTCCGCACCCATCTGATCGAGAATGGTGCGCGAGTCCACCTTGCTCGAAACCTGGAAGGCAACGCGCGTCGGAATGTTCGCCTTGATCAGACCGGTAATGACATCCACCGACGGCCGCTGCGTCGCCAGAATCAGATGAATCCCCGAGGCGCGTGCCTTCTGCGCCAGGCGCGCGATCAGTTCTTCGACCTTCTTGCCCACCACGAGCATCAGGTCGGCCAGTTCGTCAATGACGACGACGACATTGGGCAGCGGCGCCAGCGGCTCGGGGCTCTCCGGCGTCAGGGCAAACGGATTGGCGATCGGCGTGCCGGCCTTCTCGGCGTCGTGCAGCTTGTGGTTGAAGCCGGAGAGATTGCGCACGCCCAGCGTCGACATGAGCTTGTAGCGCCGCTCCATCTCGGCCACGCACCAGTTGAGCGCGTTGGCCGCCTGCTTCATGTCGGTGACCACCGGCGCCAGCAGATGCGGGATGCCCTCGTATACCGACAGCTCGAGCATCTTCGGGTCGACCAGAATCAGGCGCACATGGCGCGGCTCGGACTTGTAGATCAGGCTCAGGATCATGGCATTGATGGCCACCGACTTGCCCGAACCGGTGGTTCCGGCCACGAGCAGGTGCGGCATGCGCGCCAGATCGGCGACCTTCGGCTGGCCGCCGATATCCTTGCCCAGGGCCAGAGTGAGCGGCGAGTGCATGTCGTGATAGGCGACCGAGCCGAGTATCTCGGACAGGCACACCACCTGCCGCTTGGCATTGGGGATCTCCAGTCCCATGCAGGACTTGCCGGGAATCGTTTCGACGACGCGGATGCTGACCACCGATAGCGCTCGCGCCAGATCCTTGACCAGGTTAACGATCTGACTGCCCTTGACGCCGACGGCAGGCTCGATCTCGTAACGGGTGATGACCGGCCCCGGATAGGCGGCCAGCACGCGAACTTCAACGCCGAAGTCGGCGAGCTTACGTTCGATCAAGCGCGAGGTGAATTCCAGCGTCTCGGTCGACGGCGGCTCGGCGTCCTGCCGCGGCTCGTCGAGCAGGGAAAGCGGCGGCAATACGCCGCCGGGCAGATCGCGGAACAGAGGCTGCTGCCGCTCCCTGTCGCGCCTGGCCGATTTCGGCACGTCGACGAGCGGCGGTTCAATGCGCAGGGGCGGCTCATCATCCAGGCGCTTGCGCTGCACCTCCACCACAGCCTCACGCTGTTCCGCCACCTCGCGACCGACACGCCGGTCCTGCCAGCGCTGCCCGGCATTGCGGACGCCGCTGGCGACACGCTCCAGCTCCGCGCCGATGCGTTCGGCAAGACGAATCCACGACAATCCAGAGAACAAACTGAATCCGGCGGCAAACAAGGCAATGAGCATCAGCGTGCCGCCGGTGAACCCGAGGAAACTGGACACCAGAGCACCCACTTCCGTGCCGAACATACCACCCGGGGCGAGAGGCAGTGGGCTCTTCAGGCCGTAGAAACGCATTGCTTCCAGGCCGCTGCTCGCTGCCAGCAGGACGATAAATCCGGCCAGCGCAATCAGGAACGGGCGGCGATCGAGGATGATCAGACCGTCAAGCCGCCGGTAGCCCCACACAACGAGAAAGAGCAGAAAGATCACCCACCACCAGGCGGACATGCCGAACAGGTAGAGCAGCAGGTCGGCCAGCCAAGCGCCGAAGCGCCCGCCGGGATTGGCAATCGCCTCGACTTTCGCGGCGTGGGACCAGCCCGGGTCGCCCCTGCTATAGCCGAACAGGATCAGGGCCAGATACATCGCCAGCCCGCCGACGATGAGCCAGCGCGCCTCCTGGAGCAACGCGGCAATCTTCTCCGGCAGAGGTTGGGCGTTCGATCGCAACAGCACGCGATATCGTTCGGGAGGAAAGAGATTCGTCACCGCGCAGCCGCGGTGATCCCAGCGGCCATTATAAACGATGCGCCCGCGCGGGCAGTGCGCGCGATCCCGGGGGTGTACGGCAGTGGACGGAAGAACGATGTGGAGATCGAAGGCGCGCCGACGCCGAGGCTTCGTCGCGCCCGCGCGGGGATCAGCTGATGGTGCTGATTCGCTCGCGCAGCAGGATGCGGCCCTTGCCTTCTTCGATCAAACCCTGGACCTGCAGGTCCTTCATGACACGGCTGACCATTTCCCGAGATGCACCGATCATTTTTGCGATGTCCTGCTTGGAGATCTTGCGCGTCACGACCATCTGACCGTCGATGTTTTCCGCCATTTCCAGCAATAGACGGGCAACGCGACCGTAGACGTCCATCAGGGCCAGGCTTTCGATCTTGCGATCGGCCGTGCGCAGACGCTGCACCAGATTGCGCATGATGTAGAGCGCAACCTCGAAGTTGTCCTGCAGGCAGCGCTTGAAGTCGCTCTTGGAGATGACGATCAGTTCGCTTGGAGCGGCGGCGACAACGGTTGCCGAGCGCGGATTCTCGTCGAGTACGCCCATTTCGCCGAACAATTCGCCCGGCCCGAGCATGGACAGGATCACTTCCCGACCCTCCTCGTCGCTCACCAGCACTTTCAGGCTGCCGGACAGCACGAGATAGACGAAGTCGGTGCGATCACCGGCCATGACAACCGTCGCATTGCGCGGCACCCGGCGCAGGATGGCCACGCGGGCGATCGGCTCCAGATTCTGCGGCTGCAGGCCCGAGAACATCGGAAAGCAGCGCAACGCTGTCGTGGTCACGGAACTCGGCATGGGCATCATTTTCCACCTCACTAGTCGGATGTTCTTCGTATCCAGTTATCATTGGTCCGCCGACCATCCGCCCGGAATCCGTCCCGGGCTCGCGGCAGGCCATGCAACAGCCCTGCCTTGAAGGCAACTGGCACCCCTATAACGGCCACATTAGCCACAAGTTGAATGTCGGGCAATGCGCCTTCGGTATAATGCCCACCACGGGGCCGATCGCCCCATGGTGCTCGCCAGTGCCTTCGTGCGCCTCGGATTCCCGGGATTTGACCACGGAATCCGGGGTAATCGGCCGAGCCGCGTTAATTTTTGTGTCACCCGATCCGGCCCGATTCCCGCGCTTGCCCCGAACCCGACTGAAGCTCACGCCATCATGACCTCGCCCGTACGCCACATCCGCCTGTTGATCCTGGGCTCCGGCCCGGCCGGCTACACGGCCGCCGTCTACGCCGCCCGCGCCAACCTCAAGCCGGTGCTCATTACCGGCCTTGCCCAGGGCGGCCAGTTAATGACGACCACCGACGTGGATAACTGGCCCGCCGACGCGGACGGGGTTCAGGGCCCCGACCTAATGGCGCGCTTCCAACGCCATGCCGAGCGCTTCCAGACCGAACTGGTGTTCGACCATATCCATACGGTGCGGCTGGGCGAGCGACCGTTCGCGCTGGTGGGCGACGCCGGCAGCTACACCTGCGACGCCCTGATCATCGCCACCGGCGCCACGGCAAAATACCTCGGGCTGACCTCCGAGGAGGCGTTCATGGGCAAGGGCGTGTCGGCCTGCGCCACCTGCGACGGCTTCTTCTACAAGGGGCAGGACGTGGCAGTGATCGGCGGGGGCAATACGGCCGTCGAAGAAGCCCTGTATCTTGCCAACATCGCCCGGCACGTGACGGTTGTGCACCGCCGCGACAAGTTCCGCGCCGAGAAGATCCTCATCGACAAGCTCTTGGAAAGGACTCGCGGCGGCAACGTCACGGTGCGCTGGGACAGCGTGCTCGAGGAGGTGCTCGGTGACAAGACGGGCGTCACGGGCATGCGGATCCGCAACGTCAAGAGCGGCGCCAAGGAGGACATCGAACTCCATGGCGTGTTCATCGCCATCGGCCACCAGCCGAACACCGAGATTTTCGCCGGCCAGCTGGAGATGCAGAACGGCTATATCGTCACCCAGGGCGGGGGCAACGGCAACGCCACGGCAACCAGCGTCCCAGGCGTTTTCGCTGCAGGCGACGTTCAGGACCACATCTATCGCCAGGCCGTGACGAGCGCCGGCACTGGCTGCATGGCAGCGCTGGACGCCGAACGCTACCTCGACGGACTGGGCCTCGCCTGAGGGGCCCGGCGAAGGCCGCCCGCCCTTCGGAGAAAGGCGACGCAACCATGAAGCGGCCTCGCATTCTGCCGCCCTCCGAGGATGACCGCGCGCTATTCCGCCAGGCCGTGGCCGACGCGCGGCCGCTGCGCAACGACAGAATCCACATCGAACCGGCGCGACCGCCGGCGGTGCCGCGCCAGCGGCATTTGGACGAAGCGGCAGCATTGCAGGAGTCCATCGGCACGCCGGCACCATTGGAGCTGCAGCTTGAAGGCGGCGACGAGTTCGTCTTTCTGCGCCGCGGCCTAGCGCGCACCGTGCTGCGCGACCTGCGCCGCGGCCGCTGGGTGATCCAGGATCAGCTCGATTTGCATGGCGCCACGCGCCACACCGCGCGCGAGCTGCTCGCCGGGTTTCTCGCCCTTTGCCTGAAGCGACAATTGCGCTGTGTGCGCGTCATCCACGGCAAGGGACTGCGTTCGCCCGGCCGGGAACCGGTGCTCAAGGCCTTGGTGGCAGGCTGGCTGGCCCACCGCGCCGAAGTCCTCGCATTTTGCCAGGCACGCGCAGTGGACGGCGGCGCCGGAGCGGTCATCGTGCTACTGCGCGCAGCACACTGACCGCGCAGATCAGATCGCCGACTCGTTGGTTTCGCCGGTGCGGATCCGCACCACCTGCTCGACGGGCATGACGAAAATCTTGCCGTCGCCGATCTTGCCCGTGCGCGCCGATTTGATGATAGCGTCGAGGGCAGAGTCGAGAGCGGCTTCGGTGACGACCACCTCGATCTTGATCTTCGGCAGGAAATCTACGACGTACTCGGCGCCGCGATAGAGCTCGGTGTGCCCCTTCTGCCGCCCAAAGCCCTTGACCTCGGTCACCGTCAGTCCCGTCACGCCGACATCCGACAAGGCCTCGCGCACTTCGTCGAGCTTGAAAGGTTTGATGATGGCTTCGATTTTCTTCACTTCCGTCTCCCGTTTTCAGTCGTGTCCAGGCCGATCAACGGATCGGCAGACCTGTCCCGGCAGCCAGCCTCCCGCGGTCCGGGACGGGTCACTGCCACTCGTCCGCATAGCGCGATGTTATCGGATAACGCCAGTCCTTGCCGAAACCCCTGCTCGTAACGCGGATACCCACGGGCGCTTGGCGCCGCTTGTACTCGTTTCGCTTGAGCATGGCAACGACCCGACGCACGTCCTTTTCGCCGTAGCCGCGGGCGATGATCTGCCGCGGACTAAGATCGTGGCTCATGTAGGCGTCGATGATGGCGTCGAGGATATCGTAGGGCGGCAGCGTGTCCTGATCCACCTGGTCCGGCTTGAGTTCCGCCGAGGGCGGACGGGTAAGGATACGCTCGGGCATCACCGCGCCCAGGCCGTTGCGGTAGCGGCACAGACGGTAGACAAAGGTCTTGAAGATGTCCTTGATGACGGCGAATCCGCCCGCCATGTCGCCATAGAGTGTGGCATATCCCACCGCCATCTCCGACTTGTTTCCGGTCGTAAGCACGATGGAGCCGTACTTGTTCGACAGCGCCATGAGAATCATGCCACGGATGCGCGCCTGGATGTTCTCCTCCGTCGTGTCGGCCGGCCGGCCTTTGAACTCCTCGGCCAGAAGTGCCGCAAACGTCTTCATCGCCGGTTCGATGGGGATGACGTCGTAGCGCACGCCAAGGTTGGCGGCCAGCGCCGCGGCGTCATCGAGGCTGATCTGCGCCGTAAAGGGTGAGGGCATCATCACCGCCCGCACCTTGTCGGGGCCGAGGGCATCGCAGGCGATGGCCAGGGTCAGAGCGGAATCGACACCGCCGGACAGCCCGATGATGGCGCCCGGGAAGCCGTTCTTGCCGATGTAGTCGCGCACGCCGAGCTGCAGCGCGTCATAAACGTCGGCCTCGACCGGCCGCGGCGGCGCGACGGACGCGGGGCAAAGATCGCCGTCCGCGAATTCGACCACGTCAAGGGACTCGACGAATGCCGGCGACTGGTAGACCAGCTCGCCGCGCCCGTTCATGGCAAACGATGCACCGTCGAACACCAGCTCGTCCTGGCCGCCGACGAGGTTGGCATAGACCACCGGGATATCGGTGTCCTCGATACGGCTGCGCAGCACCTCGTAGCGAGTCGCCTGCTTGTTCATGTGGTAGGGCGAAGCGTTGAGCACCAGCAGGAGATCGGCGCCGGCGCTGCGCGCCGCCTCGGCCGCACCCTCTTCCCAGACATCGGCGCAGATGTTAATGCCGCAGCGCACGCCCTCGATGGCCACCACGCACGGCTCGGTCCCCGGCGAAAAATAGCGCTCCTCGTCGAACACTTCGTAATTGGGCAGGCGATGCTTGCGATAGGTCGCGACCACGGCGCCCTCGTCGATCAGTGAGGCGGCGTTGAAGCGCTCGCCATCCTCCTCGTGGGGGTGGCCGATGATCAGGCGGATGCCTCGCACGGCCTCGGCGAGTGCGCGCAGCTCGCGGGCATTGGCGCGGTAGAAATCCGGGCGCAACAGCAGGTCTTCCGGGGGATAGCCGCACAAGGCGAGCTCGGGCGTCAACAGCACGTCGGCGCGCAGTTCCCGCGCACGCCCGAGGGCATCGAGAATACGGCGTGCATTGCCCGCGAGATCGCCGACCAGGCAGTTGATCTGTGCCACAGCGATTCTCAGGCGCCTCATGGCCATGAACTATACAACGGCCGCAGGACCTTGTGCTTGCCCGATGGCGCGACGCCCCAGATAATGCCACACGGCCTGCCGCCGATCAGCGAGGATCGACCTTGACCTATTCAACCAGCATCGCGGCCGCCATCGCCGAAGTCCCGGCCGCGGACTGGGACGCGCTCGCGGGCGATCCGCCGTTTCTGCGGCATGATTACTTCCATGCGCTCGAAACCACCGGCTGCGTCGGCGAAAATGCGGGCTGGATTCCGCGTCATCTCACGCTTTGGCAGGACGGCCGCCTCGCCGCTGCCATGCCGCTGTACGAGAAGACGCACAGCTACGGCGAGTACGTGTTCGACTGGGCCTGGGCACAGGCCTACGAGCGCAGCGGGCTGCGCTACTATCCGAAGCTCGTTTCGGCCATACCTTTCACGCCTGTGCAGTGTCAGCGCCTGCTGGCGCGAGACGGAAGATCGCGCCAAGCGCTGCTCGCCGCGTTCCTCGATCTCGCCCGTGCCTCGGGCCGTTCATCCGCGCATGTGCTCTTTCCGGTGCCGGCGGAAGCAGCGCTCATGCAGGCGCACGGCATGCTATTGCGCCATAGCGTGCAGTTCCACTGGCGCAATGCCGGCTATGCCGATTTCGAGCAGTTTCTCGCTTTGCTGACCCGCGACAAGCGCAAGAAAATCCGCCAGGAGCGCCGCCGGATTCATGATCTCGGCATTCGGTTCCGCCATCTGGTCGGCGACGAAATCGGCGACGATCAATGGCGCTTTTTCCTGCGCTGTTACCGCCGCACTTATGGGCTGCATGGCTCGACACCCTACCTGAATCTGGATTTCTTTCTGCGACTGGGCGCGGTCATGCCTGAGAATCTACTGCTCGTCCTCGCAGAGCGCGACGGCCACGCCGTCGCCTGTGCGCTGAATGTTTTCAAGGCGCACACGCTGTACGGCCGTTACTGGGGCGCGCTCGATTACCTGCCGGGGCTGCACTTCGAGACCTGCTACTACCAAGCGATCGACTTCTGTATCGCGCGCGGGATCGGCACTTTCGAAGGCGGCGCCCAGGGGGAACACAAACTGGCACGTGGTTTATTGCCCGTGCGCACGGTATCGGCGCATTGGCTCGCCCACCCCGAGTTCGCGCAAGCGGTCGAGCGCCATCTTGTGCGGGAGAGCGCCGGAGTGGCGACCTATCTGGACGAACTGAACGAGCACAGCCCGTTCAGGCAACCGTAATCAGAACGCCGGTTTATCCTTGGCATCCTGATAGCGCATGCAGCCTTCGAGGATTTCCTGTTTGGCCTCCTCGGCGTCGACCCAGCCCTGGACCTTGACGAACTTGCCCGGCTCGAGGTCTTTGTAGTGCTCGAAAAAATGGGAAATCTGGTCCAGCACCACCTGGGGGAAGTCGCGCGGCGAGACGATATCGCGATACATGGGCGTAAGCTTGTCCACCGGCACCGCCAGCAGCTTGGCATCGCCGCCTGCCTCGTCCTGCATTTTCAGCATGCCGATCGGACGGCAGCGCACCACGCAGCCCGGCTGCAGGGCGTAGGGCGATACCACCAGCACGTCCACCGGGTCACCGTCGTCGGCGATGGTGTGGGGAATGTAGCCATAGTTGCAGGGATAGTGCATGGCGGTAGACATGAAGCGATCGACGAAGATGGCGCCGCTGTCCTTGTCCACCTCGTACTTGATCGGTTCCGCGTGCATCGGTATCTCTACGACGACGTTGAAATCGTTCGGCAGATCCTTGCCGGATGGAACGCGGTCCAGGCTCATGTCTCGTACTCCCGTCGCAAAGCTGTGATTATATCGGAATGGATTCGATTCTCTTCCCGGCTTTGATGCTGGGCCTCGCCGTAGCAGCACCTATGGGCCCCATGGCCCTGCTGTGCATGCAGCGCACCCTCGCCCGTGGTCAAGTCCAGGGCCTCATCACGGGTGTTGGCATCGCCACCGCCGATGCTACGTTCGCCGCGATCGCCTCGTTCGGACTGACCGCGATAAGCGCGGCTTTGGTGGGCGCCACAGGATGGATTCGCCCTCTCGGCGCTATGGTCCTGATTTACCTGGGCGTGAAGATCGCCCGCGCACCCGCTGTCACGGCAACCGGTACCCACACACAGGAAAGCGGCGGGCGGGCTTTGCTACTGGCCTATGGCCTGACCATGACCAATCCGCCAACCATTCTGTTCTTCGCCGGTGCCTTCGCCACCATTCCCACCGCCGCATCGGCGCTGAGCGCCGCCAAGTTCTCTCTTGGCGTACTGCTCGGCTCCATGCTGTGGTGGCTGTTTCTCACCACCGTGACCGCACTGGGCACACGATTTCTGACCGACGCCGTGATGCGCTGGATCAACCGCATTTCCGGCGTTACCCTGATTGCGTTCGCCTGCTACGGTTTGCTGCTCGCGGCGCTGCGAGACGCCCGCTAGTTTTGCGAGCTGTCTGCATGTGCGAATAATTCGTATTTGCGTTGATCCAGATCAAATGCCCATTACGGCAGAGCGGGTATTCTCACCGACAGCGTCTCAACGGAATTCGGATCGCAATATCGCCCCGCGCCAAAAAACCCATTGACAGCGGGGCGAGCCGATGATGTAATGCGAATGATTCTCATTCTATAAAACATTCGGTCACAAGATGAAATTCGCACTGCTCGACACTTCCAATCTGCGGCCTGCCGCCACGCTCCAGAATCGGCCCGACGGATCGCGGCACCCAGCCTCCGCCATTTCCAGTCAGCAGTTGTTTGCCGGCCGACAGGAAATCACCATCGCCCATGGGGACGGTTTGTATCAGCTACGCCAGACGCGCAGCGGCAAACTCATCCTCACGAAGTGACGTTCGTGCGCCGACACGCCTCCGTCCGAAGCCATCACAACAGGGTCTAAAATGTACATATGCGTCTGCAATCCGGTGACGGAGAACGACATCCGCAATGCCGTCGCCGAAGGATGCCACACGATGCGACAACTGAGGCATCGCCTCGGTGTCGCCGCGGAATGCGGGCGGTGCGCCAAGTGTGCCCGCCAGGTACTCCAGGACGCAAAGTGCGAGCACGAGACGTACGCGCACGCGCCGACCTATCTGATGCTTGCTTCGGAGACACCATGAAAGGCGACAAGAAAGTACTTCAGTACCTGAACAAGGCCTTGACCAACGAACTGACGGCGGTGAACCAGTATTTCCTGCATGCGCGCATGTACAAGAATTGGGGGCTGGACAAGCTCGGCAAGCACGAGCATGACGAGTCAATCGAGGAAATGCGCCATGCAGACAAACTGATCGAGCGCATTCTGTTCCTCGAAGGACTGCCGAACTTGCAGGACCTGCACAAGTTGCTGATCGGCGAGACCGTGCCCGAGATGCTGGCGTGCGACCTCAAGCTCGAACACACTGCGCACGCGACGCTGAAGGAAGCGATCGGTTACTGCGAATCCTGTAACGACTACGTCTCGCGCGAGCTCTTCGAAGACATCCTCAATGACACCGAGGAGCACATCGACTGGCTGGAAACGCAACTGGAGCTGGTGGACAAGGTCGGCCTCCAGAACTATCTGCAATCCGCCATGTCGCCGCCATCGTGACGTTGCGCCGCACGATGGACTGACACCGATCGCTCCATCGCGCCCCGGGCCCGCGGCCGAGCCCCGTTAGCAATCTGCCGCACCTACTCCGGGGTCATGCCCCGAGCCAGCCAGCCAGCCCGCGCAATCGGACGAGCCAGCCAGCCGAAACGACTGATTGACTCGACGAACATGCGGACATGGCTGCGTTTCATTCCTCGACCACACTGACGGTCGGCACGTCCAGGCGTGCCGCACGGCTCGTTCGCCTATCGCGTGCCATCAGCGCCCCGGCGCTCGCCGCGCTCATTCTGTTGCTCGCCCTGCTCGCCGGCACAGCCGGCACCGGCGTCGCTCCCGGCATGGCGAATGCCATCACCGGCCAGTCGCGGTAACCGTGCCGATCGAATTCAACACCCAGGAGAAGACCACAATGTCGTTCCGAAATCTCGCCATTACCTTGTTGCTTCCTCTAGCCAGTCTGTTGCCGTCGACCGCCACGGCAATCGAATATCCCATCGGCACGCCGCACAATGTCGCGGGCATGGAAGTCGCTGCAGTCTACCTGCAGCCCATCGAAATGGAACCGGAAGGCATGATGCGCAAGGCATCCGAGTCGGACATCCATCTCGAAGCCGATATCCACGCCCTGGCCAACAACCCGAACGGCTTTCCGGAAGGCTTCTGGATGCCCTACCTGGTGGTGAACTTCGAGCTGACCAAGCAGGGCTCGAACGAGAAGATCAGCGGCGAACTCATGCCTATGGTCGCCAGCGACGGACCCCACTACGGCGACAACGAGCCTGTAGAAAAACC
>JRYG01003068.1_pt1 | contig 33553 bp, 29 predicted proteins | sample 235341 | NCBI WGS metagenome assembly JRYG01 (sample SAMN03074218, study PRJNA261478) | activated sludge metagenome | biome: Wastewater Treatment Plant; feature: Wastewater; material: Activated sludge; isolation source: activated biomass of a wastewater treatment plant treating hydrocarbon... ...
TGGCGGCGGGCAAGCTCCCGCCAGCCGGTGATGCGCTGCCGGGGCGAGAGGGTGAGCTGGTGCGAGGGGCACTGGGGCTCGCAGAAGCCGCATTCGATGCACTTGTCCACCACCGGGTGGGCGGCGGGCAGGGGCTTGAGGTGGGCCAGGTGCGCGGCCGGGTCGTCGTTGATGATGACTCCCGGGTTGAGCCGGCCTTCCGGATCGAACAGGGTCTTGATCCGGCGCATCAGGGCCGTGGCCTCCCGGCCCCACTCCAGTTCGACAAAGGGGGCCATGTTGCGGCCGGTGCCATGCTCGGCCTTGAGCGAGCCCTGGTACTTGCCCGCCACCAGTTGCGCCACCTCGTCCATGAAGCGGCCGTAGCGTTCCACTTCCGCGGCGCTGCCGAAGTCCTGGGTGAACACGAAGTGCAGGTTGCCCTCCAGGGCGTGGCCGAAAATGATGGCCTCCCGGTAGCCGTGGCGGGCGAGCAGGGCTTGCAGGTCCAGGGTGGCGTCGGCCAGGTGTTCAAGGGGGAAGGCCACGTCCTCGATGATCACCGTGGTGCCGGTCTGGCGCACCGCGCCGACACTGGGGAAGGTGCCCTTGCGCACGTTCCACAGGGTTTCGCACTCCGCGGGGTCGGTGGAAAAGGCCGCCGGCTCCACCAGCGGGAAGCGGGCCAGCCCGCCCAGCACCGTCGCCTGGTGGGCGGCCAGGCGCTCCGGGCTTTCGGCCCGCACCTCGATCAGCAAGGCGGCGGCGCCGTCGCCCAGGGCGCGGATGGCGGGCGGCAGGCCGGGCTTGGATTGCACCGAGCGCAGGCTGGCCCGGTCCAGCAGCTCCACCGCCGACACGGGCAGGGGCTTGAGCGCGATGACCGCTTCGCAGGCGCTGCGGATGTCCGGAAAGAACACCAGGCTGCTGGCCTTGTGGGCGTGCTCGGGCACGGTGCGCAGGCGGATGCGGGAGATGAAGCCCAGGGTGCCTTCCGAGCCGATCATCAGGTGCGCCAGGATGTCCACCGGGTCGTGGTAATCCACCAGGGCGTTGAGGCTGTAGCCGGTGGTGTTCTTGATCTTGTACTTGCGGCGGATGAGGGCGGCCAGCGCTTCGTCGTGGCGGGTGGCTTCGCCCATTTCGCGCAGGGCGTCGAGCAGCGGGCCGTGGGTCTGGCGGAAGGTGGCGACGCTGGCCGGGTCTTCGCTGTCGAGCACGCTGCCATCGGCCAGCAGCACGCGCAGGCCCGCCAGGGTCTGGTAGCTGTTCTGGGCGGTGCCGCAGCACATGCCCGAAGCGTTGTTGGCGGCAATGCCGCCCACCTTGCAGGTGTTGATGGAGGCCGGGTCCGGCCCGATCTTGAGCCCCAGCGGGGCGAGCCGGCGATTGACCTCGCCGCCGATGATGCCCGGGCCCAGGCGCACGCTGGTCTGGTCGGGGGCGATTTCGCAGGTGGCGAAGCCTTCGCCGATCAGCACCAGGATGCCGTCGCTGATGGCCTGGCCGGACAGGCTGGTGCCGGCGGCGCGGAAGGTGAGCGGCAGGGCGAACTGGCGGGCCACGGCCAGCACGTGCTGCACCTGGGCTTCGTTCTCCACCACCGCCACCACCCGGGGAACCAGGCGGTAGAAGCTGGCATCGGTGCCATAGGCCAGGCGGCGCAGGGCGTCGGTGATGATCTGGCGGGCGGGCAGCGCCTGGGCCAGGGCCGTGGTCAGTGCGTCCATCGCCTCAGCTCCGCCCCTGCCGGGCCTGATGGGCCGCCACCCGCTCGTGCAGGCTTCGCCGGGCCGGAATCAGCGGTGTGCGGTGGCGGGTCCAGCCCATCTGCTGGCGGGGGGTCAGGGCGCGGAAGCGGGTGGCCAGCCAGCGGAAGATGCGGTGCACCGCCGGCCGGGCGTAGGTGCCGGTCCAGAAGCGCCACACCAGGGTCTCGCCCAGGGTACGGGCGGCGCCCTGGCCCTGGAGGGGATGGGCCACGGCCTGGTCCGGGTCCCGCCGGGCCTCGGTGCGCAGGCGGATGAGCAGCTGCGGGATGGGGATGCGCACCGGGCAGACGTCGGCACAGGCGCCGCACAGGCTGGAGGCGGTGGGCAGCTCGTGGGCGGCCTTGAGCCCCAGCAGGTGGGGTGAGACGATCTTGCCGATGGGGCCCGGGTACACGGTGCCGTAGGCGTGGCCGCCGATGCGGGCATAGACCGGGCAGTGGTTCATGCAGGCGCCGCAGCGGATGCACTGGAGCGTGGCGCGCAGTTCTTCATCCGCGTAAGCCTGGGTGCGGCCGTTGTCCAGCAGCACCAGGTGCACCTGGCGGGGGCCGTCCAGCTCGCCGGGGCGGCGCGGGCCGGAGATGAGGTTGAAGTAGGTGGTGACGGCCTGGCCGGTGGCGGAGCGGGTGAGCAGGCTGGCCAGGGGGAAGACATGCTCCAGTTTTTCCACCACCTTCTCGATGCCCATGATGGCGATGTGGGTGTCGGGCACGGTGGTGGAGAGGCGACCGTTGCCTTCGTTTTCCACCAGCCACAGGGTGCCGGTCTCGGCAATGGCGAAATTGACGCCGGAGAGCCCGATGTCCGCCTCGGCGAACATGCGGCGCAGGGTCTTGCGGCCGATCTGGATCAGGCTGTCCACGTCCTCGGTGTAGGGGGTGTCCGGGATCTCCTTGTGGAACAGCTCGGCGATGTCGCCCTTGGTCTTGTGGATGGCGGGCATGACGATGTGGGAGGGCTTTTCGTGGGCGAGCTGCACCACGTATTCGCCCATGTCGCTTTCCACGCAGGTGATGCCCCGCTCGGCGAGGTAATCGTTGAGTTCGATCTCCTCGCTGGCCATCGACTTGCCCTTGATCACCCGCTTCGCCCCCCGCGCCTGGGCGATGCCGTGGATGATCCGGTTGGCTTCTTCCGCCGTGGCCGCCCAGTGGACCTGGATGCCATTGACGGTGAGCTGCGCCTCCAGCCGTTCCAGCAGCTCCGGCAGATGGGCCAGGGCGTGGCGGCGGATGGCGGCGCCCAGATCGCGCAGGCCTTCCAGTTCCTCCGGGTCGGGGAACTGGGCCAGCCGCTTGCCGCGCAGGAAGTCCATGGCGCTACGGAAGTTCTGGCGCAGCTTGGCATCTTCCAGCGCCGCCCGGGAGCGGGCCTTGAAGTCGCCGGGGGCGACAAAGTGCAGGGTTTGCTCGCTCATTCAGGCCTCCTTGGCCACGATCACCACCAGCATGGCGCGGGGCCCGTGGGCGCCGTAGGCCAGCACTTGCTGGATGTCCGCCGTCTTGGACGGGCCGGACACCATGATCAGGTTGGTGGGCAGATTGCCGGCCCAGCCCTCCGCCTGGCTGGCGGCGTACAGGTCGGCGTGGATGCGGCGGGCGTCGATCAGCGCCACGTGCAGGTGAGGCACCAGGGAGAGGGTGCGGGGCTGGGCGGGGGAGCTCTTCAGGACCAGGGTGCCGGTGGCGGCGATGGCGCAGTCGGCAACGGTGAAGCCGGCGTCGGTGGCGTCGAAGAGCGTATCGCGCAGGTCTTCGTAGGGCTGGTCGAAGGGCCGGGCGTGCACGGCCGGGGCACGCCGCCCCAGTTCGGCCGCGAGCAGGGTGGCTTCGGTGCCGTCACCGGGCAGCAGCAGGCGGGTGACGCCCGCCTGGAGCAGATGTTCGGCCACCTGTATTGCCCAGTTGGCGGGCGTGGCCCGCAGCACCTGGGCGTGGGCGGCTTCCAGCAGCGTCTGCAGGCGCTGGGCGCGAGTGGCCGGGTCGTCGCCGGTTTGGGCGTACCAGGCACCCACCTGGGGGGCGGCGGGGCGGGCATCGCCGCGGGCGGCGCGGAGCCGGGCCAGGATCTGGGCGCGGGCGCTCATCGCACGGCCCTCCCGTCCCTGCGGGACATTCTCCCCGGGGGCGGCATCGCGCCCGCTTCGGGCGGCCGGGCGCGGGCGCTCATGATTGCCCCCCCAGCACCCGTTGGGCGACAAAGCTGGCCAGGTGGCAGCGGGGCAGGGCGCGGCCCTGGAAGTCGGCCGCGCCGCCGATATTGAGCAGGCAGCCGCAGTCGGCGGAAACGAGGGTGTCGCAGCCGGTGGCGGCGATGCTGGCGACTTTGTCTTCCACCATGGCGCCGGAAATTTCCGGGTGCTTGAGGGAGAAGACGCCGCCAAATCCGCAGCATTCGGCTTCGTTGGCGTGTTCCACCACCTGGACGCCGGGCAGGGCGCGCAGCAGCAGCAAGCCGTGGCCGCGGGTGCCCATCTCGCGCCGGGCGGAGCAGGAGGTGTGCAGGGCCACGCGGGCGGGCGGGGCGCCGGTGGCGGGGAAATCCACGCGCATCACCTCCACCAGGAATTCGGTGAGTTCATAGACTTGCCCGGCCACCGTGCGGGCGCGGGCGGCCAGCGCCGGGTCGTCCGCCAGCAGGCGCGGCCAGTGATGGCGCATCATCCCGGCGCAGGAGCCGGAGGGCACGACGATGGGCCAGTCCTCCGGGAAGAGTGCCAGCTGGGCGGCGGCCACTTCCCGGGCGGCGGCCTCGTTGCCGCTGGTGTAGGCGGGCTGGCCGCAGCAGCTCTGGGCCTGGGGAAAGTGCACCGCGAGCCCCAGGTGTTCCAGCAGGCGCAGGGCGTCCATGCCCACTTCGGGCTCGAACAGGTCGATCAGACAGGTGCCAAACAGGTACACCTGTCCCGGTGGCGCCGGGTACGGGCGGGTTTCCATCGTATCTCCTCGGTGTGGGGCCCGGTCTGGGCGTGCCGGGCTTTCGGCGGGCGCGGGCCACACTCGCCCTTGCCGCCGCGTTGACCCGGATTGTTCTCCTCCCTACACTCGCCTTCAAATTGGTCAGACCAATTATCCGGCTCGCCGCCGTTGGCCTCCGGGGGCGGCCGGGCGCGCGGGGGGTGTCCCTGCGGTGGCATCGCTTCAGGCCAGGCAGCCGTCCGCAAGCACCATCGGGGACATCCGGCACCGGTTTCCAGGATCTGGGAGGGGCGCATGAGAGCGGGCGGGGAACAGGGCAGTGTGGGCGCGGTGCGGCGCAATCTGGAAGTGCGCTTGCTGCGGGGGGAGTGGGTGGCGGGTGCCCGCCTGCCGGCGGAGCGGGCTCTGGCGGAGGCGCTGGGGGTTTCCCGCGCCACGCTGCGGGAGGCCGTCTCCGGTCTGGTGGCGCGGGGGCTGCTGGTGACCCGGCGCGGCAGTGGCGTGTTCGTCACCGACCGCCTGCAGGCGGGCCTGGCCTCGCCCTGGCGGCAACTGGTGGCCGACCACGCCGAACTGCGCTGGGACACCCTGGAGTTCCGCCGCGAGCTGGAGGTGGCCGCCGCCGGCTTTGCCGCCCAGCGGGCCAGCGTGGCGGACCTGGAGCTCCTTGGCGCCATCGTTGCGCGGCTGGTGGCCGCCTGCGAGGCGGGCGACCGGCGGGCCGAGGCGGTGGCCGACGCGGATTTCCACGAGGCCATCGCCGAGGCCTCCCACAACAGCATGTTCCGCCACCTGCACGCGGGCATCATCCGCCTGCTGCGGGAGCACATCGCGCTCAATCTGGACGGCATCCGCGATCCGGCGGGCGCGGTCACCGCCTGCCTCATGGCCCAGCACCTGGCCATCTGGCGCGCGATCCGCGACCGTCAGCCGGAGGCCGCACGCCAGGCCATGCGTGCCCACATCGACTACACCTGGGGCGAACTGGTCCGGCGGGAGGCCGATGGCGGGCTGCCGTCCGTCGGCTGAAGCCTGGCGCGGGCCCGCACTGTGGCGTCGGTTACGGGGACGGGGGCGGCTCCCGCCTAGAATGCCTCGGCCTGACAGCACAACAAGGGAGAACGATGGTGGATTCGATGGCCTTCCGCAGCCTGGCCCGGGCAGGGGTGATCGGGCAGGTGGAGTTGGTGGTGACCATGCCCAGCCGTATCCAGATCCGGGTGTATGGGCAGGGCGATACCGCCGGGGAGCCGGTCGTGGCGCTGAAAGGGGAGCCCAAGGAGTTTCCGGGGCTGGATTCGGCGCTGGCATGGGTGTTGCCGCGCATCCAGGGCACCTGCGTGCCGCCCCTGAAACTGTCGGTGGACCCGCGGGCGGTGCGCATCATGTCCGGCTTGCAGGGCGCATCCGCCAGCGCCTGAAGCCCCCGCCTGCCATGAGTGGTGTGGTGGGCTCTGCGGGGGCTGTGTCGCAAAGCCTACAGCCCGGCTGCCAGCCCGGCCGGGCGCCAAGCCCGTGGCCACGGGGCTTTGCCCATCCCCACGCCGCCGGACCAAAGCTTGCTTGTCCCACGCATCGGGCGCCGGCATGGGGCCGCGCCCGTCAATCCGGCACGGGGAGCAAGACAGATGGCATCAGGGTTTTTCATTGATTGGGACGGCAAGGCACGCAGCACGGATGACCCGGGCGCCGGGTATTGCTGCGAGGTGGATGGCGTGGCCCGTTACGTGGCGGTGCTGGGCAAGGGCGGGGCGACGGTGCATGAGGCCACCCTGTACCGGAGCCTGGAAGACATCGCCAAGGCGGGCATCCGGGCCGAACTGGTGGCCGGCTCCGTCCCCTGGGGCAAGAAACCGGGGGACTGGTAGGCCGTTGCGCCGGTGCTCAGCCGCTGCGCGTGCTCTGCAGCGCCCGGGCCACAGCGTCGGTGCGGGCTTCCAGGAGGGCCGTGGCGGCGGCCTCCGGCGGCAGGCCGGCCACGACCGCCGCCGTATCCACGTCCAGACAGGCTTGCCGGGCCTGGCGTAGCAGGGGCGCCTTGGGGTAACTGCGCTGCGCATGGCCCGGGAAGGCCCGGTAGTCGCAGGTGCACAGGGTCAGCAAGTGCTCGAAGCGGTCGGGCCGGGCGAACGCCTCGACCCGCTCCAGCAGCAGGGTGATGGCGCCGGCGCGCATCTCCACCGCCTTGTGCACCCTTTCCAGTTCGTGCACGGCGAGCAGGGCGAGGTCCCGGGTGTCCGCGTCCAGCTCCAGGCGGTCGCAGATGGCGTTGATCCGGGGGCAGGCGCGTTCCACGTGCTTGTAGTGGGTGGGCAGGTGTTCGGGGGGTGAATCCGCCTTGCCCAGGTTGTAGAACAGCGCCGCCCAGCGCACCGCCAGGGGAGCGCCGCAACGGGCGGCCTCATCCACCACCCGCAACTGGTGCCGGCCCACATCCACTTCGGCCGGATGGTCTGCGGCCTGGGGGACGCCGAACAATGCGTCGAGTTCCGGCAGCACCCGTTCGAGGGCGCCGCATTCCCGCAGCGTGCGCAGCATGTGCGAGGGTGCCGGCGCCAGCAGCCCGCCGGTCAGTTCCCGCGCCACCTGACGGGCGGGCACCCGGTCCACGGCCCCGGCGCCCACCAGATCGGCCATGAGCGAGAGCGTGTGCGCATCCAGGGCGCCATCGGGCCCTGCGGTGAGGGCCGCCAGACGCAGCACGTTGAGACCCGGATCGAGGGTGAGCGGCAGCGGAGTCCTGCCGGGCGGTGTGGCATTCATGGGGACGATGTGACTGGGGGTGCGGGGGAAGCTAACCGAAAACCTTGCTCGGAAAAAGGTCTTTGCCCAGGGCGGGGCGGGATGACCGGCCGCCCCCGGGCGGGCGCGGTTTGCGGAGGGCATGGGGCGGTGCCGGCAGGGGGCGCCTCTGCGCCAGATCATGGCCCGCCTGCCGCGATCGGGCGCACAATGAACCGGTCACAGCTTGGGGTTGCTCAGATGAAGAACGACAGACGAGCTTTCTTGCGTGCGGGGGGCGGTCTCGCCCTGTCGGCTCTGGCCGGTTGCGGGGGCGAGGGCGCCGAATACAGCCGGCGTGTGGCGGAAACCTGGCGGCTGGGGGAAGCGGGGAGCGGGCAGCCGGCGGGCGGGCAGGCGCTTGCGCGGGAGCTGGTGCGTTGCGCCACGCTGGCGCCTTCGAGCCACAACACCCAATGCTGGCGTTTCCGGCTGGAGGAGAAGGCCATCACGGTGCTGCCGGATTTCACCCGGCGGTGCCCGGTGGTGGACCCGGACGACCACCACCTGTTTGTTTCCCTGGGCTGCGCGGCGGAAAACCTGATGCTGGCGGCGGCGGCCCACGGCCTGCGGGCGGAGGCGAGCTTCGTGGCAGCGGAGGGGGCGTTCCGCGTTGCCCTCAGCCCGGCCAAGGCGGTGGCCTCGCCCCTCTATGGCGCGATCCCGGCCCGTCAGAGCACCCGCGCGGAATTCGACGGCAAGCCGCTGACGGCGGAGGAGCTGGCCCTGCTGGAGCAGGCGGTGGCGGGCACGGGAGTGGAGATGCTGCTCATCACCGATGGGGATGGGGTGGAGCAGGTGCTGGAGTTTGCGCTGGAAGCCAACAGCGCCCAGGTGGCGGACGCAGCCTTCACCGACGAACTGGAAAGCTGGCTGCGCTTCAGCGAGGCCGACGCCCTGGCCCGGGGCGATGGGCTGTACGCGGCGAGCACTGGCAACCCGGCGCTGCCCGCTTGGCTGGGGCAACCCCTGTTCCGCTTGTTTTTCCGGGAGGGGGCGGAGAACGACAAGCTCGCCCGGCAGGTGCGCAGTTCCGCCGGCGTGGCGGTTTTCGTGGGGCCAGGCCAGGGGCCGGAGGCCTGGCTGGCGGTGGGGCGGGCGTTTGAGCGCTTTGCGCTGCAGGCCACGGTGCTGGGGGTGCGTACGGCTCACCTTAACCAGCCGGTGGAAGTGGCCGAGGTGCGCCCGGATTTCGCCGAGGCCCTGGGGCTGGCCGGGGAGCGGCCGGATCTGGTGGTGCGTTTCGGGCGCGGCCCGCTCATGCCGCGGGCGCTGCGGCGGCCGCTGGAAGCGGTGGTGGTGTGATGCTGGGGCGGGCGCTGGGGGTCTGGTTGCTGATCGTGCTGGCCGAATCCGCCAACGGCGCGGTGCGGGCGCTGTGGATCAGCCCCGTGCTGGGCGATGGCGCAGCGCGGCGGCTAGGCTTTTTCGTCGGTTGCGGGCTGATCCTGCTGCTGGCCTGGGCGACCGCGCCCTGGCTGGGCGCCCGGCGGTCGGGCCAGCAGTTCGCGGTGGGCGGGCTGTGGGCGGTGCTCACCTTTGCCTTCGAAGTGGGGCTGGGTCTCGCCCTCGGGCTGGAACTGGCGCGCATCCTGGCCGAGTACCGGCCCGGGAGCGGGCTGATGGCCTGGGGCATGCTCTGGCTGATTCTGGCCCCCGCCCTGGGGGCCAGGCTGCGCCGCGCTACAGGGGCCGCAGTTGCAGATCCACCAGGCGTAGCGGACCGCCGCTGATCTTCTGCAGGGCCATGTCGGAAATGGCGGCATGGCCGTTGACCACCGCCCCGCCGTTGCGCACGTAGTAGATGCGGTAACCGTCGGGGAGCGCGAGGGCGGAGGTGGAGGGGGCGTAGTTGGCCTGCATCATCCAGCCGCGGGTGGCGTATTTCAGGTCCGACGGGTTGCCGCAACTGGATGCGGTGTACCACTCGAACACGCTGCGGGTGGTGTCGCTCCAGTCCGCCCGGGCATTGAACCAGCACACGAGCTCCGTCACCGGGGTGGCGGACACCTGCACCGGCTGGCCGTATGTGGCGGAGGCGGGGCGCACGTCCACCCGCTTCCAGTAGCCGGTGTCCAGGTACACCAGGTGTTCCAGCTGCGGGCTGCCGCCAGTGGTGGCCGGGGGGCCGTCCAGGGTGGCCACCCAGTGCGGGCCGTGGGGCAGGGGAATGAACTCCGGGTTGGCCGCGTCCTTCATCAGCAGGTAGATGCCGCTGTGGCAGGTGGTAAAGTCCAGGGCCCAGGTCTTGCCCTCCGCCTGGGCCTGCCGGATGGCCGCCCAGTTGGTGGCCGTGGGGGCGGTGGCCGGGTTGCAGCTATCCGCCACCGGGCGCAGGGCGCCGTAGGGGGTGTCGATCAGCGTGGGCAGGGGCGTGGGGCCCGGATCGGTCGTGGTGGTGGTGCCGCCGCTGCCAACGGTGAGATCGCCACTGGCGCCGCCCCCGCCGCCACAGCCCCCCAGGGCCAATGCCACGAACAGGGCTGCCGCGGCGCAGCCCCTGCTGGTTCTTTTCCCCATGTTCTTCCCCTGCGCAAGCGTGCCGGAACGGCGAATTGGAATGGTTTTGCCATTCTATTCGGCCGTTCCGCGCCTGCCTGCCCAGCAGGTCACATCCGGCACCCGTTGTCCGGCGCGGGCTTAGTCCCCCAGCACCTGTGACCAGAGCCGGCGCACGGCTGCCCGCTCGGCCTCCACCTGCTCGGGGGGGAGCATCAGCTTGGCGCCGGAGAGGCGTAGCGCGTGCTGGAGGCGGCGCAGTTCCCGATAGGCATCCGCCGCCGCGTCGGCTTCGGCGGTGCCGATGAGGCCCAGTTCCGCTGCGATGTGCAGCAGGGCGATGTTGCCCAGGTTGCCGGTGAGGCGCGGGTGGTCGTGGGCGTAGCCCAGCACCAGGTACTGGACGATGAATTCCACGTCGATGAGGCCGCCCGGGTCATGCTTGAGGTTGAAGCCGCTGCTCTTGTTGCCGTGGGCGTCCATCATCTTCTGGCGCATTGCCCGTACCTCGGTGCGCAGCGCGTCCCGGTCGCGGGGTTTGCGCAGGATGGTGTCGCGCAGTTCCTCGAAAGCGGTGCCCAGGGCGGGGTCGCCGGCGCAATAGCGGGCCCGGGTCAGCGCCTGGTGTTCCCAGACCCAGGCGTGTTCGTTCTGGTACTGGCGGAAGGCCTCCAGGCTGCTCACCAGCAGGCCGGATTCGCCGTTGGGCCGCAGCCGGGTGTCGGTCTCGAACAGGCTGCCGGCGGGCGTCTGCGTGGACAGCCAGGTGAGCATGCGCTGGGCCAGCCGGGCGTAGAACTCGGCGGCGCTCTGGTCGTCGTCGTCGTAGAGGAAGACGATGTCCAGGTCGGAGGCGTAGCCCAGTTCCTTGCCCCCCAGCTTGCCGTAACCGATGACGGCGAAGCGCGGGGTTTCCCGGTGGCGCTTGCGCAGCTTGGCCCAGCAGAGCTCGATGCTCAGGGCGAGCACCGCATCGGCAGCGGCGGAAAGGTGGTCGGACAGGGCTTCCACCGTCAGGTTGCCCGCCAGGTCCTGGGCCAGCAGCCGGAACAACTGGGCGTGGTGGGCTTCCCGCATCAGGTCCATCTGCCGTTCCTGGTCCGGCTCATGCTCCGCCAGGGCGGTCTGCAGTTCGCGCTGCCAGGCGGGCCAGTCGGGCGTCTGGTCGAGCAGGCGGGCGTCGAGCAGTTCGTCCAGCAGCACCGGGTGGCGGGTGAGGTACTGGGCCGCCCAGCTCGAGGCGCTCATCATGGCCGCCACCTTGTGCAGGGCCTGCGGGTACTGCTGCAGCAGTGCCAGGTAGGCCGCGCGCCGGCTGATGGCGTCGAGCAGGTCGAACATGCGGTTGAGGGTTTCGTCCGGTGCCGGGCATTCGGCGCAGGCCTGGATGACCCGCGGGATCAGGTCGTCGAAGCGCTCCTTGATGGCCTGGGGCATTTGCTGATAGCGGGAACCGGCGCGGGTGCCCGCCAGGCGACCGGCGGCGGCGGCCGGGTCCTGGTAGCCCAGCCGGGACAGCTCGGCGGTGGTCTGGTCGCCATCGGAGCAGGCGGCCCACAGGGTGTCCAGTTCGTGGCCATCTTCGTTGGGATTGGCGAACACGGCTTCGAAGTGGCCCGTCACCAGCCGGCGGTGGACATTGAGCGCCGCCAGGAACTGATCGTAGTCGTCGAAGCCCATGGTGTTGGCAATGCTGGCCTGGTCGGCCTCGTTGCCCGGCAGGTTGTGGGTCTGGGCATCGTCCAGGAACTGCAGGCGGTGCTCTACCCGGCGCAGGAAGTCGTAGGCTTGGGTGAGTTCCTGGGCAGCCCCCTGGGGCAGCACGCCGCGGCCGGAGAGCAGGGCCAGTACCGACAGGGTGGGCTTGATCTGCAGGCTGCGGTCCCGGCCGCCGCGGATGAGCTGGAACACCTGGGCGATGAACTCGATCTCCCGGATGCCGCCGGGGCCGAGCTTGACGTTGTCCGCCATGTCGCGCCGGGCCACCTCCCGCCGGATCTGGGCGTGCAGGTCGCGCATGGCGTTGAAGGCGCCGAAGTCCAGGTACTTGCGGAAGACGAAGGGGCGGACGATCCCCGCCAGTTCCTCCAGCCGCTGGCCTTCCATGGGGCGGGCCTTGATCCAGGCGTAGCGCTCCCACTCCCTGCCCTGGGTGATGAAGTAGTTCTCCAGCATGTCGAAGCTGCACACCAGGGGGCCGGAATCCCCGTTGGGGCGCAGCCGCATGTCCACCCGGAAAACCTGCCCGTCGGCGGTGACCTCGTGCAGCGCATTGATGAGCTGGCGGCCCAGCTTGGTGAAGAACTCGAAGTTGCCGATGCTGGCGGGGCCGGCGGTGTCACCGTCCTCCGGGTAGAGGAAGATGAGGTCGATGTCGCTGGAGACGTTCAGTTCCCGGCCGCCGAGCTTGCCCATGCCGATGATGACGAGTTGCTGGGGCTGGCCGGCGCTGTCCAGCGGTTCGCCGTGGCGGGCCACCAGTTTGGCCCGTAGCGCCCGGCAGGCTTCGGCCACCGCCACGTCGGCCAGGGTGGTCATGGTCTCCGTCACTTCCGGCAGGTCCGCCAGGCCGCACAGATCGCGCACGATGACGTGGGCCATGACCCGGGCGCGCAGGTGGCGCAGCGCCGGCTTCAGGCGTTCGTCGGCCAGGGCTTCCGGGGCAAGCAGGGCGCGCATGTCGGCGGCGGTCAGCGGAAGGTGGACACTGGCGGCCAGGGTCTCGGCCAGCCCGGGGCGGCACTGCAACTGTCGTTGCAGATAGCGGCTGTGCTGGCTGGCAAACTGCAGGAGGGCGTCGGCGGAGGCACCGGGGGCGGGCATCGGGGCAGTCATAGGCGGAGAGGAGGCGAGCTCCTGTAAAATGCGGGGGACGATCTGGACGATAGTCCAGGCTTAAAGGCCGATGATGACGCTGGTCAACCCGGGTGGCAATCGCCGGAATGCGCGCCACGGCAGGCGATAGCTGGTGATGACTTCCCCCGATAGCGAAACCCCTTCCTCTTCCTCCGGCTTCCAGGCGCCAGCCGCCGCCCGGCCGCCGCGCTGGGCCGGTGCCCGACGGGCCGGGCGCTGGGCGCTGTGGCTGCTGCTCGCCGTGTATTTCCTCTTCGGCCTCACCGTGCTGGCCTTGCGCCACTTCGTGCTGCCCGAGGTGGAGCACCACAAGCCCCGGATCGAAGCCCTGCTCTCCCGCAGCCTGGGGCTGCCGGTGACCATCGGTCACATCGACGCCGGCTGGGCCGGCCTGCGTCCGGCCCTGACCCTGGCCGGCCTGCAGGTGCTGGACCGGGAAAGGCGCCCGGCGCTGCACCTGGCCCAGGTGGAAACCGAGGTGGCCTGGCGCTCGCTCCTCGTGCTTGGCTTGCGCCTGCACCGGCTGGAACTGGTGAGCCCGGAACTGGATATCCGGCGCGAGGCCGACGGGCGCATCTACGTTGCCGGTCTGCCGGTGCGCACCGAAGGGCCGGATCAGGGCGGATTCGCCGACTGGCTGCTGGACCAGCACGAAATCGTCATCCGCGATGCCCGGGTGCGGTGGACCGACCTCCAGCGCCCCGCCCCGCCTCTGGAACTGCAGGCCCTCAACTTCCGTCTGGAAAACGCGGGCAGCCACCATCGGTTTGGCCTCACCGCCCGCCTGCCCGAAGCCCTGGCTTCGGGGCTGGATGTGCGGGGCGATTTTCGCGGGCGCAAGCTGGACCACCCGGAACAGTGGCACGGCCAGGCTTACGCCAGCGTGGAGCGGGCGGATCTGGCCGTGTGGCGGCAGTGGCTGGACTACCCCTTCCAGGTGCAGGGCGGGCAGGGCGGGTTGCGGCTGTGGCTGGAGATTGCCGACCAGCGGGTGGCGGCGGTCACCGCCGATCTGGCCCTGCGCGACGTGAAGGCCCGCCTGGGGCGCAATCTGCCCCTGCTGGACATGGATGCCATGAGCGGCCGTCTGACCCTGCGGCGACCGCCCGGCGCGCTGGAGCTGGCGGCTTACAAGCTGGCGCTCACCACCCGGGACGGGGTGAAGCTCGAGCCCAGCGATTTCTTCCTGCGCTGGCGGGAACCCGCCGGAGGGCAACCGGGGCGCGGCGAGCTGACCGCCAGCGTCGTCAACGTGGGTGCGCTGGCGCGCCTGTCGGACTTCCTGCCCCTGGACCCGGCCAGCCGCCGCACCGTGGCCAGCTTTCAGCCCCGGGGGCATTTGCGTGGCACCCGCCTCACCTGGAGCGGGGACAGCGAGAAGCTGGCCGCCTACAGCCTGCAGAGCCGTTTCGACGACATCGGGGTGGAGCCGGTGGGGGTCTATCCGGGCCTGAGCGGCATCTCCGGCACGGTGGAGGGCAACGAGCGCGGCGGCAAGCTCACCCTGGCCAGCCGCAACGCCAGCCTGGAACTGCCTTCCGTGTTCGCCGAGCCGCGGCTGGAACTGGCCGAGTTCGCCGCCGATGCCGCCTGGGCGGTGACCGGGGGCGATGTGGAAGTCACGCTCAAGTCCGCCCGTTTCGACAACAAGGATGCCGCCGGCACCGCCAGCGGCCGCTTCCGCACCCGCGCCGGCAGCGGCAGCCCCGGGGAGATCGACCTGGATGCGGCGCTTTCCCGGGCCGAGGCCGGGGCGGTGTGGCGCTACATGCCCCTGGTGGTGAACCCGCAGGTGCGGGACTGGCTGCGCAACAGCCTCACCGGCGGACAGGCCCACGATACCCGGCTCAAGCTCAAGGGCGATCTGTACGACTTCCCCTTCGCCGATGGCAAGCGCGGCACCTTCCTGGTGACCGGGCGCTTCAGCGGCGCCTCCCTGGGGTTTGCTCCGGGCTGGCCGGAGTTGCAGGCGCTGGAAGGCGACCTGCGCTTCGAGGGGGTGCGCATGCTCATCCGCGGCCACAAGGGAAATGCCTTCGGGGTGGGGGTGAGCAACGTGGAGGCGGAGATCGCCAACCTGGGCGGCCACGATGCCCTGCTCGCCATCAAGGGTCAGGCGGCGGGACCCGCGGCCGACATGCTGCGCTACGTGAATGCGAGCCCGGTGGCGGGCTGGATCGGCGGCGCCACCCAGCAGATGAGCACCACCGGCAGCGCCAGCCTCAACCTCAAGCTGGGCATTCCCCTGGCCCGGGCCCGCGACACGCAGGTGGAGGGCACGGCCCGCATTAGTGGTGCGCGCCTGGTGCCCGCGCCCGGGGCGCCGGCGCTCCACGATGCCCAGGCTCGGCTGGAGTTTACCGAGCGCAGTTTCCATGTCCGCCAGGCCAGCGCCACGGTGCTGGGGGCGCCGGCGCAGTTCAGCGGCGAACTCCGGCCCGATGGCAGCGTGGTGTTCTCCGGCCAGGGGACGGCGGATGTGGCCAGTCTGCGCCAGCACCTGGAGCTGCCCATCCTCGGCCATGCCAGTGGCTCATCCGCGTGGACGGGTACGGTCACCGCCCACCGCCAGGGGGTGGATGTGGCGGTGCATTCCAATCTGGTGGGGATCTCCAGCAGCCTGCCCGCGCCCCTGAACAAGACCGCCGGCGAGGCGGTACCGCTGACGGTGGAAGTGGGCCCCACGGCGGAATCGGCCCGGGGGCCGGCGCCCCGGGCCGGCAGCCATCGGGATTCCCTGCGGGTCGCCATCGGCCGCGGCTTCCACCTGCATCTGGTGCGTCTGCACGAGGGTGAGGCCAGCCAGGTGGAGCGGGGCGTGATCGGCCTGGGCGAGACGCCGGCCATGCCCGAGCGGGGGGTGTTGCTGGGGGGCAATCTATCCCGGGTGGACTGGGACGACTGGCGGCTGCGTTTGTTCGGCGAGGGCAGTCCGGGCGGCGAGGGCGGTGGCGCCGGGTTGCCCATTGCGGCGCTTAACTTCAAAGCGGGGGAGTTGGTGGCGTTCGGCCAGCGCCTGACCGATTTCGCCATCACCGGGCGCCACACCCAGGGCGTGTGGAATGCCCAGATCGCCAGCAAGGAACTGGCGGGGCGGGTGGTGTGGCGCGGTTCCGGCCAGGGGCGGCTGGTGGCCCGTCTGGGGCACCTGGACCTCACCGACGTGCGCCCCACCACCGAGCCCTTGCACAAGCCCGCCACCGATGCGGTGACAGAACTGCCGGGGCTGGATGTGGAAGTGCAGAACTTCAGCCTGCGCGGCCGGCAACTGGGCCGTCTGGAACTGGCGGCGGTGAATCAGGCCGACCTGTGGCGGATCGAGAAACTGGCCCTCTCCAACCCGGACGGGCGGCTGACGGCGGATGGTCAGTGGCGCACCGGCAGGGATTCGGAAACCACGCTGGACTTCCGGCTCGAAGCCGATTCCGCCGGCCGGTTGCTGGAGCGCCTGGGCTATGGCGAGGCGGTGCGCCGGGGCACCGCCACCCTGGCCGGCCACCTGAGCTGGAAGGGGCCGCCCACCAGCCTGGACGGCGCCAGCCTCAGCGGCGAGATGCGGCTCGATGCCGCCAGCGGCCAGTTTGCCAAGCTCGACCCGGGCGCCGGGCGGCTCCTGGGCGTGCTCAGCCTGCAATCGTTGCCCCGGCGCATCACCCTCGATTTTCGCGACATTTTCAGCGAGGGCTTCGCCTACGACAGCATTTCTGGCAACCTCAAACTCGACCGGGGTGTCATCCGCAGCGACAACCTGGAAATCCGCGGCCCGGCGGCGCGGGTTGCCATGAGCGGCGAAGCCAATCTGGTGCGCGAGACGCAGAACCTCAAGGTGCGGGTGCATCCGGCCATCGGCGAGACGCTCTCGGTGGGCGTGCTGATCGCCAACCCGCACATCGGCATTGCCGCGTATCTGGCCAACAAGCTCCTGCGCGAGCCCCTGGACAAGTTCTTCTCCTTCCAGTACGCCGTGTCCGGCAGTTGGGCGGACCCGAAGGTGGAAAAGATCGAGACCCCGCGCGCGCCGGCACCCCCCGCCGGCCTGCCCCAGCCCTGACGACCGGGAGGATGTGCCCCATGACCCAGCCCCTGACCCTCGCTTCCATCCAGATGGTTTCCCGCCCCCGGGTGGCGGATAACCTCAAGGATGCCGCCGCGCTGATTGCCAAGGCCGCCGACGCGGGCGCCCAACTGGTGGCGCTGCCCGAGTACTTTCCCCTCATCGCCCCGGACGAGGCGGCCAAGGTGGCCGTGCGCGAATCCCTGGGGCGGGGGCCGATCCAGGACTTTCTGGCGGAAACCGCCCGCCGCCACCGCATCTGGCTGGTGGGGGGCACGGTGCCGCTCGAGGCCAGCCAGCCGGAAAAGGTCCGGAACACCTGCCTGGCCTTCAGCCCGGACGGGGAGCGGGTGGCGGCCTACGACAAGATCCACCTGTTCGGCTTCGAGCGCGGGGCCGAGCGTTACAACGAGAGCGCCACCATCGAGGCGGGCAGCCGCATCGTCGCCTTCGACACGCCCTTTGCCCGGGTGGGGCTGGCGGTGTGCTACGACCTGCGATTCCCCGAGCTGTTCCGGGCCATGGGCGCGGTGGACATCCTGGTGGTGCCCGCCGCCTTCACCGAAACCACCGGCCAGGCCCACTGGGAATTGCTGCTGCGGGCCCGGGCGGTGGAGAACCAGTGCTATGTGCTGGCCTCTGCCCAGGGCGGCGAGCACGAGAGCGGGCGCCGCACCTGGGGTGACAGCATGATCATCGACCCCTGGGGCGAGGTGCTGGCCCGCCAGCCCAAGGGCGCGGGCGTGGTGCTGGCGCCTTTCGACGCGGCGCGCATCCACGACATTCGCGCCAGCCTGCCGGCCTTGCGCCATCGCCGCGCGGATCTGCAGGCGCCCCCGACGTAAAAGTCTTTACACTTGGCGGCAACCGGCGGTGCCGGGCGCTGTCGTACTCCACACGACTGCACGACCAGAAAACGACCTTCGAGCCTACATGAACCAGACCGCTGCCCCTGTCCTGACCCCCGCCGCGCCCCTCGTGGCGGCCGAAAACCTGCTCCTCGCGCCCTACGGGCTTACCCACCGCAGCCTGGAGACCGTGTTCGGCAGCCTGATGGGCCATCAGGTGGATTACGCCGACCTGTACTTCCAGTACCACCGCTCGGAGGGCTGGAGCCTGGAGGAGGGGATCGTCAAATCCGGCAGCTTCAACATCGAGCAAGGCGTGGGTGTGCGCGCCATTGCCGGCGAGAAGACCGCCTTTGCCTATTCCGACGAGATCAGCCTGGATGCCCTGCTGGGGGCCGCCCGGGCCACCCGCGCCATCGCCGCGGCGGGGCAGGCGCGCAGCGCCCCGCTGCTGGCGGGCGCTGCCGCCCGTCCGCCCCTGTATCGGGCCGATGATCCCCTGGGGTCGCTGCCGGACGTGGAGAAGGTCCGCCTGCTGGAGCGGCTGGAAGCCTTTGCCCGGGCCGAGGACCCGAAGGTGGTTGAGGTGATGGCCAGCCTCGCCTCCGCCTGGGATGTGGTCCTGGTGGCCCGCTCCGACGGCCATCTGGCCGCCGACGTGCGGCCCCTGGTGCGCACCAGCGTCACCGTGATCATGGAAGACGGCGGCCGCCGGGAGCAGGGCTCCGCCGGTGGTGGCGGCCGCTACGACTACGGCTATTTCAGCGACGACGTGCTGCGCGACTACGCCCGCAAGGCCGTGCACCAGGCGCGGGTGAACCTGGCTGCCCAGCCGGCGCCGGCCGGCCCCATGACCGTGGTGCTGGGCAACGGCTGGCCGGGCATTCTGCTGCACGAGGCCATCGGCCACGGCCTGGAGGGGGATTTCAACCGCAAGGGCAGTTCCGCCTTCGCCGGACGCATCGGCCAGCGGGTTGCCGCCCCCGGCATCACCGTGGTGGATGACGGCACGCTGCCCAACCGCCGGGGTTCGCTGACCGTGGACGATGAAGGCAACCCCACGCGCTGCACCACCCTGATCGAGGACGGCATCCTGGTGGGCTACATGCAGGACAGCCTCAACGCGCGCCTGATGGGGGTGCCCGTCACCGGCAACGGCCGGCGCGAATCCTTCGCCCACCTGCCTCTGCCGCGCATGACCAACACCTACATGCTCAACGGCGACAAGGACCCCCAGGAGATCATCGCGTCGGTGAAGAAAGGCCTGTACGCCGCCAACTTCGGCGGTGGCCAGGTGGATATCACCAGCGGCAAGTTCGTGTTCTCCGCGGCGGAGGCCTACCTCATCGAAGACGGGCGGATCACCACGCCGGTCAAGGGCGCCACCCTGATCGGCAACGGACCGGACTCGCTCACCCGGGTCTCCATGATCGGCAACGACATGGCCCTCGATTCCGGTGTCGGCACCTGTGGCAAGGACGGCCAGAGCGTGCCGGTGGGGGTGGGCCAGCCCACCCTGCGGCTTGACGGCCTCACCGTCGGTGGTACCGGCGGCTGAGATCGGCGCTTTCCGCGGCGGGGCCCCCTGCCGCGGCCACGACCCATAACAGGAGGGAAAAGACATGAAAGCATTTGCCTTGCTCGGGGCCCTGCCCCTGCTGCTCGCAGCCTGCGCCACCGGCCCGGGCAAACCCGGCCCCTCGGCGGCGGTGGAACTGCAGCCTACCCGTGGCTACTCGGCGGCGGGTACCGTCAGCTTCACCCAGGTCGGCAACAAGGTCCAGGTGGTGGCCAACGTCTCCGGCCTCACCCCCGGTCTGCACGGCTTCCATATCCACGAGAAGGGCGACTGCTCCAGCCCCGACGCCATGAGCGCCGGCGGCCATTTCAACCCGGGCAGCACCCCTCACGGGCACCCCCACCAGGGGCCGCACCACGGGGGCGACATGCCCATGCTGGACGCGGACGCCAGCGGCAAGGCCAGCCTGACCACAGAGCTCGAGGGCATCACCGTGGCCGAGGGCCCCGCCAGCATCGTCGGCCGTTCGGTGATCGTCCACGTCGCACCGGACGACTTCAAGACCCAGCCCACCGGCAACTCCGGCGCCCGCATGGCCTGCGGCGTCATTGCCCGCAAGTAATCCGCCATGCTCGCCACCTTCTGCCCGGATCGGCCCCGCTGCCTGCGGCGGCTAATCTGGGCGGCCATGGCGGTCGCTTTCCTGCTCTGGGTCGGTCAGACCCAGAGCCCCCAGCCCGTGCCCTGCATGTGCAAGATCTACGGCTGAATCCCGCTGGCTGTCTTCCGGCTGTCCTGCTGCATCGCCCCCGTTGAGCTGGACGCTTCTCGCGCCTTCCGTCGCCTACGGGAACTGGCGCTCACTTGTTCCTGAAGCCTTGGCGTGCGCCGTCCATTCAGTTTTGTAGCCGGGTTTTCCTATCCTCTTGTGTTTCCAGCGGGATGCAAGGAGGGTGATAGGATCTCGATGTGCTGCAAGGCGGGTGAAAGACATGGACAGCAAATCGATAAACGTGGGGGCATGGCTGGCGCGTCTTTGCGCTCTGCTTGGTCTGTGGGCGAGCTTTTGGCCGGTGCTTGCGGCGGCCGAGCCGCTGCGCTTGCACCCGGACAACAACCGCTACTTCCTGTTCCAGGGCAAACCCACCGTGCTGGTGACCTCCGCCGAGCATTACGGGGCGGTCATCAATCTGGACTTCGACTACTCCATCTATCTGGATACGCTGCAGGCGGCGTCGTTCAACCACACTCGTGTGTTCTCCGGCACGATTGTTGAAGGCTGGGGTTCACCCTGGAACACGCTCAGTCCGCCCGCCGAGCGCCTGCTGGTGCCCTGGGCGCGCAGTGACCAGCCGGGCTATGCCCGAGGAGGCAACAAATTCGACCTCACCCGCTGGGATGCCGCTTATTTCGAGCGGCTGAAGGATTTTGTCGCACAAGCGGGCCTGCGTGGGATTGTCGTGGAAGTGACGCTGTTCAGCGCGTACTACAACGAGTGGCTCCACAGCCCCTTGAATGTGGCAAACAACATCAACGGGATCGGGAATATGGCCGTGGGATTGGTCTACAACCTCTCAGATCCAGCGATCACTGCCGTGCAGGAGGCATTGACCGAAAAGATCGTCACCGAGCTCAACGCCTTCGACAACGTCTATTTCGAGATCTGCAACGAGCCCTATCTGGGCGGGGTGACGCCGGCGTGGCAGCAGCGCATCGCCGCGCGCATTCGCAACACCGAGGCCCTGCTGCCCAAGCAGCACCTCATTGCCCAGAATGTCGCCAACGGTGCGGCCACCATCTCCAACCCGGATCCCCTGGTCAGCATCTTCAACTTCCACTACGCGCCCCCTGAGGCCGTGAGCTGGAACTATGGGCTGAACCGGCCCATCGGGCTGGACGAGACAGGCTTCCGGGGCGCCACCGATACGCCTTACCGCAAGGAGGCCTGGAAATTCATCATGGCCGGCGGGGGCGCCTACAACAACCTGGATTGGTCGTTCTCCGCCGCTTCCGAAAGCGGCAACGATTTCTCGTGGACCAAGACCCTGGGCGGTGGTGGTCCCAGCCTGCGCACCCAGATATCCACCCTGGCCCGCTTCATCAACAGCTTCGAGATGACCCGCATGGTCCCGGGGACCAGCTTCATCAAAGGAGGGACGCCGGCGGCGGCACACGCCTTGTCCGAAGCCGGGCGGCAGTACGCGGTGTGGCTGGACGGCGGCGCCCAGGCCAACCTGCAACTCGAACTGCCGGCAGGGGCCTACCGGGCCCAATGGATCAACACCCACACCGGCCAAGTGTTGCGGACCGAGGATTTCTCCCACGCCGGCGGCGTGCGTGTGGTGGCTTCGCCGGCCTATTCGGAAGACATCGCCCTGAGCCTGCGGGCCTCCCAGGATGGCAACCTCTGGCCCAGCGTCAGTCTCACCAGCCCGGTGGCGGGCACGGTGTTTCCCACCGGCAGCACAGTGGCCCTCACTGCCACCGTGGCGGACCCGGATGGCCAGGTGGTCAAGGTCGAGTTCTACCAGGGCAGCACCAAGATCGGCGAAGCCACCCAAAGCCCCTGGACGCTGGAGTGGACGGCCGCCAACGGCAGTTACACCCTGCAGGCAGTGGCCACGGACAATGGTGGCGCCACCTCCAGCTCGGCGCCGGTGGCGATCACCATGGGCCGGCTCGAGACGACTTTTTACCGGGCCATCAACCTCAATGGCCCGGCGCAGGTGATCGACGGCCACCAGTGGGAGGGCAAGACGGCCGCCAACTTCAGCTACAGCGGCTCCGCATTCGAGAATCAGTCCATTGCCCTCAACCCCGCCACCGACCCGGCCCGGGCCCAGATGATCCGGTCCAGCATCTGGAACCGCGCCGGCAGCAACGTCACCCTCACCAACGTGCCTGCCGGCACCTACAAGGTCTATCTCTACGTGTGGGAGGACAACGTTCCGACCAGCTTCGGCATCGCCATCAACGGCCAGAGCGTGCAAACCGGGCTGGGCAGCGGCAGCGCCGGGCAATGGCAGCGGCTTGGCCCGTGGACGGTGGAGCTGGGGGCCGGGAGCCTCACCGTCACAGCCACCCCGGGCGACGTGAATTTCTCCGGCATCGAGGTGTGGCGCTCAGGTGCCGAGGCGCCCCCCGGGACGCCCAGCGCCCTGGCCGCCTCGGCCGACAGCGCCACCCAGGTGAGCCTGGCGTGGACCGACAACAGCGGCAACGAAACGGGCTTCAAGCTGGAGCGCAAGACCGGCGCGGGCGGTACCTGGGTGCAGATCGGCAGCACCGGGGCCAACGTCTCCAGCTACCGGGACACGGGCCTCGGCGGTGCCACCACCTATCTGTATCGGGTACGGGCGACCAATGCCACCGGCGATTCCGCATACTCCAACGAGGTGAGCGTGACTACCCCGGCGGCGGAGACTCCGCCCGCTGCCCCCAGCGGACTGGTGGCCACTGCGATTTCCCAGACCCAGGTGAGTCTGGGCTGGACGGACAACGCCCACAACGAAACCGGCTTCAAGCTGGAATTCAAAGCCGGCGATGGCCCTTGGGCACCCCTCTTCACCGTTTCCGGCGGGGTCGACAGCTACCAGGCCACGGGTCTACTCCCGGGGACCCGCTACAGCTTCCGGGTGCGGGCCACCAACGGTGCGGGCGATTCCGCCTACAGCAACGAAGCCACGACCACGACGCCCGGGACGACCAACAACCCGCCGAGCGCAAGCCTCACCAGCCCGGCCAGCGGCCAGCAGATCGCCCTGGGCACGACCCTCACCCTGACCGCCAGCGCCACCGACGACGGCGCCGTGACCAAGGTGGAATTCTTCGCCGCCGGCAGCAAGATCGGCGAGGACGCCAGCGCCCCCTATAGCCTTGCCTGGCTGCCACCCGCGGCGGGGCAATACACGATCTCCGCCGTTGCCACCGACGACAGGGGCCTTACCGGCACCTCGCCACCAGTCTCCCTGGTGGTCACCGCGCCGGCCACGACCACCTTCTACCGGGCAATCAACCTCAACGGCCCGGCCGCGGTGATCGACGGCAGACAATGGGAGGGCAAGACCGCCGCTGGCGTGAGTTACAGTGGCTCCGCCTTCGAGAACCAGAGCATTGCCCTCAGCCCCGCCACCGATGCGGCCCGGGCGCAGATGATCCGCTCCAGCGTGTGGAACCGTGCCGGCAGCAATGTCACGCTGAGCAACGTGCCCGCCGGCAACTACGAGGTCTATCTCTACATCTGGGAGGACAACGCCTCCGCCACCTTCGACCTTTCCGTCAACGGCCAGGTGCTGCAGCGGGGCGTGCGTAGCGGTGGCGCCGGCCAGTGGCAAAAGCTGGGGCCCTGGCCGGTGGCGGTGAGTGGCGGAACCGTCACCGTTCGGGCATCCGCCGGGGACGCCAATTTCTCGGGTATCGAGCTTTGGCGCAGCGGTGGCGACGTGGCGCCCACGGTTCCCTCAGCCCCCTCGGGCCTTGCCGCGGTGGCCGACAGCGCCAGCCAGGTGAGCCTCACGTGGGCGGACAACAGCGGCAATGAGACCGGTTTCAAGGTGGAGCGCAAGACCGGTGCCGGCGGCGCCTGGGCGCACATCGGCACCACGGCCGCCAACGTCGTCACGTATCGGGATTCCGGCCTGAGCGCCAGCACCCCCTATGTCTACCGGGTGCGGGCCGCCAATGCCGCCGGGGATTCCGCAGCTTCCGGCGAGGCCAGCGTCACCACGCCCGCCGTGACCAACCCGCCACCCAGCGTCGTGCTCGCCAGCCCCGGCGGCGGGCAGCAACTGGTGCTGGGCACGGCTTACACCCTCAGCGCCACGGCCAGCGATGACGGCGCCGTGGCCAAGGTCGCTTTCCTGGCGGACGGCGTCAAGATCGGCGAGGACGCCACCGCCCCCTACACCCTGGCGTGGACGCCCTCCGCTGCGGGCAACGTGGTGCTGACGGCAGTGGCCACCGACAATCTGGGCCTTTCCGCCACGTCGGCGGCGGTCTCCGTGAGCGTGGCGGTGCCCGGGGCCGCCACTTTCTACCGGGCGATCAACCTCAACGGCCCGGCTGTGGTGATCGACGGCCAGCAGTGGGAGGGCAGGACGGCCGCCAACTTCAGCTACAGCGGTTCCGCCTTCGAGAACCAGTCCATCGCCCTCAGCCCCGCCACCGACGCCGTCCGGGCCCAGATGATTCGCTCCAGCGTGTGGAATCGCGCCGGCAGCAACGTCACCCTCACCGGCGTGCCCAGCGGCACCTACGATGTCTACCTCTACAACTGGGAAGACAACGCCGCGGCCACCTTCAGCGTTGCCGTCAACGGCACCCGGGTGCAGAGCAACGTGAGCAGCGGCAGCAAAGGGCAATGGCGGCGTCTAGGCCCGTGGACCGTCGTGGTGAGCAGCGGCAGCATCGCCGTCACCTGCACGGCGGGCGATGCCAACCTCTCCGGCATCGAGGTGTGGCGTCGTCACTAGTTTTTCCCCTCGCGGAACGCCCGCACGCCGGCGATCACCCCCGCGACCAGCAGCGCGATGCCGGCCAGTTCCTGCGCGGTGGGCGGGCGCTCTTGCCAAATGAAGGCGTAGAGCAGGGCGGCGAGGGTTTCAAACACGATCAACTGCCCGCTCAGGGCCGTGGGCAGCAGCCGGCTGGCCCGGTTCCACAGCAGGGTGCCCAGCCACGATGCGCCGATGCCGATGGCGAACATCAGCCCGACGAAGGCCAGCGGCCGGGGTCCCAGCGGCGGCGGGAAGCCCGGCGCCAACGGTGGCCACGCCGCGAGCACCGCCACGCCCAGCAGCGCCAGGGGCAGGGTGGCCAAGCCCTGGGCGGTGGCCCAGGCGCGGCTGGGCAGGCCCGGGCGCGCCTGCAGCCAGCGGGCGTTGCGAATGGGGTACCAGGTCCAGCAGGCCACCGCGCCGGCCGCCAGGGCGACCCCGGCCACATAGCTGGCGGAGGCCGCCTGCCCCTCGCCGGCGGGCAGGCTGTGCGCCAACCCCAGGCCGGCGGCAATCAGCCCCAGGGGGGGCGCCAGCCGGGCCCAGGGCAAGGCCTGCCCGCCCGCGCCCAGGTTGGCGCAGAGGGCGATCACCAGCGGCAGGGTGCCGATCATCAGGGTGGGCAGGGTCGCGCCCGCCCACTGCAGCGCCGTGGCCAGGCAGGCGTAATAGGCCAGGTTACCCACCGCTGCGAGCTTGGCGGCCTCCCGCCAGTCCGCAGGCGTGAGCCGTGCCAGCGCCGCCCGGTCCGGCACCGCCAGCCCCAGCGCGACGATGCCGAAGGCCAGGTAGCGCCCCACCGACAGCACCGGCCCCGGGTAGTCCGGCAACATCAGCGGTGCCACGAATACCAGCCCCCACAGCAGGCCCGCGCCCGCGGCACAGGCCACACCTTCGGCCAGCGCGCGCGGTTCAGCCATCGCCAAGCCCGAACAGCCAGTTTTCCGGCGCCACATCCACCTGGTTGATGAAGACGTCGGCGGCGTCAGCCAGCCCCGCCGCCGCCAGTGCCCGGGCCAGCCCGGCCATGAAGCCGGCCTTCAGCGCCGCGCTGCGCCCCTGGTGGAGGGTGATCAGGATGAACACGATGCGGGCGAGTGCCTCGGCATGGCCCGGTGGCTGCGGGCAGGTGAAGTCGATGCGCACGATGGCCATGGCGGCCCTCCGGTGGTGGTTCCGGGGCCATCATGCCCGGCAGCCGGGTGCCGGTCTTGTACGGATTTGCTCCTGGTAACGGGCGGGCGTCACCCCGTAGGCCTGGCGGAACCAGCGGGTCAGGTGGCTCTGGTCCGTCAGTCCGGCGGCGCTGGCCGCCTGGGCCGGGGGCATGGCCGCCGCCAGCAGGCGCTTGGCCCGGGCCAGCCGGCGGGCCTGCACATAACGGTGGGGGCTGAGGTGGTATTCGGCGGTGAAGGCCCGCACGAAGTGCGCCAGCGAAAGCTCCGCCAGCGCCGCCAGGGTGGGCAGTTGCAGGGGCTCTTCCAGGTGGGCTTCGATGTAGTCCGCCACCCGGGCAAAGCGCCGCCGTCCCACGGCGGCTCCGGCGCGGCTGGCCAGCCCCCCGTGGCGCCGGGCGGCCGTCTGCAGCAGCCCGGCCACCCGGCTCTGGAAGGCCAGCGGTTCCGCCGCCTGCCACAGGGCCGGCAAGGTGGAAAGAAAGGCGTGCGCCAGCGCGGCATCCCGCACCGTGGCGGTGGCGAAATGGCAGTCCCCGCCCACCAGCGTCCGCACCAGGGGCGGCTCCAGGTAGAGCATGTGGTAGCGCCAGCCTGCGGCCACTTCCGCCTGGCCGGTGTGGGGCTCGTCGGGGTTGAGGAACACCAGCGTGCCCGCATCCGCCACGTGTTCCGCGCCCCGGTAGCGGAAGCGCTCCACCCCTGCCTCGATCACCCCCACCGAAAAGCCTTCATGCACGTGGGCGGCGAAACTGTGGTCCACCAGCCGGGCGCTGTACAGCTCCGCTCCCGGCAATTGGGGCGGCGCGCAGAAGCGCACGTACTCACCGGGGCCGAACACCGCCTACAGCCAGCTTTCCACCTGTGCGCGGCTGGGCATGCCGCCCGCGTGTACCACCTTGCCGTCCACCACCACGGCGGGGGTACTCATCACCCCGAAGCCGACGATCTTGGCCATGTCTTCCACTTTCTCCAGGCTGATCTCCACGCCCTTGGCGGCCGCCACCTGGCGGACCAGTTCGGTGGTGTCGCGGCACTTGGCGCAGCCGGTACCCAGCACGAGCACGTTCTTCATGGTCTTTCCTTACAGTACAAGGTTGAAAACATAGCCCACCAGCAGGATGCCGGTGGCCACCACCCCGGCAAAGGTGGCGATCAGGGTGGGCTTGAGGGCCTTGCGCAGGATGATCATCTCCGGCGCGGAGAGTGCGATCACGCTCATCATGAAGGCCAGCACCGTTCCCAGCGCCGCGCCCTTGCCGATCAGCGCCTCCACCACCGGGATGATGCCCGCCGCGTTGGTGTACATGGGCACGCCCAGCAGCACCGCCGCCGGCACCGCCCACCACACGTCCCGCCCCATGAAGGAGGCCATGAAATCTTCCGGGACGTAGCCGTGGATGCCTGCGCCCAGGCCGATGCCCGCCAGCACATAGGGCCACACCTTGCCCACGATGTCCTTGACGTGGGCCCAGCCGGCCTCGAAGCGCGTCTCCCAGCGCAGGGTTTCGCCCGGCGCGGTGGCGAGGCTGCCCGCCTGGATCGCCTGCACCCAGTCTTCCAGGTGGTGCTCCATCCGCAGCCGGCCGATCACCAGCCCCGCCACGATGGCCACCAGCAGCCCCAGCGCCAGGTACAGCCCCGCCACCTTCCAGCCGAACATGCCGAAGAGCAGCGCCAGGGCCACCTCATTGACCATGGGCGCGGAGATCAGGAAGGACAGCGTCACCCCCAGCGGCACTCCCGCGGACAGAAAACCGATGAACAGCGGCACCGCCGAGCAGGAGCAAAACGGTGTGACGATGCCCAGGCTGGCCGCCAGCACATTGCCCAGCCCCAGCCGATGGCCGGAGAGCAGTGCCCGGGTGCGTTCCGGCGAGAAGAAGGTCTGCACCACGCCCATCACGAACACGATGCCGGTGAGCAGCAGCAACACCTTGGGTGTGTCGTAGAAGAAGAAGTGCACGGCCTCGCCCAGGGCCGTGGCGCGGGTGAGGCCCAGAAGCCCGATCACCGCATCGGCAAACGCTGTCAGGTGGTTGTAGGCGGCCAGCCACAGTGCCGTCGCCACCCCAAGGGTGAGCAGCCAGCGGCCGAGGCTGGTCGGGGCGGCGGGTTGGGGAATGGGTACGGTGCTCATGGTTGCTTTCCTCCCTCTTCGTGTGGCGCCGGAGCCCCCGCCAGGGGGCCGACGCGGTAGAGCGCCAGCAGCTTGTCCGCGCGGCGGCTGTGGGGGCGGCCGCGGGTCTTGGTTTCGTAGGCCTCGGTGGCTTCCCGCCCGCACCAGGGTTCCAGCAGCCCCGGTTCCGCCGGGTGATCGGGCAGGTATTCGCCCAGTGCGTACACCTCGCCGCGGATGGCCATCCAGCAATCCCCCGGCCGGTTGTGGCGGGCCACTTCCGCCAGGGTGACGGGGCCTTCCACCGGGGCGACCACCTCGGCGGGGGCCGCTGGCGGCGCCGGGCGGGGGGCCAGCCAACTCGCCAGCCAGATGCCAGCCGTCGTGAGCCAGAACACCAGTGTCGCAGCAACAAAGAGGCGCCGGTTCATCTGAAATCAAAACTCTCGAAGTGAATGTGCTCCGCTGGCACACCGCGCCGGGCCAGTTCCGCCCGCAGCGCCGCCACCAGCCCCGGCGGGCCGCACAGGTAGCAGTGGCGGCGGGCGTCCTCCGCTGTCGGGGGCAGCAGGGTGGCCCAGTCCGGCAGGGCGTCGCCTGTGGGTTGGGCGGCGAGGGTGAGCCGAGGCTCGGCCCTGGCCAGATCCTGCAATTCCGCCACGAAAGCGCCGTCGGCCGGCTGGCGGTAGAGGTAGAGCAGGTGCACCGGCGCCTCCGGCGGCCCCGCCCGCAGCGCCGCCAGAAAAGGCGTGATGCCGATGCCGCCCGCCACCCACAGGGCCGGCCCGGGGGCCCGGTCCACCAGAAAATCGCCGAAGGGGCCTTCCACCCGCGCCGGGGCGCCGGGCTGGATGCCCTGCAGGCGGCGGGTGCAATCCCCCAGGGCCTTGATGCCCAGGCGCAGCGTGCCATCCGCCCCGGCTGCGCTCAGGGTGTAGGGGTGAAACTCCCCGCAGCCCGGGAACACGGGTGAGGGCGGAAAGGCCGCGAGCACGAACTGCCCGGGCCGGGCCCGCAGCGGGGGCGAGCCCGCCAGCGGCGCCAGGGTCACTTCCACCACATCCGGCGTCTGCCGCTGCGCGGCGCTCACCCGGTAGGGGCGGGCGCCCAGGCCCGCGTCTTCGCGCAGCCAGCGCCAGGCCAGCAGGCCCGCCGCCACCAGCGCGGCCAGCCATCCCGCCTGGCCGATGCCCAGGGCGTGCACATGGGCCAGCCCGAGCAGTACCGCCACCCCCAGCAGCGCGTGCAGTCCGCGCCAGCGGCCATAGGGCAGGCGGGGGCTGAAGGTGGCCGCCAGCCCGCCCATCAACCCCGCCAGTCCGGCCCACCCCAGCCACAGGGCGTCGCCGGCCGGGGCCAGGGTGGCCCAGGCTTGGGCCGGCCCTTCTCGCCAGCCCTGGGCCGCCAGGGCCAGGGGGTGCGCCAGCAGCAGCACGTAGGCCGCGAGCCCGGTGCCGTGGTGCCAGCGGTACATGCGTTCCAGCCCGCCCAGGGCCTGTGCCAGCCGGGGCTCCCGCAGCATCAGCAGCAGGCTTGCCAGCAGCAGGCCGCTCCCCGCCCAGCCCAGGGCGATGCCCGTTGCCCGCCAGGGGGGCAGCGCCTCCGGCCATGCCCACAGCACCGGCCCCGCCAGGCAAAGCGCGGTGAGCAGGGGGATGGCGTGACGGCGGTGGGTCATGGGCGCGCCTTGCTCTCGCCGGCGGAGCGGACTGCCGCCGTGGCGGGCGTTTGCCCGTGGGCGGAGCAATGCACCGTGCCCATCAGCGTGGCGCCTCGCTTCCGGGTTCCAGGTGGGCGCAGATGTCCCGCCCGCCGCCAGGCAGGGCCGCCCCTTGGGCGCGGGCCCGCTCCACCATCAGCCGGTGGTGTTCCTGCTGGTAGGCGCGGCAGTCCTCCAGCCGGGTAAAGCCGCGTACCCGCGCTTGATGCGCGACCCGCTCGTCCGGGGTCATGAACTGCCAGCCCCGGGTGTTGGCCTCGCTTGCCCGCCAGGGGCCCCGCGCCTGGGCGGTGGCGCAGGCGGCCAGCAACAGGGCGGCGAGCAGCCAGCGGGCCATGGCCTTCACCCCGCCCGCGCGCCGGCTTCGTACCAGCCCCGGCTGGCATTGACCACCCGCACCACCAGCAGCATCACCGGCACCTCGATCAGCACGCCCACCACAGTGGCCAGCGCCGCGCCGGATTCGAACCCGAACAGGCTGATGGCCGCCGCCACGGCCAGCTCGAAGAAATTGCTCGCGCCGATCAGCGCCGAGGGGCAGGCCACGTCGTGCCGCTCCCCCAGCGCGCGGTTGAGCCAGTAGGCCAGCCCGGCGTTGAAGAACACCTGGATCAGGATGGGCACCGCCAGCAGCGCGATCACCAGCGGCTGGCGCAGGATCGCCTCCCCCTGGAAAGCAAACAGCAGCACCAGCGTGGCCAGCAGCGCCCCGATGGACCAGGGCCCGATCCGCGCCATGGCCGCGTCGAAGGCCGCCTGCCCCCGGGCCAGCAAGGCGCGGCGCCACCACTGGGCCAGCGCCACCGGGATCACGATGTACAGCACCACCGAGGTGAGCAGCGTCGCCCACGGCACCGTGATCGCCGAGATGCCCAGCAGCAGCCCCACCAGCGGCGCGAACGCAAAGATCATGATCACGTCGTTCACCGCCACCTGCGACAGCGTGAACAACGGGTGCCCGTTGGAAAGCCGGCTCCACACGAACACCATGGCCGTGCACGGCGCCGCCGCCAGCAGGATCAGCCCCGCGATGTAGCTGTCCAGTTGCTCCGCCGGCAGCCAGGGCGCGAACACCTGGCGCACGAACACCCAGCCCAGCAGCGCCATCGAAAACGGCTTCACCAGCCAGTTCACGAACAGCGTCACGCCGATGCCCCGCAGGTGGCTGCGCATCTCGCTCACCGCCCCGAAATCCACCTTCACCAGCATGGGGATGATCATCACCCAGATCAGCAGCCCCACCGGCAGGTTCACCTGCGCCACCTCCATCCGGCCAATGGCCTGGAACACCCCCGGCAGCCACTGCCCCAGCCCGATGCCCGCCACGATGCACAGAAACACCCAAGCCGTCAGATAGCGCTCGAAAAAGCCCATCTGCGCCGCCGGCCGCGCCGCCACCTCGCACTGCACGCTCATGCCGGCGTCTCCGCGTGGATGCGCCCGGCCGCGGCCGCCACCTCCGCCGCGCCCATCGTCTCCAGGGGCAGCGCCAGCAGCGCCCGCACCCGCTGTTCCAGTTGGCCGTAGGCGGTCTCGAAAGCCGCCCGCCGCGCCGCCAGCGGCTCCACATGCGCCGGGTCCGCAATGCCCCAGTGCGCCGTCACCGGCCCCCCCGGCCACACCGGGCAGGCCTCCCCCGCCGCGCTCGCGCACACCGTCACGATCAGATCCAGCGCCGGCGCTCCCGGTGCCGCGAACTCATCCCAGCTCTTGCTCCGCGCCTCGGGCAGCGGCACCCCGTGTGCCGTCAAGGTCTCCAGCGCCACCGGGTTCACCCGCCCGGTGGGCTGGCTCCCCGCCGAGAACGCCCGCACCCGGCCCGCGCCCAGGTGGTTGAACAAGGCCTCGCCCAGAATCGAGCGCGCCGAATTGCCGGTGCACAACACCAGCACATGCAAAGGTCTAGCCATCATGCTCCCTATCCCCCGGCTCGCAGCCCGCCACCACCTCGGCGCAGCCCAGGCCGCCACAACAGTTGTCCGTCAAAAAGCGCAGCAGATCCACCATCTCCCGGTAGTTCGCGCTGTAGTAGATGAAGCGCCCCTCCTGCCGCGCCCGCGCCAACCCCGTCCGCACCAGTTCCTTCAAGTGGAAACTCAAGGTCGCCCCCGCCGCCAACCCCAGCCGTTGCGCAATCGTCCCCACCGACAAACCCTCCTCCCCCGCCTGCACCAGCAGCCGGAAGATGGCCAAACGAGTCTCCTGCGCCAACGCAGCCAGAAGGGGAACGGCTTGGGTAATTTCCATGATTCTAAATTTATAGAAATGTTGAGCGGAATGGAAGGGCGACGGTGCGGGGGCGGACTTGCGGGGTGGAGCACGGAGCGGAAAACGTGCCGGATTAGCGGAAAAACCGCGGCCGCAGTTAGTGAAAAAGCTGGGGCAGGATGGCAGTCAGCTAATCGGCCTAAGCGGACCTTGGGCCGTTAGCCAATATCAGGCGGAAACATGCCGGTTAGCTGCCGTCCTGGCGCAATTGGCGTTGAATGGCGGCTTCCTCATTCGTCGAACTGGTGCTCCCAACCCATTCCGGCCAGATTACTTTCTCCAAACCGGTCACTCAGCCAAAGCCAGGTATCAATTGATGCCTTAGGGATTCTCTGAAAAACCTGTCGACGTAACGCGATGTTGATGCGTTATGCGTAGAACGCCACGACAGGAACGGACTGAACGATGAAACAGATGAGCCTGACCGAATCGGGTTTCGTGACGAAGCCGAAGGCGACGCGCCGCCAGCTCTTTCTGGCCGACATGGATCGCGTCGTGCCATGGGCCCGGCTGTGTGCGCTCATCGAACCGCACTACCCGACCGAAGGTTGGCGCCAAGGGCGGTCGCCCGCCCAAGCCGCTCCCGATGATGCTGCGAATCCACTTCATGCAGCAATGGTTCGCCCTGTCCGACCCCGGAATGGAAGAAGCGCTGCACGACATGCCGGTGATGCAGGCCTTTGCCGGCATTGATGCCAGCGAAGATGCGATCCCCGATGAAACGACCATCCTCAACTTTCGCCATCTGCTCGAAGCCAAGGGGCTGGCCGAAGCAATCTTTGCTGAGGTCAATGCCCTGCTCAGCGAAAAGGGCCTGCTGCTTCGCCAGGGCACGCTGGTCGATGCGACCTTGATTGCCGCGCCGAGCTCGACCAAGAACCGCGACGGCAAGCGCGATCCGGAAATGACGCAAACGAAGAAGGGCAACGTCTGGCATTTCGGCATGAAGGCGCACATCGGTGTCGATGCCGATTCGGGTCTGGTGCATACGGTGATCGGCACCACCGCCAAGGTGGCCGACATGGCCATGTTCGAGGCCTGCCTGCATGGCGAGGAAGAACGGGCCAGTGCCGGCCGGGGGCTACGACTACCCGAGATTGCGCGAGCATCTGGCCGACCATGGGGTAGAGGACTGGATCGCGGTGAAGAAGAAGCCCGGCCATCCGCTCTCCGACTGGCTGGCGCATCTCAATCACGCGATTGCCTGTATGCGTGCCCGCGTCGAGCATCCGTTCCGGGTGCTCAAGCGGCAGTTCGGCCACACGAAGGTGCGCTACCGCGGCATTGCTAAGAACGCGGCGCAGCTCAACACGCTCTTTGCGCTCTCGAATCTGTGGATGGCCAAACGAGCGCTGATGGCGCCAACGGGACAGGTGCGCCCATGACTGGCGATATGCGCTGCAAAGGGGGCTGGAACGCCCCTTGCAGCATGGATTTGCGATGTCGATTCGCAGATCTCGCATCAATTTCGAGTTCGGCTCGGCATCCGCGCCAACGCGTCACGACGAATGCCGGGTTGTTCAGATAATCCCTAAGGATCCCGCGTCGCC
>JRYG01003730.1_pt1 | contig 33550 bp, 32 predicted proteins | sample 235341 | NCBI WGS metagenome assembly JRYG01 (sample SAMN03074218, study PRJNA261478) | activated sludge metagenome | biome: Wastewater Treatment Plant; feature: Wastewater; material: Activated sludge; isolation source: activated biomass of a wastewater treatment plant treating hydrocarbon... ...
GCCGGGATGGCGCCGAGGCGCTACGACTACTATTCGGGCTCTGAGCCCATCCGCCAGCCAGCCAGTCATTTCGGCGAGCCAGCCAGCGGCATGTTGAAGAAGGAAACGACATGCTGTGCAAGCTGCTGCGCTGCGATTTCACTGATCGCTTTTTGTCCCGTTCCGGTGCGAGCCCGGACTGCCGCAGGCTCAGGTTTGCCTTGCCCGGTGAGGCGAGGGGCCGGCCATGAGCGGCTACGTTCAATCCCTGGGCGGGCCGCGATGGCCCTTGCCGGCTGTGATGGTGGTTCACGGGGCGGCGCTGGGTGCGATGCTGCTGATGGCGCCCAAGGCAGTTCCGCCTGTGGTGGACAGCCTGACCTGGGTTGATCTGCCCCAGGTTTCGATCCGGGCCGCCGATAAGCCCGCGCCTCCGCAACGTACGCAGCCGCCCATGCCGGTCCGGAAGACCGACGCGACGCCTCGTCCCGCGCCCGCCAAGCCAGCGCCGGCAAGCCCCCAACGGCCACTGCTGGAACCCTTGGCGCAGGCTCCGGATGCCGCCCTTGCACCCGGCACGCCGCCGGCCGCGCCCCCCGTTCCCACCGCCAAGCCGGGGCCTGCCGCAGAAGCTCCGCTACAGGCCCCCCGCTTCGACGCGGATTACCTCAACAACCCCCGTCCCCCGTACCCCCCCCTGGCTCGGCGCATGGGCGAGGAGGGCGTGGTCCGCTTGCGTGTGCGGGTGGGCGTGGACGGCAAGCCACTCTCGGTGCAGGTGGCCCGATCGTCGGGCTCCCGCGTCCTGGACGATGCAGCCGAACGCGCCGTTTCCGGATGGCGCTTCGTGCCTGCCCGCAGAGGCGACGAGGCGGTGGCGGCTGATGTGATCGTTCCCATTTCATTCAAACTGGAGGGCAACCCATGAATTCCCAATCCTTCGGGCTCGTGCATCTTTGGGCCCAGGCTGACGCCCTGTCTGCAACAGTGGCTGTCGTATTGCTGGCCATGTCCATTGCCAGCTGGACCGTCATTGCCACCAAGTTGTGGTGGTACCTGCGCACCCGGCGCCAAACCCGCGTGCTGGATACCCTGTGGGCGGAACCCAGTGCCGAGGTGGCGCTGGAACGCTTGTGCGCTGACGAAAATGCCCACCCGGTGGGCGAGTTGGCCCGCCGCGCCCGGGAGACCCAGCGGCTGAGCCGACGTCATGCGCAAGGCCCGGCCAATCTGGGGCAGACCCTCGGGGTGGAGGAGGCTACCCTGCGCACCCTGCGTCAGGGGCTGGGCGCGATTCAGGCGCGGCTGGAAGGGGGCCTCACCCTATTGGCCTCCATCGGTTCCACGGCGCCCTTCTTCGGGCTGCTGGGGACGGTATGGGGGATCTACCACGCCCTCACCGGCATTGCCGCCAGTGGCCAGGCAAGTCTGGATAAAGTAGCCGGGCCGGTGGGCGAAGCGCTGATCATGACCGCGTTCGGTCTGGCGGTCGCCCTGCCTGCAGTGCTGGCCTATAACGCGTGCCTGCGGGCCAACCGGGTGCTGATGGCGGAGCTGGATGGCTGGGCCCATGACTTGCACGTGATCCTGGTCTCTGGTGTGCGCCCCGCTCCGGTGGGCGAGTCCGGCAAGGGCGTTGGTGGCAATCTCAAACTGGCCGGGGTGGCGTGATGGCTTTCGGCGGACTGGAATCCGGGGGCGGCAGTGCGCCCCCCATGGCGGAGATCAACACGACGCCGCTGGTGGACGTGATGCTGGTGCTGCTGGTGATCTTCATTGTCACCGCGCCCTTGTTTACCCACGCCATCCGCATCGATTTGCCCAAAGCCGGCAGCCCTGACCAGACGAAGGCGCCGGAGGTGGTGACCATCGCGCTGGATGACAAGGACCAACTGCACTGGAACGACCAGCCGGTGGCAGCCGATGCCCTGGCGAGCCGGCTGGCTGAAGCCGCCGCCCGGCAGCCGCAGCCGGAACTGCATTTGCGCATGGACCGCAACGCACGCTATGAGCGTGTGGCTCTGGTCATGGGCGCAGCGCGGGAGGCCGGGCTCGCCCGCGTGGGTTTTGTCAGCTTGCCCAGGGAGTGACCGGACAAGCTATGCGCGAAGCCCGGTCCGCCGTCAGCCCGTATCCGCAAGGCGTGTGGCGCTGAAACCGGGGTGACTCAACGTATTGCCTTCACTGTGGGGATTTTTCGGACTAGCCCGCCACCGCTCGTGGGTCGGAAGCCAGCCATGTCCGCTTTTTTCGATGTGTGCTTCATTCAAAAAAAGGGGAAATCATGGCTCAACAGACGATACACACGGCCTCCGGCAGCGGGCGCGGTTCGCCCGCCATGGCGGCTTTCCTGATGGCGCTGGCGGCACCTGTGCCGCTCTTCGCCCAGGTCAAGGCGGATGAAACCAAGGAGAAAACGCTCTCCACGGTGGAGGTCAAGGAGACCCGGGAGATTCAAGGGAACGGCTACCAGGGGGGCGCGACTCGGGTAGGCAAGACCACCCAGTTGCCCAAGGACATCCCCCAGGCGCTCACCATAGTGCCCGAGCAACTGATGCGCGACCGCAACGCCGATACCCTGAAAGAATCCCTGCGCAGCGTGGCTGGACTGACTTTCAATGCCGGCGAGGGCGGGCGTATTGGCGACAATATCGTGCTGCGGGGGTTCTATTCGTTTGGCGACCTCTACTTCGATGGTATTCGCGATGTGGCCCAGTACAACCGGGAGAACTTCAACCTTGAACAGGTGGAAGTGCTGCGCGGGTCGGCCGCGATGCTGTTCGGCCGGGGCCAGGCGGGCGGCGTGATCAACCAGGTGAGCAAGGAACCCGGGCTCGTGGATAAGGGCAGCGTCAGCGCCACCGCCGGCAGTTTCAGCTACGGCCGGGTGACCACCGACGTGAACAAGGTGTTGGGCGAGAACGCGGCCTTCCGCGTCAATGCCATGAAGACGGAGGGCAATACCTCCCGGGATGACGTGAAGACCGAGCGGGTCGGGATCGCGCCCACCCTGCGCTTTGGGATTGGTACCGCCAATGAGTTTTCCATCGGCTATTACCACTTGAAGACGGAAAACACCCTCGACTACGGCGTGCCATTCTTTGACGGCAGGCCGTTGAACGTGCCCGCCAACCGGTTCTACGGCACCAGCAAGGACTACGAGCGGAACGAGACCAAGATGCTCACCGGCAGCTACATTCATCGGTTTGCCCCGGGGACGGAGCTCAAGAGCATGCTGCGGGTGGCGGACTATCAGCGGGATCTGTGGGGAGTGGCGCCGCGGCTGGCGGCGGGCACCACGCTCGTGACCGACGCCACGACCCTCAACCGGGGCCGGCAGGCCCGGGGTGGGGAAGAGCACACCCTCACCAGCCAGACAGACTTCACCACCAAGTTCACCACCGGTAGCCTGAAACATGAGGCCCTGGTGGGACTGGAGTTGCTCAAGGAGCGCGCCGGCCGGTGGAGCTACAACAGCATTGCCACCGCCGTCGCACCTGCCACGACCGTGGGCAACCCGGACCCCAACCCGGTTCTGCCGGGCACCTACGGCAACGAGTTGCGCAATGGCATTGCCACATACAGCGGTTGGTCCAAAGCGCTATACGGCCAGGACACGGTGGAATTTCTGCCCGGGTGGAAAGTGCTGGCGGGGATTCGCCGCGATCAGCTCGACGCCAGCTACAGCAATGGCGCCCAGGTGGATTACGGGGAGTGGAGTTATCGCACAGGGTTGTCGTGGCAGCCGGATGACTACCGCCACTACTACCTGGCCTTCAGCGATTCGTTCAACCCCACGGCTGATCTGTACCAATTCACCACCACGTCCACGGTCTATCCGGCCGAGCGCAGCCGGACCGTGGAACTGGGTGCCAAGTGGGAGCTGATGGAGGGCAATCTTTCCCTGCGCACTTCGCTCTACCGGGCGTCCAAGAAATACGAGCGGAATACCGATATCGACTCCGCCGGCACGGCGCAGCTTCTCTCCAACCGCCGGCACACCGACGGTTTGGAACTGGAAGCCGCCGGGCGCATCACCCCCAACTGGGAGGTGTTTGGCGGGGTGGCCTTCATGAAAGCCCGCATCGACGAGCAGGCCGCCGGGCAGAGCACGGCACTGGTGGGCATGCGGCCCCGTAACTCGCCGCCCTACACCGCCAGCCTGTGGTCCACCTACCGTCTGGCAGGGGGGTGGCGGGTTGGGGCGGGGGTCGAGGCCAAAGGGGCGCGGCTGGCCTACGGGCTGGGTGCGAATGCGCCCAGCCCGAATGTGGCGCCTCGCTACCAGCGCTGGGATGCGATGGTGGCCTACGAGCAGAAGCGCTACAGCCTCAAGCTGAACGTGCTCAACCTGCTCAACAAGCGCTATTACGACTCCATTTATGAGAATGGCGGTCATGTGGTGCCGGGTACGACACGGGCCGTTCAACTGACCGGTGAATACAAGTTCTGACCACCTCAACGCAGTGCCCCCGAGGAGCCTCGGGGGCGGAAAGGGACCTTCATGCTCCTCCAAATCCCCGGCGTGCTCGACGCCCTTGCTTTGGCCCGGTGCCGCGATCAACTGGCCAGTGCGCCGTGGGTGGATGGCCGGGTAACGGCCGGGGCCCAGTCGGAACGGGTCAAGCGCAATCTTCAGTTGCCCGAGGAGAGCGCTGCGGCCCGCGCGCTCCGGGATCTGGTTCTCGATGGGTTGGCCAAGAGCGCGTTGTTCTTCTCCGCCGCCTTGCCCAAGCGCATCTATCCCCCGCTATTCAACTGCTACACCGGTGAGGCGAACGCCTTCGGCAACCACGTGGATAACGCCATTCGCAACGTGCCGGGCACGGTGGAGCGGGTTCGGACCGATGTGTCGTGTACCGTCTTTCTGGCCGATCCGCATGAGTACGAGGGTGGCGAACTGGTCATTGAGGACACTTTCGGCTGTCAGCGGGTCAAGCTCCCGGCCGGTGATGCGATCCTCTATCCTTCGTCCAGTGTGCATCGGGTGGAGCCGGTGACCAGCGGTGCGCGGGTGGCGAGCTTTTTCTGGATCGAGAGCATGGTGCGGGAGACCGAGCGTCGCCGCATGCTGCTGGACATGGATCTTGCCATCGCGGATCTGAGGCAACGGGAGGGCGATACCGCGGCGGTCGTGCGGCTCACTTCCTGCTATCACAACCTGTTGCGCATGTGGGCTGATAGCTGAGCGTTCCTGGGAGTGTTCTCCCGTTGCGGGCCGACATCCCACGGCGGCTGCCTTTGCTCAACTGGGGGCAGCCCAGCCGGGGGCTCTGCGAAACCCGGTCCTCGCCCCCAAGGGATGCATCGCACGATGTTCGGAACGGTCGGGCGGGAGTGCGCATGCCGACTCCGGCCCCGGCCTTTGCTATGATGCGCGGCTCTTTCTTTCCCCGGCCGGAGGCGTGGCACCGATGTCCCGAATTCTGCTGATCCTGATCCTTGCCTTGATCGGCTACTGGCTTTGGAAGCAGTACCGCCGCCAGGCCCTGCGGGATGACGCATCCCGCGGCAAGCCGCCTCAGCCTCGCCCGCCGCAGCGCATGGTCAGTTGCGCCCATTGCGGGCTCAACCTGCCGGAGGATGAGGCGGTTGCAGAGGGCGGGCGTCACTATTGCAGCCCGGAGCACCGTCGCCTCGGGGGTGGGCGGGGGTGAGGCATTCGCCCACCGGGCACCTTGGCGGGCCCGATGCGTCGGGGTGGTTGGCCGGGGTGAGGCGCGAGCCATCGCCCAATGCGGACGAGCGGCCAGAAGGTGAAGCCATTGCGCTTGCGGTGATCCATGCCATCTCGTTGCCGCCGGATTGTTTTGGCGGCCCAGGTGTGGAGCAACTTTTCTGCAACCGGCTCGACCCGTTAGAGCACCCTTACTACGAAACCATCCATCAGCTCAGAGTCTCGGCGCATTTCTTCATCCGGCGTGACGGAGAACTGCTGCAGTTCGTGCCCTGTCAGTTGCGCGCCTGGCATGCGGGGGCCTCCCGCTGGAGGGAGCGGGAGCGGTGCAACGATTTCAGTATCGGCATCGAGCTGGAGGGCTGCGACAGCGCACCATTCCAGGAGGCGCAGTACCGCGTGCTGGAAGAACTGCTGGCCGTGCTTGCCCGACACTATCCGCTGCAGGCGGCTGTGGGGCACAGCCACATCGCGCCGGGGCGCAAAACCGACCCGGGGCCGTTCTTTGAGTGGCGGCGCCTCGCCCGGGCCCTGGGGGCCCGGGGTGTTTTCATCAGCTTGCCAGATCCTTGAAGAGGGCCGTGCTCAGATAGCGCTCCCCAAAGGAAGGGATGATCACCACGATCAGCTTGCCGGCGTTGTCTTCCCGTTTGGCCAGTTCCAGCGCTGCCCACAGCGCTGCCCCTGAGGAGATGCCCACCAGCAGCCCTTCTTCCTGGGCTGCGCGGCGGGCGAGGGCGAAGGCGTCGTCGCTTTTTACCCTCACCACCTCGTCGTAGATTTCGGTATTGAGCACCGCCGGGATGAAGCCCGCGCCAATGCCCTGGATCGGGTGCGGGCCTTTCTGCCCGCCCGACAGTACCGGAGAGGCGTCCGGTTCTACCGCCACAGCCTTGAAACCCGGTTTGCGAGCCTTGAGCACCTCGCCGCATCCAGTGATGGTGCCGCCGGTGCCAACGCCCGAGACCAGGATGTCCACTTTGCCATCCGTGTCACGCCAGATCTCCTCCGCGGTGGTTCGACGGTGAATGGCCGGGTTGGCGGGGTTGGCGAATTGTTGGGGAATGAGGTAGCGGGAGTCGGCGGCGGCGAGTTCCTCCGCCTTCTTGATGGCACCGCCCATGCCCTCGGGGCCGGGGGTCAGGATCAGGTCGGCGCCATAGGCGCGCAGCAGCATGCGCCGTTCGAGGCTCATGGTCTCCGGCATCACCAACGTACATTTGTAGCCCCGGGCGGCGCACACCATGGCCAGGGCGATGCCGGTGTTGCCGCTGGTTGGCTCCAGGATGATGGTGTCGGGCCCGATCTTTCCGGCCGCCTCGGCGGCATCGATCATGGCCGCACCGATGCGGTCCTTCACGCTGTGGGCGGGGTTGAAGAACTCGAGTTTGGCGACCACATCAGCTTTGAGGCCGGCTGAGAGCCGGTTAATGCGTACCAGGGGCGTGTTGCCGATGAGTTCGGTGACGTTGTTGGCAATCTTCATTTGTCTACCTCTTTGCTGCGCACGTGAAGTGCGCCTGCGATCTTGATGATTTCCGGCCCGAGGGCCACCCATGCAGTCCCGATGGAAATTCTAGCCAAGGCTGTGCTTTGCGCGTCTTCTAAGCTCGGAACACTTGCTTATACCGCGATGGGTGCTGCAGATGGAGCTCGACAGAGCGAGCCGTAATTTCCTGGGTGTGAGGCGCTTTAGCCCGAATACACCACTGATGTCAGGGCTGTTTCTTCATTCGGGCCGTTTGCTTCCGCTCTAAAGTCGCCGCCCGATGTGACGGATCAACCGTTACTCCCGCGTGGGAAGTCTGGGGGGGCTTTGTGGTGGAATGCTTGCCATAAATTGATCAAATCAGGTGTGCGGTTTTAATCAGTTAGCAAAAATTCACAGGTCTAAAGTTGAGCGCCGGGGAGGTCGTTAGAGATAATGGCACCCGCGTGAAGCGGTGATGTGTGCAGTTGGTATATGCAATCGGGAAGGTGCTCTCCGGTTCAGATCGGAGCTTGTCTTGACAAACAGCTTCTAAAACAATAAACTGCATTTGCTGCATTGCAACAAATATGGGGCTGCAGGTGACAATGGTTTGTTCTGCAACCCGAATGATCCGTGCTACCGGGGAGGCGCTGGTAGCACGTAAAGCCAATCTTTGAGCTTCAGTCAGTGTGTGGCCCCCACCCCGGCACGGCGGGTGGCGGGTGCCCAGAACGATGTGTGTTCGCAGGGGGGCATACCTTGCGCAGCATTGCCTGCGCTTGGGAGCACGCGTGAGCTGTAGCGGACAAAAGGAGGAAGCATGTCCAGCATTCTGCGCCTGTGGAAGTGGGTGGCGGCCGTAGCGTCATTTTTCTTCCACTTCACTTTGGGTGGCTTTGTCGTCGTTGGCGTCATGGTTACCGTATTCGTTGTATCCAGGATCAATGGTTCCGGTCCGTCGGCCTTGGACTTTCTCCCGGGCCTGGACAATCGTCCTTCCCTGTCGCTGCTGGCCTCCGCCGATGTGCTGAGCCAAGCGGCGGAACCAGAGGTTGAGGAAGTGGAGGCCAACGTGCCTGCGCTGACGCCATCTCAACGGCGAGTGGCCGATTCCTTGGCCAAGCGCTACCGGGTCTCCTCCATGGCCATTGAACCGCTGGTCGCCAAGGCGTTCGAGGTGGGCAAGGCTGAGAGCGTGGATCCTTTGCTGATCCTGTCAGTGATGGCGATTGAATCCAATTTCAATCCCTATGCGCAAAGTCCGGTGGGGGCGCAGGGGTTGATGCAGGTGATTCCCCATTTTCACATGGACAAGTTCGAGGACTCCCGCGACCCCCGGGCATGGTTCGATCCGGACAACAACATTGTGGCCGGTGCCCGGGTGCTGAAAACCTATCTCCGCAACGCGGGTTCGGTTTCCGGCGCATTGCAGGTGTACGCCGGTGCAGCCAACGACGTGGAAACCCAGTATGCCAACAAGGTGCTGGCCGAGAAGCAGCGGCTTGAACAGGCGGCTGGCCGCGATGGCGATCAAAAGCGGCGGGGCGTGCGTGCGTGAGTGGTCCGTGAGGTCATGAGTCGCAGCTCAAGTTTCTAAGGGGCCCGTGGGCCCCTTTTTCATTGCTGGCGCTTGAGATGACTCAAGTAGGACTTGAGCCGGGCAATGCCTTCCTCCAGGTCGGCGATCGGACGGGCAAAGGCGATGCGGATGTAGCGTTCCGGTGAGCACTGGCCAAAGTCGAGCCCGGGAGTCAACGCGACCCCGGTTTCTTCCAGCACATCCATGGCAAACGCGAAGCTGTCGTCGGTGACCGCGGATACATCGCAATAGACATAGTACGCGCCCAATGGCGTAGCGGGGATGCGCAGGCCTAATTGTTCAAGGGCGGGCAGTAGATAGTCGCGACGGGCGGAATACTCGGCCCGACGGGATTCCAGCAGCTCGATGGTCTCGGGCTCAAAAGCTGCGAGAGCGCCGTACTGGGCGGGGGATGAAGGGGAGATGAAGAGGTTTTGAGCGAGTTTTTCCACCTCGCGCTCATATCCGTCCGGCACGACCAGCCAGCCTAGCCGCCAGCCCGTCATCCCGAAGTATTTGGAAAAGCTGTTGACCACGAACGCGCGGTCGGTGTGTGCCAGAACCGTGTCTGCCTCCACGCCGTAGGTGAGGCCGTGGTAGATCTCATCGACAATCAATGCAGCCTTGGCGCCCAACACATGATCCGCCAAGGCTGCCAGTTCCGCTCTGCCCAGCAGTGTTCCCGTGGGATTGCCGGGGGATGCAAGCATCACGCCCCGGGTTGTTGCGCTCCAGTGCTGGGCAAGATCGTCCACAGTGGGCTGGAAATGGTGCTCAGGCAGTACGGGAACGCTTCTGGGCCTGCCTTCCAACAAGCGGACAAAGTGACGATTGCAAGGATAGCCTGGGTCTGGAAGCAGCCACTCGTCGCCAGGGCTGGTAAGTACCCCCAGGGCCAGAAGGAGTGCGCCTGATGCGCCTGCAGTGACAACGATGCGATGAGCGGGAACGTCGACGCCATAGCGCGTGCGATAGAAACCTGCTATCGCTTCTCGCAAGGCGGGCAGCCCCATGGCTGCGGTGTAGCCAACCCGGCCTTGGGAGATGAATGCCTGGGCGGCCTCGATCACCCGCGGTGGTGTTGTGAAGTCCGGCTCTCCAACCTCCATGTGTATCACCCGGCGGCCCATTGCTTCGAGTTCCTGCGCCCGCCGCATCAGTTCCATCACGTGAAAGGGAGCAATCTGGGCCATCCGGGTGGCGATTGGAGCGGGTGGAGTCAACATGGTGCAAGAAGGTGCTTTGGTGAAGTTAGGCATTATCCCAGCTCTCGGAGCGGCTGAAATGCTCAAGCTCCCCTGAAGGGCTCCGATAGTCCACATTGGTGCGCTGTTGTGGGCGTAACGCATGGTGTCCGGGGAGCGCTTGCACCACCCGGAGTCATGTCGGGTGGCGTGTCGGTGGCACGGAAGGCGCGCGTGAATTGGTCGGAAAGGGACGTGCATGGGATTGTCTTTCCAGGTAGATGAAACGGGTGACCTCGCGGCGCTGGCCACGATGCTCGATGCAGCCTCCGCGCTGGCAAACACCGGAGCGTTGTTGGTGCTGACCAGTGAAGCGAATCGCTATCCGGTGGATGGGCTGGTGGCGTTGCTGCGGCGACAGTGTCTGCCCGTTGCCGGTGGTGTTTTCCCGGCGCTGATCGCGGGTAGCAACAAACTGTCCACGGGAGCGATCGTGCTGGCCTTGCCCAAGGGCACGGATGTGTTTGTTCTGACGGGGCTGGGGAAGCAGCGAGATGAGCTGGATGAGCGAATCGCCAAACTGGCGCCTTCCCCGTGTATGCACAAAACCATGCTGGTGCTCGTGGATGGATTGTCCAGAGGCACCGGGGCCTTGGTCGATGCTTTATTCAATCATTTCGGGTTGGAGCTGAATTTCATCGGCGGCGGGGCAGGTTCCAGCACCTTGCAGCCCGGCCCCTGCGTGCTGTCCAACGAGGGGGTGCTTGAAGACGCTGCGGTTCTGGTGCTGTCGGAGGTGGTGAGCTCGATCGGCGTGGCGCATGGACTGCACAAGGTCGCTGGCCCGTATCTGGTGACTGAGTCGGAACCCGGTCGGGTTCTCAGCCTCGAATGGCGCCCAGCCTTCGATGTCTATAGGCAGGCGCTTGCGACGGTCGGTTTGCACCCTATTACCGCCGACCAGGTGGCAGCGGTGTCTTCCGCATACGGGTTCGGAATCGCCAAACTGGACGCGGAAGTCGTTGCGCGGGAGCCTGTCGCGGTGGACGAGGATGGCGCCCTGATCTGCGTTGGCGACGTTCCGGCTGGTTCTTTTGTTCACCTCCTCAGCAGCGAGCCAGACCGATTGCTTGAGGCCGCAGGTGTCGCGGCCCGTGTGGCCGCGAGTAGCTATCCGGTGCCCGGAGGGCAACAACTTGGACTGCTCATTGACTGTGTCGGTCGTTCTGCCTTTCTGGGGGAGCGATTCAACGAGGAACTGGCGAAGTTGTCGCAGGGCCCGTTGCCGACGATTGGAGCATTGACTGTTGGCGAGATCGCAAACCGGGGTCGGGATTATCTGGAATTCCACAACAAGACGACCGTGTATGGAGTGCTCGGCGGTTAACCATGGATCGATTAGAAACCCAGATTCTCTACGAGGTTGCCATGGCGGTCGGCAGTGGGCTGGAGCTCCAGCCCATGCTTCAAGCAAGTCTCTCGTTGCTGTTGCGAAAACTGAGCTGTAGTGGTGGTTGCGTTGTGCGCTATGGGAATCTGGGAGTGGAGGCGCTCCATGCGATACCAAGGGGTTTTGCGGACAGTGCCAGTTGGCCCCGGGTCAAAGCGTTGATTGAAGGCGTGCACGGCCGACAGCCAGTCACGGTGGACCTGGACGGCGAAGGCTTCCTGCATTTGTTGCCGCTTCCCGGTTACGGCGCGCTGGTCATGCGCAAACATGGCGTGCCGGTGGCAGCGAGCTTTCTCCGAGCATTGTTGCCGGTATGCGAGCGCCTGAGCCAGTCGTGCCAAGCGTGCGAACAAGTGATTGAGCGGCGCGCGGCCGAGAGGGAACTGCAAGCGCACCGTGACCGTTTGCAGGAAATGGTCATTGCCCGGACGGAGGCCCTCACCATTGCCACCCGCCGGGCTGAGGCGGCCAACCGGGCGAAGAGTGCATTCCTGGCAAACATGTCCCACGAACTGCGAACGCCCATGCACGCCATTTTGTCGTTCTCAGAACTTGCCGCGGAGGAAATCGAGGACGGAGCGCTGCGGCCCGACAGCATGCGTCGCCATCTGCAGCGCGTCCGGCAAGGGGGGGAGCGCTTGCTCGGCCTGATCAATAACCTGCTCGATCTGGCGAGGTTGGAAGAAGGTGAACTGGAACTGGAACTTGGGTCAGTTGACCTAGGCGCCATGGTGGCGGACGTGATGGACGAGTTCGTTGTCCTGGCCTCCAGCCGAGGCGTAGAGATGTTTCGGGAGGGCGGCGATTTCCCAATGACTTTGCGAGGGGATCGGGCGCGTCTTGGGCAAGTGCTGCGTAATGTACTGGCCAATGCGGTGCGATTGACGGCCGCAGGAAGTCGGGTATCAGTGACGCTTTCACCCGCAGAGGCTGATGGGCCGGAAATACGCGCCGTACTTCTGACTGTGACCGATCAGGGGCCCGGCATTCCTCCGAGCGAACTGGAAGGGATATTCGATTGTTTCTCGCAAGGTAGCCACACCAGCGATGGATCTGGCGGAACGGGTCTGGGGCTGGCGATTGCGCGCAAGATCGTGGAGGCACACAGAGGGCGAATCTGGGCAGAAAATGGCGAAACCGGTGGTGCCCGGATCAGAATTCGCTTGCCGGTCTGACACAACAACGCACCCTTGCTGTAGGGGGTGGGCACAAAAAAACAAAGCCGGCGCTTGCCGGCTTTGCTGCGACATGAACGCGATGCGCGTTAGTCAACCATCCCCAGTTCGAAAAGCTGCCGTTTGAGCGCGAGAGCCTTGGGCAGTTTCTCGCCCAGCTTGTCGAACCACTCCTTGTGGCCCTGGAGTTCCTGGGCCCAGGCTTCTGCATCCACGCTGGTGAGTGCATTGAATTCGGCTTCCGTGATTTCCAGGCCGGTCCAGTCGATATCCTCGAAACGAGGCATCCAGCCGAGCGCCGTTTCCTTGGCGGCGATGGAGCCTTCGCAGCGCTGAACAATCCACTTCAGCACGCGCATGTTCTCGCCAAAGCCGGGCCACATGAACTCGCCGTTTTCATTCATGCGGAACCAGTTCACGCAGAAAATCTTGGGGGTGGCTTCCACGGCGTGTCCCATCTTCAACCAATGGTTGAAGTAGTCACCCATGTGGTAGCCGCAGAACGGCAGCATCGCAAAGGGATCTCGACGCACCACGCCCTGCTGGCCAAATGCCGCTGCGGTGGTTTCGGAACCCAGCGTCGCGGCCATGTACACACCGAAGTTCCAGTTGAAGGCCTGATAGACCAGCGGCACGGTGGTGGCGCGACGGCCGCCGAAGATGAAAGCCGAAATGGGCACACCAGCGGGATCTTCCCAAGCGGGGTCGATCGAGGGGCACTGATTGGCGGGCGCGGTGAAGCGGGCGTTGGGATGGGCCGCCTTGCGACCGGTTTCCTTGGCGATTTCGGGCGTCCAGTCCTTGCCTTGCCAGTCGATGGCGTGGGCGGGAGCCTCCTTGGACATGCCCTCCCACCACACATCGCCGTCGTCGGTCAGGGCAACATTGGTGAAGATGATGTTCTCTTTCAACGTTGCCATGGCATTGAAGTTGGTCTTTTCAGACGTGCCCGGGGCAACGCCGAAGTAACCTGCTTCCGGGTTGATGGCGTAGAAGCGGGTGACGCCGTTCTCGTCCTGGCGCGGTTTGATCCAGGCAATGTCATCGCCGATGGTGGTGATCTTCCACCCGTTCATGGACTTGGGCGGGATCAGCATCGCGAAGTTGGTCTTGCCGCAGGCCGAGGGGAAAGCAGCCGCTACGTAAGTCTTCTGACCGGTGGGCGATTCCACCCCAAGGATCAGCATGTGCTCGGCAAGCCAGCCCTCATCACGGGCCATGGTTGAGGCGATGCGCAGGGCGAAGCATTTCTTGCCGAGCAGTGCGTTGCCGCCGTAGCCGGACCCATAGGACCAGATCTCCCTGGTTTCGGGGAAATGGACGATGTACTTGGTCGTGGGATTGCACGGCCAAGCCACGTCTTTCTGCCCGGCCTCCAGCGGTGCGCCCACGGTGTGGATGCAGGGTACGAACTCACCGTCTTCGCCCAGCACGTCGTATACGGCGCGGCCCATGCGGGTCATGGTACGCATGTTGACGACCACGTAGGGACTGTCGGAGAGCTCGACGCCGATGTGGGCGATCGGAGAACCCAACGGGCCCATGGAGAAGGGAATCACATACAGGGTGCGGCCTTTCATGCAACCTGCGAACAAGCCGTTCAACGTGGCCCGCATCTTCGCGGGGTCTTCCCAATTATTGGTGGGACCCGCGTCTTCCTTGTTGGCAGAGCAGATGAAGGTGCGGTCTTCAACCCGTGCCACGTCGGAGGGATCGGAGCAGGCGAGGTAGGAGTTGGGGCGCTTTTCAGCGTTGAGCTTGACCAGCGTCCCGGCTTCCACCATCTCGACGCAGAGACGGTTGTACTCTTCAAGGGAGCCATCACACCAAACCACGCTGTCCGGCTGCGTCAGGGCGGCGATTTCACCAACCCAAGCCTTCAGGCGAGCGTGACGGACGTAATCGGGGGCCGCTGCAATGGCGGCGTCGGAAATGCGTTGATTCATGGCGTTCAGATCTCCAACAATGGACTCGTATGTGTATAGCGTTGCCCGTGGGCGATTATTCTTCTGAAAAAACAAAACCCTGAACCGCCAGATAGGAGGCTCGGATCGGGACTCGGTCGGGATTCAGGTTTCGCGGAGCTGTTTCGCAGGGAAAAGTTAGCGGCAAGTGCGATCGCAACATTAGGGTAAGTTGCGATTGTGAGATGGCCATCATTATGCCACGAACTGTGGTTTCTACGCATCTAACGCTTGACGATTCAGTGGGTTAGAATTTGCGGCTTTTGTGACAAATTCACGGTGCACCGGCTACCCCCGGGACCATGCATTGCTTTCGGCCCAGAAGGCCAAGCCTAGAACGATAGTGTCGGAGCTCAGAGAGGAAACCACAAGATGGACGAAAGGATCCGTGTCGCTGCGCTGGAATACCACCGGCAGCCCAAGCCGGGGAAGATATCCGTTACCCCAACCAAGGCGCTCACCAATCAGCAGGACCTTTCCCTTGCTTATTCGCCGGGCGTCGCGGCTGCTTGCGAGGAGATCGTCGCGAATCCGGCTGCCGCGCACGAGTTGACGTCCCGGGGCAATCTGATCGGTGTCGTGACCAACGGTACGGCGGTGCTTGGGCTGGGGCCGATTGGCCCCTTGGCAGCCAAGCCGGTGATGGAGGGCAAAGGGGTACTGTTCAAAAAGTTTGCCGGGATTGATGTCTTTGATATCGAGGTTTCCGAGCAGGACCCGGACCGGCTGGTGGAGATCATCGCAGCACTGGAGCCCACGTTCGGTGGAATCAATCTTGAGGACATCAAGGCCCCAGAGTGCTTCTATGTAGAGCGCAAATTGCGCGAGCGGATGAATATCCCTGTGTTCCACGACGACCAGCATGGTACGGCCATCGTGGTGGGGGCCGCGGTCCTGAACGGCCTCAAGGTTGTCGGTAAGGAACTGCGACAGGTGAAACTGGTGGCGTCCGGGGCGGGAGCGGCGGCGCTTGCCTGCCTCGATACCCTCGTGCTGCTGGGTATGCCCGTAGAGAACATTTGGGTAACGGACATCGCCGGCGTCGTGTACGAAGGCCGCACGGAATTGATGGACCCCCTCAAGGCGCGGTACGCAAAGCAGACCGACGCGCGCACCTTGGGGGAAGTCATCGACGGCGCGGACATTTTCCTTGGGCTCTCCGCCGGAGGGGTGTTGAAGCAGGATATGGTGGCCAAGATGTCGGAGAACCCGCTCATCCTCGCCTTGGCCAATCCGACGCCTGAGATCATGCCGGAACTCGTCAAGGAGGTTCGTGGCGATGCGATCATCGCAACCGGGCGCTCCGATTACCCCAATCAAGTCAACAATGTGTTGTGCTTTCCTTTCATCTTCCGTGGGGCGCTGGACGTTGGGGCGACCACGATCACCGAAGAAATGAAGCTTGCGGCAGTGCGCGCCATCGCCGAGCTGGCTCAGGCAGAGCAAACCATGGAAGTCCGCGCGGCCTACGGCGAGCAGGTGTCCGGTTTTGGTGCCGAGTACCTGATTCCCAAGCCTTTTGACCCGCGCCTCATCGTGAAAATCGCGCCGGCCGTTGCTCGAGCCGCAATTGCGTCGGGTGTTGCCACTCGTCCCATCACTGATTGGGATGCCTACCTCCAGCAGCTCAACAATTTTGTCTACCAGTCTGGCCTGATCATGAAGCCGGTGTTCTCGGCAGCAAAGGCCAACCCCAAGCGGATCATCTATGCCGAAGGCGAGTCCGAGAGAGTGTTGCGAGCGGTTCAGACGGTGGCGGACGAGCGGCTGGCACGACCGATCCTTGTTGGACGGCCCCATGTGGTCGCCGCAAACATTGAGCGCCTTGCATTGCGGCTCAAGCCGGGCGTGGACTTCGAACTGCTTAACCCGGAAGACAACCCCTATTTCCCGCAGTTGTGGAAGGCTTACCACGAGCTGACCGAGCGCAAGGGTATTTCAATGGAGTATGCCCAGCGGGAGGCCCGGCGGCGTACAACCCTTATCTCAGTCCTGATGCTCAAGCTCGGTTTCGCAGACGGCATGCTCTGCGGTACCTTCGGACAGCATTCGGCGCACGCAGCATTCATCCGCACCGTGCTGGGGCTGCAACAAGGGGTCGGCAACTACTACACGATGAATGTGCTGAGTTTGCCCGGCCGTACGGTTTGCCTGGCGGACACCTACATTAACTACGACCCCACCGCAGAACAGGTGGTGGAGATGACCTGCCTTGCCGCGGAAGAGTTGCGCCGATTTGGCATGACGCCGAAAGTTGCGTTGCTGTCCCACTCAAGCTTCGGCACGGAGAACACCCCTACCGCGGCGAAAATGCGGGAAGCACTGCAACGCCTCCATCGGGACCATCCGGAACTGGAAGTGGAAGGGGAGATGCACGGCGATGCGGCCCTGGATGCCGGGATTCGTCTGGAGATATTTCCCAACGCCCGGTTGCGGGAAGATGCAAACCTGTTGATCTTTCCTACGCTGGATGCTGCCAACATTGCCTTCAATCTGCTGAAAACGGCGGCGGGGGAGGGCATGACCATCGGGCCGATCCTTCTTGGCACGCCAAAACCGGTCCATATCCTGACGCCAACCGCCACTGTCAGACGGATCGTCAACATGACCGCTTTGACTGTAGTGGAGGCAGGGCAAGCGAAACGTTGAGGGTGAAGGCGCTTCGTTGGGCGGCCTGAGTGCCGCCTGCATGCACTTTGCGTTTGGGTAAGGGGCCTTTGACGGCCCCTTTGTTAATTCAGAATTTACACAATCGTGTCTTCTTGCACGTATTGTCGTGCGTTGGCGACAATTCCAGCCAATAAGTTTATTGGCGCCAGGCGGCATTAAAGTTTCAGGCAATGTTTGCCGTGAATATGCGGTGAGTAAAACCCTGTTGTTGTCAAGGTACTTCAATTGTGTTTCTTATGTGCCTATTTTCTTTTCGATTTTTGCTTCAGTTGCTACACTCGAAGAAAACGTCGAGTTCATTATTTCGGGGATCGGGACAGCAATGAAAAGCAAGAACATCGCGAACCTCCTCGTCAGTGTGGCCTTGGGGGCCGCATTGCTGGCGCCGGTTGGCGCCTTCGCGGGGCATGGGAAGAAAGCGGCCGTTGAGGCCAAGCAAAGCAAAGCGGCTACCTCCAAGCGGGAAACCACCAAGAGTGCGGATGCCCGAAGCGCTAAACTGCGGGCCGAGAAGCACGCGGCGGTCGTATCCAAGGGCCGCAAGCAGGTGGTGCTGTCGTCGGCGAGGACTGATTCGCACAGTGCAGCCATTCGCCGTGTGAGTCTGCGGTCGGCTGTCGTTCGTGAAGAAGTGGATGCTTCGCCCGAACTGGGTCCGGATGGCAACCCTTTCCTGCGCTCCCAGGCGTTCCTGGTTCAGGAGCAAAACACGGGTGACATTCTGCTGGAAAAGAATTCCGATGCGGTATTACCCATTGCCTCCATCACGAAGCTGATGACTGCGATGGTCGTGCTGGACGCACGGCTGGATCTGCGGCAAGAGCTCTCGGTGAGCGAGGACGACGTGGACACCCTGCGTCACTCGCGTTCGCGCTTGACGATCGGTACCGTCATGACTCGGGAGGACATGCTTCGATTGGCGCTGATGTCGTCGGAGAACCGGGCTGCCTCGGCTTTGGCTCGTCACTACCCGGGTGGCACGGCTGCTTTTGTTGAGGCAATGAACCGCAAGGCTCTGAGCGTTGGCCTCAAGGATACGCACTTCTACGACAGCACCGGACTCAACGCGGGCAATGTTTCCAGCCCGAGAGATCTGGCACGCATGGTGGCGGCGGCGTCCCAGTACCCGTTGATCCGGGAGTTCTCCACCTCCACCGAATACACGGTATTCCTGAACGGTCGGCCCAGGACATATCACAATACCAATGCGCTGGTCTCGGCGCCGGACTGGTCGATTGGGGTTTCCAAGACCGGGTTCATCAATGAGTCAGGCAAGTGCTTGGTGATGCAGGCGTGGTTTAACCAGAAGCCCATGATCATTGTGTTGCTGGATTCGTGGGGGCGGCTTACCAGGATTGGGGATGCAAACCGGATCAAGCGCTGGATCGAGGCGGCGACTGCCCATCGTGGCCCGACCGCGGCGGCCGTGAGGCGTAGCGCCAGTTGATCGTCCAGTACGTACGGGATGGGCAACGGCGGGCTTGAGCCCGCCGTTGCGCTTTTCAGGCCCGGAAAGAACGGTCAGATTCGGCGGACGGGTTTGATGTAGCCCAGGTTGGCCGAGATTTCGTCTGCAGTCATTCGCACCAGTGGTGCCCAGTCGGGGTTGAAGCGGTCTGCCGGGGTGGAGAGGGATAGCCCGGCGACGAGTTCGCCGCTATCGTCGCGGATTCCGGCAGCGATGCAGCGAACACCGACCTCGACTTCTTCCAAGTCAAAGGCCACCCCGTGGCGGCGCACCTTGTCCAGTTCCTTCTCGAGCATGGGGAGTGAGGTGATGGAAGCCTCGGTATTGGCGGGCATGCCGGTGCGGCGGGCGTATTCCTTGGCTTTCAATGAGCCTTCGTCGGCCAGGAACAGCTTGCCAGTGGCGGTGGTGTGTAGCGGGGCGCGGGCGCCGACGATATGAACGACCCGCACCGAAGAGCGTCCACCCGAAGTTCGCTCCACGTAGACGATTTCGTCATCCTGGCGGATCCCCAGATTCACGCTTTCTCCCGTTTCCTGATGCAGGCGTTGCATCAGGGGAAGGGCTGTATCGCGAATGTTGATGCGGGACTTGACCAGGTTTCCTAGCTCCAGCAGGCGGATTCCGAGCCGGTAGGCGCCCGCGTCACTCCGTTCGACGAAACCGGCCGTGCTCATGGCCCCCAGGATGCGGTGGGCGGTGGACGGATGCAAACCTGTCTCCATGGCCAGTTGCTTGAGCGCCACCGGCTCGTGATAGTAGGAAAGGACGTCGAGCAACTTCATCATCCGCTCGATGACCTGGATGGGATTCTTGGTTTCTGAGCCTGACACGGCCGTTAGCCCGGTGGTTGGTGGAGGTGCCCGCTGCACGGGCACAAGCCCGTGGGCGCATACTGTTAACCCTGATTGGCCCACACTATAGCAGATGGTCCAATTCACCAGATGAAACGGCGTCTCAGCGCAACGCCGCCAATTGTCCTTATTCAGGCCGGAGATCCCCATGCGAGTCGGTTTGTTCGTCACCTGTCTGGTGGATCTGATGCGGCCGGGAATTGGCTTTGCTGCCCTCAAGTTGCTGGAGGAGGCGGGTTGCCGAGTAGTGGTTCCGCAGGGGCAGACCTGTTGTGGTCAGCCGGGGTATAACGCCGGTGATCGGGCGGGTGCCCGGTTGCTGGCCAAGAAGCTGGTAGCGGAGTTCGAGGATTGCGAGTACGTGGTGGTGCCGTCCGGCTCCTGCGCAGGCATGCTCCGTGCCCACTATCCTGCCTTGCTGGCGGATGATGCCGCGTGGGCCGAGCGTACTGCAGCGCTTGCCGGACGTACCTTTGAGCTGACCGACTTCCTGACCCGGATATGTCCGCCCGCGGCCTTGCCGGGACGGCGAACGGGAACCATGACCTATCACGATTGCTGTTCGGGCCTGCGGGAACTCGGCATCAAAAAGCAACCGCGCGAGTTGCTGGGAAGGCTGCCGGGGCTCTTGCTTCAGGAGATGCCAAGTTGCGAGGAATGCTGCGGATTCGGGGGCGCGTTTTCCGCCAAGTTCGGAGAGCTCTCGGCAGCTATTGTCCAGCGCAAATGCGACGCCATCCGTGCCACCGGCGCGGATGCAGTGGTGTTGGGTGACCTGGGGTGCATGCTCAATATCGAGGGACGCCTGCGCCGCATGGGGGATGAAACCACGCAGGTGCTGCATGTGGCCGAAGTGCTGGCGGGGGATGATTGATGCGCAGCCAGGCCATGTTTTTCAAGGCGCGGGTGGGCGAAAAGCTTGCCGATGCCGTCCTCCAGTCCAACCTCAGGAAAGCGAAAGGCAAGTTCGTCGACGCGCGTGCCGCGGCCATTGCGGCGTATGGCGGGGACTTCGAGGCTTTGCGGGACGCCGGCACCGCCATTCGGGACCGGGTGCTCCAGGATCTGGACATCTGGCTCGAGCGTTTTGAATCCACCGCTACCGCCCAAGGGGCCCGGGTGCTGTGGGCGCGGGACGGCGCCGAGATCGCGCGCCTCGTGGTGGACATCGCCAGCCGCCATGGCGTGCAGAAGGTGGTCAAGTCCAAGTCGATGCTTTCCGAGGAGGCCGGGCTCAACCAAGCGTTGCGCGATGCGGGCATCGCACCGGTGGAAACGGACCTGGGCGAGTACATCCTGCAGATCAATGACAACGAGGCGCCCGCCCACATCATCGCGCCAGCATTCCACAAATCGAAGGAAGAGGTTTCGGATCTTTTCGAGCGGACCCACCGCCGCCCGCGGCAGGAGGACATTCAGGCGATGACCCGCGAGGCGCGGGAAGTGCTGAGGGAGCACTTCCTGAGTGCCGACATGGGCATCTCCGGTGGCAATTTCCTCATTGCCGAGACGGGATCGGTGGCGTTGGTGACGAATGAGGGCAACGGCCGCATGGTGACCACACTGCCTCGGGTGCATGTGGTAATCACGGGCATTGAGAAGGTGGTCCCCACCCTCGAGGAATTTGCCACCCTCATGCGGTTGTTGCCCCGCTCGGCCACGGGGCAGAGCATTTCCAACTACGTTTCCGTGTGTACCGGGGTGAAGCAGGCAGGTGATCTGGATGGCCCCGAGCATCTCTACTACATCCTGGTGGATAACGGCCGGGCCGGGCTGGTGGGCGGAGAATTTCAGGAGATGCTGCGCTGCATCCGCTGCGGTGCGTGCATGAACCATTGCCCGGTATTCCAGACCCTGGGTGGGCATGCCTACGGCTGGGTGTATCCCGGCCCGATGGGTGCGGTGCTGACTTCGCTGTACACCGGAATCGGCAATGCGTTGGATCTACCCCATGCGTCGACGCTTTGCAACCAGTGCGGGAGTGTCTGCCCGGTGCGCATTCCCCTACCGGGGCTGTTGCGGCAACTGCGTCAGGCGCAGACCGATGGAGGGCTCCGTCCCTGGTCGGAGCGTTTTGCGCTCAAGGCTTGGGCTTGGATTGCCACGAAACCTTGGCTGTACGCCCTTGCGGCCAGGTTGGGGGCGCGCTATTTGCGCTGGCTGGCGGACGGAGGGGACCGCATACAGGTCTTCGGGCTCGCGCCTGAATGGACGGAGGGGCGGGATCTACCTGCGCCCCGGGGCAAGACCTTCCGCGATTTGTACGCCGAGCGGCGCAGGCGGTAGCTGCGTAACGGGCGTTTCACCCTCCCTTTTTTCAACGATCCCCGCAATGTGCAACGGTGGCAAGTGGAGGGGCGACTTGGCTCATCCCGGGCTCGAAAGGCGCCTGCAGGCAATAGTGGCTGCCATCGCTCCGGGTGATCCTGACCCGTGTGCTGTCATTGGCCCCCATGAGCCGTTGTTCGTTCGCCTTTACCCCTCGCGGGGGGCTACCTGCCGGAGGGATGTAATGTGCGATGGCTTGATTGGCCGTACCCGGGGCAGGGCGGTCCTGGTGGGGGAGGGTGCGCGCTCTGAGCAGCGCATTCGCCGCCAGGTCCAGACCCGAGGGCGGGTGCGCGACGCCGGCACGGCGGATGCGTGAAAGTGTGGTGATCGGCGTCGATCTCACTTGTTCAGACTGTGGCGTTGAAGGTGAGTGGGGGGCGCAGCCACTTGAGAGAGGCGTTTTTCCGGCTTGGAATTGCTCCTGACCGGGGGCTCGGGGCGCTCCCTGGCGGGCCGAATCACAATTCGGAGCGGCGTTGAGGTGATTGCCGGTTCAATGATGGAAACTGGAAAGCTGAGCAACAGGGCGTGCAGGGCAACTGCCACCGCCATGGCGGTGGCCAGGTGCGAATTGCCTATGGGTGGGGAGTGCCCTGTCACGAACGCCAGTCAGCTTTCAACTCGATCAATCCGGGTTTGGGATGCAAAGGGCCGGGCACCCGGACGTTCACCCGCAGGTCAAGCACATCGCGGCTGGGTTTCCAGGTCTTGCGGTCGAAACTCAGCCAGTCCCGATAGACGTACAGATCCCGGTTCAGCGTGACGGTCTGGGTCTGTTCGCTGGGCTGGGTCAGGGCGTTGCCGTGCAGCCGCGAAACGATGGGGATGGCCTGACCCGCGGCAAAGTGGAGGATGAAGTGCTCGCCGTTTGGCGGCGATTCGCCAAAGCGTACGACCGGCGCTCCGGCGAGCGCCTGATCGTTCGGTGCGCCGCCCAGACTGGCGCAGGCGGAAAGGGCGGAGAGGCTCGCCAGGACGAGAAGGTGGCGGCAAGTGGACATCATGAGGGTCTCCTTACAGACGTGAATCGGGCTCCCAGGGAGCCCGGGATGGCGGGAAGGGGGATTTCCGGGGGCGGTATTAGAGCGGCTTGGGTTCTGCGTTGCCGGCTGGCAGGGGAGTGGTGGCACCCAGCGCGAGCAAGGACTGGAGCTGCCGGGTGTAGCAGGTCAGCGCTTCCAGGCCTCGGGGTGAGAGCGCGAACAGCGTCTGCGCACGGGGGCCGGAAGTTTCCCTGCGCTGGGTCAGGTACTCCGCCGCCAGAAGCTTCTTGAGGTGGGCGTCAAGGTTGCCGTCCGTCATTCCCAGCACGCGCTTCAATTCCGAGAACGTCGCTTCCTGCCGCCCAACCAGATAGGCCACGATTTGGGTGCGGACGGGTTGATGCAGCGTCGGGTCCAGGCTGGGTAGTTCGCTCATTTGGCATGCCCTTTCGCGCCTTCGATGCTCAGTTCGGCTTCGGCCGTGATGACCGCACCTTCTGCGGGCCGTAACTCCGGGCGGAAGCGGTAAATGCGCAGCGTGAGCACGCCCTCCCGTATTTCGTGCCAGGGATGTTCGCCGATCCGGTACCGCCCGTCGGGGACGCCGTCGCGCACGACGACGTCAACCGGGTGATCAAGCTTGAGGGGCAAACGAGCTTCAGTGGGCGCATGGAGCAGTGGGCTGCCGATCTCCACGCCAAGTCCGACGGTCGTGCCGGCCGGCAGGCGGACGACCTGCGTGCCGGCCGGGCGGTTGGCCAGGTAATGCTCAAGGCTCTGCGGGGGGCCTTCAGGCGCCGGCGCCGACCCGGCCAGTTGCAGCGCGGCCAGGGGGGGCGCGATCACCGCCAGCAACCATATCGTCAGAAGTCCCAACTGACGGGGGAAGGACGCCATGCGCGGCCGGCCCAGGAGCAGGGCCAGCAGGGGCAGGCCGATGCCGAAACAGGAGGCGGCCAGCCACCGGGTTGCCTGGTAGTTGAGCTGGGCGGCCAGGGCGGCCACGCCGACCAGGATCAGGGCGATGCCGATCCATTCCACCACCCGTTCGGAAAACAAGCCGTGGATGTAGATACCCAGCCCGAAGAGGATCACCCACAGGCAGTAGATCATGGTGCCGCCGCCGAAGAAGAACATGGCGAAGGAAAACAGCAGGCCCATTCCGACCAGCATCCACGAGGCCTTGGCCACTTGCCCGTGAACAAAGGAGAGTGTTTCCTCCCGGGCCTGGGCACGTCGGCTGCGCAAGCGGAAATCCGCCCAGCCCGCCAACCCGAGCACTGCCGCGAGCCATACCACCACCGCCAGCGCCCGTTGCCAGAGCACCGGAATACGCTCTGCGGTGATCAGCCACTCGGTCGCAATGGTGAGGAAGCCGCCTGTCGCGCCCCAAAGCAGCAAGGTCGGGCGCTCTACCCGGATGCTGCGATGGCCGGCGTGGAGCATGCTGTGGATGGCCTGGAGTTGCTGCAGGGCGTCCTGGCTCATGGGGGTCTCCATGTACTCTGTAATGCAGAGTTTAGTACTCTGAAATTCAGAGTGTCAACTCCCGGGCATGGCTGTGCTGCGCCGGGGGAATCCCCAATTGGCAGGCGGAGTGCGCAGGCTCGAGACTCGCGGCCATGACCCGAGAAGCCGATTTTCATCACGTGGTGGTTCTGGAGGCCGACTCCGTTCGCGCCTCGATGCGTACCCCGACGTTTCCCCACCGCTGGACCGAGTACCCGGCTACCTCCGAGCCTCTGCTGGCGGAACGGCTGGCGGATGCCACCATCGCCATCGTGAACAAGGTGCCGCTGCGGGGGCCGGCGATCGCCGGATTGCCACGGTTGAAGATGGTGGCGGTGGCCGCCACGGGCACCGATAACGTGGACCTGATGGCCTGCAGGGAGGCCGGCATCGTGGTCAGCAACGTGCGAGGTTATGCGGTGCGCACCGTGCCCGAACACGTTCTGATGCTCATGCTGGCGCTGCGCCGCAACCTGCCGGGGTGGCGAATGTCCCTCGCGGCGGGCAACTGGCAGCGTTCGACTGCGTTTTGCCTTTTCGACCATCCGATTCGGGACCTGTACGGCAGTACGCTGGGCATTGTCGGTGGCGGTTCGCTCGGACAAGGGGTCGCCCGGCTGGCCGAGGCGTTCGGGATGCATGTATTGCTTGCCGAGCGGCGCGGCGCGGGAGTGACGCGGCCAGGGCGCACACCGTTCGACGAGGTACTGCGGGAGGCAGACGTTCTGACCCTGCACTGCCCCCTCAATGAGGAAACCCGCCACTTGATCGGCGCAGCCGAACTGGCGGCAATGAAGCCGGGCAGCGTGTTGATCAACACTGCGCGGGGCGGGCTGGTGGACGAGTCAGCCCTGCTCGCGGCTTTGCAGGCGGGCACCATCGCTGGGGCGGGTATTGATGTGCTCTCGGTGGAGCCCCCCGTCGGCAATCCTCCCCTGCTTGCGGCGGACCTACCCAACCTGATCGTCACGCCCCACGTGGCCTGGTCCTCCCAAGAGGCCATGCAGGCTTTGGCCGATCAGTGCATCGACAATATCGAAGCCTTTGTTGCCGGGGCGCCGCGCAACCGGGTAGCCTGAGGGTGGACGCCAAGTTTGTGGAGAAGACGATGTCGGCGCGGGAAGAGATACTGGCGCGCATTCGCGCTGGCCTGGGGCGAACCGGGGACAACGTTGTCCAGGCGCGCGCCCGGGTGGATGCGGCCCTGAAGCAGCCGGTTGCCGGCCCGCGGCCTGGGGCGGGGGAAGACCTGGTGGCTGAATTCCAGCAGCGGGCCGAGGTCTTGTCCAGCACCGTGGAACGGGTTGCTGCCTGGGCGGATGTTCCGGGAACGGTGGCGCGCTATCTCCGTGCCCTGGGGCTGCCTTGCCGGGCAGTGGTCAGCCCCGCCCTGGATGGGCTGGACTGGCTGGGCGCGGGGCTGGAGGTCAGCGCCCGGGCCGCCCGGGAGGGCGATCTGGTGGGGATCACGGCGTGTTTCTGCGCCGTGGCCGAAACCGGCACGCTGCTGCTTGCAAGCTCGCCCCAGACGCCCGCCACCGTCAGTCTGTTGCCCGAAACCCATGTGGCCGTGGTGCCCGTTGGCCGCATGGTGCGCGGCATGGAAGAGGCCTGGGCCCTGGCCCGGAGCGAGCTGGGGAGCATGCCCCGGGCGGTGAATTTCATCTCCGGCCCTTCGCGGACGGGGGACATCGAGCAGACCATCGTCCTCGGCGCCCATGGGCCCTACCGGGTGCATATCGTGCTGGTGGAAGCGTCTGCTTAGGTCCGACGCACGTTCACGCGGGCGCCATCCCTCACCGCTGCGGGCGGATAGACGATCACCCTGTCTCCGGCACTCAGCCCGCTTTTGATCCAGGCTTCGGTGCCGTTGCGGGCGCCAACTTCGACCGGTACCAGCCGGGCGCTATCGCCCTCCAGCCGGAAGACGGCCATCGCATCGGGCTGGCCCTCGGCGGGGCGGGGAAAGACGGCGCTTACCGGCACGCGCAGCGCGTCGGAGCGGGCCAGCGTGACGATGCGTACGCTAACCCGGTATCCGTCCCCAAGGGCTGCCCAGTTCGCCGGGGGGCTGGTGAGGTCGATGACCACGTTGACACGCTGCTCCTCCACCCCGAGGGCCGAAACCTTGGTGAATGCCGCCGGATCCACCTGCCTCACCCGCCCTTCCAGCGACCCGTTGCCACCCCAGCGTTCAATGCGGACGATCGATCCCGGGGGCGTCTGCAGCGCGTCGGTGGTGAGCAGTTCCGCCACGATCTCCAGGCGGGAGATATCGCCGATCTCCAGTAGCGGCGCACCCAGGGCAACCGGGCTTTCGCTGGTCTGGGCGATCTTCAACACCCGCCCTGAAACCGGCGCCTTGACGGCGAACCCTGCTCCCGACGACGCCGGGCCGCCTCGTGCGGCTACCAAGGCTGCGCGGGCGGTTTCCAGTTCATGTTCGGCAACATGGCGGGATTCGCTGGAAGCGACCCACTCGCGCTTGGCTGCCTCCAGGGAGAGCCGATCGGTTTCCTCCTTCGAAGGAGAGATGAAGCCCCGCCCGGCCAACTGGCGACTGCGCTCGGCATCCGCTTCGGCCTGCTGCCGGGCCACAAGTGCTTTGGCCACGCGGGCGGCGGCTAGCTGCACCTGGGCCTCGGCCGTTTCCACCCGGGTGCGTTGTTCGCGCAGGGTGCGATCGTCCAGCAGCCCGGGCAGGGCGGGCGAAAGGGTGGCGACCACGGCGCCGGCATCCACCCGGTCCCCTTCCTTGAGGTTGATGCGCGCGAGTCGCCCGGCCAGGGGAGCGGAGATGACGTAACGGTCGCGCAGGCGGGTCTTCGCGTCTTCGTCCACGGTGCGCTCGAAAACGCCAACCGTAGCAGTGGCCACTTCCACCTGCACAGGGCGGGGGGCGAAGGCCCAGGCCAGCAACAAGGCCAGGATCAAGGCAAAGGCTAGCGTGGCCCGCAGCGTCTTCTTCTGCATGTTCATTCCCTCGTTTTCAGGGCTGCAACCATGTCAAGGCGGTCGATGCGCCGCCGCACCACCCAGGCGCTGGCGGCGCCGGCGGCGAGCACGGCAAGGGCGGCCCAGGCGTAAGTGCGCGGGAGGATGGTGACCGGGAAGAAGAACTGATCGTTCTTCAGCAGATCCACCACCAGGTGCACCAACCCCCAGCCCAGGGCCATGCCCAAGGGCAGGGCGACGGCGATGCTGATCGCCATTTCCCCAAGCAAAAGGGCGGAGACCTCCGCCCGGGTGAAGCCCAGCACCCGCAGGCTGGCGAGTTCCCACGCCCGCTCCGCCAAGGCGATACGGGCGTTGTTGTACACCACGCCCACCGCGATCACGCCTGCGAACAGGGTGAGCACCGTACTCATGATGCGGATGTTGCGGGCGGTCAGCTCCTGCATGTTGCGCAGCATGGTGGCCTTGCTGAAGGCGCCGGCGACGCGTGGCAAGCGCCGGGTGGCACGCAACACTTCAGGCTCCCGTCCTTGCTCGATGGCGAGCGAAAACCCCGTACTGACGTCGCCGTCGCCCAGCACCCGGTTGAGGGCGGGGCGATTCATGTAGGCGTTGAGCCCCATCATCTCGCGCACGGTCCCGTCCACCGGCAGCTCCAGCGTGCGGGTGCGCCCTTCCAGCACTTCGACCCGCAGGCGATCACCGATCCTCACCCCGAGCTTCTCCGCAAGACGGTCGGTGAGGATGAGTCCATCGCCTTCAGGGCGGGTTGCCCGGTTGTCGGCATCGATGATCCGGTAGAGCTCGGGTATTGCCGCATAACCCCGAATCAGGCTGCGCTCCCGTCGATGGCCGTTGACCAGCGTCACCGGAACAAACCGGCTGGACTCGACGGAAAGCACCCCGGGCAGGCGCAGGAGTTCCCGTGCGGCGGCATCGTCTACCGGTTCCGATGTCCACACCGCCACATCGTTGCGCATGACCAGGGTGAATTGGGTGTCTACGATGGTTTCCATCGCGTCCCGGAAGAAATTCCCCATGATGACGATGGCGACCGCCGCCGCGACGCCGAGGACCGATAAGGTGGTGCGGAAGGGGCGTCGCTCCATGTTGCGCAGGATCATCCGCACGGCAGGGGTGATCCGCCGAATACCCAGGCGCTCCAGTATGGTTCGCCGGTAGCGGCCGGGCGCGGGCGGGCGCATGGCCGCCGCGGGGCTCAGGCGCACAGTGGCCGCGATTGCGTTCAGGGTGCCGGCCACCGCGGTGATCAGCGTCAGGGCTCCGCTGACCACCACCAGGTGGGGGGCGAGCCGGTGTTCAAAGTGGGGAAAGCGGAAAAACTCTGCGTACAGCCCGGTGAGCTGGCCCCCCAGCCAGTCCCCCAGGCCGACACCGAGAATCAGGCCCAGCGCAACGATCGCCAGGACGAGTTTGAGGTAATGCGCGCCAATGGTCACGTCCGGGTAACCGAGCGCCTTGAGGGTGGCGATCTGCTCCCGCTGGGTGGAAACGAGCCGGGACACCACGACGTTGAGCAGGAAGGCGGCAACCCCCAGAAAGATGGAGGGGAGGACGGTGCCCATCACCCTTTGTTCCTTGATTTCGTTGTCCAGCATGGCGTGGGAGGTCTGATCCGCCCGCCCGTGGGCTTCGCGTCCTCCGTAGGGGGCCAGGCGCACCGCCAGGGCGTCGATCACCGTTCTTTCCTTGCAGTCGGGGGCGAGTTTGATGGCTACCCGATTGAAGGCGCCTTCCATGTCGTAGGCGGCGGCCAGGGCGTCGCGATCCAGCCAGAAGACGCCAAAGCCCCGCTGGTCCGGCATCCCCCACAAACCGGCGAAAATGTACTCCGGCGACAGCGCGATTCCGGTGATGGCCAGGCGCCGGCTCCGGCCGTTGATCAGCGCCGACACGCTGTCGCCCGGGGCAAGCCCGCGTGCAGTGGCGAATGACTCCGACACCACCGCCTCCAGGCTGCCATCGCCATGGGGCGCAGGGTCGGGCATCCGCCCGCGGCGCAGGGCAATCAGGTTCATGCGCGGAGGCTGGCGCCGGTCAATCCCGATCAGCTGTCCGACGATGGGGTCGGTGGAATTGGCAACTTCCACCCGCACCACCTGCTCGGTGGTGAGCTGCACGTCCGCCACGCCCGGGATTTCGCGCAGGGAGGCTTCCAGCGCGTTCGGCGCTCGCTTGACGCTGGCGAACACCTCGGCAAAGCGGCCCTCGGCGTAGAAGCGATCCCGCGCCAGAGCCAGGGAATCCACCGCCGAGAGCGTGGTCATGAAGCCTCCCACGCCGCTGGCAACCACCAGGGCGATGGTGAGCGCCTGACTCCACAGGTTGCGCAGATCACGCAGCAGCTTGCGATCCAGCGCGCGCATGGCAGGCTACCAGCTCAGGTCCGCCGGGCTCAGGCGGGTGGCGTTAACCTGTACCCGCTGGATGAGCCCGTCACCCAAAACCACGACCCGATCCGCCATGGCTGCGATGGCGGCATTGTGGGTGATGACGACTGCAGTGGTGCCCAGTTCGCTGTTGATGCGGGCGATCACCTCCAGTACCAGCTTGCCTGTTGCGTAATCCAGTGCGCCGGTGGGTTCGTCGCACAGCAGTACCTGGGGGCGTTTGACGATGGCTCGGGCGATGGCTACCCGCTGCTGTTCGCCCCCCGAGAGCTGAGCCGGAAAGTGGTCGCGTCTCGGGGTGAGGGCGACACGTTCCAGGGCTTCGTCGATGGACATGGGGTCGGCCACGATGTCGGTGACCAAGGCCAGGTTCTCCCGCGCAGTGAGGCTGGGGATAAGGTTATAGAACTGGAAGACGAAACCCACGTGCTGGCGGCGGTAGGCGGTAAGCGCATCGTCGGTGGCGGCGGTCAGGTCGTGGTCCAGGTAGCGGACCGTGCCACGGGTGGCGGTTTCCAGCCCCCCAACAATGTTGAGCAGGGTGGATTTGCCGCTCCCGGAAGCACCGAGGAGCACCAGGAACTCTCCTGCGTAGATGTCCAGATCAATGCCACGCAGGGCGGGGACTTCCACGTCGCCACTGCGGTAGATCTTGGTGAGGCCGCGGATCTGGAAAACCGCGTCGGAAAGTGTGCCGGCCATGCGGCTATGGTGCGAGCCCGGCGTCATCTGCAGCTTGACGGGGCTCAAGCCTTGGCCGGATCACTCCCCGTGCCGGTGGCTCCAGCCTTGAGGGTCGCGCCGGCGGCCTGGAGAATTTCCAGCGAAAGGGCATCATCGTCCACCGCACGGGCCAGCGCTACGGCGCCTACCAGGGTGCTGAACGCCGCGATGGCGCGGCGACGGGCGTCGGGTCCGGCAGCCGGCTCCAGCAGATGGGCAATCCGTTCAAGATAGGCCGCCACCTGGCGGGTATACGCCGCGCGGGCCCGGTCATTGCGGCGGGCCATGTCGCCGGCGAGAGTGACGATGGCGCAGCTCTCCGCCACATTATCCCGGTGTACGGGGCTGAGATAGCTGTCCACCAGGGCGCAGAAAGGTGCTTGCGGGTCGCGTCCAGCGGCCTTGGTCATGCGTTTTTCGCCGTGGGCGAGCGCGCTTTCCACTGCCTCGGCCACCAGTTCGTCCCGGCTGCTGAAATGGCGGTAAAAGCCGCCGTGGGTGAGGCCGGCGGCTTTCATCAGTTCCGCCACGCCTACGCCATCCAGCCCGGCTTCCCGCAGGCGGGCCGCGGCGATGCGGACAATGCGCTCATGACTGTCGGCCTTGTCGGCCTGGGAGTGGCCCATCTGAATCCCCCGCTTGTGGTTGACACGCTGGATGATATCTATCATCCTCGACCAAAAGGATGACGGACATCATCTTTAAACAATAATGCGCCTGGGCTCGCCAAATGCCAAGCGCCCCGGACCCGATGGAGGTTCCATGGCCGACCACCCCTTGTTTCTTGAAGACATCCGGGTCGGACTTCGTTTTCACAGCGCCGAGCACGCGCTGGACGAAGCCCAGATCATCGATTTCGCCCACCGCTTCGATCCCCAGCCGTTCCACCTGGACGATGAATCCGCGCAGCGCACCGTTTTTGGCGGACTGGCTGCAAGCGGCTGGCACACCGCATCGATCACCATGCGTTTGCTGGTGGGCGAAGGCGCGCCGATTGCAGGCGGGATTGTGGGCGCAGGCGCTGAAGTGCAATGGCCCCAGCCGACGCGTCCGGGAGACGTGCTGCGGGTGGAAAGTGAAGTGCTGGAAGTGACCCCTTCCCGTAGCCGCCCGGATCGTGGCATCGTGCGGCTTCGTTCGCAGACCCTGAACCAGCGGGGCGAGGTGGTGCAGGTGCTCACCTCCAGCCTGGTCGTTCCCCGCCGAAACCGGATTGCCGCCTGAAGCGGCCCCCAGCACGGAGCCGCGCCATGTTCCGCAGTCTCAATTCTCCCCAGGCCTGGGTCATCACTGTCTGCGCTGCGGGCATCCTCATGATCACCATGGGCGCCCGGCAGTCCCTCGGGCTGTTTGTATCTCCCTTGAACACGGCCACCGGGCTGGGGATCACGACGATCAGCCTGGCCATGGCGGTGGGGCAGTTTACTTGGGGTGCCATCCAGCCCGTGGCCGGGGCCGTGGCGGACCGTTATGGCCCCGGCCCAGTGCTGGTGGCAGGGCTCGTCCTGCTCGCGCTGGGTAGCGCGCTCACCCCGTATATGGAGTCAGGCCCGGGGTTGATTCTCACCATTGGCCTCCTGTCGGCCATGGGGTCGGGCGCGGGTAGTTTCTCGGTGCTGATCGGGGCGGCGGCGCAGCGCCTGCCGCTGGAGGCCCGCGGCACGGCGTCAGGCATCATCAACGCCGGAGGCTCCTTCGGACAGTTCATCTTCGCTCCCGTGCTCCAGCGGCTGATCCAGGCTGTCGGCTGGATGGGGGCGCTATGGGCCATGGCGGCTGTAACACTCACCGCGTTGCCGCTGGTGCGGCGGTTGGTGCAGGGTCACTCTGCCTCGGTGCCCAAGGTGGAGGAGGGCGGCCTGGGGCGCGCTGTGGGGGAGGCGATGCGTGACCCCAGCTACCTGCTGCTCCACGCTGGGTTTTTCACCTGCGGATTCCACATTGCCTTCCTGGTGACGCATCTGCCGGGAGAAGTGGACCTGTGCGGCTTGCCGCCTTCAGTGGCCAGTTGGTCTCTGGCCATTATCGGGCTGGCCAACATCCTGGGCAGTCTTTACGCGGGAAACTGCGTGGCCCGTTATCGCAGCAAGTACGTGCTGGCGTGGATGTACGGGTCGCGAGCCATCCTCGTCGCACTCTATTTGATGGCGCCGCGCACCGACCTCACCTTCTACCTGTTTGCAGCAGGTTTGGGGTTTACCTGGCTGGCGACCGTACCCCCCACCGCCGCCGTGATCGGCAAGCTATTTGGCGTGCGCTATCTGGGCACCCTGTTCGGCCTGACCTTGCTGTCCCATCAGACGGGGGGATTCCTGGGGGCCTACCTGGGAGGGCTCGCGATTACCCGCTATGGCGACTACCAGTGGATGTGGTACGCCGACATGGCGCTGGCGGCGCTGGCCGCGTTGGTCAACCTCCCGATCCGTGAAGCGCCGGTGCGCACGGCCGCGGTACCTGCCTGACGCGCAGTGATGGGAAGCGGGCCCCTGCGTTCGCGTGGGCTGTCCGCTTCATCCGGCTGAGGGCTCAGCCCTTGCGCGCAAAATCGATCACGATTGCACCGGGCTCTCTCTGCTTGTATTCGATGCCGACTTTGTCGCCGTAACGCTGCTGGAGTTGGCCAAGGAGCGGGATCGGATCGTGGTCATTGCAAAAGCGCATGGTCTCTCCCGGAATCAGGGCATCCAGTGCGCCAAAGATTGCCGCATGGCGGAAGCGCTTCGCGACGCCGCGGGCGTCGAAGATGTAGAGACTTTCCGGGTTGGTGTGAATGTGCATCGTCTGCATGGCTGGAGTGCTCCGTCTCTGTTGATTGGGTAACCTTGGGGGAAGGGCGCTGAAACGCCCATGTTTCCGGGCGAGGCGCAGTCTGAGCCGCAGCAGGACTGGATTCCTTGACCTCCGCTAAGGGTGAGCAAGGGGTGTTGCGGGCACGCATCCCATCGACGACGGCTTTCTGAACCGTTGTATACCTCTATGGCTATCGGGCGGGAGGCCGGACCCGGACCTGCGAGCTCCATCCGCAGTCCTCTCCCGGCGCTGCGAGTGGTTCATCTCCAGCGTTTTCTGTGTATAATCCCGCCGCTCATACGGGCCGATAGCTCAGCTGGGAGAGCGCTGCGTTCGCAATGCAGAGGTCGGGAGTTCGATCCTCCTTCGGTCCACCA